>OGOW01000119.1_pt1 | contig 99478 bp, 74 predicted proteins | sample 1552781 | NCBI WGS metagenome assembly OGOW01 (sample SAMEA2580145, study PRJEB22360) | human gut metagenome | biome: human gut; feature: human-associated habitat; material: faeces | place: Denmark | collected 2008/2010
TTAATGCAAAGCTTGAGAATGGTTATCTTACAATCAGTGCCGCCAAGGGACTTGACAAGGATGAGAAGGATAAGAAAGGTAAATATATCAGAAGAGAGCGTTATGCAGGTTCAATGAGCCGTAGCTTCTATGTAGGTGAAGGTGTTACCGAGGAGGACATCAAGGCTAAGTACGAGGATGGTATCCTCAGACTTGTAGTTCCGAAGAAGGATGCCAAGGCTGTTGAATACAAGAAGTATATAGCTATTGAAGGCTAATGCAATAATTTATAAAATAAAAGAGAAACCCCATTACCCTTGGGTGATGGGGTGAACACTTTTGCAGGAAGCTTGGCTAAGCTTCTGGAGAGATGCGAAGCATCGATTTTATATGAGCAAGCAGCGAAGCGGATTGCGAATGTCCGCTTTACAAGGAAAAATTGAATATCACTTTGAATTTACAGGCACCGCGGCAGAGATTGACGCGGTGCTTTTTGTGAAGAAAATAATTGTTACAAATGAAAAGATGTGGTATACATATTTCATATGTCTTGTTAGGAGAGCAAAATAAGAGTTTATCAGTTGTCACTCTGATAGGAGAGGAGCATTCATGGAAGCCGTGAAAAGTATCAATGATTTTAAGCGTTTTATAGAATTGAATAGAGATAAGCTTTATGCAAATGCTGAGAACGCAGACAATATAACTTTAGATGACGAGTGGATGCAGGAGAATCAGTGGGATGAGATTTATAAGCAAGGGGAGAAAAAGATGGGAAAATATAATTTAGGTGAAGTATAGTGGACTGAGTTCCCATTTGAGGAGATAGACGTTTCGAAGCATAGGCCGGCTATTGTTATTGATGAAGATACCATTGCTGTTCTTACTATGATGGTTACAAGCAAAGATAAGAATAATCCTTACAGTATAAAAATTGATGACTGGCAGAAAGCCGGATTGACAAAAGAATCATGGGCAAGAATCGACAGAATTATCCGCATGGATGAATGGCGGATGGAAAAGAAAATAGGAGATTTGTCTAAGAATGATTTATTGAAAATAAGTCAATTGGTTACAGAGCATTTGTCAGGAACGTATCATGAGTTCTCACTATTGGTTATAAAGAATCCGGCAGGTAAATATCTGCAGGTTTATGATGAAAGATGGAAGTGTTGGTTGTTCCCATATTATCGAACAAAAGATTCAAACAAGGAAAATATTGATAAGCATGCAAGTGATCTTCTAAAAATGGATGTTACTACATCATATGTTGCGAAGGCACCACATTGCAAATATTCAAAAAGTGATAAAGTGTATAAGCAGTACAAACATACATTGTATAGTGTTGAATTGAATGATGTACCGGAATATATGAGTGGTGATGAGTTTGATTTAGATGATAAAAAATATGCATGGAAATCTATTGAAGAATTAGAAAAAGATGACAATGTAATGGATAAAAATGATGATATTATTGCATTTGTGAAAACCAAATACAAATAATGCTATTGGCTACAGTGGCAAATTGAATATCGTTTTGAACTTACAGGCACCGCGGCAGAGATTGACGCGGTGTTTTTTTCAAAAAGTTATTGACTCCTACATTGCGTAATAGTTTAAAGTATACTTATCGAGAGGAGGAGATGGCAATGATGACAGTGAATGAGGTAAGTAAATTGACAGGAGTGAGTATACGCACTCTGCAATATTACGATGCCATTGGACTCTTAAAACCTATTCAATATACAGAGTCAGGGTATAGGTTGTATGACGATACATCCTTGGAAAGGCTTGGAAGAATGTATGCCGGTGGAGGCGAGCTTACTGAAAATATTGATGCTGTCTGCGGAGCGGGTACTGCAGAATTTGCAAGTAAAGCAATTGATATATATTATATGAGTAGAAAGTAGAATTTCTATTAAAGCAGGAGACTAATGCGTATAAATATGTATTTTTCCGCCAAGCAGCAGAATTTAGTGCACTTCAAAGCAGATGGTAAGGCTGTACTTCTACACACGAAGAGACAGACTACCTGCTTCCCTATGCGGATGAGATCAGTATTGGCATTAAGGATGAAGAGGAATTTTTAAAGAGAAAGTCAGGAAGTGAAAACGAAATACAAATAATCGCAGTTGTGGACGGAGTTGTTGTAGGTAATGCTGGAATTACTTCACTTGGAACAAGGTATAAGGTGCGTCACAGAGCCAAATTTGGAATCAGTATCTTAAAGGAATTCTGGGGGCTTGGAATCGGGAAGGCATTGACAAATGCATGCATAAGCTGTGCGAAGGAGGCCGGATATGAGCAGTTAGAGCTTGAGGTGGTCGCAGAGAATACAAGTGCGGTCGCGCTTTATAAGAAAGCCGGATTTGTTGAGTTTGGCCGCAATCCCAAGGGTTTTAAGTCAAGAATCAGCGGATATCAGGAGCTTGTTTCTATGAGACTGGAACTGGATAAGTGATATTTTGTTAATAGTTTCTCAGTAAGGACAGATAATAAATTTTTAATAATTTCTTTATAATTATATTAGCACTCACATCTTGACACTGCTAATAAATGGGTGTATAACATACTCAGAACAAAGGAAAGGAACTAAAAAGGGTAAAAGAAGTTACGAATTACCTTGAGGTTCCTCGCACATCCCGGTTCCCAAAATGAAGTAACAGAAGGTAATAATTTTAGGTTTTGTTTTTTAGGAAAAGGAGAGATGACTTATGTTAATGCCTAGTATTTTTGGAGAGAACTTATTTAATGATGACTGGATGGACTTTGGATTCCCGGAGGTTGACAAGGCTCTGTATGGTAAGCATGCAGGACATGTGATGAAGACAGATGTGAAGGAGACTGATGCAGGCTACGAGGTAGACATTGACCTCCCTGGATTTAAGAAGGATGAGATTAATGCAAAGCTTGAGAATGGTTATCTTACAATCAGTGCCGCCAAGGGACTTGATAAGGATGAGCAGGACAAGAACGGCAAGTATATCAGAAAAGAGCGTTACGCAGGTTCAATGAGCCGTAGCTTCTATGTAGGCGAGGGCGTAACTCAGGACGACATCAAGGCTAAATACGAGGATGGTATTTTAAGACTTGTGGTTCCTAAGAAGGATAACAAGGCAGTTGAGAACAATAGATATATAGCTATTGAAGGATAATGTCCTAAAATAAGCACAGAAAATGCAGCATTGTAAAGTAACTTGTAATTTTCCCTGCTGTGATTCGTCATATTGAATCACAGCAGTGTGAAAAATAATTGAAAATAATATAATAATAGAAAGAAGCGATATATATGGATAAAAATCCAAAGCATCCGTTAAAGAAGAGAAAAGTACAGACAAAGGTTAATGCCGCTGCAGAGAATGATGAGGAGGAACATACATCAGGCAAGCATAAAAAGCATTACGAATAAAATTGAACATTGATTTTTGGAGCACCGTGGCAGTGAGAATTGCTACGGTGCTCTTTTGTTTAATTTATACAAAAAGCCCTCATGGCAGGAACGCACTGCGGCGGAACTGAATTTATTTCTGTGACGTAAGGATGCCATAAAAAAAGCTTGCCAAAACTATATCTTTAGTGTAAAAATAATGTACATATATTAAATTTGTAATGAGAAATGGCAGATTTTATAATGTAACAAATTTGAAGTAAGAGAAAATTGATTTTGCAAAAGATCTGGGACACAGGGACCAGACCCCTGTGTCCCGAGATTCAGACATGTAACTTGAATATATTTTGTTTATATTTTTTTTATAATTAAATTAGCACTCGGGTGTTGACAGTGCTAACAAGTGGTGTTATATTACATCTAGAACAGATGCAAGAGACTGTGCGAAGTATATGTATCACAATAATTGCAGATGTTTTTACAGACTATAGATTAAAATGTTTACAACGAAAGGAGTATTCACTATGAACATTAATAAGTTTACACAGAAATCAACGGAAGCTCTCAACAACTGTGAGAAGCTTGCTTATGAATACGGTAATCAGGAAGTTGATGAAGAACACCTTTTATACTCCCTTCTTACCATAGAGGATAGTCTTATTGCAAAGCTTGTGGAGAAGATGGGAATACATCTTCCGTCCTTCATAGAGCGTGCTAAGAAGGCACTTGATCAGAAGACAAAGGTATCGGGGGATGTACAGCTTATAATAAGCCAGGCACTCAACAAGGTGCTTGTGTCGGCAGAGGATGAAGCTAAGAAGATGGGCGATGAGTATGTGTCTGTTGAGCATATCTTCCTCACACTTATCGCATATCCTAACAATGCGATAAAGGCTGTTTTTAAGGAGTATGGAATTACAAGAGACAGATTCCTCACAGCACTGCAGAGCGTCAGAGGAAATCAGCAGGTGACAAGCGATAATCCGGAAGCAACTTACGATACACTTAAGAAGTATGGTGTCGATCTTGTTGAGAGAGCAAGACAGCAGAAGCTTGACCCTGTTATTGGCAGAGACAATGAGATTCGTAATGTAGTTCGTATTCTCTCACGTAAGACCAAGAATAACCCTGTTCTTATCGGTGAACCGGGTGTAGGTAAGACGGCGGTAGTAGAAGGGCTTGCACAGCGTATTGTCCGCGGCGATGTGCCGGACGGACTTAAGGATAAGACAGTATTCTCGCTCGATATGGGAGCACTTGTTGCAGGTGCTAAGTACCGTGGTGAATTTGAGGAGCGTTTAAAGGCTGTACTTGAAGAAGTAAAAAAGAGCGAAGGCAAGATAATACTTTTTATCGATGAACTTCATATAATCGTCGGTGCAGGTAAGACAGAAGGTGCAATGGATGCCGGCAATATGTTAAAGCCTATGCTTGCAAGAGGTGAGCTTCACTGTATCGGTGCGACAACACTTGATGAGTACCGCAAGTATATTGAGAAGGATGCAGCTCTTGAGCGTCGTTTCCAGCCGGTAATGGTTGATGAGCCATCTGTTGAGGACACAATATCAATTCTTCGTGGTATCAAGGAGCGCTATGAGCTCTATCATGGAGTTAAGATTACGGATGGAGCACTTGTCGCAGCAGCAACACTTTCTAACAGATATATCACAGACAGATTCCTGCCTGATAAGGCGATAGACCTTGTTGATGAGGCTTGTGCGATGATTAAGACGGAGCTTGACTCCATGCCTGCTGAGCTTGATGAATTGAAGCGTAAGATTATGCAGCTTGAGATTGAGGAGGCAGCGCTTAAGAAGGAGGATGACAACTTAAGCCGTGAGCGTCTTGAGAATCTTCAGAAAGAGCTTGCGGCACTTAGAGAGCAGTTCGCATCAGGCAAGGCGCAGTGGGACAATGAGAAGGCAGCAGTTGACCGCATCAGCAAACTTCGTGAGGAGTTAGATGATGTGAACCGCCAGATTGAGCTTGCACAGAGAAATTATGACCTGGAAAAGGCAGCACAGCTTCAGTACGGCCGCCTTCCTGAGATTAAAAAGCAGATAGAGGCTGAGGAAAATATTGTAAAGCAGAAGGAGCTCTCTCTTGTACATGAGAGCGTTACCGATGAGGAGATTGCGAAGATTATTTCCCGTTGGACAGGTATTCCTGTTGCAAAGTTAAATGAGAGTGAAAGAAATAAGACACTTCACCTTGATGAGATACTCCACAAGAGAGTTATCGGACAAGACGAGGGCGTTACAAAGGTAACAGAGGCTATCATCCGTTCAAAGGCGGGTATAAAGGATCCATCTAAGCCTATCGGTTCCTTCCTCTTCCTAGGACCTACCGGTGTTGGTAAGACAGAGCTTGCCAAGGCACTTGCCGAAGCATTGTTTGACGATGAGAAAAATATCGTGAGACTTGATATGAGTGAGTACATGGAGAAATATTCCGTATCACGTCTTATCGGAGCGCCTCCGGGATATGTTGGTTATGAGGAGGGTGGTCAGCTTACCGAGGCTGTGAGAAGAAAACCTTACTCAGTTGTACTCTTTGATGAGATTGAAAAGGCACATCCTGATGTATTCAATGTACTTTTACAGGTGCTTGATGACGGACGTATAACAGATTCTCAGGGACGTACGGTTGACTTTAAGAACACGATTATCATTCTCACCTCGAATATCGGTTCAGTTCATATGCTTGATGGCATTGATGAGAAGGGTAATTTCAGTCCGGAGTGCGAGAAGGCAGTCATGGGCGAGTTAAGAGCAAGCTTCAGACCTGAGTTTTTAAACAGACTTGATGAGATAATCATGTTCAAGCCTCTTACAAAGGACAATATCACAGGTATCATAGACCTTATGGTTGCTGACCTTAACAAGAGGCTTACTGAAAGGGAAGTTACAATACGTCTTACAAGTGCAGCCAAGGACTACATTGTAGAGAACGGCTACGACCCTATGTATGGCGCAAGACCTCTTAGAAGATACCTTCAGAAGACTGTCGAGACACTTTCGGCAAAGCTTATTCTATCAGGAAATGTCGATGCCGGAGATGAGATAGTGATTGATGTTGATGCAGCTGAGGGACTTGTGGCAAGGACGGAAAAACCGGTGGCGTAAGCTGGAATCATCCGGGGTGTTGTTTTGACACGGATGATAAGTGCCACGGCTAAAAAGGAAATATAGACATATAACAGACTGTCGCAGTAGCGGTTAAATTTTAAGAATAGTTTATCGTTGCTGTGGGCAGTCTTTTTATGTGAAAAAATATTTTGTAGTATGAAGCAGGTGTACATGGTATAATATATTTAATCGGTTTGACCATTTTAATATAAAGACCTGTCAAGATAAAATATAAAAGTGATTGATGATAAAAATATATGATAGTTGAAAATAATTATTTGATGACATACCGGAAGAGACTTCTCCGGGAATAGCCATAGCGGATATCGGGAAGTGTCAGCAGATGTAAGCGAATGTAAATGAACGCATTTATCAGACTACACATATCTGTATAAGGAACAGATAATAAGAAAAGATGGTTGCATTGACGGTAGGGTTTAATAAGTCTATGAAGAGGGATATATATGAGCCGGAAAAAATACAGACGCAGAAGACTCTCGGTCAGAGAACCGAAGACAGATTGATGAAATATATACTGGATAATAATATAGAAATCGGTGAAAAAATCCAGAATGAATTTGAGCTGGCTCAGATATTCGGGGTTGGCAGAAGTACAATCCGCGAAGCGGTAAAAGGTCTTGTGAGCCGTGGAATATTGGAGATAAGGCGCGGTGACGGAACATATGTTATAAGCAATGCCGATATGAAGAATGACGTGCTGGGATTTGCACGCATCAAGGACAAGTACAGACTTGCGCTTGACCTTTTCGATGTCAGATTGATGATTGAACCTGAGATTGCGGCTCTGGCATGTGCAAATGCAACGGCAAGCCAGATTGCAGAATTAAAAGTATTGTGTGATGAGGTTGAAATGCTGTACACACAGGGGCATGACCATATCCAGAAGGATGTGGAATTTCACAGCTATATTGCAAAACTCAGCGGAAATATGGTTGTCGAGAGACTTATACCTGTTATCAATACATCCGTTGTGGTTTTTGCCAACATAACCTACAGACGACTAATGAATGAGACGATTGAGACTCACAGAGCTATTGTCAACTGCATCGAAAGCCATGATGCCGTAGGTGCAAAATGTGCGATGAACATGCATCTTACTTACAACAGACAGGCTATAATGGAGCTGATAAAGGAGCGAAACGATAGGAACGTCAGGAAGAAAAATACATCGGACGTCTAATGTGTTTTATGGACGTATCAAAATTTTATATGGTAAATATTCATAAAAAAATGTAGCAATCTGTATGAAATTGCTACATTTTTTGCGCATTTTGGGGAAAATTAAATACATACATCACATTTATTGAAAGGTAAAAGGACGCTTGTTATATTGTACTTACATTAATACAAGGCGCCGTATTAAGAGTGTAAATGTGCCGTCTGACGGCATGGTTATTGGGATGCAAATACTTTAAAATTTTGATTTTGGAGGATATGATATGGATGTTTTTACTGCTTCGCCTGAGAGGCTGATTATAGGAGCTGCGCTAGGTTTTGCCGTGTTATTGTTTTTGATAATCAAGGTTAAAATCCAGCCGTTTATAGCTATTATGTCATCGGCACTTATCATCGGTCTTGTAGCCGGAATGCCGTTTAGCATGATTACAGATACTTTGGCAGAGGGAGTCGGCACAACTCTGCAGACTATAGCGATACTTATAGGTCTTGGCTCAATGTTCGGTGCCATTTTACAGGTATCGGGAGGTGTTGAGGTCATTGCTGATACGCTGCTTAGAGTGTTCGGGGAGAAAAAAGCACCATGGGCGCTTGGAATTACAGGACTAATTGTGGGCATGCCCGTATTTTTTGAGTCGGGTCTGCTGATACTTATTCCTGTTGCGTTTGGAATAGCAAGAAAGACAAAAAAATCGGTATTCTGCTATTCAATTCCGCTTTTAGCCGGACTTGCCATAGGACATGCGTTTGTGCCGCCTACGCCGGGGCCTGTGCTTGTCGCTGAGATGTTAAATGTCGAGTTGAGTTATGTGATTATTTTAGGAATTATAATAGGAATACCGGCGATGATATTGGCGGGACCTGTTTTCGGAAGATTCGCCGGTAACAAATTTAACTGTCCGGTTCCAAGCTCTTATCTTGAAAATGAGAAGGAAGGACAGGAAAAGAGTGATGGAAAGACGCCGAATTTCTGGCTTATAGTATGTATTATACTGCTTCCGCTGTTCCTTATCATATTGAATACCTTATCATCTATTATTCCGTTTATGAAGCCGGTTCAGCCGATTTTAGAGTTCCTCGGAACACCTGTGATTGCACTTTTATTGTCGACAATTTGCGCAATGCTCTTTCTCGGACTTCCGGCAGGCTTTAACATAAAAGAGATAACAACAGTTATGACAAATTCGCTTCATTCATGCGGAAATATAATACTTTTGATATCCGGTGGCGGAATGCTCAGATTTATGCTGCAAAATTCCGGAATCGGAGAGCTTTTCGGAAATTTTGTTGGAGGCCTGCCGCTTCCTATGGTACTTGTTGCTTTCTTAGTTGCTGCAGTTGTGAGGATTTCAGTCGGTTCAGCGACAGTTTCAATGACGATGGCAGCGGGAATTATCGCATCAATGCCGATGATTGCAGATTTGTCACAGCTACAGCTTGCAACACTCACTATTGCCATTGCATCAGGCGGAACAGCGTTCAGTCATGTGAATGATTCGGGCTTCTGGCTGTCTAAGTCATTGTTCGAGGTTGATGAAAAGACGAATTTAAAGACATGGACTGTGATGGAGACTCTTGTGGGTCTTGTAGGAATTGCAGGAGCTACGATTGTGTGGTTGGTGGTTTCATAATAATAAATAATTCAGGAGGGATTTTGATATGGAATTAAAGAGTCAGGAAATGCGCAAGCTTGCACCGGAGCTTGATCCGCTTAGAATCGGAACAGGATGGAGGAAGGAAGACCTTGAAAAGCCGCAGGTTATGATTGAGAGTACGTTTGGTGACAGCCATCCGGGAAGCGGTCATCTCAACATTCTTGTTGATGAGGTGAGAAAAGGAGTTGTCGAGGCCGGCGGATATGGTGCCAGATATTTCTGCACGGATATATGTGACGGTGAGAGCCAGGGAACGGACGGAATTAACTACAGTCTTGCAAGCCGCGAGATGATTGCAAATATGATAGAGATACATGCAAATGCAACACCTTTTGATGCCGGTGTCTATCTTTCAAGCTGTGACAAGGGACTTCCGGGAAATCTTATGGGACTTGCAAGAGTTGATATTCCGGCTATCGTTGTTCCGGGCGGAACGATGAATGCCGGGCCTGAGCTGCTTACATTGGAACAGCTTGGAATGTACAGTGCAAAATATGAGAGAGGCGAGATTGACAAGGAAAAGTTGGACTGGGCAAAATGTAATGCCTGTCCTGGCTGCGGTGCATGTTCATTTATAGGAACTGCGTCAACTATGCAGATTATGGCAGAGGCGCTGGGTCTTGCACTTCCGGGCAGCGCTCTTATGCCTGCGACAAGTCCTGACCTTCTTGAGTATGCGAGGGAGGCAGGAAGGCTTGCCGTAAAGCTTGCAAGGACAGAGAATATGCGTCCAAGCGACATAGTTACCTATGAGAGCTTTGAGAATGCAATTCTTGTCCATGCCGCTATATCAGGAAGCACCAATTGTCTTCTTCACATTCCGGCACTCGCACATGAATTCGGAATTGAAATTACAGGTGATACTTTTGACAAACTGCATAGAAATGCAAGATATCTTCTTGATGTGCGTCCGGCCGGGAAGTGGCCTGCTGAGTGCTTTTACTATGCGGGCGGTGTACCTGCTATCATGGAGGAAATTAAGGAGCATCTGCATCTTGACGTAATGACTGTCACAGGCAGGACACTTGGTGAAAATCTTGACGAACTTAAAAACAACGGCTTTTATGAGAAATGTGAGAAGTGGCTTCATGAGTTTAATAAGAGATATGGAATAGAGCTTACAAGGCAGGATATAATACATCCTTACGATAAGGCAATAGGAACTGATGGAAGCATTGCAATTCTAAGAGGAAATCTTGCACCGGAGGGAGCGGTGATAAAGCATACGGCATGTCCGAAGGAGATGTTTAAGTCGATTTTAAGGGCAAGACCGTTCGACAGTGAGGAAGAGTGCTTAGATGCTGTTTTAAAGCATAAGGTGCAGAAAGGAGACGCTGTTTTCATACGCTATGAAGGCCCTAAGGGAAGCGGTATGCCGGAGATGTTCTATACATCTGAGGCAATCAGCAGTGATGCAGAGCTTGGAAAGAGCATAGCGCTTATCACGGACGGAAGATTTTCGGGAGCATCCACAGGCCCGGTTATAGGACATTGCAGCCCGGAGGCAGTTGACGGAGGTCCTATAGCACTTGTTGAGGAAGGGGATTTGATTGAAATTGATGTTATGGAGAGAAAGCTTAACATTGTAGGCATTAATGGAGAGAGAAAATCCATGGAAGAGATAGACGAGATACTAAAGGAGCGAAGAAAGAACTGGAAGCCTAGAGAGCCTAAATACAAAAAAGGTGTTTTAAGATTATTCAGCGAACATGCCGCAAGTCCTATGAAGGGTGCCTACCTCGAATATTGATTTAGAATAAAAGACTGCTGTCACGATGATTATATAGGTCGTGACAGCAGTCTTTTTGCATAGCTCTGATTCGGGTGTAAAACATGTCAATTAAGTTTACATAGCATATTTTTACACCCGAATCATAATTAGAAAAATCTGTGAAATCATATTCAAATGTATTAAATGAAGCAGCTCATGCATTACTTGAACTGGTTCTGCACTTCATTATATTCATAATTGATTTTTCCTAAAGCATCCTTAATCTCCTGCACTGTGGCAGAGCAGGCTGCGGCGAGCTCGTCAAGACTTGAAAATTCGTCACGGAGCTTCATATTTACAAAGCTTAAAAGCATTACAGGGTCTTTTGGAAGTGTGTACATGATAAGCCTCCTTTTCAAATATCTACTTCACCTATTGTACGTTCTTCATCATTAAAATACAAGGTATATATTCAGATTGCAGGCACAAAGGATTGTAAAATAGTGCAATAAGGAATAAAATATTGTTTATATGATTGGCAAGACAATATATTTAAAGGAGGAGTTATACTGTGCAGGAGATAACAGAGGAAAAGATTGCGGCTATGGCACCTAATCAGGCGGCGGCAGCCAACGGAAAGAAGATTTCAAGAGGAGGAGGCTTTGTGAGGCTTGAGCACTCCGCAGACGATACCTTTTACATGGGAGAGTGCAAGGGAAGCGGAAAGAGCAACTATATCACATCGGTGGATTTTATTGAGCCGGATGCGCCGGTGTGCCGCTGTTCGTGTCCGAGCAGACAGTTTCCGTGTAAACATGGGCTTGCCCTTTTGTATGAGATAGCTGCAAAAAGGGAGTTCGGAACGTGTGCGATTCCTGATGACATCATAAAGAAGCGTGAGAAGAAGCAGAGCAGGGATAAGAAAGAAGCAGACATCGCATCATCGGCAGGTGAAGCTGATGCAGACAGTGCCGATGAGCCGAAAAAGGCAAAAACGGCGTCAAAGGCATCGAAAGCAGCTAAGAGCAAGAAGATAAAAAAGCAGCTTGAAGGCATAGAGCTTGCAGCTCAGATGGTAAAAAATATACTAAAGTCAGGTCTTGCAACCATGGGAGCCGGTGGAGTTAAGACCTATGAGCAGCTCTCAAAGCAGCTTGGAGACTACTACCTTTCAGGGATGCAGCATCTTGTAAATGAACTTATAATAGAGATGAAGGCATTTGACGTTGATGGAAAGGATGAGCATTATGATGCGGCTGCGGTCAAGCTTGAGAGACTTTGGACTCTCATAAAAAAGTCGAGAGAGTATCTTACAGCCAAGCTTGAGAGCGATGACACACAGCTTGATGATACACAGCTTTACGAGCAGCTTGGAGGTGTGTGGAAGCTTGAAGAGCTTCGGGCACTGGGGCTTTGCCGCAGCAATGCAGAGCTTTTGCAGCTCTCATTTGACGTGAGCTATGATGATGCGGGAAAGCAGTATATTGATGAAGGCTGTTATATTGATTTAGGTTCCGGCGAGTTAGTCTGTACATACAATTATCGACCTGTGAAAGCTTTAAAATATATCAGGCAGGATGATTCTGTTTTTCATGTGACACAGGTTGGGGAGCTGGCGATGTATCCCGGACAGGGAAATAAGAGAGTGCGCTGGAATGGAAGCACTACAAGGGCAGTCACAAAGGAGGATATTGATAAGGTACGCTCATTTGCCGCTGACTATTTGTCGGATGAGGTGAAAAAGGCAAAGAATATCTTAAAAAATGCACTTGCTCCTGAAATTTATTATACACTTATACGTTATGAGCGAATAGGAGAATGCGGTGAAAGACTGGCACTTCTTGACAAGACAGGCGCAAGCATCATGCTGGGTGATGCACCGGGAAAGGAAAAGACGACAGACATGATAAGACTTCTTCCTGACACTTCATTGCTTGAAGACAAGGTTTTATCTGGCGGATTTTTCTATGATCGTACAGAGAACAGAATAAAGCTTATGGTTCTTAGTATTCTGACAGACAATGAGATTGTACGCATCGCATATTAGAGCAGAAAGAGGATAGATGATGAACATTACACCATTATATGAACTTAGCAGCAGATTAAGAAATTGTATGATAGCGGGAACTAACCTTGTAATGGAGGATTTCAGGCTGAGACGTGCGGTTGAGGATATAAAGCCATATGCCAAGGCAGCTCCTGTGTTTGCAAAGCTTGTCGAGCTTACCGGACAGCTTTTAGAGCCTGACAGGGATGATAGGGAGGAGCTTCTTTTAGATGCCATCACTCTTTTAGATGCACTGCTGTGCACGCAGGCGATGGTTAGAGCGGACGAACCGGCGACGGCAGGTAGCACAACGGATGCCAATGCAGGCGAGCCGGTAAAAAGACTTCCACAGCATGGCGGTACATACAGCGTGAAAAATATACCGTATTCACAGCTTTGCCCACTCATTGAGGCGCTCACTACAAGCGGTGCAGGTCATTATGCGTACGTTTTAGAGCAGCATAATAAACACCCGGAGATATTTTTGGACTACCGTGTCAGGGCGGCTATGGTGCAGGCACTCGGAGCAGCGTATAGTGAGCTTGCCGATTCTGCCGAGCGGTGGCTTAAGGATGGCGGCAGTGATGTTGTGTGGCTGTTAAAAAAGGACTTTGACCCTAAGGGGAAGAAGGAGATGGTACGCCGCGTGCATGTGATTGAAGCAATATGCGGTGCGAAGGAGAACGATTTCTATGTGAGCATGCTTTTGCAGGCTGAGAAGGAGGTGCGGGAGGAGCTTATACTTGCACTCGGACATGAGCCGTCAAATATCGACCTTCTGCTTGAGCTTGCGCAGACAGAGAGCAGAGGAATGAAGGATAAAGTGCTGTATACGTTAGCGTGCAATGATAATGAGGCGGCTGCAGAGCCGTTTAGAAAACTCCTGAAAAAGAAGCCGGTGCATGCATTTGAGCTGCTTTATCTTTCAAGGACAGGATGGGCATCGCAGCTTATAGCTGAGTGCATGAAAGATAAGCTTGCACAGCTTGAGCAGAAAGCAGCTGATGCAGGGCAGCCTATCTTTGAAGATGAAGATATAAAATACTGGGAGAATCTTCTGCCTGCTCTTATGGGAAAGTCGGGAGCACAGATTGAGGACGTCATTATGGAGGCAGCAGTGTTCGCAGACAGATGGGGACTCTATACTAATGTTATGTTCGATGAGGACAACGCACAGCGAAATATTGTCAGTGCGATGTACGGCAGAGGTGCAGTTATAGGAAAAGGGGAGAAGTTCGGGAATGAGCTTTCGCGTACCTTACAGCTTATGCTCAGGGTAAATCCTGATGCGGGACTTTGCCGTCTTGCACTTAAGCTGTTTGATATGAACGGTGAGAACGATGAGAGGAATACCTATTTTGGTGCTGCGGTGCTTGCAAAGCTGTATGGGAGCGGTGACTGCACAGAATGGATAAGAGCACATGCAGCATTCGGAAGCGGACGGCGTTCAGGCATTGTGGGACAGATTATACAGAGCTTTACCGGGGCAAAGAACACGGAAGGTTCAGGCAGAATGAGACAGCTTCTACAGGCAGCTACCGGGATAAAATGTACGGCAGAAGGCTGGAGTACGGAGAGCGTGTTTTACAATGGGATTACCGGCAGAGAGATTAAATATATCCAGTCTATACCGCAGAGGCTTGAAGGAAATTTCACCGATATGCTTATAGATGGCGCAGGTTACTTTGATGATATCATTATAGGAATGGTATGTGAGGAAAATAAGGAGTTGTGTGAAAAAGTGGAGGAGTATCTGTACAAGAGAGTGCTCACATACACTTCAAAGGGGAAGCCGGTGAAATATTTCACAGCTCTGAAAAAATGTGGCTGTACGCACTGTGACGGACTTGCTGTCCATTATCTGAAAGTCTTTTCACTTGACATATGGGCATTTAGATATATTGTTGAGCAGCTTCCGGGAAGCAGTCAGGACAAGATAGATGAACTCATGCGTGCATACCCATTGATAAAGAGCGGAAAAATCGGCGGAGGCTTCAAATCAGAGGGTAATGAGAGTATGTACCTTGGACTGGTTGACGAACTGCGCATGGGAAAACTGTAATATAAATTTCGCAAACGTCTAATTTTACTACAAAGCTGATGTTGGGGTTAAATAAATATACATTTACGAATTGAATTAATTGTTTGCAAAGTGTGTGATAATTAAATATGAGAAATATCTGTATAAAGTAAATTAATTAATTGATTTAATATAGTCATATCAAACAATTTAAAAACAATTAAAACAATTTAATAAAAAATCTTATATGCCCCGACATCATAAAAATCAGGTTGTCAAAACATGCTCTGTGAAGTTAAAGGTGTATAACAAGTTATATTTATGCATATCTCGACTTTTGGGAGAAGCTTAGTTGTTCTTAGGACTCTGCTTGGTTCTAAGCCAAAAGCAGCATGGATGCTGCTTTAGAATCAAAGCATACAAGGATGTATGCTTTGATTCGGTGGCGAGCGTATAGAAGATGTTTATCAGAGTCCTTAGAACACCTTGCTTCGGACAACGGAGCGATATGCATAAATATAACTTGTTATACACTCACAGACTATGAGCATGTTTTACCCAAAAATCTGTATATGTAATTGCAAAATTCAAATTTTTACTTAATAATTGTGCAATTAATTACCTGAATTTTATTGTGAAAGAAAAGGAGAACATGATGAGCAACGATACATTGAGACTTCCGGCAGAGGAATTATATAAAAAGGAACTTGAGGCACTGATTGCAAATGAGACAGACCCGATACCGACAGGATGGAAGATGTCACCGCGCTCGGTGCGAACATATATATGCGGCGGAAAAGCCGGAAATACGGTAATTACACCGAAATATATAGGGCATGAGAGGCTTGTCGAGATAGCTATTGCAACACTTGTTACAGACCGCGCACTGCTGCTTATAGGTGAGCCCGGAACAGCGAAGAGCTGGCTTTCAGAGCATCTTACAGCAGCGATAAACGGCTGTTCGACAAATGTTATTCAAGGAACAGCGGGAACTACGGAGGAGCAGATACGCTATTCGTGGAATTATGCAATGCTTATAGCAAATGGACCATCACCTGAGGCGATGTTAAAGAGTCCGGTGTTCAATGCGATGGAGAATGGAAGTATTGCGAGAGTTGAGGAGATATCAAGATGTGCTTCGGAGGTTCAGGACGCACTCATCTCGATTTTGTCGGAGAAGAGAATTTCTGTTCCTGAGCTTAATATGGAGATACCTGCCAAGAAGGGCTTTTCAGTCATTGCCACTGCGAATACAAGGGACAAGGGTGTAAATGAGATGTCGGCGGCGTTAAAGAGAAGATTTAACATTGTAGTACTGCCGACACCTGCCAGCCTAGAGACAGAGATAGACATAGTAAAGACCAGAGTTGAGCAGCTCTCAGGCGGAATGGAGCTTAACGCATCGCTTCCTGAGAGTGATGTTGTTGAGAAGGTATGCACGATATTCAGGGAACTTCGAAACGGTGAGACCTGTGATAAGTCGCAGAAGCTTAAGACCACAACCGGAGTGCTCTCAACGGCTGAGGCGATATCGCTTCTGTGCGGAAGCATGGCACTTGCCGGGAGCTTTGGAAATGGAAAGGTAAGTGACGAGGATTTAGCGGCAGGACTTGCAGGTGCGGTTATAAAGGAAGAGGATAAGGACGTAACTGCATGGAAGGAGTATCTTGAAAATGTCATGAAGAAGCGAGGCTCTAAGTGGAGTGGATTATATAATGCATGCAGGGAGCTGCTTTAAAAGTATCCTGACTACTGAAATGAGAAGAGCAGAAATTTCATCAATATTTGTGCCGCTGTATGGCGGCAGAATGAGGAGTATATGAAATATCCATATATTTTTGGTATAAGACATCTGTCGCCGGCAGGGGCACTGCATCTTTGCCGTTTTTTAGATGAGAAAAAGCCGAGGCTGGTACTTGTTGAAGGCCCGGATGACTTTGACGATATGATGGCTGACATGGTACGCAGTGAGTCGAAGCCGCCGATAGCGGTGCTTGCGTATACTGTGGATACGCCGGTGAGGACTATTTTGTATCCGTTAGCGGAGTATTCACCGGAATATCAGGCAATAAAATGGTGCCATGACAATAAGACGGAGTGCCATTTTATCGATTTGCCGTCCGAGATTTTTCTTGCCATGCCGGAAAAGGAAGATTATGACGGTGACAGGACGGAGAGCATATATGAAAAACTTGAAAGACAGGCTGGAGAGGACGGGCATGATATGTTCTGGGAGCGCACCGTTGAGCACACGCTTAATACGCAGGCATACCACAGAGGAAGCAATCTTTTCGGAGAGAGCTTAAGGCAGCAGAGCGTAAAGACAGAGTGGCAGAATGTGTTAAGCCTTGTCAGGGAAGCATATATGCGCCGCAAAATAAATGAAGCTTTAATGGACGGTTACAAGCCTGATGAGATTGTGATTGTCACAGGTTCATATCATGTTGCAGGACTTAAAGAGGTTGATGAAGGCATGACAGATGATGAGTATAAGCTTCTTCCGAGAACGGAGGCTAAGCACACTCTCATGCCATATTCATATTACAGACTGTCTACGCGTTCCGGGTATGGAGCGGGAAATCAGGCTCCGGGCTATTATGAGCTTTTATGGCATGGACTTAAGGAGAGTAATCTGCAATATGCGGCACAGCACTATCTGGCAGAGATTGCAAAGTTTCAGAGAGAACACGGTTTTTTGGTATCATCGGCTGAAGTTATTGAGGCAGTAAGGCTTGCAAATGCGCTTGCAAGGCTTCGCGGCGGACTGGTTCCGGCACTCAGGGATATCCGCGATGCGGCTGTGACATGCCTTGGCGGAGGGGAAATCGGCACAATCAGCCTTGCCGTGGCAGATGCAGAGATCGGAACAAAAATAGGAAGCCTGCCTGATGGTGTCAGCAGGACATGCATACAGGATGATTTTTACAGGGAGCTTAGTGAGTTAAAGCTTGAAAAATACCGCAGCTTGACAGCTATGGAGTTAAGTCTTGACCTTCGTGAGAACAGAAATGCGGCAACGGATCGGACGGCATTTTTAGACCTCAACCGTTCATATTTTCTGCATCGGCTGAGAGTGTTAAATGTCAGCTTCGTAAAGCAGGTACCGGTAAGGCAGGATGATGCGACATGGGCTGAGAGATGGATGCTTTCATGGACACCGGAGGCTGAGATTGAACTTGTTGAGGCGGCTTTAAAGGGTGATACGATAAAGCAGGCAGTATCCTTTGTGTTTAAGGAGAGAACGGAGAATTCCGGCGGAATAGATGAGCTTGCGGGTGTGATAGAGGATGCGTTTACCTGTGGCATGGAGGAGACAATCAGCTACACGATAAAGGCATTGCAGGCTATGGCGGTGGATGTGGCTGCGGTGAGAGAGCTTGCCGGGGCTGTGAGCCGTCTGTCATTTATAGTACAGTACAACAGTTTAAGACGGATAGATACGAAGCCGCTTTTACCTGTCATGGAGCAGCTTTTTTACAGGGCATGTCTTATGCTTCCGGGGGAATGTGTCTGCGATGATGCTGCGGGAAAGACTATGGCGGATGCCATTGGACAGTTAAACCGTGCGGCGGCAGAGCATGAATTCCTAGACAGTGAGGCGTGGTGTGCGGCGCTTAGTGAGATTGCAGAGAGAGATGACTTAAATTCAAGGCTTTCAGGCTGTGCGGCGGCAATTCTTTTAGAGCGTGGACTTATGAGCGAGGAGGAGTTAAAACGCCAGATTAAGAGAAGACTGTCAAAGGGGATTCCTGCTGAGCTTGGAGCGGGCTGGTTTGAAGGTCTGTCATTAAAGAACAGATATGCACTGATAGCGCGTGTGTCTGTGTGGCAGAGTCTTGATGAGTACCTTGACACTTTAGACGATGAACAGTTTAAGCGTGCACTTGTGTTTCTCCGCCGCGCCTTCTCGGACTTTACATCGAGAGAGAAGGATGAGATAGCGGAAAATCTTGGCGAAGTATGGGGACTTAACAGCCGGCAGGTCAGCGAGACAGTTAATTCGCAGCTGCAGGCAGATGAGAAGGAGCTGGTGGATAGTCTCGGAGACTTTGATTTTGACTTATAAGAGGCTCTTAGAATGGGAGATTGGTATAATGGAAGATAAGGAAAAGCTGAAAAGGTGGAGGCTCATACTTGGGCAGGACAGCGAGGAGCGGTTTGCAGGTATGGGAGCTGAAGGACTTGATGAGGAGCAGCAGATTATGGATATGGCGCTGGCAGCCATATATAACAGGCAGGAGCAGGGAGGCTTCGTAAATGGAGGCGGTGCCGGAAGAGGGCCGTCAAATCCTCTTATAAGCCGCTGGCTTGGAGATGTAAGGTCACTTTTTGACAAGGATATTGTGACTATAATACAGACAGATGCAGTCAACCGCTGCGGCTTGAAGCAGCTTATGTTTGAGCCGGAGCTTCTTGAAAATCTAGAGCCGGATGTAGGTCTTGCCTCAACAATCCTGATGTTGAAGGAACAGATACCCAAGCGTTCTAAGGACAGTGTCAGAGAATTTATAAGAAAGCTTGTCGAGCAGATAAACAGTATGCTTGAACAGGATATTAAGCGTGCGGTGACAGCGGCGGTCAATAAAAGAAAGCATTCACCTATTCCATCAGCATCAGCGATGGACTACAAGCTCACGATATCGAGAAACCTTAAGCATTATAATAAAGAGCTTAAAACTATTGTGCCGGAGCATTTTTATTTTTTTGACAGGACGAGCACATCGGCGGCTAACAAGTGGAATGTAATACTAGATGTGGACCAGAGCGGTTCGATGGGCGAGTCGGTGATATATTCGTCAATAATAGCCTGCATACTGGCATCCATGACAAGCCTTACCACAAGGATTGTCGCATTTGATACGAATATAGTGGATTTGACGGAAAAATCAGATGACCCGGTTGACCTGCTTTTTGGCTTTCAGCTTGGCGGCGGAACGGATATTGACCGCTCGGTTGCATATTGCGAGCAGTTTATAACCAATCCTTCAAGGACGCTGTTTTTCATAATCTCCGATTTGGAGGAGGGCGGAAACAGGGCGGCACTAATAAGAAGGCTTGAGGAGCTGAAAGCTTCGGGAGTCACGGTTATTTCACTGCTTGCCATCTCTGACGGCGGTAAGCCGTACTACGACCCGAAGATGGCAGGGAAGGTGGCAGCGCTTGGGATTCCATGCTTTGCATGCAGTCCGCAGAAGCTGCCGCAGCTTCTTGAGATGGCGTTAAAGGGGCAGGATTTGGCAAAATTTGACGGAACGGTATAGGCGCATGAACTAGGTTGTACACCACCGGAAAATGTGTTACAATAGACAATGATTGCTTTTTTATAAGGAGATATAACATGGCAGAGAAACAGAACGATAAGAGCTTGGATATGCGTAAGATTACCATGGCGGTCAATATGCTGCTGCTGTTGTGCGGACTTGTCTATGCGATGGTGGTTACTATATCGGGGTACAATGGAAGATTGTGGTATAAGCTATCTCTTATGATACTTATGATGGGATATTCGCTGTTATTCAATATTGCTGCACTTTATGCAATGAACGCGTTTGACAATATGACAAGACAGCAGGGAAGAAGTTACTTCGGATATATGATATTCGATGTGGTTGAGCTGTGTTTTCTTGCGATGTTTGTTGTGAATGTCGGAGATTTTGACGAGCCGTTTCATTACATGGCGCTGGGTGTCTTTTTGATACTTACGATACCACGACATATGCTCTATCACTCAGCGGTTGACAGTATAAAGGATGCCAATGGCGGCAGGCTTTCAAGCTTATATAACACTGTAACCGGGATGAATGCATATAAGAATTCGGGAAAAACCGGCAGTGAGCCGGTTGAAAAAGCACATAATCCTGTCAGAGCTTCAAAGGCACCGGGCTTCGGAAAGAAAGCACAAAAAGGCACTGATTTAGCCAAGAAGAATAAAGCTGATAAGGAAGCATTCCCTGAGCCGGAGCTTAGGGAGGACCGCTTCGTAAAGATGAAGTTAGACAAGATAGAAGGCTATGTTGATACACGTTCGGTTGACGACAAGGGAAATGTGGATGTAGGAAGTTCAAGGAAAATCAGAAATTAATTATAAGTACAGGCTTTGACGGCATATAATCGGATAAGTGTATTTTAAAGGAAGCAGGAATGTCAGAAAAGCTTTTATTTGCCTGTGCGGTTCTGTGTCTTGATTTGCTGTTGTTTGTGCTTATATACGAAGAAAGTGCGGGAAGTAAGGATGTACCTGTATCGACTACATTTTATGAGAATATAGTTGCGCTTACTTTTGATGATGGGCCACATTCGGTTTACACAAAAGAGCTTTTGGACGGCTTGAAAAAGAGGGATGTTGTCGCAAGCTTTTTTGTGCTCGGCGAGCATATTGAAGGCAATGAGGAGCTTATCCTTCGAATGAAGGAGGAGGGACATCTTATCGGAAATCATACCTTTTCGCATGTCAAGCTCGATACACTGAACGATACGGCTGCATGCGATGAAGTAAAGAGAACCTGTGAAGCTATAGAGAGCATAACAGGCGAGCCTGTAGAATATATACGTCCTCCATACGGTGCATACAATGATGAGCTTGAATGCATGATTAACCTGAATAAAGTACTGTGGAGCGTTGACCCGCAGGACTGGAATACGACAGATATAGATTCCATAGTAAATCATGTTGTTAAGAATGTAAAAGATAGAGATATAATTCTTCTTCATGATATATATCCGTCATCTGTGGCGGCGGCACTTCGGATAGTCGATGAATTGAAGGCGAGAGGGTACATTTTTGTGACCGTTGAGGATATATTGATTAACTGATGGATGTGTGAAATTACTGCGTGACTTATCACAATGCAGATATAATGTATTATATGATACAGAAGGAAGATGTAAGATATGGATCTTTTTGATTATATGAGAGAAAATTCCATGAAAGACAATTCACCGCTTGCACAGCGCATGAGACCAAGAAATCTTGATGAAGTGGTCGGACAGAGACATATTATAGGCCCTGATAAGCTTCTGTACCGCGCAATCAAGGCTGATAAGCTGAGTTCGATTATTTTTTATGGCCCTCCAGGAACAGGAAAGACTACGCTTGCGAAGGTCATAGCCAACACAACAAGCGCAGATTTCAGGCAGATTAATGCGACTGTTGCGGGAAAAAAGGATATGGAAGATGTAGTGGAGGCGGCTAAGAATAATCTGGGCATGTATGGACGCAGGACGATATTGTTTGTGGACGAGATACACCGATTTAACAAGGGACAGCAGGATTATCTGCTGCCGTTTGTTGAGGACGGTACGATTATACTTATCGGAGCTACGACAGAGAATCCGTATTTTGAAGTAAATTCGGCGTTGATATCACGCTCAATAATATTTGAGCTAAAAGCTCTTGAGAAGGAAGATATACTCTCTTTAATCCATACGGCTGTGTATGACAAGGAGAGAGGCATGGGTTCTTACGATGCAGTGATTGATGATGATGCCGCAGATTTCCTTGCCGATATATCCAACGGAGATGCAAGAAATGCTCTGAACGCTGTTGAACTTGGTATTATGTCAACTAACAGGTCCGAAGACGGAAAGATACATATAACTCTTGAGGTTGCCGAGGAGTGCATCCAGAAAAGAGTTATAAGATATGACAAGACAGGTGACAACCATTATGATACAATATCTGCATTTATAAAGAGCATGAGAGGCTCCGACCCTGATGCTGCACTCTACTATCTTGCCCGCATGCTCTATGCGGGGGAGGATATAAAATTCATTGCCAGAAGAATCATGATCTGCGCAAGTGAGGATGTCGGAAATGCAGACCCTCAGGCACTTACGGTTGCGGTGTCGGCATGTGAAGCCATAGAGAGAATCGGAATGCCGGAAGCGCAGATTATTCTCGCTCAGGCAGTGACATATATTGCAACGGCACCTAAGAGCAACGCTTCTTATGTTGGAATAGACAAGGCGATGGCTCAGGTAGCGGGTGAGAAGACAGCGGTTATACCGCCGCATCTGCAGGATGCACACTATAAATCTGCAGCAAAGCTGGGGCATGGGACAGGGTATCTGTATGCACATGATTATCCTATGCACTATGTTAAGCAGCAATATCTGCCGGATACTCTTGTTGGAAGAAAATTTTATGAACCTACGGACAATGGATATGAAAAGCATATCCGTGAACACATGAAACGACTGGAGGAGAACTCTTGAAGGAGCAGATTAACAGATACGCAAGAGGAGCATTTGAATACGAACCGTTGTCTGCTAAGATAGAGCCGGAGATGATAATAGCTACAGCTAAGAAAAACACCTTGCAGCGTGAAAAAAGCAGCAGTATTGCAGGCAGCTCATGCAGTGTTGGATATGAGGGCAGCATATGCATAACAGAGGAGAATGGGCGTGAGCTTAAAGGACTTGTGTATTCTACCAACAACAGGGTAAAGCTTATGACAGACCGCTTCGTAGGAATTGAGAACACAATACACTATGAAGTGGATGTGGAAGGAATTGACACAGGCGACTGCATTGAAGGTTCAATTATTGCGGTGACGAATGGCGGACAGAGAGTAGTCTCCTATGAATTTCAGGTGACAGCCGGTTCATATCCGTCACAGGCAGGAGAGATATCCAATCTGTTTCAATTTGCTAATCTTGCGAGGGATAATGTAAATGAAGCCTTGAAAATATTTGCGGATGATAGTTTTCCGGGAGTATTTTTAAAGGATGATTTAAGCATGTGCAAGCTCAGGGATGAGCTTATGTGTGGGTCGGATATCAAGACTGCACTTGAGGAATTCCTGATTGCGGTTCATAAAAAGAGTGTTGTGAATATAAGCCTTGACAGAGATGAAATGACATTGGATGCATTTGACGGCGAGATAGCTGCAAATGTCATTGTGAGCAAAAATGTCTGGGGACGTATAAGCCTTGATGTGGATGTGGACGGAGATTTTATATATGCAGACAGAACGCATATAACTGAGCAGGATTTCACAGGCGGAAAGCTCGAATATAGATTTTACATGAAAAGCTCATTGCTTCACGGCGGAATTAACCTAGGGAGGCTTACATTTTCAACACCGTTTGAAAAGAAGACTCTTATAGTAAGGGTTGACAATACCAAGGAGAACGCAAGGAAGCTTGATAATATGTTTGAAAAGCGTAATATCGTGACGCTTATGAGAACATATATGAACTTCAGGCTTAATAGAATAAGTGCCGGGCAATGGACAGCGGCATCCGCTAAAGCATTAGATGAACTGCTTAGAATGGATGAAGATAATCCGTATTGCTGCCTTTTTATGAGTCAGATACTCATAACAGACAATAAAGCGAATGAAGCAAAATATTATCTTGAATGTGCCAGAGATGAAGCGATTGCGGGACGTGAAAGGGATGAAGTGCTTTACTGCTATTATCTTTATGTGAGCACATTGTATAATAAGGACAGAGCTTATGCCATTGAGACGGCGCATACTGTCAAAGATATATATGAAAATGGAAGCAGTGACTGGAGAATATTGTGGATACTGCTTTATTTTGATGTTGAAATGTCAAAAAATAAGAGCTTAAAGCTCCTTAGAATAAAGGAACAGTTTAACATGGGCATGAGAAGCCCGGCATTGTTTTTGGAAGCATGCCTGATATTAAACGAACAGCCGCTTTTACTCAGGGTTCTCAACGATTTTGAGATTCATGTGCTGTTATACGGATGCAGGGAGAATATAGTTGAGGAAAGGCTTTTAAAGCAGGCGGCGGGTCTTGCGCTTAACTATGAAGGAAAGCAGAGACTTCTTTTCAGGCTTCTGACACAGATGTATGGTATTTTTGAGGATGACAGCGTGTTAGAGGCGATATGCGGAATACTCATCAGAAACGGAATGAAGGGCAGCCGGTATATAGGCTGGTATGAGAAAGGAATAGACAGAGGCATAAGAGTGACACGCCTGTTTGAATATTATCTTGCATCAAGAGATATGTGCGATTATTCACCTCTGCCTAAGATGGTATTGCTCTATTTTGGATATAATAATGAGCTTGACAGAAAGTTAAGAGCCTATCTTTATGCCAACATAATAAAAAACAAATCGGAAAACCCACAGATATATTCTAATTATTCCGAACGCATACGGGAATTTGCACTTGAAGAGCTAGGCAGAGGAACAGCCGATGTCAATACCGGAATAATACTTGATGAATATATGAAAAAAGAGATGATAAGCTCAGAAAATGCAAAAGGTACTGCGAGGATACTTTTTACATACAAAATAGCTGTAGAGAATCCATCAATAAAGAATGTCTATGTGGGGCATAAGGAGCTTATATCATATGAAAAATATCCTCTTGAAAACGGCTGTGCATATGTTGCGATATATACAGACGAACCATGCATATGCTTTGAGGATGGTTTTGGAAGATTGTATAAGGACACTGTAGAGTACAGATTAGAGAGAGTCTATCTTAATGAACTTCTGATAAAGCAGCTCATGCCATATATGGAGCAGGATTTGATGCTTTCGCTGTATTTTTGCGAAAAGAGCAGGTCATACAAGGAAAAGCAGCCCGGGCTTATAAGCATGTATGGAAGGCTTGGGATAGATACAAGACTTCAGAAAAATTACAGACGGCAGCTTGTATCACAGGTGATAGACTACTATTATGACAATTATGAGGATGAAAAGCTTGGAAAGCTGCTTGCATCACAGCAAAGTGCCGGAATATTTGAGTCCGATATATTAAATGAAGTGCATAAGATAAAGCTTATAGAACTTCTTATAATATTCGGTAAGTATGACGATGCATACGAGCTTTTAAAGGAAGTAAGCTTTGAAGGAATAAATCCTAAGCGCGCATTAAGACTGTGCGACTATATGATTGACCGCTTTAAAAGGAATGAGATAGACAGCGGACAAAAAGACAGGCTTGTGAGGCTTTCATATTATGTGTTTTCAAAGGGACGCATAAGCAATACGCTGCTTGAATTTCTGAACAAATATTATAATGGCTCTGACGAAAGAATGTTAAAGCTGTGGGAGACAGCATGTGAAAACGGAGTGGATGCATATGAGCTTGAGGAGCGCATAATATGCCAGCTTCTGTTTGCAGGAGATTATTGTGAAGGACTTCACAGAGTATTTGCAAGCTACAAGGATAACGGTGCATCGGAGCGAATTGTGGAAGCGTATATTGCATTTGGCTCGTACATGTATTTTGTCAAGGACAGGGATGTAAATTCATGTGTATTTGAGTATATAGAGGCATGGCTTCTTGCACAGAGAGATGTTATAAGCCTTTGCAGGCTTGCCTTGTTAAAATATTATTCAACCTGTGAAGTGCTTGACGATGACAGGATATCAATAGCACATGAGCTTGTGGATGAAATGACATCAAAGGGGTATATATTTTCGTTTTTTATGCCATTTGCAAAATATTTTCCTCTTCCATATAGGATTGTTGATAAGACTGTTGCAGAATATAGGGCAAATCCTGAGCACAGAGTCGTTTTTCACTATGCAGAGCATGATAGCGGACAATATACCGCTGTTGATATGAAAAACATGTACGCTGGAGTGTTCGTAAAGTCTTTTGTACTGTTTCATGATGACTGCATAGATTACTATATCACGGAGGAGACAAAAAACGGCGAGCTTACTACGCCGAAGAATATTTTAAGATACACTAATGACGCTGCCTGCACTTTATCATGCCGTTTTGACAGGCTGAATGAGCTGATAGGAATGCTTGAGGATAATGCCACTGATGCGGCTGCGGCTAAGGCTGGAATATATTCAAGGCTTGACAGTCTGGTTAATGACGAATTTAAGATTATCTGATTGCGATTGGATACGGAGAGGAATCGATAATGTTTATTTTAGGAATTGATTTGAGAAATGATTACTCACAGGTATGCTATTATAATATGTCAAAAGGCGAACCGGAATCTGTGTCGTTTAAGCTTGCGGCATCCGATCTTCGTGTGCCGACAGTTGTGCTAAGAGAGTATGAAAATGTCTCGGGATGGATGGCAGGTGAGGTGGCTGTTTCTTGCAGTGCTCTTGGGGAAGGAGTTCTTTTTGACAGGCTTCTTGACGCTGCAAAGGAAGGTAAGACTGTCACTAAGGAGAATATATCCGCTTCACCGGCCAAGCTTATAATGGTGTATCTCACATTTCTTATACAGTCAGCGTCAAGAGCGTTTGGAAGTGATGAGAAGCCGGACAGGATATGTATCTGCATCGAAGATTTTTGCAGTGAAATTTTAGATGTCATAGACGAAGCTGTAGGGCTTATGGACATTCCTAAAGAGAGTGTTATATACTCAAGCCATGTCGAGGCATTCGTATATTATTCGCTGTGCCAGAAGAAGGAACTCTGGAAAAATGACAATGTTGTCTTTGATTACGGAAAGGATGGACTTGTCTACAGCAGAATGGCGACAGCGCCTTATTGCGGCAGCATAATTGTGATGTCTGAGAGGATTGATCTGCGAAAGCAGGTCGGATATACTACAGACAGCGAGGAGCTTGAAGATACACTGTTAAAAAAAGCGAGGGAGCTGTTTGACAAAAAGCTGATATCCACAGTGTATCTGACAGGGGAAGGCTTTGACGGCGGCTTTTCTTGTGACAGGTTCATTAACTTTGTGTGCAATAAAAGGCGTGCCTTTGCCGGACAGAACCTATATGTCAAAGGTGCATGCTATCAGGCATATGAAATGAGTGTCGGAGACAGGCTGAAAGATTTTATTATATGTTGCAATGAGAGGATACCGGCAGGCATAGAGATGAAAATCTGCGACAGAGGTGTCGATAAGATACTTAGGATGGTGCGTCCGGGGACTAACTGGTATAAGGCAGGCTGCTCTTATGATTTTATTGTCGATGACTGCAAGGAGATAGAAATATTTCTTTCACCTGTCGGCAGAAGAGAAAAAAGACAGATTAAAATTCCGCTGACGGATTTTCCTGTGAGGGATGACAAGGCATCAAGAATTACGATTAAGCTTGATTTTTCCGATGATTCGCACTGTCAGCTTACCGTTATGGACAAAGGCTTTGGAGAATTTGTAAAGAGCAGCAATAAAATAATAAAAGAGGATATATTATTATGGGCGGAATGATTCTATGCAGAAGTGAATATTCTAAAATTCCATATTATATTGAAGGTGCGGATATAAATGTCTATTCCATAGAAGAAATCAGTTACTTTCTGTATAATGATATATATCTTGTCGGGGCTGATTTTTTCTGCGAAGATTTATTTGGGTTTATTGAAAAGAATATAAGGGAGCCGGAGCTGGCGTTAAGGCTTCGAAGCCTGAAAGAAAAAAAGGCACAGCTGTCGGAGCTTGTTCTTACTGTCTTAGGATATGTGGACTTTTATTCTGATAAAGAGATATCTAAGATAAAGGGGCTTCTTGAAAAGCTTGACACGCAGGATCCTTTAGAGAGAATGAAAGCGCGGGCGGACAATTATCTTGCAAATGGCAGATACAGAAGAGCACTGACATGCTATGAGAATATTATTGCTGCAAAGCCCGATGAGGCAGAAATAAATGACAGAGTCTTCTTTGGAAATGTCATGCACAATATGGGAACTGTCTATGCGAGAATGTTTGAATTTAATGATGCGGCGGAATGCTTTAAGTCAGCTTATGAGTTAAATGATAATGAAGAGTCGCTTGAAAGTGAGAAGATGGCAAAGCAGCTAGAGAAGCTTACTCTAAAGGAGCTGTCGGACAGCAAAGCAGCCTTTGGTGGGACTGATGAGCTTAAAACACAGCTTCATGAATGGAAAAACGAATATTTAAGATATACAAGATAGTGGCTGCGGTTAAATAGATGTGGATGCCTATAATGGCATCAGGGAATGAGGATTAGAATGGGTCTTTTTGGAAAGAGAAAGAAAAAGAAACTGAATGATACATATGACATATCTGATATGGATATGCAGGAGATTCTTGCAGAAGATGAAGTAAATAACCAAATGTTTGACGAAGTATCAAGAATACAGTATGTGAATTCACAGTGTGAGCAGATTGTAGAGTCAAACAACTATATTGAGGAAGCAAAAAGAGAATACTCCTCCGTCACTGAGCATCTGAATGATATACAGATACTTGATGAGCTTGAAGAAGAGCCTAGAAAGCTCATAGCAGAGACTGCGGAGGACATGTACAGCCTTAACTATGAGCGTGTTGAGACGCGCAGCAAAAAGAAGCGCCTTCCTGCTTCAAAGTATGCGTATTACAGCGCACATGAGGATGAGCTTCAGGATGCGTTAAAGCGGATGCAGAATGACGAGAGATATTGCCAGATGATACGCAAGGATTTGAGCATGCTTGAGGGCGAGAAGATAGGACTGAGGGAAGATATAGAAAATTGCATGAACCGACAGCATAATGTTAAAAATATATCAATAATAGGCGTTGCGATAATAGTGGCAGTTTTCATATACATGGCAGTTTCGGGAAAAATCGTTCCGGAAAGTGACAATTATATACTGACAGTCCTGCTTTTTGTCATGACAGTGTTCATTGTTGCGATGTTTATGCTTAACAGGAATGCAGTATACACATTAAAGCTTTCTGAAAAAAAGCTCAACAGAGCGATTGCACTTCAGAATAAAGTGAAGATAAAATATATAAATACTGTCAACAGCATTGAATACCAGTATGCAAAATACGGTGTCAAAAATGCTTATGAGTTCTCACATGCATATGAAATGTTTCTTGATGACAAGAAGGAGCGCGAGAGATATGCGCGTACAACAGGCATGCTTAGCAGGGCTACAGACCAGCTCACAGTGATACTTGCCGGTATCGGAATGCATGATGCACAGATATGGCAGAATCAGCTTGAGGCGCTCTTTAATCCTAAGGAGATGGTTGAAGTAAGGCATAATCTCAATGTGCGCCGACAGAAGTTGAGAGAGCAGATAGAGTACAATATCAAGAAAATCGAAGAGGCGAAGAAAAATATTGCGGAGTATGCGAAGGAAAATCCGCAATATGCCAATGATATAATGGAAATCGTAAACAGCTACGGCTGTGCGGATTTGTAAGGAGACATGAGAGTATGAAAAGCTTGCCAAGAAGTGTTATTTCGGTAGCTGCGGCATTTGCTGTTTTTTTGGGTGCTGTGCTTAATCCTGAATATGTGAAAGCATCCGAGAGTGAAGCTGATACAGCACCGGGAACAAAAATTGAAGAGACGGCTGACGGTGGTATCGCATGGGAGAATTATGGCGAGACCATTTACAATACTACAGAAGGATTAATGTCTAACAACGTAAGCTCGATAACCCAGACCGGAGATGGAATTGTATGGATTGGAACAGATAAAGGGCTCGTCGCTTTTGATGGCAATGAGTTTACGGAATATGGCTCATTTTATCACTTTGATGGAATCAATGATATGGTAAGGACATCTGACGGCGGAGTATGGTTTGCAACAACGACTTATGGCGGTGCGGTTAATCTCGGCTCACGTTTCCAGCATTTTGATGACGTGAGTGAGTCTGCTTCAAATTATGCGACAAGTATTTCCGAAGGCAGTGACGGATATATATATGTAGGTACACTTACAAATATGCTTGCCATAAATCCGGAGAGCGGCTATATTGTTACACCGCTTGAAGGAGAAGAATATTATTATGTGACTTCCTTAGCTTCGGGAAAAGAACTCACAGCGGCAGTCACGGTAAACGGTGATGTTGTCTTTGTGAAGGATGCTGTCGAGGTCGGAAAAATTAAGCTTCCATATAACGGAAACATAGCACTTGCATATGCGGACGGATATTTTATTGCAGGTATACAGGACTCGAAGGTAGCGGTAATCTCTGAGGATGATGTAACTGCCGGGATAAAATATACAATTAATGTGCCAATATCGGGATTAGATAGAGAAAAGAGTGCAATTAACGGCTTCTTCTACGATGATAACAGACTGTGGGTTCTTGCGGATGATGCTATAGGATACTTCATTCTCGGCCCGGATGGCATTGATAGTCTAAGCAGTGCAGAATTTTATACATGCAGCTTTGATGGCTTTGAGAGCGGTTTTACGGATATGATGGTTGATTATCAGGGAAATTACTGGATAAGCTCATCAAAGAGAGGTGTCTTGCTGCTTAGAGGTTCGGATTTTACCGATGAGCTTGCACAGACAGGCATTGACATTGATGTGGTCAATGCCATTTTGGAGGACGATGGCATTTTGTATGCGGCGACAGACAGCGGAATAGTGGCTGTTGATACAGAAAGCAGAGAAACGGTTTTGGATGAGCTTACCGAGAATTTCAGCTCAGGAATAATAGTTGATATTATATCATACAGAGGAAAAAAATATGCCGCCGTGTATGGGCAGGGTGTATTTGATGAAGCCGGAAGCTTAATAGCACAGGCAGCAAGAATCAACAGACTTATGGTGGTCGATGATATGCTCTATGTTCTCACAGATGAAGGCTGCATAGTCTTAGACGGTGAGAAAATCGTTCATGAATATAACGGACAGGATGGCATGTATAATTTAAAGCTGTCATCGGCAGTCAAGGGGGCATTCGGAAGAAAGGAAGATGACAGACTCTATCTTGCAAGTCATGGTGCCGGCATATATGTATTTGCCGATGGGCTGCTTGAAGAAGTGATAGACGAGAATTCGGGACTTCCTTCTAAGAATGTGAATGATATGGCTCAATATGGAAAAGGCTTTTTTGCCGCGACAGACAAGGGTGTGGCATATTATGATGGAAAAAAGGCATTTGTGCCGGAGAATATGCCGGAGAGCCTGTCAGAGCATAAGTGTGAATACATCTATATCTATAATAATAAGCTGTATGCAGTGTGTGAAAGTGCATTATATCTTATAAGTCTTGATGGACTGTTTGAAGATGACAGTGAGACTGCCAATATATCGTATGAAATGTATGACCGCAATGCAGGCTTTTATGGGACACTTACTGATGGCGGACATGGTTTTATGAGAGCATCGGGTAGAGTGTATATTCCATGTGAAAGTAAGATATATTCATTTACTGACAAGAATGAAGAATTTGACATATCACAGTTAAAATTAATGATTCAGAGCGTCAGTGTTGATAAGCGCATAACCGATATAGCACAGATTAACGATAATGAGTATGAGATTAATCTGACAAAGGATGCGAAGCAGATAGATATACTTTGTTCTGTGCTCAACTTCTCAAATGAAGACCCATATGTGCGTTATATAATGCCGGGAGTTGATACCGACTACACAGTGTTAAGGTTAAGTGAGCTTGGACATATCATATATAAGGACATTTCCGGAGGAAGTCATGTATTCTGGTTCGAGCTTTTAGGAAATGAGCTTGATGAGGATGGAAAAGTGATTGCGGTACAGACTGTTAAGCTGACAATCAATAAGGAACAGAATCTGCTTGAAAAGCTGTGGTTTAGAATGGTTCTTCTTGGTGCGGCATTCGGCATATTGATGTTTTTCGTGCTTAAAGACAGGAAAAAAGCTGATGACAGTAAAGCAGACACAAAACAGTGAGAGAAAAATAAGATTAATGTTGACAAAGCATTATGAAAACGTATATATTAAAGATATGTTAAATGCTGTGACGAAGAGGAGTACCATATCACAAGCCCACAGAGAGAGAATGTAATGGATAGACTGTATAGCCATGATTGCCATTGAACCGGCAGTCATATAGCATATTTAGAACCGTTGCTGGAAGCATTCTCGGATATTGTCATATGGGAAGGTAGCTTCTGAGCTTCATCGGTGAAAGGCAGTGATATAATCTGTTGTTCGAGTAATTGATGACGGAGTTGTCCCCGTTACAAGGACAGACATGGTGTACGGATTTATTCCGCGCCGTGACAGAGAGGACTTTTATAAGTCAATGAAGGTGGTACCGCGGTAAGTATAATCGCCCTTCGCAGAGAATATTTCTGCGGAGGGTTTTGTTTTTGAAAAATATTTTCAAGGCAAGACTCTCTGCACACATAAAAAGGAGATTTAGATATGGCAAAAGAACTCGAAAAAAATTATAATCCTTCCGAGATTGAAGGACGTCTTTATCAGAAATGGCTTGACAATAAGTATTTCCACGCTGAAGTTAACAGAGATAAGAAGCCTTTTACTATTGTTATGCCGCCGCCAAATATAACAGGACAGCTTCATATGGGACATGCCCTTGACAATACACTTCAGGATATTCTCATAAGATTTAAGAGAATGCAGGGCTATGAAGCTCTGTGGGTTCCGGGAACAGACCATGCGTCAATCGCAACGGAAGCTAAGATTGTTGAAGCTATGAGAAAGGAAGGCATTACCAAGGAGGAGATTGGAAGAGACGCATTCCTTAAGCGTGCATGGGATTGGAAGGCTGAGTACGGCGGAAGAATCGTAAGCCAGTTAAAGAAGATTGGCTCATCTGCTGACTGGGACAGAGAGCGCTTTACAATGGATGAGGGCTGCTCTAAGGCTGTTAAGGAAGTATTTGTCAACCTTTATAACAAAGGACAGATATATAAGGGTGAGAGAATCATCAACTGGTGTCCTAAGTGCCTTACATCAATCTCTGATGCAGAAGTTGAGTATGAGGATCAGGCAGGCCATTTCTGGCATTTAAGATATCCTCTTTCTGACGGAAGCGGATATATTCAGATGGCTACAACAAGACCTGAGACAATGCTTGGAGATACAGCGGTTGCAGTTAATCCTAATGATGAGCGCTACAAGGATATGGTTGGCAAGACAGTCATCCTTCCTATTGTACACAGAGAGATTCCTATTATTGCCGATGAGTATGTTGAGATGGAGTTCGGTACAGGAGTTGTTAAGATTACTCCGGCACACGACCCTAACGATTTTGAGGTTGGTTTAAGACACAAGCTTCCTGTCATCAATGTTATGACAGAAGATGCTAAGATAGTGGACGACTATCCTAAGTATGCCGGCATGGACAGATATGAGGCGAGAGAAGCTATAGTTAAGGATCTTGAAGCGGAAGGTGCGCTTGTAAAGATTGAGGATTACAGCCACAATGTAGGTACATGCTATCGTTGTCACACAACAGTAGAGCCTCGCGTTTCCAAGCAGTGGTTTGTAAAGATGAAAGAGCTTGCGGCACCGGCAATCGAGGCTGTAAAGAAGGGTGATACGCAGTTCGTGCCTGAGCACTTTGACAAGACATATTTCCATTGGTTAGAGGGAATTAAAGACTGGTGTATATCACGTCAGCTCTGGTGGGGACACAGAATCCCTGCATTCTACTGTGATGAGTGCGGCGAGATGGTTGTGACTAAGGAGGACAGCGCAGTATGTCCTAAGTGCGGCAAGCCTATGAGACAGGATCCGGATACACTTGATACATGGTTCTCATCGGCACTCTGGCCGTTTTCCACACTCGGCTGGCCTGAAAAGACACCTGAGCTTGAATATTTTTATCCTACGGATGTTCTTGTAACAGGATATGATATCATCTTCTTCTGGGTTGTAAGAATGATGTTCTCAGGTCTTGAGCATATGGGTGAGGTTCCGTTTAAGAATGTACTCATTCACGGACTTGTAAGAGACTCACAGGGACGTAAGATGAGCAAGTCGCTCGGAAATGGTATTGACCCGCTTGAGGTTATCGACAAGTATGGCGCAGATGCACTCAGGCTTACACTTGTGACAGGAAATGCTCCTGGAAACGATATGCGTTTCTACTGGGAGAGAGTTGAGGCAAGCCGTAACTTTGCCAACAAGGTATGGAATGCTTCAAGATTTATTATGATGAATCTTGACAAGGCAGAGAACAGAGCGGTAGGTCTTGACGAGCTTACACCGGCTGACAGGTGGATATTATCTAAGCTTAACACACTTGCTAAGGATGTAACCGAGAATATGGAGAATTTTGACCTCGGCGTTGCGGTTGGCAAGATTTATGACTTTATCTGGGAAGAGTTCTGTGACTGGTATATTGAGATGGTTAAGCCTCGTCTTTACAATGATGAGGATACAACGAAGGCAGCAGCACTTTATACATTAAAGACTGTTCTTATAGAGTCACTCAAGCTTCTTCACCCATATATGCCATTTATCACGGAGGAGATTTTCTGCAACCTTCAGGACGAGGAAGAGTCTATTATGATATCCGATTGGCCTGTATATAGGGAAGAGTTCAATTTCCCTGTTGAGGAGAATGCCATTGAGACAATCAAGGAGGCTGTAAGAGGTATAAGAAACACAAGAACCTCAATGAATGTTGCCCCAAGCCGCAAGGCAAAGGTGTATGTAGTTTCCACAGATGAAGCTCTAAGAAATATATTCGAGAACGGTAAAGTATTCTTTGCATCACTTGGTTATGCAAGCGAGGTTATCATTCAGGATAACAAGGACGGAATTGATTCCGATGCGGTATCGGTTGTTATTCCTAACGGAACAATCTACATGCCTTTTGCTGAGCTTGTAGATATCGCAAAGGAGATTGAGCGTCTTGAAAATGAGGAGAAGAGACTTGCAGGAGAGCTTGCAAGAGTAAACGGCATGCTTTCAAATGAGCGTTTTGTGAGCAAGGCACCTGCTGCTAAGATACAGGAAGAAAAAGATAAGCTTGAAAAATATACCCAGATGATGGAGCAGGTTAAGGAACGTCTCTCACATTTGAGAAAATAGTAAAGTGGTACTGATTTCTTAGTCAGATAATAAAAGGACGGGATATTTATATGAATGGGGATTTTAAGAAAGTGACAATAGTGCTTCCATCGCTAAATCCGGATGAAAAGCTGAATAAAGTGGTGGATGGACTGTTAAGTGCAGGCTTTGAAGATATAGTTCTTGTAAATGACGGGAGTGATGAGGCTCATCTTGAGCCTTTCCGTCAGGCAGCCGCACATAAGGAGGTTACACTGCTGACACATGAAGTCAACAAAGGCAAGGGAAGGGCGCTTAAGACGGCCTTCTCTTATGTTGTTGATAACAGGAAACAGACAGCGGGAGTAATCACCGTTGACGGAGATAATCAGCATACCGTCAAGGATATAAGAGCGTGTGCGGAAAAAATGCTTGAGTGCAAGGACAAAGTCATATTGGGCTGCCGTGATTTCACACAGGATAATGTGCCATGGAAGAGCAGAGTCGGAAATGTAAGTACAAGTCTGGTGTTCAGGCTCTTCTGCGGAATTAAGATATCCGATACACAGACAGGACTGCGGGCAATACCATATCAATATCTTCCGCTTATGTGTGAGGTTGAGGGCGAGCGTTTTGAGTATGAGACACAGATGCTTTTTGCGATAAAGAAAAATCATATTGGGATGGAAGAGGTAAAAATAGAGACAGTTTATCTTGAAGATAACGCTTCCACGCATTTTGATCCGATTAAGGATTCACTTAAAATTTATAAGATAATCTTTAAATTCATGATAAGCTCAGGCACGTCATTTCTTATTGATTATGGCATATACAGCCTGCTCGTATTTTTGATTGGCGGTAATTTTTCCAGAGGTCTGCGTCTTTTTATTGCAACATTTGCGGCGAGGGCAGTTTCCTCAATATGCAACTATGCTATGAATAAAAAGGCGGTATTTAAGTCGAAGGCATCAGTGAGCCGTTCACTTATACGCTATTATATATTATGTGTTTTTCAGACAGCAGCTTCATACGGACTGGTATACCTGCTAAGCTCATTGTGCCGCGCAGGGTCATTTCTTGAGATTGTATTAAAGCTTGCTGTGGATATTGTGCTGTTTATAATTAGCTTTCAGATACAGCACAGATGGGTGTTTAAGGAGGAAAGATGAAGGACGATATCGAACTTTTAGATGTCAATATGGACGAGACGGACAGTAAAAGCGCAAGCGGTACAGTGAATGCTCCCGAACGAAAAAAAAGAGTGGCTTCACAAAATAACAATACACGGCAAAAGAAAAAAGAACAGTCTCAAAAATCAGTAAGAAAACCGAAAAAGGAAAATAAGTCTCTTAAAATTGTGTTTAGGGTGCTGCTGTGCATAGTGACATTTATAGCTGTAACATTTGCAGGTGCATATATGACATTGTGGACTATATGTCACGGTCCGTCTAAGGCGGCAAGAGATTTGTTCGTATCGACAATCCTTGAGACAGGGCAGATGAAATTCCTTGCGTCATGGTATTTTAGCGAGGATGAGATACTTGCTATAACGAACAGGAACGGCATGGCAAGAACGGAGGATAATGTTAACACGGATTTGATTGATATACCTTCTGTCGATGAGAATGACGAGAATCCTGAATTTGACATAAACGGCATGGAGGTTGTTGAAATATCGGGACGTTCATTTTTTGCCAAGATGCTTATAATAAATGACCCTTCAAGAGTGAAGCTGTCGACTATATATCCTTGGTCGGATTTTGACAAGAGCAAGTACGGAGAGACACTAGAACAGCTTGTCCTAAGAGGAGATTACGCTGCCGGAATAAACGGTGGTGAGTATTACTCGGAAGGCAACTGGGGCGGAATTCCCAAGGGACTTGTCGTATGTGACGGAGTGATCCAATATAACAGTCCACAGGCCGGCGATGTGGTGGTCGGCTTTACAGAGGATAACATTCTTATGATTTCCGATATAGGAAATATGAGCGTTGAGCAGGTACAGCAGTTCGTAGCCGACAATAAGATAAGAGATGCGGTCAGCTTTAAGGATATCGATGACGGTGACAATAACCATTTCACAAAGCTTATCATAAATGGTACATCAAGAGAGATATCGGGCAACGGAAGCGGAGCAAATCCGCGTACCGCAATAGGACAGCGCGCAGACGGAACAGTGCTTATGCTTGTGACGGATGGACGAGGTGCAGCCGGACATCTAGGTGCAACAGCACAGGATTTGATTTCAATTATGCAGGAATATGGCGCAGTGAATGCGGCAAACCTTGACGGTGGAAGCTCATCAGCAATGTATTACAATGGCGCATACGAGATGACAAGCGTTACATTGTATTATTCTACATCCTCATGGCGGCTTCCGACGGCCTTTGTTGTTGAAAAGAGAGGGGAATAGTTATGGCTAAGAAGAAAAAATTTCCCGTATTTTGGGTATGCTTTGCAGCATTTGCAGCGATTATGGCAATATTCTGGATATGCGTCATTGCTAATGTGAAGAAATGTCTTGTCAAATACGAAAATTCACAGCCGGAGTACATGGTTGAAAAATATATAGCACAATTTAAGGATGGAAGTATTCTTGACAATCTTGATTTTGAACAGAGCGGAAGCCGCTTTGAGGAGGCAGGAGTCTACAAGACGAAGTTCGCACAGGAGTTAGAAGGCAGGGAGATTACTTATGAAAAGGCACAGACAAGCTATGATGCTAAGGAGCCTATATATAATGTATATGCCGATGATGAGCTTGTAGCGAAGATTACACTTAAAGAGACATCCTCAAAACCTCTTATGTTCATTCTCACACAGCAGGGATGGAAAGTGGAGAATATAGAGGCAGTCTATGAGACAGGTGATAAGGCAATAACCATAACTGCACCTGACAATTACAGTGTGTTTATCAACGGTGTGAAGCTTGATTCAAGGGAGCTTACAGGAAATGTAACACAGATAGATGCGCTAAAGTATGCTGCCGAGTATGTAACGGTTCCACAGCTTGTTGAGTATAAGGTAGATGGATTGTTAAGTGAGCCGGAGGTTACAATATATAATAATCAGGGTGGGCAGGTCATGTTTGAGACTGACGATAACGGTAATATCGTTATAGATACATTCATGACATCAGCCATAGAACCGGAGCTGTCTGCAACAGTGCTTCAGAATGCGAAGAATTATTCCAATTTCTTTTCGAAGGACTTAGATGGCTGTAGTAACAGCGTGGCTCCGATAGCATATATGTTCCCGGCAGATTCATATTATCTTGAACTTGCAGAGAACTACAGACTTAACGATATGTGGATGTACAGCGCTCATCAGGCACCTGTATTTGCTAATGAGACAGTTTCGAATTATATTGTCTATACACCTGAGCTTTTCTCTGTGGAGGTATATTTTGAGAAAAACATGGTGCTCACTCTTAACGGTGAGGCAAGGCAGGATATTGTAAATTCCAGGTATTATTATGCGAATATTGACGGAAGCTGGCTTATTGTCGATATGCAGTCTGTGACTGAATAACACAGGTGCATATACGTCCGGATTTGAACGCAGAATAAGCAATCCCCCGCTTCAAGTGTGTAGAGCACTAAGCGGTGGGTAAGGGGGATGCTTATGTCAGTGGGAGTTAAAAGCTCCCACTGACAGTTCGCAAAGCGACTGCGTTCATGAGCAAGCAGCGAAAGCGGATTGCGAATGTCCGCTTTACATCAGGCTGCATAAAAATATAATCCGGTCTAAAAATAATATGGAGAGTGTAGATAATGCAGGGGATAATGGAATCGGTTTTAAATGAAGTAAGAAAGGTAGTGACAGGCAAGGATGATATCATTTTAAAGGTCATGCTTGCCATAACTGCAAGAGGGCATATTCTTATTGACGATATACCGGGAGTTGGAAAAACCACTATGGCGATGGGCTTTGCGCGTGCGATGGGCTGTAAATGCAACAGAATCCAGTTCACTCCTGATGTCATGCCATCAGATATTATGGGATTTTCGGCATATAATCCTAAGACTCAGGAATTTGAATACAGAGCCGGTGCAGCGATGTGCAATCTTCTTCTGGCAGATGAGATTAACAGAACCTCGAGTAAAACACAGTCAGCCCTCCTTGAAGTTATGGAGGAAAAGAAGGTGTCAGTCGATGGACAGACAATGATGCTGCCACAGCCGTTTACCGTGATTGCCACGCAGAATCCTGTGGGTTCCATTGGCACAATGCAGCTTCCTGAATCACAGCTTGACCGTTTTATGATAAAGCTGTCCATGGGATATCCTGACAGGGAACAGGAAATAAATATACTCAAAGCGAGAGCGGCAGGAAATCCGCTTGATAAGATTGAACAGGCAGCGGATGAGTACAGAATTCTGGCATTGCAGTCGCAGGCGGAGAATGTATATATACATGATGCAATCTATGACTATATTGTAAGACTTGTACAGGCTACAAGGCAGCATGAGCTTATCGAGCTTGGTGTAAGCCCAAGAGGTGCGCTTGCGGTTGCTGCGATGGCTAAGGCACATGCTGTGTATGAGGACAGGGATTATTGTATTCCGGCGGATGTGAAGGCTGTATTTTGCGATGTTGTATGCCATAGGCTTGTCCTAAGTTCAAGAGCATTAAGGGAAATGCTCACACAAAATGATATCGCAATGCAGATATTAGGCAGTACAGCGGCACCGAGGCTTAAAAAGGGGAAGGCCTGACAGGGTGATGGGGGATTATAGATGATATTCAGAAGAATTTTGTATTTTATTATGCTCTATGCTATATTTGCGTACAGTGTTCTATATCGGACATATGACAGCTTTATCATGCTTGTATTTTTCGTGTCCGTAACACTGCTTTCACTTATCATGCTTATACTTAGCAGAATTTTCATGAAATACAGCTTTGAACAGAAGACGTTATATGTGCCAAGAACACAGGAGTACACTGTAAGATATAATATCAAAAACAGCATGCCTTTTCCCATCACAGGAGTAAGCATACTCTTTGACGGCTTAAAAAAACCTCAGTCTTTTACGGTAGGAGCTGCAAACACAGCCATAGTGACCAAAAAGGATAAGCAGGAGCATTGCGGCTGCTATTATACAGCAATACAGACAATGTGCCTGTATGATTTTTTTCATATATTCAGTCTGAAAATAAAGAATCCCGGCGTGGTGAAGATAATCTCTTTGCCACGCTTGTTTGGCGTTAGTACAAAGGAATATGTCAAAAGCATGCTGTATGCAAAGGATGAGATTGATAAGGCAGAGTCAAACGGCAGTGACGTGAACGGAGTAAGAGAGTACAGAGATGGTGACAGCCTGAAAAATATACATCATAAGCTAAGCTGTAGGACATCAAAGCTTATAGTGAAGGAGTATGAAGCAGAGGATGCGGATGATGATGGATTTTTGTTCTATGGGAATGGTGCCGACTATGACAGCGGACAGCTAAAAGTCAGGGATATCATGTATGAATTTATGTATAATGTTATGTATTTAAGGCTTGAAAAAAAAGGTAAGATTACAGGATATATCTCGGACTGCGGGGCAGTCACGGCTATGAACATAACATCTAAGGACATGCTTGATGAGTATTTTGAGCGTGTGTATGAACAAAGCGGATGTGATTCAGGAAATCATTGCAATATTCCATCAGGAACATTTATATTCGCTGCTGCTTTTTCGGAGGCTCTGTATGATATATGTGCAGGCGCCAAAGATAAAAGCTTTGTCTTATATCTTCCTGATAGTGAGCGCATACAGTGTAAAAATTCTGACGCTGAGGTTATATATATTGCAGCCGGAGGTGAGGAATATTGAAAAAGAGAATCTTTAACAGCATAGGTTCCGTATTCATACTCATGTGTGTGGCAGTGCTCGGCACAATGGTGACTTCGTGGAATTTCCTGCACATTTATGCGTCCTCGCAGCCTGCGTTGTGGGCAGCGGCAGTGTGTGCTTTTTCGGGAGCGGTTATATGTGTCGGTACGAAGCTTATAGGGCGTGCCGGATTTTTTGTTAAGATTGTTCTATTCTGCCTGATAACAGCATTCTCAATAATGAAATTCAATGTTGTTATAGGAGGTTTTGGGTATATATTTAATTTCTTTATTGAGGCTGTCAATGATTATTACAATAGTGGGATTTATTACATTTTACTCACTGACGGTATGCTGTCAGAGGGAAGCCAGAGCTTATTTATAATGCTTGCATGTACTTTGACCGGATGGTGGTATATGTCAGCACTGTTAAACAGAAAAGGGACTTTCTTTGCAGCTTTGGCAGCATTTTTAAGCTATCTGCTTCCTGCATCACTTGAAAATACACCGTCAGTGTATATCCTTTTTGGAATGCTTGTTTTTGTTGTATGCGTTATCATACACGGAATACTTCCAAGTGAAAAGAATGAGCTTCGCGCCAGAATGTCGGGTATTCTTGCAATGCTATGGGTGATACTTCCGTCAATGCTCATAGTTTTTGCGGCTGTCAGGCTTGTACCGGAGAAAAATCTTAATATGCCGGAGTTTTACGATAAGATAGCCGGCAGGATTATCTTTTCGGTCAGGGATTTACAGGATATATTTGAGCTTTATAACGGAAAAAATTCTACCCAGACAAATGATGGCGGAATAGGAAGAGTTGATTCGGTCGAATATGACGATGTTCCGATTATGTCCGTTACAGCACCGAAAAACGGCGGAACAATATATCTTAAGACGTTTCAGGCTGCCAACTACACAAAAAGGCGATGGAGAGCGCTTGATGAATCAGTTTACAAGCGGTATAGCGGCTTGTTTGACGAGCTTGAGAGCACAGGTAATTCACCTTTGCTTATGGAATACTGCGCTATATCCGAGCTTACACAGATGGGAGCGGTCGGAATCGGAAGCGCAGCATTCGATATAGATATTACGCAGTATGAGGCTGATGGCAGGAGTTATATCCCTGTGTCGGCTATACTGATAGATGGAGAGCCCATTGACAATTTTTCATATGGGGACAAAAATATAGTGCTTGATGAAGATACAGCAGGTAATATCAATGTGTCACACAGCTACAGCCTTTATGAGTGGCGTGACATGTCAAGGCTTGATAAGCTCGCTGTTGATGGCGAAGTGTTAGCATATGATGATGACAATTCGTATAGAGATTTCGTATATGATAACTATATGGATAAGGACACTTCCTGTGATGACAGAATACAAAAAGAGCTTTTAGGAGAAATAATGGATGGAGACTATGATACCTTAGATGCACAGGGGCGTGCACGCTTCATCATGGATACTATAGCTTTTTTTGCTGACGAATATGAGTATACGCTCTCTCCGGGTGTCACACCTGCGGCAAAGGATTATGTGGAATATTTTCTTTTTGAACAGAAAAAGGGCTTGTGTACACATTTTGCGTCTGCGGCAGTCATGATTTTCAGAAGTGTGGGAATACCGGCAAGATATGTTGAAGGCTTTGTGATACCGCAGAGTCTGTACACAGGAAATCCGGTATCGAAAAAAGAAGCGACAGTCAGAGAGAACGGTGGACTGAAAAAGGAAATGTGGGAATATTATGACATCGAACTTACTGACAGGTATGCACATGCATGGGTTGAGGTATATATAGATGGCATAGGATGGGTTACGATTGACCCTACTCCCGGTTACGCGACAGCTTATATGAAAAGTCAGGAATGGAACGATAATGCTTCAGATGACACCTTAGGTGCTGATGACAGCCGGACAAATCTGGAGGAAACACAGCCTGAGGAGACTGAGTCGGAAAGTGAAGCAGACAGTGAAAATAGTAATGCCGGCGAGGATATGACTTCTTCGGATGGGAACGGAAGTATTGAAAAGGAGAGCAGCCTGCCGGCTGTTACGGCACCATCTGCCGGGGATGGTTCTGTAGGTGGCAGCGATATATCAGAGAATGTTTCGGGGCAGATTGATGAAGCTAAGACATCTGTAGATGCATTTTATTTTATCATCCCTGTTCTTAAGGTGCTGCTTTTTATTCTTGAGATTATAGCTGTACCTGTTGTGATTGTATTATTTTTTGTAAAGAGGCAAAAATATATGGAACAGAGCAGGACAAAGTTATATAATAGTGCTTGTGGTCTTGACACGGATGAGAGGATAAGACGGATAATGGCTTATTTTGAGAAGCTGTTAAAGCAATCCGGGATTAATGTTGACAGCAGCATGGATTTTATGCAGCTGATAAACGGTATGCCTGTTGAGGGGATAGAGTCATCGTCTGTTGCCGGTATTGTAGAAATGGCACTGTTTTCGGGCAATCTTCCCGGAGAGGACGATACAATGCTTGTGATGGCATATGTTATGGCTGTGAGAATGAAAATATATAACACAAAAAATATTTTCGGGAAGTTCTATTTTAAATATATACTTGCATTATAACCGAGTAAATGATATAAGAATGAAGGTACACAGTGAGGCACTGCCGCATATATGGAAAGAATTGGCGGTACAGCATTGTAAGAACCTGATTCATCAGACATTTTACGAGTGTATGGTGGAGTACGAATAGTTATGAAAGAAGAGTATAAGCTCAGAATGGAGATAAAGATGATACGACAGATTAGAAAAATATGCTCCTATGCAGCAGTGTTTGCCATGATATTGGCTGTCGGTGTGTGCACCGGAACAGTAAGCGTGGCAGCAAAGGATGCAGATGGAAATACGGTAATTGTTATAGATCCAGGGCATGGAGGAGACGATCCGGGAAAGCCGGGTGTGAACGGAGTTTTAGAAAAGGATGCCAACTATGCCATTGCACTTGCAATGATGGACGAGTTGAAGCAGTATGCTGGTGTCAAAGTGTATTTTACAAGACCAGAGACGCAAAAAAACACACTTACAGGAAGGGCTATGGTGGCTGCTGCACTCAATGCTGATTTTCTCATAAGCATTCACAATAACAGTGCGTCTGATGACAGCATAAGTGCGAACGGGGCAATGGTGCTCACATCAGTGCTTCCTCTGTACAGCACGATAACTGCCGATATGGGAAATTATATTCTTGGCAATCTTGAGCAGCTTGGCATAAAGAATAATGGTATACAGACCAGAAATTCAACGGAATTTGCAGGTGAAGATTATCACACGATAATGGCTGAGGGAATGAGAGCAGGTGTGCCGACAATAATTGTTGAGCATTGCTTTTTAAGCAGCACTACGGATGTGCTTTTTGTATCGAATGAGGACGGAAGTGTCAACTATGAAAAGACGGATATGATCGGAAAAGCCGATGCCGATGCGGTTGTCACATATTTTAATCTACAGCCTAATGTAATGCAGGCTGAACAGACTGCGGAGTTAGAACTTGATAAAGGTTATTCCGTAAAGCTTGAGACATCCGGTGAGGCGAGCTGGTCGAGTGACAACGAAAGCTGCGTCACAGTCGATGCGGATGGCAATATTAAAGCAGTCGGAAGCGGTTCGGCAGTGGTAAGCTACAGCCTTGCGGACGGCACAAGCGGAAGTGTCAATGTGAAGGTAAAGATTCCGGAACAGTTGATTATCGCAGGCTTTATAGACCCTACATTTTACAAGGGCGAGCACAAATTCGAGGATATAAATCTTGATGATGTGGCAGCAGATATAGTATACAGCGATGGCTCGGTTGTACAGGTAATTCCTGACAGTGTCGGTGAGGTTGATTATAATTTGTCGGGTATTCAGGATATACCGATAAGCTATGGTGCATTAAAGGGTACGGTAAGAGTTGTAAACCAGACAGATGATTATGTCCCTGAGGTGACATCTAGGGAAGTCCAGCCTGAGACAGAGCCGACACAGCCGGAGACTACAACTCAGGCTGTCGAAGAGTCGGAGACAGAGCAGACAACGCCGGAGACTACAACGGCTTCTGCGGAGGATGAAGGTTCTTTTGATATTATGATGGTTGTGAAGATGGCAGCAGGAATAGTCATAGTCATAGTACTTGCAACGATTGTATTTATACTTGAGAACAGAATGAGCAAAAAAGGAAGAGGAAGAAGAAATACGAGGAGGCGCAGATATTAAAATGAAAAAAAGAGGATTAGTAAAAATAATTTCAAAGCTAATGACATTTGTTACGGCAGCCGGACTTGTGTTAGGCACTTCTTTAGCGATGCCAAAGTTTACTGAAGATGTGTATGCGAGAGACGGAAGCGGTGATGTGGTTGTCGTTATTGATCCGGGGCATGGTGGATATGATGGTGGCACACACTCAGCGACCACAGGTGATAACGAGAGCACATGGAACTGGAATATAGCAAAGTATATGAAGGCAGAGCTAGAGACATATGCAGGTGTGAAGGTGTATGTGACAAGAGCTAACAATGAATGGAATACCAATACCGGAAGGTCACATATGGGAAAGTCTGTCGGTGCTGATGCAATTATAAGTATTCACAATAATTCATCAAGCAATACCGGAACAAGCGGCTTTGTTGCATACGGCTCAGTTGTTGACGGATATGTTGAGCCGACTAAGAATCTATGTCTTAATATGGCGCGTTATGCACAGGCGGCAGGTCTTAATCTTTTTAGCGGCGGCTATCTTACAAGGACAGGTTCAGACCCGACGGAGGATTTTTACACTGTTATAGATGAAGGAATCAAGTCCGGCATTCCTACAATTATTGCTGAGCATAGCTTTATGACAAATGCAGGTGACTCATACTTTATGCATGAGACAGAAAATCAGAGAAAAGTAGGAGTCGGCGATGCAACGGCTGTTGCGGAGTATTTCGGACTCTCAAAAAGAACAATAAGTGACGGACAGAGTGTTGAGCTTGACAGAAGCTACAGTGCATATTTCATTCCGGCAAACCAGAGAGATGGCGGCATCAGCTTTACAAGCTCTGACGAAAATGTGGCACATGTAAGAAGTGACGGACTTATAACAGCAGTTAATGCAGGAACAGCTACAGTTACATATACATATGCAGATGGAACCAGTGGCAGCTGTACATTTACAACCAAGCCGGTGACACAGGTGGGAGTCTCCGCAGGTATCAATCCGACAGTGTACAGAACATCGGAAGAGCTCGCTGCACTTGATAAGAGCAAGGTTATCATAAAAGCTATATACAGTGACGGAACGAGCAGGCAGCAGTCATCGGGCTATACAATCGGTGATATAGATCCTAATGTATCAGGAAGACAGTTCGTGAGCGTATCACATAATGGTTTTAGTGCATCGCTTCTTGTGCGATTAGATCCTGTTGCAGCTATAGGAACCTATTCGGAGTATTTATATCAGGTTGTCGGTGATTATTCGGATATATTTACATTCCCTGAGCTTGTAGCTATAGAAGGAGTGTCAGGCTCTCCATATACAAGCAATGGCTTTGAAAATAACAATACCGTATCACAGGAAACAACCACAGCAGCAGAGACTACAACTGCCGCAGAGGAGACTACATCCGTAGCAGAGACAACAACAGCGCAGGAAACTTCACAGGAGACAACTGCTGCTAAGACATCGGCGGAGGAGACTACGACTGTGGAGACAACGGCTGATAATACCACAACTGCACAGGATACAACAGCTGATACTTCCGGGACAGAGAGCGGACAGTCAGCTAAGAGCGATGAGACAACGCTGTCACAGGCTGAAAGTAATGGAAAAACAGATAGCGAAACGCCAGACAATGCTGATGCATCGGCTACGCAGAAAAATGATAAGGAGAATAAAAAAATGGATTGGGTAATTGCAGTTTTACTTGTTCTTATAGCATTGATGATAGCTCTTATTGTATTTGCTATTCTTTCTATCAGAAAAAATAACAGATATAATAGAAAGCTTGAGAAGAGAGAAGGAAGAAAGAGCACAAGTGAGGATGAGCCTAAGAGAAGAAAGCGCTAGTATAAGCAGTTCTTTTAGTTATCGGAAAAGTTGCTCTACAGTGATTTTTTAGGCGCGAACGTATTGACTAAAAGTGCATATAATGGTATCATACCAATATATTTATGGTAGAGGTTGCACCGGTTATCAGTATTCCGTCGGACATGACAGACATGAATGAGGACGGTTGAAAGGGAGCGGTGCCGAAGCGGGCAGAATAGTCTGTATGCTGTCCGGCTGGGCGTATAGTTAAGAGCTGTACGACTGTCATCATACTTGATTTGATGGAGAGCTACTTGAAGTTTTATTTGTATCGGAATATACATAGTCCGTTACATGGAATAGAACCTTAAGGACTGGCTTTTCGTCAGTCCTTTTATTTTCTTAAGCGGTGACAAAGGTCATTGAGATTCATGCAGCAGCACTGCATCATGAATCCGGCAAAAGGTGCAGTGCAGAAAAGAGGAGAAATATGTCATTATTTACAGGTTCGGGAGTTGCAATCATTACACCTATGAATGAGGATAAGTCAGTTAATTTTAAGAAGCTTGGAGCGATTATTGACGATCAGATTAAGAATCATACGGATGCCATAATTATATGTGGTACAACAGGTGAGGCTTCGACACTTACTCATGAGGAGCATCTTGACTGCATACGTTTTTGCAGTGAGAGAGTCAACAAGAGAATACCTGTCATAGCAGGAACAGGTTCTAACTGCACAGAAACAGCAGTATATCTCTCAACGGAGGCGCAGAAGGCAGGCGTTGATGGACTCTTGGTTGTTACACCGTACTACAACAAGGCTACACAGAACGGACTGTATGAGCATTATAAGGAGATTGCGGCAAGTGTTGACCTTCCGATAATAATGTACAATGTTCCAAGCAGAACAGGCTGTAATATTTTAGCTCCTACTGCGGCTAAGATTTTCAAAGAGATTGACAACGTAGTAGGAATCAAGGAAGCTACAGGAAATATTTCACAGGTTGCTAAGCTTATGTCACTTACTGACGGAGAGATTGAACTCTATTCGGGAAATGATGACCAGATAGTTCCTATCCTCTCACTCGGAGGCAGAGGAGTTATCTCTGTCCTTGCAAATGTAGCACCACAGAAGACACATGACATCGTGGCATCCTACATGGCGGGCGATGTTGCAAAGAGTGCGAAGCTTCAGCTTGAAGCCATCGAACTTATAGATGCACTTTTCTGTGAAGTTAATCCGATTCCGGTTAAGACTGCTATGAACCTTTTAGGCTGGGAGGCAGGTCCTCTCAGACGTCCATTATCACCTATGGAGCCGGCAAATGTTGAGAGACTTAAGACCGCGATGAAAGGCTATGGAATATTATAATCGTTAATGATACGGAGGAAAATATTATGGTTAAGGCTATTATGCATGGCTGTAACGGTAAGATGGGTCAGGTAATTTCTAACCTTGTTGCGGCTGATTCGGATATAGAGATTGTTGCTGGAATTGACCCACATGATGATGGACACAATGCTTATCCTGTGTACCGCTCGATTTTTGAGTGCGACATGGAAGCGGATGTAATCATCGATTTTGCGGCAGCCTGTGCAGTCAACAATCTTCTTGACTATTCGGTTAAGAAAAAGATACCGGTAGTTTTATGTACAACAGGTCTTTCACCTGAACAGATTGACAAGGTTGAGGATGCGTCTAAGGAGGTTGCAATACTCAAGTCTGCGAATATGTCTCTTGGAATCAATACATTGTTCAAGGTGCTTGCTGATGTGTCACCTCTTTTGTCAGCAGCCGGCTTTGATATTGAGATAGTAGAGAAGCATCACAGATTGAAGGTAGATGCTCCAAGCGGAACTGCTCTTGCACTTGCGGATTCAATAAATAGTGCGAATGACAACAAATTCACATACAAGTTTGACCGCAGCCAGGTAAGAGAGAAGAGAACTGACAACGAGATAGGTATAAGCGCGGTTCGCGGTGGAACTATAGTCGGTGAGCATGAAGTTATATTTGCGGGCGAGGATGAAGTTATCGAGCTTAAGCATACAGCTTATTCAAAAGCTGTATTTGCAAAGGGAGCGATTGAAGCTGCAAAATATCTTGCGGGAAAACCGGCAGGAAGATATACAATGAAGGAAGTTATAGGCTGATAATTCAATAGAACACCCGGATGAACGAATATACGTTTATCTGGGTTTTTTTGTTTTTTAGCAAAATTTTCATCTTTAATATATTTTTTTCAGAACATACTAAGCATATCAGAAGCGCTAAGCTCCTGTTATTAATAGATTTGCAATTTGCCAGCGATGGCGGAGTGCATTTATCAATTATGCTTAAAAAGCGGAATGGAGAAAATTATGAAAAAGCTGAAATTACTTCTGGTATGCACTGTTATATCGGTAATCGGCGTTTTCGGACTTACCGGCTGTTTCGGCAATGGGAGTAACCAACAGGGAACTGGTAATGGAAACACAAACCAGACAACCACCGGAAACAATAACAATGCAGCAACAGGAAATACCGGCAATGGAACAACGCAGAACGGAAATACCAATGGCGGCAACGGAACTAATGGCATGAATAACGCAGCAACGCAGAGCGGAAATACTAATGGCACTACCAATGGCAGTACAACAGGTGAGCGGGAGACCAATACAGATGGAGACGGCAATATAATTGATGGTGTAGGCGATGTTATCAATGACGGTCTTGATGAGATTGAGACAGTAATCGATGATATCGATGGAAATAATACTAATGGTGACAATTCAAGAATGAGATAACATGTTTACATGCTGTCGGGGAGGGGAAGAAGAAAGATTCTTCCCCTTTTTGCCCATTTAGTATAGAATATGGATGAAAAACTTTTTAATAATATTGTGTGGGTGGAATATTTTTGTATAATGTTTTATAATATTCATTGACAAAAATAATTATTAAACATATGATTTTACAGATATTACAAGGTTTAAAGAAATGTCTAAGAAGGATAGGAGAAACTTATGAAAGACGGATTTATCAGAGTATGTGCGGCAACTCCTGATATCAGAGTGGCGGACTGTCAATATAATGAGAAGAATATTATGAAGCTTATGGATGAGGCATATGCAAAGCAGATTTCGGTGCTTGTGTTTCCGGAGCTGTGCATAACAGGATATACATGCGGAGACTTATTTTTGCAGGACGTACTTTTAAGTGCGGCACAGGACAGTCTTAAGCATATCGTGGAGCACAGCACAGGCATGAAGATGCTTGTGTTTGTGGGTATGCCTTTTATGCATAAGGGCAAGCTCTTCAATGTAGCAGCAGCAATATGCGACGGAAGACTGTTAGGACTTGTGCCTAAGAAAAATATTCCTAACTATTCCGAATTTTACGAGCTAAGGCATTTTACACCGGGTGGGGATGAATGCGTTGATACTTCGCTTGGTGTCAAGATGGGAAGTAAGATGCTGTTTAGTTGTGAGAATGTAAAAAATCTTGTAGTTGCGGCTGAGATATGTGAGGATGTGTGGGTTGCATGTCCGCCGAGCACACAGCATGCGCAGGCAGGAGCGACACTCATTGTCAACTGTTCGGCAAGCGATGAGACAACAGGAAAGGATATTTACAGAAGAGCTCTTATTTCAGGGCAGTCAGCAAGACTTGTGTGTGGTTATGTATATGCGAATGCAGGTGAAGGAGAGTCGACACAGGATCTTGTATTCGGTGGTCAGAATCTTGTATGTGAGAACGGAAATGTGCTTGCACAGACAAAGCGTTTTAAAAATGGTGTTGCGGTGGCTGACCTTGATTTACAAAGACTTGTCAATGAGCGCAGGAGAATGAACACTTATTATGTTCATCAAGAGGCAGGTTATGAGGTTGTAAGCTTCAGGCTTAAGGAGTATGACCTTGAGCTTGACAGATATTATGAAAGGACACCTTTTGTGCCGTCATCTAAGAATGACAGGGATGCACGCTGCGAAGAGATATTGTCAATTCAGGCTATGGGTTTAAAAAAGCGTCTGGCACATACAGGGTGTAAAAATGCCGTAATCGGAATTTCCGGAGGACTCGATTCGACACTCGCACTTCTTGTGACGGCGCGTGCCTTTGACAGCCTTGATATTCCGAGAGAAAATATAACCGCAGTCACAATGCCATGCTTTGGAACGACAGACAGAACCTATAATAACGCGGTTGAACTCACAAAGAGACTTGGCGCAGCACTTTATGAAGTCGATATAAAGGAAGCTGTCAGGATACATTTCAGGGATATAGGTCAGGATGAGAATGTGCATGACGTGACTTATGAGAATGGACAGGCAAGAGAGAGAACACAGATACTTATGGATATCGCCAACAAATCAGGTGGAATGGTAATCGGAACAGGAGATATGTCTGAGCTTGCACTTGGCTGGGCAACCTACAATGGAGACCATATGTCAATGTATGGTGTGAACTGTTCGGTGCCGAAGACACTTGTGAGACATCTTGTAAAGTATTATGCGGATACATGCGGGGATGCATCTCTTAGCGAGATATTAGAGGATGTACTTGACACTCCGGTAAGCCCTGAGCTTCTGCCACCGTCAGAGGGAGAGATTTCACAGAAAACGGAAGACTTGGTCGGACCGTATGAGCTTCATGATTTCTTCCTGTATTATATTTTGAGATTCGGATATATGCCGCACAAGGTATACCGCCTTGCATGTCATGCGTTTGCAGGTGAATATGACAGCGCAGTAATTTACAAGTGGCTTGATACATTTTACAGAAGATTTTTTGCACAGCAGTTCAAGCGTTCATGCCTGCCTGACGGCCCGAAGGTCGGATCTGTGGCAGTATCGCCAAGAGGTGACCTTCGTATGCCGAGTGATGCAGTGAGAACCTTGTGGATTGAGGATCTTGAAACTATTAACAAAACGAATGGTTTTTAATTGTATGATATCAGGGTCAAAAGGTCAGAAGTCCGATGCAAGCTTGCTTGCGTGAGGATTTTTGACATTGTGACCCGCCAAAAATATGAGTAAGAAGCCATTTTTCAAAGAAAAATGTGCGAATTACGAATACTCTTGAGAATTGTGGGAGCACGCAGTGCGGAGCAATTCGATATCATTGTATGCGTATATCATAAAATATACTATAATATGTGCAGTATAATGATATTATTTTCTTGCTTTATCAAGTGCTGTATCGATGGCATTTATGAGGACAAGGGAGGTGTATTTAGCATCGGCGGAATAGGTTATTTCGTCGGTGCTTCCTTTTTGTTTTACCTGCTCTTCGAGAGCTTTAAGTGAAGAGGAGATAAGAGGATACATGGTCTGTATTGTCTCTTCCGTATTTACAAGGCGGATGGATTTCACATTGTCGGAATCGACTGTCACTTCAAGATCCATTGTGTTGCCTGAAAGCATTATCGATGCGGTGTAGATTCCGGGATTGAAGGTGCCAAGTGTCTGTTCATCGGTTTTCTTTCCTATACCGGACGTTATATGTATTATAAAAAGTACCAGCAGAATGACAGCTAACACAGCGAGTACACCGGCAATAACCAGCTCCTTTAGTTTAAATACTACAATTTTGGTGGAAGAACTCATTACAGGCTCCTTACACTGCTATTTTGTATATATTATGAAAGCATGATAAAAATATTCCGATTATAATTGCATTTGCGATTTTTACACGGTACTATATGGATAGTATTGTTTTTAAGAGTGGCAGTGTAGGTGGTTGTTTTTTTTACCGGAAGAATAGTTATGCAGCTATGAACTGTCTTATTGGGAGGATAAATATGGATATTAGGTTTTTTACAGGAAGCAGCGGATGTGGAAAATCAAAGATATTATATGATACATTGATTGACATATCACAGTCGGAGCCTGACAGGAAAATTTTTCTTGTGGTACCTGAGCAGTTTACAATGCAGGCGCAGAGAAATATTGTTGAGAACAGCCCCGGACATGGCACATTTAATATAGATATTGTGAGTTTTAACAGACTTGCCTACAGAGTGTTTGAGGAGCTTGGGATAGAGCTTCCGACAGCGATTGACGATACAGGAAAGAATCTCATACTGCGAAAGATTATAGATGAAAACAGAAAAGATTTTAAAATAATAAGGGCAAAGGACAGCCAAGGCTTTGTAAGCGAGATAAAATCTGTTATTTCAGAGCTTTTACAGTATTCTGTAACTCCTGATATGTTAAGAGCGGCATGTGAGAAGCTTAACAGCGGAGGCATCAACAATAACGAAAGACTAAGGAGAAAGCTTTGGGATATCACATTGATATATGAGGCGTTTCGTGAGTACATTTCGGATAAATATATCACTACCGAGGAGGTGACGGGAATACTCTGCCGTTATGTGGACAGGTCGGAGCTATTAAAGGATGCTGTGTTTGCATTTGACGGTTTTACAGGCTTTACGCCTGTGCAGTATCAGCTTATAGAGCTGTTATTTGAGAAAGCGCAGAGCATGTATTTTACTGCCACATTGCCAAAGGACGGCGACAGATGGCTTTTTGACATGAGCTATGACATGCTAAGAAGAGTCGGAGAATGTGCTGATAAGCATTATGTTAAGTTAAAGTGCGAGAATATAGGCGGTGAAGTTCCTTACAGATTCATCCGTTCACCTCAGCTTGCGCATCTTGAAAAAAATCTGTTCAGGGACACAGCACAGTATGACGGGCAGGCTGACAATATAGTGATATATTCCGCACTTGGCAAAAAGGCTGAGGTTGAGTATGTGGCTTCAAGAATAAAAAAGCTTGCTAAGGAAGGTGTAAGATACAGGCAGATAGGTGTGATAGCAGGCAGCATGGAGGATTACAGGGAGATAATTTCGACTGTGTTTGAGGAGAATGGCATTCCTGTATTTATGGATAACAAGAGGTCAATACTTGCCAATCCCGCCGTTGAGTATATAAGAGCTTCACTTGCCATAATAGAGAAGGATTACTCATATGAAGCCGTGTTCAGACTTTTAAAGGGATATATGTGCCGGTTTGACAAAGATAAAATTGACTTATTTGAGAACTATGTCCTGGCACTTGGCATAAGAGGTCATAAAAGATACAGCGAGCCTTTCAGGCGGCGTTTCCCATCAAAACGCGAGCTTGATATGGATATTGTAAATGACATGAGAGTCAGGCTGTATGAGCTTATGGAGCCATTGTATAATGTATTCTGCAATAAGGAAAGCAGCGTTGCGGATTATATAGATGCGCTCAATGCGTTCCTTGATGAGAGCCGGGTATTTGAACAGCTTGAAAATCTGACGAAACAGATGGAGACTGAGCATAAAGCAGCCGCTGCAAAGGAGTATTCACAAAGCTATGAGAAGCTTATGGAGCTGTTTAGCCAGACGAGGAAGCTCTTAGGCGATGAGAAGCTTGGAATAAGGGAGTTTTCGGATATACTTGACGCAGGCTTTAACGAGATAAAGATAGGTATCATACCTCCTACTTTTGACATGGTTATGGTTGGAGATATTGAGAGAACGAGACTTGACCATGTGTCCGCCCTGTTTTTTGTGGGAGTCAATGAAGGCATGGTTCCGCAGATTAATACCAATCATGGACTTTTTTCCGAAGCGGAGAGAGAACTGCTTGAAGGTGTACAGCTAGAGCTTTCGCCTACATCAAGACAGAAGGCCTTCCGGCAGAGTTTTTATCTGTATCTTCTTCTTACCAAGCCTTCGGACAGACTTATATTTACTATAAACCGCGAAGGAAAGCCTTCTAAGCTGATATCGGATATCAGACGCATGTTTCCTTGCGGGCGGTATGAGTCGGACGACAGCATGGAGCCTACGGAGCTTATATATAACAGCATAGAAGGCTTCAGATATATTTTTTCCAGATTCAATGAAGGAAGCACGTTAAGTGATATAGAAAAGGCAATGCTTGTGGTTCTTAAAAGTGATACGGAATACGCAAAAAAATATAACGAATTAGCGTCCATAGCCTTAAGAAGTGTTGACGAACAGAGGATAACCGAGAATGCGGCAAGGCTTTTGTATGGTGAGAGGCTTATGGGAAGTGTGTCAAGGATGGAGACGTTTGCGGCGTGTGCTTTTGCACATTTTGCAAAATATGGCCTTGAGCTTGAGGAAAGAAAGCTATATGAGATTGGTGCAGCGGACCTTGGTACACTTTTTCACGAAGCACTCAAAATATATTCGATGAGGCTTGCCGATGAGAAGCTTGATTTTGCCAGTGTCGGTGACAGGAGAAAGGAATATATTCGTGAAGCCGTTGAGTATGCAATGACGGATTACAATAATTCTGTATTTTACGACAGCAAGAGAAACGAATATATGAGAGAGAAGATATATTCGATGCTTGAGCGCACTGCATGGGCGCTTGGAAAACAGACACAGGCAGGAAGCTTTGTACCGGAAAAATTTGAGAAGAGCTTTATATTTGAGCAGAATGGAATGAAGATTGTCGGAAAAATTGACAGAATAGACATTGCAAGAGCTGATGACAGAAGCTATGTAAAGATAATAGATTACAAATCGGGTAAGAGGACACTTGACCTTGGAAGGATTTATGATGGACTGTCGCTGCAGCTTATGGTGTATCTGTACAGCCTTATGAAGGATAATGAGCCGGGTGCGGCAATGTACTACAATATTGATAACCCTATTGTGGATTACAAGGAGGGGGTATCAGCGGAGGATGGAATATTGTCATCGCTTCAGCCGCAGGGAATCGTAAACAGTGACAGCACAGTGCTTAAGCTGCTCGACAATGTGACTACATCAGGAAAATCATGCTATATACCTGTATCCTACAACAAGGATGGCTCGCTGTCTAAGACATCGCAGGCGGCAAGTGGTGACAGGCTTAAGCTGCTTGGAGAATATGCTTCGATGAAGCTTGTGGAGCTTGGAGAGCGTATCAGCGAAGGAGAGGTGGCACCTAATCCGTATCCTGACAGCTGTGATTACTGTCCATACAGGCTTGTGTGCGGCTTTGATGCAGCGAGGGATGGCTACAGATACCCTACAAAGCTTAACAATGATGACAGCTGTTATATAAAATTTAGTGAGGGAATGAATAAAGATGGCAAAAAGCTGGACTGATGAACAGATAAGTGTTATTGAGCAGAAAAACTCGAATCTTCTTGTGGCGGCGGCAGCCGGCTCTGGAAAGACAGCGGTAATGGTTGAGAGAATAATAAGGAGAGTTCTCGATGAGAAAAATCCTCTTGATATTGACAGAATAGTTGTTGTTACATTTACTAAGGCGGCAGCAACGCAGATGAGAGAGAGAATTGCTGCCGCACTCTCAAGTGTGCTCATATCACAGAAGGATGAAAGACGAATAAGAAACATAAGAAAACAGCTTGCGCTGCTTGACAATGCTGTTATATGTACCATAGACAGCTTTTGTAACTATATTTTAAGAAATTACTTTAACACTATTGACCTTGACCCGTCATACAGAATCGGCGATGAAGGCGAGTTAAAGTTACTTATGTCGGATGTGGCGGATGAAGTCATAGAGGAAGCATATTCAGACGGTGAAAAGGCATTTCTTGAATTTGTTGATGGACAGCTTCCGGCAAAGAGTGATAATAAGCTTTCGGAGTGGATAATTTCACTGTACACTTTTTCACAGAGCCATCCGTATCCGGGAGAATGGCTTAGGGAATGCAAGGAATGGTACAATATATCCACTGAGGAAGAATTTGAAAAATCTGCGGTTGTGGAATTTATCAAGGCACATATAAAGAATTTATTGCGGGCTGCTATAGATGAGTACAAGGATATGATAGAACAGCTTGAATCGGAGGGCGGCATCGAAAAATATCTTCCGGCTTTTAATAGCGATATGGCTTGTTTTATGGATGCATACAATGCCGACAGCTACAGTGAATTGAGAAAAAAGCTTGTATTTAAGTTTGAAAGGCTTGCAAATGCGCCAAAGGATGCTGACGAGGAGTTAAAGAACAATGCTAAGGCATTAAGGGACAGACAGAAGAAGATTATCGGAAAGCTGTCGGAGGAGCTTCTTTTCTGGTCGGTGGAGGACAATCTGGAAATGATCAGAAGCATGGCACCGTCGGCAAATGCTTTTATTGACCTTGTAATTAGTTTTGAAGAGCGCTATTCACAGAAAAAGAGTGAGAACAATATTTTAAGCTTCTCCGATGTTGAGCATCTGGCATTGCAGGTGCTTCGCTCACCGGATGGGCTGACCCATGCTGCAAAAGAGCTTAGCTCATTGTACGAAGAAATATATATCGATGAGTATCAGGACAGCAATATGGTTCAGGAGCTTATCCTGACAGCAGTTTCCAGAGGGAATAACATATTCATGGTAGGCGATATCAAGCAGAGTATATACAGCTTCAGACAGGCTGACCCGGGTATATTTCTGGAAAAATACAATTCCTACAGTGAAGATAAAGAATCGGACAATGTGCTTATATGTCTTCACAAGAACTTTAGAAGCAGGGCGAATGTCCTGTATGCAGTCAATGATATCTTTAAGGATATCATGCATGCACAGCTTGGAGGAGTTGAATATGATACGGATGCACAGCTTGTTCCGGGAAAAGTGTTTAAGGAGCCTGATGCACAGGATATACAAAATGCAGGCGAGCAGGATACAGACGTGGAGCTTCTTTTGTGCCGGATTCCGAAGTCGGGTGAGGATGAGCAGGATGAGAAGGGCAAAAGAGAGTATGAAGCGGAAACGATAGCGGAGAGAATAAAGCTTCTTACAGGCAGGCAGCCACAGCCGATATGGGATGAGAGCCTAAATGGAGGAAGCGGCGGCTATAGGAGCGCATGCTATAGAGATATAGTTATTCTTTTAAGAAGTGCAAATGTAGCCGGACCGGAGTACGCCAGAGTATTAAATGATGCGGGAATTCCGGCTGTGTGCAGTACTGCATATGGGTACTTCAGCACGCCTGAGATAGTTGAAATTCTGAATATTCTGAGAGTGATAGACAATCCCAGACAGGATATTGCTCTTGCAGGAGCAATGCGCTCATATTTTTGCTATCTGACTGCGCAGGAGCTTGCGATACTTAAGAATTCATCGGAGAAGACGGATTTATACACGGCAGTTATAAAATACTGTGACGGTAAGGACAATGAAAATTACGACAAAGAGCTGGCAGACAAGATAGACAGATTCTTAAATTTTCTTGACGAGTACAGAAAAAAAGCGTCATATACGCCGATTCATGAGCTTATAAAGGAGCTTATATATAACACTCAGTATATTGTGTATGCAGCATCTAAGAAGAATGGAAAGCGGCGTATGGCAAACCTTGATATGCTTGTAGATAAGGCTGCCGAGTATGAGAAGACAAGCTTTCACGGATTGTTTAATTTCCTAAGATATATAGACAAGATACAAAAATATGAGATTGATATGGGTGAGGCGGACACAATGTCAGAGAATGATGACGTTGTGAGGATTATGAGCATCCATAAGAGCAAAGGTCTTGAATTTCCTATTGTTTTTGTTGCTGATATGGAGAAAAAATATAATCTTAGGGAGACTGCCGAGAAGGTCAATTTTCATGTTGGATTCGGCATGGGACTTGATATGGTCGATACGACACTGAGAGTGAGAAAAAAATCATTCCATAAAAGGGCGATGGCGGAGAGCATCAAGGTCAATTCTATCGGTGAGGAGTTAAGAGTGCTATATGTAGCGCTGACAAGAGCTGTTGAAAAGCTTATTCTTGTCGGAGGAGCATCGAACACGGATGGGTTAATCGAAGAATGGAGACGAAGAGCCGAAGCGTCAGGTGGTGACTACAGTTATGTATATAATTCAACGAATTATCTTGACCTTGCTGCACCTGTGTTCTTTAAGAAGATAACGGCATCGCGGTTAAGCTTAAGGCTGATAACATATCCTCAGAATGAAAATTCAGAGAATGAGGAGGGCAGGCTTAATAATTTTCCGGAAAATTCTTTAAAAGAACATCAAAAAGATGGTATCGTTGATGATATGCATACTTCTGATAACGAAGAATTTTTTGAGAACAATGATATTCAGGTCGATGATAAGCTTGCGGATATATTCAGGAAAAGATTTAATTTCGTTTATCCTTATGAACTCTCGGTACATCTTCCGAATAAATTCTCGGTTTCGGAATTGAAGCATCAGAAAATAGACGAGTCGGAAGATGAAGCGGTGCATATAGTGCAGATGAAAAAGGATAAGCCTGTTATGACAGGCGATCAGAATAGCGAAGACAGCAAAAAAAATATGGGAGCTGAGAGAGGAAATGCTTACCATAAAGTGTTCGAGCTGTTTGACTATAATGTAGAAAATGATGAAAAGTCCATACGAGAATTTATCCACGGACTTGTGCTATCCGGAAGAATGGATGAGGAATACGAAAGGCTTGTAAACCCAAGAAAGTATGTTGAATTTATGAATACGCAATTAGGACAGAGAATGAAAAAGGCTGCACTGTCGGGAAAAATGTACAGGGAAAGACAGTTTATCACAGGATTTCCGGCACAGAAAATTAAGCCGGAATATGCAGGCTGTGATGATATAATTATGGTGCAGGGTATTATAGACTGCTGTTTTGAGGAGAATGGCGAGTATGTGATTGTAGATTACAAGACAGACCATGTTGAGAACGAGAATGCAGAGGACATTTTAAGAAAGAGGTATACAGAGCAATTAAAGCTGTATTCGGATGCCTTACGTCAGATAAGCAATGTAAAAGTCAAAGAGTGTACGATATATTCTGTTTCGGTCAGCCGTGAAATAAAACTGTAACCTTCATTTATGGATTTTTAGATAAATATTTGATATGCTTTTCTTTTCGGTAAATATGGGTGAACGCTTATTAAATACGAAAAGGAGAAAAGTATCATGTATATGGTGGGCTCGGTTATAAAAAATGAGCGTGAGAAACATAAGATATCACAGGAGGAGCTATGCTTTGGAATATGTGCAGTCAGCACGCTTTCAAGAATTGAGCATAATGAACAGACTCCTTCCATGGAAAAGGCTATGGCACTTCTTAACAGGTTAGGTCTTGAAGGCAGCAGCTATCTGTCGTTCGTGTCCGAGGACGAGCATGAATTTTACAGAATAAGCCGTGATGCGGAAGAGCTGGTAGTGCAAAGAAGGTATATTCAGGCATATGATTATGTCATGGAACATGAAAAATGCATGAACAAGAATAAGTTCCGCAGGCAGTTTCTGTGTGGAATAAAAGCAATAAAGGCCTGCTTTGAGGACAAGCAGTATGAAACAGCAATCATGATGACCGAGGAAGCAATCAGGTATACCTGTCCGCATTTTGATAAAACTAAGAAAATTAGATACTTTTTGACTGATATGGAAGTGAATATCATCAATGTGATGGCTGTTTCATATTGGTGGAGCAAAAAGAACATCATAGCACTCAATCTTCTCATAAATCTCGTCGATGCACTCAGTGAACAATATTCCACAATAGGTGTGGACAGCTTCAGATACCCGATGATATTGTGTAATCTGGCAAAATGGCTCAATGAACAGCACCGCTTTGAGGAAGCCTGCGAATACATAGAAACCGGACGCAGGGCATGTATAAAAAGCGGTAAAATGCGTATGCTGCCTTTCTTTTGCTGCTGCAGGGCAACGACTCTTCAAAGTATGAACTGTTGTGAAGATGAGATATTAAGAGAATATATCAGTGCCTATATCATGTTCAAGAACATGGGACTTGATGAAGATGCTACGAGACTTCGTTCCTATCTGCTTGAATTGTATAACAGGGATCTTGAAGATATATGTGTGCCTAAAATCAGCAGTCCCACATGATTTCAAGAAAATTAAAAAAGATAAAAGAATTAAAAATCATGTAACCTCCTTAATTTGATCTGAGTACTGATACACTGGCAGGATGCATCAGAGATATGTTCAGAAAATCGGAAGCCGGCTTGCTGTCAGCTTCCATGTACTATAGTAAACTAATATTTTTTTTATAAACATAGCATATCACGGTAATTTTTATTTCCGTGATATGCTATGTTATTTATAGAAGGAAAGTAGTATAATCTACTTCTTCTCTTTTAAGCGTTTTAACGCTGCTTCGTTGACTCTTGAATATGAATTGGATTTAAAAATATAGTCATTATAATTTTCCAGATTATAATTTGTCTTAATATAATCAGAGGCAAGCGCCACATTGTCACTGTTGCATGATGCCACTATGAATGCACTTTGATCCCTCATGTAGATAAAGCTTACGTCGAACTGTTTCTGAATGGGGTATTTTAATTGTTTAAGATTGACCTTTCCATCAGGGTTTATAAACACGATGAAATATTTATAACCAGATTCCTTTGCACCCCAGCTGTATGCCGCATGAAATGCATCAATTTTTTCTTTATCAGGGAAGGAGCACCAGACGCCTACGTCATATATATTGCTTAAGAAGCTTATTTCCTTCTTTCTTTTATCAATCTCCACAATATGCAGACCTTTTGTCAATTGGTGACGGTCAATATCAAGCATTCATTATATCGTATATCAGATGGGATACATAGAAAATAGAGAGAGGTTTTGCGAATGTATCAGGGGATTTTTGAATAATCATTATAGAAAAATGGTGGGTGTTGTGATATGGACAATGGTATTGAAAATCCAGTGAATGATATGAGTGGGCAGGGAAACAGCCAGAAGCTTGCAAATGACCTGAATCTGGCACTTGATATGGGGTATGAGCGTGGAGCGGCTGATAGCGGGCTATATACGGGCTATGATTACGGCAGTAATACCTGGGAGCTTATTGTGAAATATACCGGCGATATACAGTCCGTGGCAAAGAGGTTTGGAGCAAGTGCGGTGGTGCTTCTTGGCGGATATGCCATAGTTACCATGCCACAGGAGTATATCAATGAATTTGCCGATTGTGCTGAGGTTGTATATATCGAAAAACCGCACAGGCTGTTTTTTTCAGACAGGCAGGCATTGGAGCGCTCATGCGTATACTATGCGTGGAGCGAACCATACAGTCTGGGCGGAGAAGGAGTGCTTGCAGCCGTTATCGACAGCGGAATTGACTGGAAAAACACAGACTTCAGAAATCCGGACGGCTCAACGAGGATACTTAAATTATGGGATCAGACGGTGGCACCTGAAAGTTCAGGGTATGCCCCGCCGGAGGGCTATGTTGTGGGTACGGAGTACAATCGTGATGTGATAAATCTTGCACTGTCGGGGGACGAAGCGGCACTAAGAAGCATGAATTTGTCACGCGACTATTCAGGACATGGAACCTTTGTGACCGGGATTGCGGCAGGAAACGGTCAGGGTATGGCAGGCTCATTCCGCGGTGTGGCATTTGAAAGTGAGCTTATCATTGTCAAGCTGGGGGACAGTGAGCAGAGACAGTTTCCGCGGACAACAAGGCTTATGGAGGCGGTCAACTACTGTATAATGGAGGCACAGAAGGCGGGAAAGCCTGTTGTAATTAACTTAAGCTTCGGTAACAACCAAGGCTCCCACGATGGCACCGACCTGTTGTCGACTTACCTTAATGCTGTTTCCGGTGTCTGGAAAAACGTGATTGTCTGTGGCAGTGGAAATGAGGCAGGGAACGGCATACATGCATCAGGAGTGTTAAGCGGCAGGCAGGCGGACAGCGTGGAGCTTGCGGTGGGAGAATTTGAGCCGGGCTTTAGCATACAGCTCTGGAAAGATTATTCGGATGCATTTGGTGTGGAACTTGTTGCACCGTCAGGGGCAAGGAGTGGAAATTTAAGAAGCTACGGAGCACAGAGATTCAGACTTGAAAATACGGATATATATGTGTACTATGGGCAGCCGACACCATACAGCCGGTATCAGCAGATATATTTTGAGCTTGTGCCGGCAAGTGGATATGTCAATCCGGGAGTGTGGAGAATTGAACTTACTCCTGTGAGGATTGTGGATGGAATGTATGACATATGGCTGCCTGAGAGTGCAACTCTCAATGAAGATACCAGATTCTTTAATCCATCCGAGGACACTACGCTCACAGTGCCATCGGCGGCAGGAAATGTTATAACAGTCGGAGCATACAATTCAAGAACCGATGCGTATGCCTCCTTTTCGGGAAGAGGATACACTAGAATTAATGACAATATCAAGCCAGATATAGTTGCACCGGGAGTGAATATCATATCGACAGCGGTAAATGGCGGATATACGATAAGAAGCGGAACATCTATGGCGGCTCCGTTCGTGACCGGAAGTGCGGCCTTACTTATGCAGTGGGGGATTGTTGAACGAAATGACCCATATCTGTACGGTGAGAAAGTGAAGGCGTACCTTATAAGAACGGCAAGACATCTGCCCGGAGAACCTGTACCGTCTAAAAGAACAGGCTGGGGAGCGCTGTGCCTGAAAAATGTTTTTGGGACAGGGGTCTGACCCCCTGTCCCAAACTTTTAGTTAGAAGCGTTTCTCTTAGCGCGGTATCTTGCCGTACCGTCAAGAATTTTCTTGCGGATACGAAGGTTCTTAGGTGTAATCTCAAGAAGCTCGTCTGTGTCGATGAACTCAAGAGCCTGCTCAAGGCTTAATACTCTAGGAGGAGTGAGGCGGAGAGCTTCATCAGCACTTGATGAACGTGTGTTGGTAAGCTGCTTTTTCTTGCATACATTGACTTCGATATCTTCTGCCTTACCGTTCTGGCCAACTATCATTCCACCGTATACCTGCTCGCCAGGACCGACAAAGAGAGTACCACGCTCCTGCGCATTATAAAGACCGTATGTTACAGTCTCTCCGGCTTCGCTCGCAATGAGTGAACCCTGCTTACGGTACTGTATATCTCCCTTGTATGGACCATAATCATCGAATGTTGTATTTAAGATACCATTACCTTTGGTATCAGTCATGAACTCGCCTCTGTAGCCGATAAGACCGCGGGACGGAATTGAGAACTCAAGTCTTGTGTAACCGCCGTTGGCAGGAGACATACCATTGAGCTCACCCTTACGGTTGCTTAACTTCTGGATAACTGTGCCGGCAAATTCATCAGGAACATCAACGTAAGCAATCTCCATCGGCTCAAGCTTCTGTCCGCGCTCGTCATAGTGATAGAGTACTTCTGCCTTACTTACTGCGAACTCATAACCTTCACGGCGCATGTTCTCGATAAGGACAGAAAGATGGAGCTCACCACGTCCGGATACTTTGAATGCCTCTGTAGTCTCTGTCTCTTCAACTCTAAGGCTTACATCTGTGTTAAGCTCTCTGAAAAGTCTGTCACGGAGATGGCGGGAAGTTATATACTTACCTTCCTTGCCGGCAAGAGGGCTGTCGTTGACAATGAAGTTCATTGCGATAGTAGGCTCTGAAATCTTCTGGAAAGGAATGGCAACAGGGTTAGTTACCGATGTGAGTGTATCACCGATGTGAAGCTCTGCAATACCTGATATTGCAACGATGGCACCTATTGTAGCTTCGTTGACCTCCTTCTTGTTCAGTCCTTCAAATTCGTAGAGCTTACCAATCTTAACCTTCATCTTCTTATCAGGGTTGTGATGGTTTACCAACATGAGATCCTGATTAACCTTGATTGTACCATTGTCAATCTTACCTACACCGATTCTTCCGACATACTCGTTGTAATCTATTGTGCTGATAAGAATCTGTGGGTCAGCATCAGGGTCACCTTCCGGTGCAGGGATGTGCTTTAATATTGTCTCAAAGAGAGGAGTCATATCCTTTGATTCGTCCTCAAGGTTATACTTTGCAAATCCTGCCTTTGCAGAAGCAAAAATGAATGGGCAGTCAAGCTGCTTGTCACTTGCGTTAAGATCCATTAAAAGCTCTAATACTTCATCGACTACTTCGTTAGGACGTGCTTCAGGACGGTCAATCTTGTTGACACATACAATTACATCAAGGTCAAGCTCAAGAGCTTTTCTTAAAACGAACTTAGTCTGAGGCATTGCACCTTCGTAAGCATCTACAACAAGAATAACACCGTTAACCATCTTTAAAACTCGCTCAACCTCGCCACCGAAATCGGCATGGCCCGGAGTATCAATAATATTTATCTTTGTGTCCTTATAATATACGGCAGTGTTCTTAGAGAGAATAGTGATTCCTCTTTCACGCTCAATGTCATTGGAGTCCATTACTCGTTCTGCCACTTCCTGATTGGCACGGAAGGTACCACTCTGCTTTAACAGCTCATCAACTAATGTTGTCTTACCATGGTCTACATGGGCGATAATCGCAATATTTCTGACATCATTACGGGTTGTTTTCATAAATTTCCTCATTTCTGCGCCTGTGCGCTTCTAAAAAAACGTAAACCTAATTTTCAACTTTACTAGTTTATCACATTTTTTTATAAAAACAAGTAGTGATTTAGAAATTTGCTCACTTTCCTACATTTAATATGAAGAAATACAGTATGACAGTGAGTTTTTATGCAGATTTAAAAAAAATTTATTTTTTTTTTATGTTTTCGTGAATATTTGAACACATTTTGCATATATATTTAGGGATAAAGATATTATCAGGCGTACAGTATCACTGTGATGAATGCAAAAGATTGTGTCAGAAACGGTGGTGCTGCCAAAAATGAAGGGAGAAACAGAAGAATGCTTGACAAAGTAATTGAAAACAACAGGGTAACAATCATTGGTGAGGTAGTGTCAGACTTCACTTACAGCCATGAGGTCTTTGGGGAGGGATTCTACATGGTTGACATCGCAGTAAACCGACTCAGTAACAGTGTGGATATAATACCGCTTATGGTTTCAGAAAGACTGGTCGATGTGACGGAGGATTATCGTGGGATGATTATCGAGGCTACAGGACAGTTCCGTTCCTATAACCGCCACGAAGAGAATCATAACCGTCTTGTACTTTCTATTTTTGCAAGGGAATTTGCCATAGCTGAGGAGACACAGGAGGCAACCAACACTAATCAGATATTCCTTGACGGATATATCTGCAAGCCGCCTGTATACAGAAAGACTCCTCTTGGAAGAGAGATTGCGGATATTCTTATCGCTGTCAACCGTCCGTATGGCAAGTCGGACTACATACCTTGCATTGCGTGGGGACGTAACGCAAGATATGCTGCGGGCTTCAAGATTGGTGAGCACATCCGCATATGGGGACGTGTTCAGAGCAGGGAATATACAAAGAAGCTTGATGAGGATACCCAGATTAAGAGAACCGCTTACGAAGTATCGGTAAGCAAAATTGAGTGTGTAGATGAGGATGATGAGCAGGAATAATTTTCCTGCGTGGATGAAGGTGGTTTTGACCCTGCCGGTATGGAATATGTGCCGGCAGGGTATTTCTTTTTTATAATCTAAAAAGGAAGTATCCTTGCACATTTGCCTATAACGTGTTAATATCTAAAATATATCGCCATAATTAAGAATGAATATAAGTGGTAAACAGATTGAGAATATCTGCCATGCCAGTAGGAGGTGTTTTTTTGAGCGACTATGTATTTTTGTTTGACCTTGATGCGACGATCACAAGGGCGGAGATTCTGCCAGAGATAGCAGTAAAGATAAATAAGGAGCAGCAGATGAGAGAACTGACAGAGAAGACGATGGCAGGAGAGATTCCGTTTGACCATAGCTTTTTAGAGAGAGTCAAGCTTCTTTCAGGGATTCCGGTAAGCACAGTAAGAGAAATTATTGCGGGTGTTCCGTTGAATGAGAGAATTGTTGATTTTATCCGTGAGAACAGGGAACGCTGCTATGTTGTGACGGGAAATCTTGATATCTGGATTAATGAACTTATGACTGAGCTTGGAATGGACGGACATTATTTCTGCTCTAAGGCAACTGTGCAGGATGACAGGATTGTGAGTGTAGACTATGTTGTCGATAAGGGCGAAGTTGTCAGTGAGTTTAAGAACAGACCGTTCGTAGCAATAGGTGACGGTAATAATGACGCACAGATGATTGCGGCAGCAGAAGTAGGTATCGGCTTTGGCGGTGTGAGGGAGATTGCACCTGCTGTACTCAAGTGCGCAACACATGCAACATATTCGGAGGATAGATTATGTCAGTTTCTAAAACAATTGTTATAAGCTGTGCCGGGATGGGGACAAGGCTTGGGATAGGCTCAACAAAGGCACTTATAGATATTGATGGAAAGCCGCTTATTGTAAGACAGCTTGAGCTTTTGAAGGATTTTGATGATATCCGCATTGTGGTCGGTTATCAGATGGAGAAGGTCATTGAGGTTGTTAATTCGTACCGCAAGGATATTTTATTTGTGTTTAATCACGATTATAGAAATACAGGTACAGGTGGAAGTTTTTCGCGCGCGATTAAGCATGCGGCAGAACTTGTTGTGTCACTTGACGGTGATTTATTGGTTCACCCGGATGACCTTATGCGTGTGCTTAATTCCGACAAGGAATGTGTGTGCGGTGCGATACCATGTACAGAGGATCCGATGCTCATGAAGACACTTACACAGAACGGACAGATATATGGTGTCGGCTTTTCGAGGGAAGAAGGAGAGTACGAGTGGACAGGACTTGCACAGGTTAAGACAGAAAGACTTACACCGGGAGATCATCATGTATGTGATATGATGGTTCCTTTACTGCCGCTTCCTATGGAGCTTATAAGAACCAAGGAAATAGATACCATGTCTGATTATGAGCATGCTGTGGCATGGGTAAAGAGCGGATATGCGGACTAAGGAATTAAGGTTCGTTTTTGATAGAGATGTGAATATCATTGACATGGAGGAAGACAGATGCAGGCTGTGATACTTGCTGCCGGAATGGGCAAAAGACTTAAGGAGCATACAAGGGAAAAGACCAAATGCATGGTTAATGTAGGTGGTCAGACAATAATTGAGAGAGGGCTTAGAATACTTGATACAGAAGGGCTGTCACGCATTATTGTTGTCACAGGTTATAAGAGCGAAGGACTTATGGCACATGTCGATTCGCTCGGACTTTTAACACCGGTTGTATATGTACACAACAGTGAATATGAGAATACAAGCAATCTGTATTCGCTTAGTCTGGCGGAAGAATATCTTAAGGAAGATGATACGATTGTCATTGAGTCGGATATTGTATATGAGAGAGCTGTCGTTGAGAGAATGCTAGATTCCGATGAAGAGTGTCTTACATTTGTCTCAAAGCCTAAGCCATGGATGGACGGCTCCATTGTGACGCTTGATAAGGATGGATATATCAATGATTTCATAGGTGCAGACAATTTTGCATTTCAGAATATGGACAGCTACTATAAGACTGTCAGCATGTACAAGCTTTCTAAGGAGTATCTTAACAAGGTGTACCTCCCACTTCTTGTGGCATATGTAAAGGCGTGGGGAAACAAGACTCACTATGAATCGGCACTCAAGGTGGTTGCTTTTAAGGAGCAGAGAGTACTAAAGGCACTTGTGCTTGAAAATGAGAGATGGTATGAGATTAATGATATTCAGGATATAGATATCGCAGAGAGCATATTTGCCGAAGGTGATGAGAAGCTTACAAGGTATATGAAGCGTTTCGGAGGTTACTGGAGATACGAAGGAATGTATGATTTCTGTTATCTTGTAAATCCATTCTTCCCTAATCAGCGCTTTATGGATGAGATGAAGGCTAATTTTGAGACACTGATAAGGGAATATCCTTCGGGAATGGCAGTCAACAGTCTGCTTGCGGCAAAGTATTTTGAACTTCGCCCTGAGCAGGTGTGTGTCGGAAACGGAACGGCTGAGCTTATCAAATCATTGATGGAGAATTTTTCAGGCAATATTGGTCTTATTTATCCTACTTTTGAGGAGTATCCTCACAGAAAAAAGAAGGAACAGCTTGTGCCTTTCTGGGTTATAAATGAAGATTTTACTTACATGGTTGACGATATCATGGAATTTTACAAGGATAAGAATATTCAGGCTATTGTCCTTGTGAATCCGGATAATCCATCAGGCCATTTTATAGTGCGAGATGACATTTTAAGACTCGAGGAGTGGGCGGCAAAGAGGGATGTCAGCATAATAGTTGATGAGTCGTTTGTTGACTTTGCAGACATACCTGAGCAGACGCTTCTTACGCAGGATATCATAGATAGCCACAAAAAGCTTATTGTATTAAAGAGCATTTCTAAGTCCTTCGGAGTTCCGGGACTTCGTCTTGGAATAATTGCTTCAGCGGATAAGGAAATGATTGCAGCTATGAAAAAGGATGTTTCAATATGGAACATCAATTCCTTTGCAGAGTACTATATGCAGATTATTGAAAAATATAAGGATGACTATGAGAATGCAATGAAACGCTTTATGGATGTGAGAAAGCGCTACGTTGAAAAGCTTGAGAGGATACCGGCGCTTAGAGTATTTCCGTCGCAGGCAAATTATATCATGTGTCATCTTGAGAATGGCATGTCATCAAGAAGGCTGGCTGACATAATGCTTAATAAGTACAATATTCTTATAAAGGATCTCTCAACCAAGGAAGGTCTTAACGGAGGAAATTATATCAGGCTTTCAGTTAAAACTGATGAGGAAAATGATGTTGTTGTAAGAGTGCTAAATGAGTTATTGTAATTGTACCGGTATATGCGTTAAAACTTATGGCTATTGATACACAGTGTTATAAAGTAAAGCGGACATTCGCAATCCGCTTTCGCTACTTGCTCATGAACGCAGTCGCTTTGCGAACTGTCAGTGGGAGCTTTTAACTCCCACTGACATAAGCATCCCCCTTACCCACCGCTTAGTGCTCTACACACTTGAAGCGGGGGATTGCTTATTCTGCGTTCAAATTATCTGATTAGTAAAAGGAGGTCTTTCCTAATGAAAAAACGGCTGTTATTTATTTTTAATCCATGGTCGGGTAAAGCACATGTCAAGGACCATCTTTTTGATATAACGGATGAGTTTTCGAAGGCGGGATATCTTGTCACGGTCTATCCGACACAGAGGTCAAAGGACTGTTATGAGTATCTTAAAAAGCATACGAAGGATTATGATGTGATAGTGTGCAGCGGCGGTGACGGAACTTTGAACGAGGCTGTAGCAGGTATGATAGACAGTGGTACAGACAGGCCTATTGGCTATATACCAAGCGGAAGCACGAACGATTTCGCATCGAGTCTTCTGATACCTAAGACAGTCACACACGCAGTAAAAAACATTGTCGATGGAACGGAATATCTGTGTGATGTAGGTTCATTTAACGGACGGTGGTTTAACTATGTTGCAGCATTCGGACTCTTTACAGAAGTATCATATGCGACACCACAGCAGCTTAAAAATACTTTCGGGCATCAGGCATATATAATTGAGAGTGTGAAAAGCTTTGCAAGCCTTAAGGCGTATCAGTTAAAGGTTGAGTTTGCCGATAAAGTTATCGAAGACAAATTTATCTATGGAATGGTAGCCAATTCAAAGTCTGTCGGAGGCATGAAGGGACTCACAGGAAAAGAAATTAAGCTTGACGATGGATTATTTGAGGTTATACTAATAAAGGGCCCCAAAAATCCTGTTGAATTCCAGACGATGTTTAGCGGCTTTATTTTTCAGAATGACAACAGTATGGTAATGCATTTTAAATGCAGTGAAGTTTCTTTTTCAAGTGAGGAACAGATACCATGGGTGTTAGACGGTGAGTTTGGTGGGAACCAGACGGAAGTAAAAGTCCGTGTGGAGAATAAAAGGGTCAGATATCTGCTTGCAAAACATCCGTAATAGTGATGGCATCCGGCAGATAATTGAAAAAGAAAGAGTTGAAAGGAAAGAAGGAGGAAAACATCATGGCAAGGGCAAAGGTAGTTACTAACGGTACAAAGGCAGCAAAGACAAAGACTGCAAGAACAAAGGCTGCAGAAGTAAAGGCAGCAAAGACTGTTGAGACAGTAAAAATGGAAGCCGCAGCAGCGGAGGCTGATGAGGCAGAAGTTTCAGTTGCAGCAGATGTAAAGGAAGAAGTTAAGACAGAGGAAGTTAAAGAAAAAGAGGTCAAGGCAGAGGACGCAAAGACAGCAGAAGCTGAGAATACAAAGGCACCGGAAGCTGATACACAGAACGTAAAGGCAGAGGAAGTTAAGGCAGAGCCGGAAGCTTCAAAGCCTGTAAAGAAGGTCGGAAGACCTAAGAAGAACGCAGAGCCTGAAAAGGCAGCAAAGGCTGAGAAGGCTAAGCCGGTTAAGGCAGCAGCTAAGGATGACAAAGCAGTGGCAGCAGTCAATGTAGTTGTAGAATTTAACGGTACTCAGCGCAGAGTTGATGAGATAGTTGACAAGATTAAGAATGAGTGGGTTGCAGCAGGACACAGATTATCAAGCATTAAGTCACTTGATGTGTATGTTAAGCCTGAGGATTACACAGCATACTATGTTATCAATGGCAAGATTACAGGCAAGGTTTGGATGTAATAAGCCATATCAGGATTTACATATATTTAACACATTATAATTATGGAGTTAGAAGCCGCATTGGATTAATTCCGGTGCGGCTTTTTTGATGTACAAATACAGCAGAGCAGAAGAAAATTGCGGTATTTTCAAATTTGTGATACATAAAAGAGTAATCTTAGCCGTTTTGTGGTTCACAAATAGGAAATTTTAGAGTAAAATATAGCTAATTTTAACACAGTAAAGCAAAAAAGATTATATGATGCGGAGGAACGGAGGATGAAGAGCAAAAGGTGGTACATAATAGCACTGTTATCGGCTGGCTGCATTGCAGTCAACTGTGCCGGAAAATTTTTGGCGCTCCGGCTGCAGCTTCCGCTGTGGTTAGATTCGTTTGGCACAGTGCTTGCGGCATATATGATGGGGCCTGTATGTGGTGCCATGGTTAGCGTGACAGGCAATATAATCTACTCGATTGTTAATTCGTGGGACAGTTATATATATGCCATTGTGAGCGCAGTGGTCGGAATGTCTGTAGGTCTTTGCGCCAAAAAAGGATATCTTAAGAGTCTTTTCGGAGCTCTTTCTATAAGCTTTTTTGTGACTGTTCTTTCAGTCCTTCTTTCGGTTCCGCTGAATTTTCGATTTTCCGGCGGATATACTCAGAATATATGGGGAGATGGCATCATTGATGCTATGAAATTAATAGGCTTTAATAATTTTTTCAGCTGCTGCATGGGACAGTTCTATCTTGATTTTCTCGACAAGGTGATTACGGTTCTGTCACTATATGTTACGATAAAGCTGATTGGGAAAAAGCGTGCAGGTAAGACAAAAAAAGATGTTGTGCGCCATGCGGCACAGATAATATTGATAATTTTTATCAGCAGCCTGTCAGTTCAGAATATTCAGGCAGCGGACTTTGATAATGAAAAAGAAAATCAGGATGAGAATGTGCAGACAACAGATTACAGTGAATATCTTCAGACCGTGTATGGTAGAAAAAATGGTATTCCCGGAGGCTGTGCAAATGATATTGCACAGACAAATGACGGTGTGCTGTGGTTTGGAACGTATGGGGGTCTGTACAGGTATAACGGAAGCGAATTCGAATGGATGGACGAGTATGAGTCTGTAAAGACCGTGAACTGTCTTTATAAGGATGAGGAAGGCAGACTGTGGATCGGAACAAACGATAACGGAGTATCTATTCTCATTAATGATACATTGACGAATGTCATTTCACACAAGGACGGACTTGCCGCTGATGCTGTAAGATGTATAACCCAAAGCTCGGATGGAGACTACTATGTCGGCACTACAGGGGAACTTTCAATTGTAACCTTGTCGGGTGGAATGGCTGTCAAGAGCATAGTGCATGATGTCACATATGCGCAGAGCATGGATGCGGACAAGAATGGTGATGTAGCTGTTGTAACTGATGCAGGCTCATTGTATCTGCTTAACGGAGGAAGGATTGTGAATATGCAGCTTCCGGGCAGCGGCAATGAGTATACAAGCTGCAGTTATATTGATGATATGTTATATGTGTCAACTGCTACAGATGAGATACATATATATTCTACACAGGATGGAAAGCTTAGCTTTGTAAAAAAGCTTGTATGCGATGGCATAAAGAATATAAAGGCGCTGTATTACAATGATGACAATACATTGTTCGTATGTGCCGATAACGGTGTGGCATATTTTGATGCATATGGCAATTATGAGATGATAAATACAGGAAATTTTAACAGCTCAATAGATCATATGCTTGTCGATTATCAGGGAAATCTATGGTTCACATCGTCAAGACTTGGCATAATGAGAATGTGCAGGTCTGTATTTAAAAGGCTTAATTATGAAAATGATTCGGAGGATCAGGTTGTAAATTCAACAGTACTGCGTGGAGATATTCTTTACATAGGAACGGATAACGGACTTATAGCTTACAATCAGAGTGAAGAACAATGTGTGAGTAATGAACTTACACAGAGATTAGAAGGCGTGAGGGTAAGATGTGTATACAATGATTCCGCCGATAATCTTTGGGCATGTACATCGGGAAAAGGGATATATTGTTTTTCAAATGATAACACGCTTAAGGTATATGACAGCAGTAATGGCGCAAATGGCAATAAATTCAGGACAATCACGCAGCTTGTGGATGGCACGGTGCTTGCGGCCGGAGATTCAGGGCTTACATTTATAAAAAATGGCACACTAACCCAAACGATAGGATATCAGGAAGGAATGGCAAATACCAAAGTACTCTGTGTCATTGAGAAGGATGGTGGGATATTGCTTGCCGGAACTGACGGAAATGGTATTGATGTCATAAAGAACGGAAAGGTTATAGACAATTATGGCAAGGATGACGGATTAAGCTCGGAGGTTGTTCTGCGAATGGTTGCAGATAAGTCAGGTGATGGTATCTTTGTTGTGACAAGCAACAATATATGCTACATGACAGACGACAACATAAGAATTCTCGATAATTTTCCGTATTACAATAATTATGATATAGTGCAAAGCAGTGACAATACGCTGTTTGTGCTCAGTTCGGCTGGAATATATGTTGTGGACAGGGATGAGCTTATTTCAGGGGAAGAGCTTGAGTATAAGCTGTTAAACAGCGGATCAGGTCTTGAAGCGGCACTGACACCGAATGCATGGAATCATATTGACGGTGAAGGCAGTCTATATCTGTCAACGGATGCCGGAGTAGTGTGCATGAATTTGAATAATTATGAAGTGTCTGTCCGTTCATACAGAATGCAGATGAAGTCTATAAAGCTTGATAATGTAAGGCATATGGTTGACAGTGGTGAAGATATCCATATCGGAAGTGGTGTACAGAGGATTGAGATTTTTCCGGAGATTATCAATTATTCGATAAACATTCCGTATGTCAGCGTATATCTTGAAGGCTTTGACGAGAAGCCGGCAGTAATGCCTCAAAGTGAGCTCGCAGGCATTATATACACAGGTCTTCCGATAGGCACATATACTTTCCACTTAGCTGTATTAGACAGTAAAGGACAGAATGTTATTGTCGAAAACACATATACAATGATAAAGGATGCAGAGATATACGACCATTGGTGGTTTATCTTTTATATGGTGGCAGTGTTTGCGATAGCAGTTGCATATCTTACATGGCTTGTGTTCAGAACACAGGTACAAAAGGCGATGAACCTGCAGAAAAAGGAGCTTGAACTTGCCAGAGCCCAGATTGAGATGGGAAATGAGACTGTTCTTACGATAGCAAGGACGGTTGATGCAAAGGATGTCAATACGAGTGAACATTCAGCAAGAGTGGCTGAGTATTCGGTTCTTATAGCGCAGGAGTTAGGCTTTGACGAAAAGAGTAGGGAGCAGTTGAAAAAGGCTGCACTGTTACATGATATCGGTAAAATAGGAATTCCCGACAGTATACTTAACAAACCCGGTCGGCTTACAGACGAGGAATATGATATAATGAAATCCCATGTTGTCAAGGGTGGAGAGATTCTTAAGAGCTTTACGTTGATAGAGCATGTTGAGGAAGGTGCACTTTACCATCATGAAAGATATGACGGAAAAGGCTATGTGCATGGACTTAAGGGTGAAGAGATTCCGCTCAATGCCAGAATAATCGGAATTGCGGACACATTTGATGCGATGACAGCGAACAGAGTATACAGAAAGCAGCTTGATATGGACTATGTGATAGGCGAGTTAAAAAGATGCAGTGGGACTCAGTTTGACCCTAAGCTTGTTGACATAATGCTAAGACTAATAGATGAAGGAAAGATTGATATAAAGAGCCTGTATGAGAAAAAGCCGTCCGGAGGGGAGAAAGAGCATGAAAAGTAAATATTTCATAACATTTATCACTTGTGTATCTGCTATAGCAGCAGTATTTTTGCTTACACGTTTTTTCAGAGCGGATGATGAAAAAAAAATAAAGGCCGGGTTTATATATGTTGGAGATGCAAGCACCGGTTATACAGGAAATTTTATAGATGCACAGCTTGAGCTTGAGAATGTATATTCTGACAATGTTCAGACTTTGGCAATGTATAATGTGGCAGAGGGGACGGAGAGCGAATATTTGCAGCAGCTTGTCGATGCTGGCTGTGATATTATCTTTTCCACCAGCTATAACTATGGAATAACGACTAAAGAATTTGCTATGCGCTATCCCGACATAGAATTCTGTATGGCAACTTGTGACAATGCGAACGAGGAGCCGTATCTTGACAATTACCACACCTTCATGGGTGCAATATATGAAGGAAGATATACAGCCGGAGTCGCCGCAGGTATGAAGCTTAAAGAGCTGATAGATGATGGTGTTATAACGAAGGAACAGGCAAAAATCGGATATGTAGGTGCATATCCGTATGCGGAGGTTATATCGGGTTATACAGCTTTTTTACTTGGTGTGCGCTCGATTGTTCCCGATGCTGTCATGACTGTGAAGTATACTTACAAATGGAATGACTATCTGATTGAAAAAAAGTATGCAAAACAGCTTATAGATGAAGGCTGTGTTATAATATCGCAGCACTCGGATACGGTGGGGCCTGCCATAGCATGCGAGGAGACTGATGTATCAACACCTGTATACCTTGTGAGCTATAATCAGAGTATGGCTGATATCGCACCGACTACATACATCACGGGCTGTAAAATTAATTGGAAGCCGTATGTCATAGGCGCGGTAGGTGCTGTGATGAAGGGCAGACCGATAGAAAAGGCGGTAAAGGGAAATGTTGTCGGAAATGATATAGGTGCCGGTTTTTCCGAGGGCTGGGTTGAGATGTTAAAGCTAAATGAAGTCATTGCCGCAAAAGGAACAAGGGAGAAGATAGAGGAGGTCATTGAAGGCTTTAAAAGAGGTGATATAGAGGTGTTCAAGGGAGATTATATAGGCATAAATGTTGATGATCCTTATGATCTGTACGATTTATCGGAAGGGTATAAGGAGAACAATAACAGCTCTGCACCTACTTTTAAATATATTCTTCAGGATGTTATAACGATTGAGTGATAAGAGTGAGACAGGAGGGAAGTTTTCTCTTGATTTACTTGGATGATATGTTAAAATACTGTATATGATGCCTAAGTACGGAGTTAAATCATTTTGAATTCCGGATTTATTATATATTGCATTGTGTAGATTGGAGACGATATGTCAGGCTCAACATTTGGAAATATATTCAGAATAAGCACATGGGGAGAATCGCATGGAAAGGCCCTTGGAGCTGTGATTGATGGCTGTCCGGCCGGTCTGTTGTTATGCGAGGAAGATATCCAGACATTTCTTGACCGCAGAAAGCCGGGGCAGTCTAAGTATGTGACGCAGCGCAAGGAGAGCGATAAGGTTGAGATACTCTCAGGAGTTTTTGAAGGAAGGACGACAGGAACGCCGATTTCGCTTATTGTAAGGAATGAGTCGCAGCGTTCGGCTGATTATTCGGATATTGCCAATTATTACAGACCCGGACATGCCGATTATACTTTTGACGAGAAGTACGGCTTCAGAGATTACAGAGGCGGCGGACGTTCATCAGGACGTGAGACGATAGGCAGAGTTGCTGCCGGTGCAGTCGCTTCTAAGATTTTAAAGCAGCTTGGCATTGAAGTATATGCTTATGCGAGTGCCATTGGCGGTATAGAGCTTGATAACAATAATTTTTCACTTGCTGAGAGAGATAACAATCCTTTTGCAATTCCGGATGCGAAGGCGGCACAGAAGATTAAGGAGTATGCCGACAGGAAGCTTGAAGAATGCAATTCGATGGGCGGAATCATTGAGTGCGTTGTCGAGAATATGCCTGCCGGGATTGGTGAGCCGGTATTTGACAAGCTTGATGCAAATCTTGCCAAGGCTGTAATGTCAATCGGTGCTGTCAAGGGCGTGGAGATCGGTGACGGCTTTAAGGTGGCGCAGAGTACAGGACTTGACAACAATGATGCATTCAGGATGCAGGACGGCAGAGTTGTGAAAAAGACCAACCATTCAGGCGGAATACTTGGCGGAATCAGTGATGGTTCGGACATTATTTTAAGGGCTGCAATCAAGCCTACGCCGTCAATAGCTTCAGTCCAGCAGACAGTAAATAAGCAGGGTGAAGAGATTGATATATCTATACATGGCAGACATGACCCTATGATTGTTCCGAGAGCAGTCGTGGTTGTGGAAGCGATGACGGCAATCACACTTGTGGATATGCTTTTTACAGGAATGACTAGCAGACTTGACAGGATTGCCGATTTCTATAAGAGATAAAAGGATTATAGATAAGTTAAGATTTTTGGAGGAAACAGATAGTATATGTATGAATTATTGACAACAGATGGAATGGCTAAGAGAGGAACATTTCACACTGTTCACGGGACAGTACAGACACCGCTTTTTATGAATGTCGGCACAGCTGCCGCCATAAAGGGTGCGGTCGCTACTACAGACCTTAAGGAGATAGGAACACAGGTAGAGTTATCTAACACTTATCATCTTCATGTAAGACCGGGAGATAAGATTGTAAAGCAGATGGGCGGTCTGCATAAGTTTATGAACTGGGACAGACCGATACTCACGGATTCGGGCGGATTTCAGGTATTCTCACTTGCAAGCCTTAGAAAGATTAAGGAGGAAGGAGTATATTTCAATTCCCATATAGACGGAAGAAAGATTTTTATGGGGCCTGAGGAGAGCATGCAGATTCAGTCTAATCTTGCTTCCACTATCGCGATGGCTTTTGATGAGTGTCCTCCGCATCCTGCTACAAGGGAATATATGCAGAATTCGGTTGACAGGACAACGAGATGGCTTAATCGCTGCAAGGCAGAGATGATGCGTCTTAATGGACTTGAAGATACGATAAACAAGCACCAGATGCTCTTTGGCATCAATCAGGGAGGAACCTTTGAAGATATCAGAATAGAGCATGCCAAGGTTATATCAGAGCTTGATCTTGACGGATATGCGCTTGGAGGTCTTGCTGTTGGAGAGACTCATGCTGAGATGTATCGTATTATAGAAGAGACTACTCCATATCTTCCTAAGAACAAGCCTACATACCTTATGGGTGTAGGAACACCGGCGAATATTCTTGAGTCGGTTGACAGGGGAGTTGATTTCTTTGACTGTGTATATCCATCAAGAAATGGAAGACATGGTCATGTGTATACGCATAGAGGCAAGATAAATCTTTTTAATGCACAGTACGAGCTTGACAACGAGCCTATAGAGGAGGGGTGCGGATGTCCGGCATGCAGAAATTACAGCAAGGCATATATAAGACATCTTTTAAAGGCTAAGGAGATGCTCGGAATGCGTCTTTGTGTTCTCCATAACCTGTATTTTTATAATCACCTTATGGAGGAGATAAGAACAGCTATAGAAGAGCACAGATACAGCGAATTCAAGAGACAGACACTATACGGACTTCAGGAGCTTGATGGGAATATATATCTGTAAGAAAGTTGGAAGGGTTAGTTTATGTTAGACTCAACGAAACAGAATGTAGTTAATTCGTTATTGACACTTTTAGAAGAAAAACCGATGGATGATATAACCATATCTGAATTGACGCAGCTTGCAGGAATATCGAGGATGACATTCTACAGGAATTATAGCTGCAAGGAAGATATCCTGTCAGAGCATTTTAAGGATGTTCTGGCTCAATATAAAAAGGACATGGGCGAAAAACACGGTCAGGGAAATTATTACGATAAAAAGAACATAGTTCATTGCTTTGAATATTTCTATGAGCAGAGAACATTTCTTGAATCCGTCATGAAAAGAGGTTTTAACTACATTTTTTTGTCGATGGTGGACAAGTATGTGATGAAGACATGGTGGAAGCGTGGAGACGGACAGCAGAAGGCATATTGTCTTCATGCTTTTGCAGGAGCACTTTATAATCTCTATATAAGCTGGGCGATGAATGGATATAAGGAAACTCCGGAGGAGATGGCTGATATATTGGAATCTATGAAGCTTGCAGGATAGAATAAAACAAAAACTGAAATACATCAAGCCGGTGTATTTCAGTTTTTTTAGTTTTATTTGTGGCATATATTTAAAATACTATGCTTTTGATGTCATATATAATGATATTACAAGCAGTGACATTACATTTAATAATATTAAATGTAATTTATATTGTGCGGAATAAGCCGGCTTTTTTGAGAGCCGGGCGGAGTGCAAGGTAGACAACAGAGGCAACGATAACGGCGATGATAGCATTCACAAGCGTTGTTATCGAGTTAATCTTTGCAAGCGCCTTGGCAAGATCCTGCGGTGTTCCAAGAAGGTACATCTTGTAGAAATATCCTACTATAGGGTCTGCGACAACATTAAATGCCATTCCTGCGATACAGGAAACAACAACCGCAACCGGAAGTCTCTTTGCAGGGAAGCCTTCCTTTGCAATCTTAAATATCTTGTGTGCGACAAGACCAACGATAAGACCGATGCACAGCTTAAGAAGGAAGGTCTTAGGAGCGCTTGTGACATAGCCTGTCATAAGGTCTGAGAGTGTCATTCCGACAGCTCCGGCAAGACCGCCCCACATTCCGCCTAGAAGGAGAGCTGCGAGAACGCAGAATACGTTGCCGAGATGGAACATGGTCTTTTCTGTTCCTACAGGGATATCAATTTTTAGATAACCTGCACCTACATAGCACAGTGCTGCAAGAAGTGCTGCCTCAGCAAGAACGATAATAGGAACATCCTTAGACTCCTTAGGTGCCGTTACTGCTGCTATGAAGATTACGATACCGATTATTACAAGTACAAGACCTATTGCATATAACATATCTACAGAGCCGTTTGTTCCTGCTTCCTTTAGAGCGGCATAGCTGTCTGACATTCTTTTAGTGTAGCCGTTGATTCCGAGTACAAGACCGGCGATAAATACTACAGCGGCGATTATTATTCTGACTAATTTGATATTCTTTTTCATAAATGTGTGCTCCATTTCTGATGGTTATTTGATTGGCTGTCTCTGTGTGGTGTGAGCATGTATAGCACATCTTCAAATGCAACCCCATCTGTGAGAGGAATATTGTAGCTGTCGCTTACAGTTATGCATTTTCGGATAAATTGTGCGGCAAGCGTTACAGCTTCAAAAAGACTGTTACCACGCACAAGAGAGGCACTTATGACTGCTGAGAATATATCTCCGGTTCCGCATCTGGAGACACCGCCTTTTTTCATTCGGATAAGCCTGTGGCTGTCGGTTTCATAGATATAATTACTTATGAAGCACCCGGACTCTATGCCCGATATGACGACACGCCCGCAGCCATTTTTCATACGGTGAGAGAGTGTTTCTGCCATGCTGCCGAGGCATTTTTTGAGAGCTTTTCCTTTTAAGGAGATGACCTCGCTGTATGGAGTGTCCGTCAGGAAACAGCTTTCCGTGAGATTAGGTGTCACCACGTCGCTTTTTTTTACAAGCTCTCTCATAAGACTCAGCATGTCAGGATTGTAGGCAGAGTAGAGTCTGCCGTTGTCGCCCATAACCGGGTCAAGTATGAAAATACCATCAGGTGACAGGAAGTCATGCGAAAACCTCGACGTTATGTCTATCTGTTCCGTTGAGACGAGATAGCCTGACAAAATTGCATTGAATTTTAAATCAAGCTTCCTCCATTCTGCGAGATAGCTGTCAAGTGATGGCGTCATGTCGTGCTTATAAAAGCTCTCATAGGCTGTGTGATTTGAAAAAACGGCAGTGGGTACAGGACATGCCTGAACGCCCATTGCGGATACGATTGGCATTGATACCGTAAGCGAGCATCTGCCAAAGCCGCAGAAATCATTTATCATTGCGAGCTTTTTCTGGCTGCCGCGGTTCATACCGGATAAATTGTTCATCATGATGAATTCCTTACTTTATTATAATAGATACTTCAGCGCTTCAATATACAATAGCATTGCATGTGGTTATATAAAACAGCCAGTTTTGAATAATTTGACCATACCAGTTATAGGCTTAGCGATGCAAAAATAGTAAATTAGTTTTACGCACTTACTTTTTACCACATTAAAGTATTGACTTATGAATATGAATGAGTTAGAATTCACTTTAACATCTTGTGAATATTTTATCAGAATATTTTATAAAAATATGTTACAGCACCGGTATTATATATCATGGAGAGGGCATATAATCAGGATGTCAAAAAATACACGCGCCGAACAGGTGACTATAGGAGGCAATGATATGGGAAGAGTTTATAATTTTTCTGCAGGACCTGCCGTATTACCGGAAGAGGTCTTAAGAGAAGCTGCTGACGAGATGCTTGACTACAAGGGAACGGGAATGTCCGTTATGGAAATGAGTCACCGATCTAAGGCATACGAGACGATAATTAAGGAAGCAGAAGCTGATATAAGGGAGCTTATGAATATTCCTGACAATTATAAAGTGTTATTTTTACAGGGCGGTGCATCACAGCAGTTTGCCATGATACCTATGAATCTTATGAAGAATAAGAAGGCTGCCTACATTGTCACAGGACAGTGGGCTAAGAAGGCATATCAGGAGGCAAAGCTATACGGCGATGCTGTGGAGGTGGCATCCTCTGCCGATAAGACATTTTCGTACATACCTGACTGCTCAGACCTTGATATTCCTGAGGATGCTGACTATGTATATATTTGCGAGAATAATACAATCTACGGAACTAAGTTTAAGGAGCTTCCTAATACCAAGGGACATACACTTGTAGCCGATGTTTCTTCATGCTTCTTATCTGAGCCTGTCGATGTGACAAAGTATGGTGTAATCTATGGCGGAGTACAAAAGAATATCGGACCTGCCGGAGTGGTTATCGTGATAATCAGAGAGGATCTCATAACAGAGGATGTACTTCCGGGTACACCTACAATGTTAAGATATAAGATTCATGCGGACAACGGTTCTCTTTATAACACACCACCTGCTTATGGCATCTACATCTGCGGCAAAGTATTCAAGTGGTTAAAGAAGCAGGGCGGCTTAGCAGTGATGAAGGAACGCAATGAGAAAAAGGCTGGGATTCTCTATGATTTCCTTGACCAGAGCAGGCTCTTTAAGGGAACAGTTGTGCCAAAGGATCGTTCTCTTATGAATGTTCCTTTTGTAACAGGAAATGAAGAACTCGATGCGAAATTCGTCAAGGAGGCAGCCGCAGCCGGATTTGTAAATCTTAAAGGTCACAGAACTGTCGGCGGTATGAGAGCAAGCATCTACAATGCTATGCCTATCGAAGGTGTGGAGAAACTTGTGGAATTTATGAAGAAGTTTGAGGAGGAGAATGCATAATGGTAAAGGTTAATTGTCTTAATAAGATTTCCAAGGCCGGAATGAAGCTTTTTTCAGATAACTATGAGATAGTTGATGATTTTGCACAGGCAGATGCGGCACTTGTAAGAAGTGCTGCAATGCACGATATGGAGCTTTCTGACAGTATTCTTGCCATAGCAAGGGCGGGAGCAGGAACTAACAATATCCCTCTTGATAAATGTGCTGCAAAGGGTATTGTTGTCTTTAATACACCGGGTGCAAATGCAAATGGTGTGAAGGAGCTTGTAATTGCAGGACTTCTTATGGGGTCAAGAGACCTTGCCGGAGGCATGGAATGGGTCGAAGACAACAAGAGCGATGAGAACATAGGCAAGACGATGGAGAAAGCTAAGTCGGCTTTTGCCGGAAAAGAGATAAAAGGAAAGAAACTCGGTGTAATCGGTCTTGGCGCTATCGGTGTCCTGGTCGCAGATGCCGCCGTTGCTCTTGGCATGGAAGTATATGGCTGTGACCCATTTCTGTCCGTTGAGCATGCACTCAACCTTTCAGGTGAAGTTAAGCTTGTAAAGACAAGGGATGAGATATTCGAGCAGTGTGATTATATAACAGTCCATGTTCCTCTTCTTGATGATACGAAGGGCATGATTAACAGCCTCACGGTCGAAAAGATGAAGGATGGCGTTGTCATCCTGAACTTCGCGCGTGACCTGCTTGTAAATGATGACGCTATTCTGTCAGGTATCGCCTCAGGCAAGATTGCCCGCTATGTGACAGACTTCCCGACAGCCAAGCTTGCAGGACAGCCGAAGGTGGTTGCATTCCCTCATCTTGGAGCGTCAACGGAGGAGTCCGAGGACAACTGTGCTGCGATGGCAGTTCGTGAGCTCATGGATTATATTGAGAACGGAAATATCAAGAATTCCGTCAACTATCCTGCATGTGACATGGGTGTATGCAGGAGCACGGCGCGAATCCTTATCAACCACAAGAACATGCCTGCGATGATAAGCAGCTTCACAACTATTGTAGGTGGGGCAGGAATCAATATCGACAACATGCTCAATAAGAGCAAGGGTGATTACGCATACACCATGTTCGATGTATCAGATACTCCTTCACAGGAGCTTATTGATAAGATGAACGCGATGGATGGAGTTGTCAAGGTAAGAGTAATATAGAATAACCGGGATAAGTCACAAGAAGAGAGTATATAGCACAGAGATGTGATGTTGCTCTCTTTTTTTGTTGAATTATTCACAGCCACCACATAGCAAGCCACAGAACATCCACTTGCAGGCTCGTGTATGTCGCCGTTACACGGCTTTCGTCTGAGGCTATGTGGTGGGTAAGTTAATAAATAATTCGGGCTGAATTATAAAAATTGCTTGATATTTAAACATATAGATGCTACTATATAGTTCTAATGTGCGAAATGAATATAAGTTCGTGATAATATACAGGCTTGTGTAGATGGGAGAAATATATCGAATGTGCGATTCGGATAAGGGGTATTTCGTCTGGTTGCTAAAGTATGAACGTGAAAGACGCAGCCTGTCTGTTAATGATATAATAGTGGTAAATCCTCCTGTTTTCTTTTGATAAGATTAAGTATATATGGCAGAAATTTATTAGCCATGACATATGATGAAATTAATTTGTATCATGATATGTCATGGTGCAATCAAAAATAAGGGGGTAGAATATTCGTAATCATTAATGGTGGTGCACATTTCAGATTAATGTGCGGGGGAGAAAAAACAAAATTTTCATGGTTAATTAGTATTATGCTTTAGAGAATATTATTAGCTTTTTCTGAGGTGTGCTATGTATTTTGCTACACACATCAGAATTGTGAAGGAGACAGACTATGAGAAACATATTAAGAAACATCGGGAATGAAATGTCGTTAATGCTGAGGCGGCCTTGTGCGGTTATTACATGGCTGGCAATGTGTTTTTTTGTACTGTGGAATTTTATTAACAACGTCAATACGGCTGCTGACCATCACTTCATTTCGCAGATGTATGATATTGCCTATATTACCACGCTGTCTATGTGGTCAAAAAGCGGATTCTTTCTGATGACATTCTATCCGGTCTTAGTGGTACTTCCGACAGTTACGTCTTTTTTTAATGATACCGGAAGCCGGATGCGGATATATATCGAGGCAAGGTCGGGAAAGTCCGCTTATTATTTTTCTAAGTTTGCAGCAGTCTTTTTCAGCACCTTTATCATATTTACAGTTCCATTCGTGGCAGAGCTTATAATCTCCTTTATATGCCTTCCGGCATCAGCACACGGAGACCCGACAAATCGTGAATTCTACAAAACAGCGGTAGAAATATATGATTATCCGTTCTCAGAACTCTTTATAAATAACAGGTTCCTATGGCTCCTGCTCGCAGTAGTATTGTTTGGCATGGTGTCGGGGGTACTGGCCGTATTCAATGCGGCGGTGAGTTCCAACAGTAAAATAAAGTATGCGATATTCACCATGATTTCGGTGTATATATTGTTAAATATCTGCTCGACCTTCCAGTCAGTATTCTCGCTGGAGTATTTAACGAATTACTTTCTGATATTGCGCCTGTTCGAAAGAGGTAAAAATTACATGGCGTATGCAATGACACTTGTAGTGATTATCTGCTTTTCCGTGGGTATTATGACTGCACACATAAAAAAGGACGAGCTTATCTGAACATAGAATTCTATATAAAAAACGGGGGTATGGATACTGTGAGAAAACAGGGATATATTATTCCGGCAGTATGGGGAGTGTTTACTTTTATAGTATACTTTTTGGCGACAGATAATGTAAGCATTGCCGATATGATATTCAGAATATCATTTGGAAATGGTGAGGCTGTATTTTCGAACAGCAGCTATTTGATGTTCTGTTATATGAACATTGCGTTCATCCATGTCCTGTACGGAACAAAAATATACAGACATTTTTGTGAAGCCTCAGTGTATTATTTTGCACGCATGGGCGACAGACGCAAGTGGATTCTGCATGAATTTGCAAAGCTGGCGGTTGATATTGTAGTCTATCTTGGTATTAATCTGGCTGTGATTATTATACTTAATCTGCTATCCGGCAAGCTTGAAGCGGCGACGGCGGCTGATATATTCTTTATTATTTTCTATCTTTTCTGCTTTACAATGTTTGCACTGACAACAACACTGCTTATCAACCTCATTGCTGTATATATATCAAGCGGCGCAGGCTTTGCACTTGTGGAGACTGTATGTATGGCATGCATAGCTTTTTATTGTGCAGTTGGTGAAGCAACGAATGCAGACTGTTATGAATATTTTAAAAAATATGCATTTCTGCTGTGGATGAATCCGGTCTGCCATCTGTTCATTAAGATACATAGCAGTACAATTGATGCAGTTAACGAATTAATTAATATCGGAGGTCTGAACTTTGATATGGGGGTATCGGCGCTGTACCTGCTGGTCGCATGTTCTGTGACTGTGCTGATATGGTTAATTGCAATACGAAAAATGGATATTATGGGAAATAATTCGGAGAACCAGATAAATTGAAAAAGGGGGAACGGTAATGCTGCTTAAGATTGATAAAGCTTCAAAGACAATTAAGAAAAAAAAGGTGCTTGACGATGTATCTGCTGAGTTCAAGAGCGGGCTGATATATGCTGTGGTTGGAAGAAACGGTTCGGGAAAGACAATGCTGTTCCGGGCACTGTCCGGGCTGATGAAGGTGGATTCGGGAGCAGTGACGCTGGACGGCAGAAGACTCCATAAGGATTTTGAAATGCTGCCGGGACTGGGAATAATGCTTGAAAATGCCGGACTCTATCCGGATTTGTCCGCTGTGGATAATCTTTCATTTCTTATGGGAATTAACAAAAAGCCGGACATAAGAATAATAAAAGAATATATAAGCAGGGTGGGACTTGACCCGGATGATAAAAGACCATTTCGAAAATATTCATTGGGTATGAAGCACAGGCTTGTATTTGCACAGGCAATTATGGATAATCCATCTATTTTACTTTTGGATGAACCGACTAATTCTCTTGATGAAGGCGGAGTCAGCCTTATAAGAGAACTGGTATTGAATATGAAGGATGAAAACAGAATTATTATTATCACAAGTCATAACCGTGAAGATATAGATATGCTTGCTGATGTAGTATACAGTATGTCTGATGGGAGGCTGACGAAGGTATGATTAGATTTTCGCATACTATTATTATTACGACAGTACTGTTCATGCTTTGCGTGGGCTATGGATTGTGGAGTTCAAGTCATTTTGAAGATTTCAGTGAGGAAATCATTGAAGAGTATAGTGTCGGAATTCTGCCTGACGAACTTTTAGATAACACCATAAAGAAAATCAGGGAAACCGGTGATGATAACGAATACATATTCAAGGTGACCTGCGAGAGCGGGCTCCAATATAATTTTGCATGTGCAACACAGTGCGTGAGAATTGACAAGGTGTACAGAGGCGGGCAGGAGCTTGTCGGAAGTACGATTAATGTACTTGTAGCTAACCATATTTTCCTCGATATGCGCTCAATCAATATGTCCTTTGTGGGAGAAATGAAGCCGGGTAAGGAATATCTTGTTCTGCTTAATGACTGCATTAAGACGCCATATATGGATATATACAATAAGCGTGATGAGTATTTGTTCTCTCCTTTCTTTCCATATTCGGAGGTCAATGCAACGGTACACGAAAGTATATCGCAGAATGCTAATTGGGCTTTATATAGTGAAGCTAAGAGTGAGGACTTTACCCTGATGTCGGATGCGGCGATTGAAAAAATCAAAAAGCTGAGCAGGGAGCTGACCGATAAATACAGATAGTGCGTAAGGGCAGCCATCACACAGCAAGCCACAGACCATCCACCCGCAGGCACGTGTCTGCCGCCGTTTCATGGCTTCTGTCTGAGGCTGCGTGTTGGGTGAAATGTGAAATCTGGTTTGTTAGGATTGAGCCCGAAATAGCAGATGAAGGACATCTGTTTACCATTGTACGTGCTGGGACAAGGGTAAAAATTGCATGTGATACCAATAAATATGAGGAATATTTCTGGGATACCATAGATAATCTTGATAATCATACAGATATATTTAATGGGAAAACAGAATTCGTTGATAAACCAGAATATGTCACTCTTACAACATACGGAGAGAAAACATGTATCAAGTACACATTCTGTCTGGGAAGCAAGTGGAAATGGTATGAGATAAATGAACTGGTAGATTATGAAAATGGTGCGTGAAAGACTGTAGAAATGCAGGCAGATATACATGATGATATCATAACTGATTATATGAGAAAGAAGTCAGATAATTCATTACAGTATTCATACGAGATGAGTGATGAAGAACTGCTGAGTCTGGCAATTACAGAGATAATTAGGGGGCAGTTGGTGATGTGCCTTTCAGAGTAGATACTCAGGAAAATATAATATTTTTTTGGGAGCAGGTAGATGATGGCATTATTCAGTCGGCTATCAGCAGCCTTGGTGATGCGGCAGACAGATTAAATATATCTAATTTGCGCAATGAAAATAATATATTCATACTGTTTGAAATCTCACAGTGATAAAGAAAATAGTGGGAATATCCAATGAAAAGTGGACGTAGTGCATTTCATGCATTATGTCCACTTTTTTTAATAAGTATTTGATGTTAAGCGGATATATGTTATTATAAAAATAACTATATTTTATTCAGGATTATAAATTTTTGGGAGAAGATACGGCTTGCTGGATACTTATGAAAATTACATTGGAAAAATAATTGAAAACGAACGTACAAGGCGCGGGCTTTCCGTGAATGATGTCTGCAATGGGATATGCAGTGTGGCTGCGTGTTCTAAGATTGAACGTGGGGAATGTGCTGGTGGAATTCATGTGCTCAGGGCACTGTGCCAGAGGCTGGGGATTAACTCGGACAGATGCGGAACATACCTTCCGCAGGCGGAGTATGATGAGATGATGGACAGGCTGTATATTCTTGAATACATCAAAGATGGTAAAATTGACAGGGCGGAGGAACGGCTTGCATACTATGAAAAAACATATAAGAAAAATCCACTTAACAGTCAGTTTGTTATGTTTATGAGAGGTCGACTGGCAGAACTTAAACTAAATAATACAAAGGCATTTGAATACTATGAGAATGCTGTTCAACAAACTATGCCGTGGTATGCAGATAGACAGAATATTTCCTGTTTGACAATATATGAAGCATACATGATATTGGGTGTGGCAAGGATAAAAGCAAAGCTTCATTATGAGACAGCGGCATACAATCTGTATAGGTTATTATTGAATTATTGTACGAATTCTAATATTCAAAAGTGGATTTTAGTCTGCATATATCCTAAGGCAATATGTGAAATGATAGATATTATCGGAATTGACAAGATGGGTATTATGAAAGTCAAAGATATGTTGGTACATTGTGAGAATGCATTGAATGTGCTCATAGATACATCAAGACTTCATTATATCAGGCCTATACTTAGAAACATCATCAGTTTTAAGAGCAGACTTGGTAACATTGACGACAATATTAATGATTATGAGGAGCTGTTGGAGGCTATAGAAAAGCTGTTTGATAAGTTTGGACATGAACGTGAACTGTTTGAGTGGTATCCATATTATGTTGATTGTGAATTTTATTGTGTGAATGAGCTGATTGCTGAGCGTAGATGCATGATACAGATATAATTTATATTAATATAGAAAAATGATTATGTGGGATTTATTATTTCATAATGATAGAATATTTAGATTGTTGTGTGCTCTTTGTGGTGGAGTTTAAAATCCAATTATGTTATACTATTTATATAATAAAGTTATACAGTATGATACTGGTGATGAAGAAAATATTGTTATTTGTATAGTTTCTATTTTGAGTTACTATAAGGCAATGAAATGGATATTGGTATACATTTTTGGGAGGGATAAAGTTGCAGGACACTTATGAAAATTATGTGGGAAGAATAATTCAAAATGAACGCATAAGACGTGGACTTACGGTATATGATGTTAGTGATGGAATATGCAGTGCAAGTGTGTATGTAAAGCTGGAGAGTGGAAAATATGCGGGAGGAATACATATAATCAGGGCATTGTGCCAGAGACTTGGAATTAATTCGGATAGGTGTGGAACATATCTTGCCAAGGCGGAATATGATGAGATGATGGACAGACTGTATATACTTGAGGATATAATGAAAGGCAGGATTGATAAGGCTCAGGATGGGATTGAAAAATATCGGATAACATATAAAGATATACCGCTCAACAATCAATTTATTATGTTTATTCGTGGTCGACTTGCTGAGTTGAGTGGAGAGATTGGAAAGGCTCTTGAATTGTATGGTGGGGCTCTTAGTATTACTATGTCAAAATATCAACAGTTGGAGAAAATACCATGTATTACCATTTATGAAGCTTATATGATGCTTGATGTTGCGCGCATTAATGTTGAACTCGGAAATGAGAAGATAGCTTATAAGACGTATATGCTTCTTTTGAGATATTGTGAAAATTGTAATGCCGAGAGCTGGAATACGGTATGTATATATCCTAAGACTGTGTGTGAAATAGTGGATTTTATAGGAATTGACAATATGAGCACCAGAGAAATTGAAGAAATGTTAAGGCACTGCATATCTGCACTTGATATTCTGAGAGAGACAGCAAGACTTCATTATATACGCCCACTTTTGAGAAACATAATTGGGCTTAGTGAGAGAAAAAAAAAGTCTGATTATAATATTGAGTATTATAGAGAATTATTAGAGTGTCTGAATGGGCTTTTTAAAAAATATGGACATGAATGTGAATTGTTTGAGTGGTATCCATATTATGTTAATTGTAGTTTCCGTTGCGTAAATGAAGTTATAGAAGAACGCAGACGTATGCATGGCATGTCTATAGAGAAGCTTGCAGGAACTACACAAAGTGCTAGAAATGTGCAGAGAATTATAAGAGGGCAGATTTCGCCGAGTTACAAAACTTCAAATGAACTTTTGGATAAACTAGGATTAAAGGGAGTTCTCAGAAGTGATGTGGTTGTGGCGGATAATATTGAGGCTTATAAATTGTGGGATAAACTTTTAATGCATGTTGAGATGTGTGATTTTAAACATGCAGAATATGTACTTACATGTTTGCAGTCAAAGTTGGATTCTTCAATAGAAATTAATCATGTAGTATTAGAGTACTTGAATATATGGTTAGAGATGCTACAAGATGAAACAAAACTTCAGAAAAATGTATACAAGCTTGAAAAGCTTCTTCCATTTAAAATTAGTGAAATTGGAAAGTACAAATATATTATTAAGCATGAAAGAATTATATTATCTACTTATATTGCACTTATGGATGTGTTAAATGAATATGATTCAATACCATCTTATGAAAATATGACGTTGTGGATTGTAGGAGAATTTTCAAAGAAGCAGTTTGCGAGTATTTTTGAGAATTTAAGTGTGAGGTATGCTAATTTCTATGGCAATGTCGGAAGTTATCTTAAATCTAATCAAATTGCTGAGGAAGGAATTAAGATTGAATTAGAGTGTGAGAGAATGCAGTCACTAAACACACTGTTGTACTGTATTGCATGGAATAATGGAAAACAGCAGAAAACGACAGAGAATGACATACAATTTTGTAAATGGGCTTATGAAATTGCAAAGTTTAAAGAAGATAGTATTAGAATGAGTATATATAGAAGATGGATGCAAAGATGAAATGTTAGAAACTTATTTTTTTTCTACTAAATTCGTAGAGGAATCATCTGAAAAAATACTAATTGAATAATCTTTTGAATTGTTGTAACAAATATTAGTGATAAGTGATAGGTTTAAAATATGCATTACTAGAATAAATCCTGTTACAAGAATTAAAATACTTTTTTTAAAATTCATAGTGCATTATCTCCTTTTGATTAATTTTAGTAATTTTATTATATAATGAAGACGGATTTTTGCCATGACAAATGAAGAAATTTTTTTCTTTCCTCATTTGTCATGGTCTAAGAAAAAAAAGGAGCTATAATGTGTATATACTATTAATAGTAAAATATGTAAGAGCACAGTTGTAGAAAAAAATGCAAAGGCATTAAATTGGTAAAAACTTGGGTGTATCAAGAATGTCAAAATATTTGAATTTAGGAGGTTAGTGACTATGAATAAAATGATTGGAAAATTAAGCATTATATGTATGATATTAATTTTGTCTTTTGAAAATTTTGTGACAGTGTATGCTGATGAAAATGGTTATGAAAATGATACGATTTATAGGACTATGATTGAAAATTACTATGAAATGGTCAATGCAGGCAAACAGGAAAATATTCTAGAATTATATACAGATGAACTAGCATTAAGTGTTTCTGATTTTTTTAGTGATATTAATAACAAAGTGTTACAACGAGGAATATTTGGGGTTAATACAGCAATAATAACCAATGTAGTTCCTGTATCGTATGGCGAAGAATATTGGCATAATGGAAACATATACAATAATGTAAATACTTATTTTGTGAAGTGTAAAATGGATGTTGAGTTTCCAGATAAATATTATACGCAAGGTAATAATTACTTTATATTTTATATAGGGGAAGATTCAGAAAAAAGTATTAAGATTCTTAATATTGAAATTCCTACAAATAATTATATTATGTATTATGATAGTAATGAGGAAGATTGTATTGAATACATACATAATAGAAACATTATGATTTATGGAGAAGATTTAGATGCAATACAATCGAGACAGCAGACAAGTGAACCATCAATATATGTAGATTATGTAAAAAATCCAAGCAAAATACGTGTACTTGTAAATGGAAATGTGGTGACTCGTGAATTGAAGGATTATTGTAAAACGGTAGCCGCTGGAGAGATTACAGTGTTAAAAAATACGGAGGCATTAAGGGCATGTGCTTTATCAATAAAAATGTTTGCGATACATCACATTTTATCAGCTGCAACTGGAACTAATTACGATATAAATGCTACTGACCAAGTATTTAATGAAAATAATACAAGGACAGAAGCTTGTAATAATGCTGTAGATTATACATTTAATTATTTTTTATTAGATATGTATGGTAGTATGTTTAAAACATTTTATAGAAAATCATCATCTTCAACGGATGGGCAGTATTGTAAGCAAAATGGTGGTATGCTATCGCAAATGGGAGCAGATAATTTAGCAGATGATGGTAAAAATTGGAAAGAAATATTAAAATATTATTATACAAGAAAAACTAATATAAGTTATTATAATACAGCTGTTAAAAGTGGGTCATTAATAATAACTACAACTCATGTCCATGACTGGAGCGGAGGAACAACTTGCGGATATTGTGGTGCAATAGCCGATTAAAAAATGTAAGGAGATGAATATGTTAAACAAAAAGAGCAAAATGCTTATTATGCTGTTATTCATATTTATACTCACCGGATGCAGCGGTCAGCCCAAAGAAAAAAAGACAGAATATAAATCACTTGCAGATTTTGTTTCACAGACAGAGAAAGAAATAGAGTTTGTTGACATGGATGGTGAGGGGCTTGGAGCAGATGAAAGAACCTATACATATGATTATAGGAGCGGAGCTTATGATGTGGTTTTGAAGTATCAGCTCGGAATAACAGGAAGTATTATTATAAATAATACAGAATATGAACTTGTGGCAACCGATGAGCTGAGCAGCGGAGTAGTGCCGCAGATTGCGTTGCATGATATCAATAATGATGGGATTTCTGATGTGATTGTGAAATGGCAGCTATGGCGTGGCGTAAAGAGTGTGATATTTATGTCGGGCAAAGCCGGCTATACATATATGCCATCGGTGACGGACAGCCAGACAGAATATATGGGTTATACAGCAAAGTATGTGGACGATTATAAGATTAATGTTGTATCGGATGAATTTTCGGTAAATGCTGATTTCGCACTTGGAGATTGGTTCATTGATAGTGATAAGGACTCTGCTAATTGGGTATACGATTCATCCGGCAGAGTGAAGGACGAATATAAGAATGTGCATATTACAGCAGATGCCGATGTGGACATAGTATATTTTGTTAAGGACGACAAGGTGTATGTATGTCACCGAGCACAGTTTTGCAATGACCTTATTTGGAGTGGTGTAAGTCTCAACAGAGTGTACAGAGTCGATGATGGCTCATATGTGATAGAGGGAATATATCTTGACGAGGAATATATATACTTTGGATGGTAAAATTAATAAAATGGTAAAAGTATTGAAAAATAAGATTGATTTGAGACCGTTTCAAGTTTTGTGTAAACATTAAAAACTGATATAAGATTTATGAATAGTTACAAATGGGCAGAGCCGATTTTTCAGGTTCTGCCCATATCTGCATTATACAGGAGTTTTTGGGCATGTCAATAAAACCTGCCTAAAACAAGCTGTTTTTACAGGTTGTGTCCAATCAGACGCTCTTCAAAATAGATTTCAAGCTGGGAATGGATCTGTCCCCAATCCTGTCGGTGTCCTGTCCATTTCTTGGTAATGTCCATAGTCGCAAGATACAGCATTTTCAAAAGGCTGTCATCCGACGGGAAAACCGTTTTGCTTTTAGTCACTTTCCGGAGCTGACGATTGAATCCTTCAATGGCATTTGTGGTGTAAATCAGTCGTCTTACTGCCTCCGGATATTTGAAATATGTGGACAAAGTTGCCCAGTTATCATGCCAGGATTTATAGATTTTCGGGTACTTGGAATCCCATTTATCTTTGAACAATTCTAACTCATTTAAAGCTGTTTCTTCTGTTGGAGCTGCATATACAAGCTTCAGATCAGCCATTAGTTTTTTGATGTCTTTGTATGAAACAAACTTCGTTGAATTGCGGATCTGGTGAATGATACACTGCTGAATCTCTGTTTTGGGATAAACAGCCTCGATTGCCTGTGGGAATCCATTTAAACCATCAACGCATGCAATCAGGATATCCTCAACACCTCTGTTTTTTAATCCATTCATGATAGAAAGCCAGAACTTTGCACTTTCGTTTTCTCCAACATACATTCCAAGGACATCTTTTTTTCCATTCATGTCGATACCAAGAGCAATGTAAACCGCACGTTTTACAATACGTCCTTCACTGCGGACATGATAATGGATTGCATCCATAAATACTACAGCATACACTTCTTCCAGAGGGCGTTCCTGCCATTCTTTTACAATCGGCAGGATTTTGTCTGTGATCCGGCTGATTGTGCTGTCAGAAATATCAATATCGTATAATTCACGCATGTGGGATTCAATGTCTCCAGTTGTCATTCCCTTGGCATACATGGAAAGTATTTTTTCTTCCATGTCCTGAGTTACGGTATTCTGATATTTTTTAATCAGCTGAGGTTCATAATCACCATTACGATCCCTTGGGATTGCCACATCCATATCTCCATAACTGGTGTGCATGGTTTTGCTGGAATGTCCATTTCTACTATTGTCTGTTTCTTTGTTTCGATAGTCATACTTGGAATATCCTAATTCTTCATCCAGTTCTTCATCCAAAGCACCTTCCAAAATGACAGACATCATGTCACGCATGATGCTGTTAACATCGGTGCCATCTTTGATGCTGATATCATTATTTTTCAGATAGTCACGCATCATTTCTCTCATTGCTGCTTTTTGTGGGCTGTCTTTTCTTCTTGCCATAAAAATAACCTCCAAACTGAGTAATTTTATCTTACATCAGTTTGGAGGTTTACACAAACTTTGGGATACTCCCACATCCTGATACCGCACCTCTTTTAATTTTTCATAGTAGAATTTTTCATGTGCTTCACTGATAAATACAATTTCCTGTTTCTTTGTGTTTTTTGCTCCTAACGCTGTGTTGTTCATGTTCTTTTCCTCCTTGATGTCAAACGGATATTCGCAATCCGCTTTGCTACTTGCTCATAACACTATCTGTTGCTGCCGCACCATATAGTGTTAAATAATTGACTATAACAGAAAAGGACGAACTCATCTTCTAAAATGAATTCGTCCTTTCAGGCACAGTTATTAGGTTGTTTCAATACATCTCACAGGTTATTCCGTATTATTGGGTAATTTTTTGATGTACTAACCCTCATTTGATGTACTATTTCAGGAAGAAAAACCCTTTTATTCTTCTGCAAAAAGTTTCTGCTTCCGCTCAATCATCTCATCAATTCTCTCGATATACTGCCCGACATCCTTGACATTCTCGCATCGTTCGATCCGATGAGTGCCGTCCGGATTTGGTTCTGTCCAGACACGTTTTGTGGAAGCTCCGGCTCCGCAAGCTACGATGGTCTGTTTCTCTTCCATGATCAGAATATTATAAACTCCCGCTTTTCCTTCTTTCGCATAACCGACATTCTCAAGGTTTCCCGCCATTCCCTTCTGGCGGTACAGATAATAAGGGAACAGGTCCATCTTCTTCGCATAGGAAGCGGTCAGGTCCATATGTTCCTGCGTGTTGACCATCTTATAATCTTTATAGTCTTCCTTGAACATATTTAAGCGCGCCGCGCGTTTTAGTGCCAGAGAGTGAACAGTCAGATTGTCCGGTTTTAACTGCATGATCTGCTCTAATGTATCGCGTACGTCCTCTAAAGATTCTTCCGGCAGTCCCATAATGAGATCCATATTAATATCATCAAATCCAAGTTCTCTTGCGATCTTAAAACTTTCCACAGTCTGTTCTACCGAATGGCGCCTTCCGATCAGGTCGAGCGTTCTCTGCTGCATGGTCTGCGGATTGATGGAAATTCGTGTGATTCCCCATTTGCGCAGCACCTCTAATTTTTCTCTTGTGATGCTGTCCGGTCTGCCGGCTTCCACGGTAAACTCAAGGCAGTCTGACAAATCAAAACTACATTTAATTTTACGGATCAGACGGTCTAACTGATAAGGCTCTAATGTTGTCGGCGTTCCGCCACCGATATAAATGGAATTTAAATGCTTGTGATAAAACTTTGCCGCCGTATAATCAATCTCTTTTTCCAGTGCATCTAAATAAGCATCCACACGGTTCTTCCAGCTTACAAGCGGATATGATGTAAACGAGCAGTACAGGCAGGTCGTCGGACAGAACGGGATTCCGATATAAAGACTGTATCCGTTGTCATAATCAATTTTCTTTAAGATCGCATTTTCTCGTTCTGCAATATCGGTTGCAAGTTCAATCTTCTCATCGGAAGCCAAATAGGTATCCTTCATATACCGGTAGATCTCCTCCCGGCTTTTTCCTTCCTCCAGCAATTTCATAGGAATCTTCGTTGGACGGATTCCGGTCAGGTTTCCCCATGGAAGTGTTCGTTTCGTATAATCACAGAGCATACGGTACAGCATCTGCTTCAGCTGATTTTTCGTCCGCACGCGATCCGAAAAATCTACCTGAATTGTCTCACCCGGTATCTCTTTTACTTCTTCCTGACCCGGTTTTTCATTTGCCTGCGCATCCTCATTTGTATGCACGATCTCCTGCCATGTGATCTGAATCGTATCTTCCCCGTAGTTTACCTGCATGCGGATATCGATTTTTTCATCATATTCTTTTTTTTCTGCCGACACACCCACATACTGTTCCGGGAAAAATGCCTTGATCAGAGAATGAATATCATATTCAAATTCCGGTTTATTTAATAAAACTTCTATCATCCCAAAACCTCTCACTTACAGATACGGATTATACATCCGCTCTGTCCCAATCGTTGTAATATCATTGTGTCCGGTGTACACGGTCGTTTCATCCGGAAGCGGCAGAAGTTTCTCCTTAATGGAGCGGATGATCTGTGCTGCACTGCCCTTTGGAAAATCGGTGCGTCCCACCGATGTGCAAAAGAGGGTGTCCCCGGAAAAAACTACATTCTGATACGGGAAATAATAGCAGCAGCCACCCACCGTATGTCCCGGTGTATGGAATACACGGATATGAAAACCGGCAAGGTCGATCTCCTGCTCATTCTTCAAAAATACATCCGCATGATAGGTCTTTTGTACACCTTCCCAGCCGCTTAAATTGAGAGACGGCGTATCTAAGGTCTCTTTTTCATGCTCCTCGGCATATATTTTGATATCAAAATGTTTTGCAAGTTCCTCCGCTCCACCCGCATGGTCAAAATGTCCATGTGTCAGCAAAATTGCGATCGGTGTCAGCTTTTCCTGACAAATCTTCTTGGCAAGTTGATCTGCACTTGCCCCCGGATCGATAACCAGTACTTCTTTTGTGTCATCGTTGATCGCAAAATAACAGTTTGTCTGTACCGGACCAACTACATATTGTTCTACTTTCAATGGTGCCATAGTTTCCCCTTTCCTGTCTGACAAAATCTTTTTCTTTACAGAAAAACTGGCTGCCCATCTGGATGCGGTTCATGTTTCCCACAACCTTCTGACAACCAGTTCTTTTAGCCCGTCGTTCTCTCTATATCAATGATACTCTCGATCTGCCGCAGTCTCTCCACAACGCTTGTAAGTTCTTCCCTGCCCTTCGTGCTGAAAGATACATCAATTGTTGCAATTCCCTGCTTGCTTGTTTTGGAGTGAATCGAATCAATATCGATCTCACGCTCTGTAAATACCTTTGTGATATCCACGAGAAGACCGGTTCGGTTATTGCCGTAGATCTTGATCTCTGCACGGTACAGACCACTGCTGCCGGACTCTTCATCATGCTGCCACTCGGCATCGATCAGACGCTCACGCTCCATATCAGACAGATTGATAATGTTGATACAGTCTGTTCTATGGATGGAAACACCTCGGCCTCTGGTTACAAATCCAACGATCTCGTCTCCCGGTACCGGACTGCAGCACTTTGAAAAATGCACTGCCACATCATAAAGTCCTTTTACAATGATACCGCTCTTGGAATGTTTCTGTACGACCTTATCTTTATTCTCGGCAATGGTCTCAAGCACTTCATCATCCGTGATACGCGCAAGATGGTCTTTTTTGTATTCCTCATACATGCGGTTTACAATCTGACCTTCTTTTAAACCACCATGTCCGATCGTTGCAAGGCAGGAATTCCAGTCATGGAAACCATATTTTCTTAAAATTTTCTCCTGATATTCCGGCTTATTGATATCCGGGAAATTGATTCCCTTGGATTTTGCCGATGCGATCAAAAGTTCCTTGCCGTGTGTAATATTTTCTTCTTTTAACTCACTGCGGAACCACTGATTGATCTTATTTTTCGCCTGGGTGCTTTTTACAATATTTAACCAGTCACGGCTCGGTCCCTTTGAAT
>OGOW01000120.1_pt1 | contig 99152 bp, 90 predicted proteins | sample 1552781 | NCBI WGS metagenome assembly OGOW01 (sample SAMEA2580145, study PRJEB22360) | human gut metagenome | biome: human gut; feature: human-associated habitat; material: faeces | place: Denmark | collected 2008/2010
GGTTTCTTTCTGAAAAGCTGTTCTCTCAAGCGACAGCTTGTATATAATAATACATTATTTTACTTTTGTCAACAGTTTTTTCTAATTTTTTTATATATTCTTTTTACCGTATTTATGATATGATGTTAGAGTCAAAAATCTTATAACCCGGAAGCATCTGATAATGCACAGGTCATAAATACTTTGAACCTGATAATTAACTTATTTTATTTGCTGTATAATGTCATAAACACTTCGTGTTTACGACATATATTACAGCAGAATGGAGGAAAAATGACTATACAGGAGCAGGCAGCCCTTATGAAACTGGACAGTCCAAAGATGGCTGCTACAACAATTGAAGACCGCAACGCTGCTTTAAAAGCAGTTATTACTGCCCTTCTTTCTAATAAAGAAGCAATTCTGGCAGCAAACAAAAAAGATTTGGACGAAGCCGAAAAAAGTCATGTGGACGTGCCGGTTTTGAAACGTCTGAAATTTAACGAAGATAAACTAAATGATGTGATTCGTGGAATCGAAGATTTGATTTCACTTCCAGACCCTTTGGGTTCTGTCCAGATGAAGCGGGAACTGGATTCTGATCTTCTTCTTATCCGTGAGTCCTGTCCAATCGGGGTTATCGGAGTCATCTTTGAAGCCCGCCCGGATGCCATGATACAGATTTCTACTCTTTGTATCAAGAGCGGCAACTGTGCCATTCTAAAAGGCGGCAGTGAAACTCTGTATACAAACCGTGAAATTTTCCAGACGATTTACCAGGCTGTTATTGATTCCGGACTTCCAAAAAACTGTATTTTCCAGGCAGAAGCCCGCAGTGAGATTTCCGAACTGCTTTCCTGCCATGATTCCGTTGACCTTCTGATCCCGAGAGGTTCTAATTCTTTTGTACAATATATTATGAACCATACGAAGATCCCTGTCATGGGACACGCTGACGGTATCTGCCATATTTATGCAGACAAAGATCTGGATGTTGAAAAAGCAGTAAAGATTATTATTGATTCCAAAACACAGTATACTGCCGTGTGCAATGCTGCCGAAACACTGCTGGTTCATAAAGATGCAGCAGAAGCACTCCTTCCTGTACTGAGTAAAGCTTTTCGTGAAAAGAACGTGGAAGTCCGCGGTACGGCTGCTGTACAGCAAATCATTTCCTGCAATAACGCAACCGAAGAAGATTTCAAAACAGAATATCTGGACTTTATTATTTCTGTGAAGATTGTTGATGATTTAGAAGAAGCGATTGAACATATTAACAGGTATGGTTCTCACCACACTGACTGTATTATTACAGAAAATGCTGCAACAGCAGAAAAATTTATGCAGTATGTGGATTCCGCCGGAGTTTACCAGAACTGCTCCACCCGTTTTGCAGACGGATACCGGTACGGATTTGGTGCAGAGGTCGGTATCAGTACCGGTAAACTTCATGCCAGAGGACCGGTTGGTCTGGAAGGCTTATGCACTTATAAATACAAATTATTTGGCAATGGAAATATCGTGGCTGATTATGCCGAAGGAAGAAAGAGTTTTCATTTTAAAGATCTTATATAAGAACAAACAAAACAAAAGGGATGCACCACATCGGGCAATGCATCCCTTTTTATTATTGTCGTAAACACGAAATGTTTAAGACCTGATCGCCGTCAGGCATTTCCTTTTTACTCAATGAGATTTTTCATGCTTTCAAGTCCGATGAGAAGTGTTGATGTGTTATGAAGCAATGCTGATGTTGCCGGCTGCAGAATTCCTCCGACTCCAAGTGCAATCAGACCGGTATTAAATCCGACAATGAATCGGTAATTCTTATGTATTCTCTTCATTAACGCATTGCTGATGGCTTTGAGGGTCACTATTTCGTAAAGATTGTCTGCTCCCATAGTAATATCGGCTATCTCTCTTGCAATTTCAGCACCATCGCTGATTGCAATGCCAACATCGGCTGCTGATAATGCAGGAGAATCGTTTACACCATCTCCTACCATGATTACCTTTCTTCCCATATCTTTTTCTTTTTCCACATACCTTGCTTTGTCTTCCGGCAATACTTCGGAATAATATTCATCCACTCCGACTTTCTGTGCGATTACCTTTGCGGTACGCTCGCTGTCCCCTGTCATCATGACAACTTTCTTAATGCCTACTTTCTTCAACGAACTGATGACCGCTTCTGCTTCCTCACGCAGCGGATCTTCGATACAGATAACGGCTGCCAGCACGCCTTCAATCGCAAGATATAAATGTGTACATTCCGGCGGAAGGTTATTGAATAATTCTTTCTTTCCTTCCGGAATAATGCAATTTTCATCTTCAAATACAAAATGATAGCTTCCGATGATTGCTTTTTTTTCATTAATAGTAGTAGAGATACCATGTGCTACGATATATTCTACCTGTGAATGCATTTCATCATGTACCAGATGTCTTTCCTGTGCAGCATCTACCACGGCTTTTGCGATGGAATGTGGAAAATGCTCTTCCATGCAGGCTGCAATCCTGAGTAATTCATCTTCCTCAAAGCCGTTGAAAGATACAATCTGTTTTACGGTCGGCTGGGTTTTGGTCAAAGTTCCTGTCTTGTCAAATACAATGGTATCTGCCTCTGCCACTGCCTCGAGGTATTTTCCTCCCTTTACGGTTATCTGGTAAAGACTTGCTTCACGGATGGCTGATAATACCGAAATCGGCATTGCCAGCTTTAATGCACATGAGAAATCAACCATAAGTATGGATAGTGCTTTTGTTACATTTTTTGTAAACAGCCACACAAGGCCCGTTCCTGCCAGTGTATACGGCACAAGGCGGTCTGCCAGATGACTTGCCTTGCTTTCCAGGGATGATTTCAGCTTCTCAGATTCCTCAATCATCTGGACAATTTTTTCAAAACGGCTGCTTCCTCCGACGGCTTCTACCCTTAATGTAATGCCTCCTTCTTCGACAACAGTTCCGGCATATACATAGCTGTCTGTCTTTTTATGTACAGGTGCTGATTCGCCAGTCATGGATGCCTGGTTTACCATTGCCTCTCCATGTTCTACAACACCATCAAATGGTATCATATTTCCCATGTGGACAATTACCCTGTCTCCCTTCTTTACCTCAGAAGATGGAATCCAGACTTCCTGTCCATCGCAGTCCACCCACACTTTATCAATGTTTAAGGACATGCTCCTTGCCAGGTCACCCACTGATTTCTTATGGGTCCATTCTTCCAGCAGTTCACCGATACCCAGAAGGAACATAACAGAACCCGCTGTATTAAAATCACTTCTGAATATAGAAACTCCGATTGCCGTAGCATCCAGAACCGGTACTTCTATTTTTCCTTTCATCAGTGTCTGAATCCCCTGCCAGATGTATCTTATGGATTTTATAATCGTAATTCCTGCTCTTAAAGTATATGGCAGGAATAATTTATTTGCTCCACGCAATACAACTTTATTTACCAGCTTTTCCCAATACATATCATTGAGCTGTCTGCCTGAATTCTGTAGAAATGCATCCGGTACTTCTGTTGTTTCGTAACTGAACTGTTTCAGAAGTCTTATAATCTCTTCCCTGCTTCCAACATAACTTACCGTTACATCCTGCGATCTTTCATAAACCTTTACCGAAGTTACATTCTGCTTTCTGTTTAAATAATAATACAGCGTATCTGCCTGTTCATATGTCATTCTTTTCTGCAATACATGAACACGGATTCTTCCTCTTATCTCATGTTTAATAACAAAACGCATACTATCTCTCCTTTGTTAGATTGGTCTAATCCTGCTTAGTCTAAAAGAACACCTGTTATTCCAACAGATGCTCTCTTCCTTCATTTCATTATTCTGCTTTTTCTTCTGAATCAGTTTCTGTAAAATCTTCTTCCGTTGCAGTTTCTTCTGCCTCATCTTCAAAGATTTCTTCTTTTGCAGCTCTTTCTTCATTGATCTGCTGAGCTTCTGCATAAATATCTTCTGCATTTTCCTGAATTGTTGTAGCAGCCTTCATGACACATTCTTTTGCTCTGAGAACTGCAGCTGTACAACCGGTATAAACTTTCTTTGCATCTTTGCTTCCAAGAACTTTTATTCCTGCTGTTCCAAACAACACACCTGCAGCAAAAATACCTGTTTTCTTAAAATCAACTGACTTAAATACTTTTAACATTTATGTACCTCCATTTGACTTTTCATATAAAGTTGCTTTGCAAAAATTTTCGCTTCTTGTCATTATATATCTTTTTCTCGTATTTTGCTATCAGTTTTTCTATCTGTTATTGAGATTTTTTATCATTTTCTGTCTTTGCTATTTTCAAATGACATATGAGCTTTTCTAACGATACAGCCTGTTCGCTCATCTGCTGGCTGGCAGCCGCACATTCCTGTGATGTTGCAGAATTCGTCTGAACAACGTCATTGATTTCTGCTACCTTGTTATTAATATTTCGGATCGCTTCCGCCTGCTGTTTTAATTCATCCGCCATGCCATTGACCATACCCACAACAGCATCTGCACCATTCGCAACACTCTGAAGCTGCTGTGCCGTATCATGTGCCATAAACATTCCTTTTTCAATGGCTTCCACAGAAGTCTGAATCAACAATGCAGATTCTTTTGCCGCTTCCGCACTCTGTGCCGCCAGTACGGATACCTGATCTGCTACTACCGCAAATCCCTTTCCGGCTTCGCCTGCACGTGCTGCTTCAATCGACGCATTTAATGCCAGCAGATTTGTCTGGGAGGAAATCTCATTGATAGAAGCAATAATTTTGCTGATTTTTGCTGAAGATTCATCAATTTCCCGCATTGCCTCAACCATATCTTTCATTTTGCAGTTGCCTTCTTCCGTTGCACGTCCGCTTTCCTGTACCTGTTCACTGATAGTTATTGCATTCTCCGCATTTAAGGAAACCTGCTCTGACACTCTGCCCAGGGTTGACGCAAGTTCCTCTACGATAGTTGCCTGCCTTGCAGCGCCATCCGCCAAATCATTGGAACTGTCTGCAATCTGACCAGATCCATCTTTTACCTGATTAGAAACCTGCCTCATATTTTCAACCATATGCGCCATATTCTTTTCAAAATCCATAAAAGAATCCAGTATTTCTTCGAAATCACCTTTCCATTCTACCTGCGGTGTCACTTCAAAATCGCCTTTTGAGAATTTATGCATGGTTACACTGATATCCTGTACATAAGCTGCCAGTGTCTGTAAAGCTGATTTCAGGCTGCCCGCCATCTCTCCAATTTCGTCCTCTGCACTGTCATCAATCTCAACCCGGAGATTTCCTTTCGCCAGTTCTTCTGTGGCTCTTTCTATCTTGCGCACAGGAATGACAAGTGAATTTACAATTTTTCTTCCCATTCCTGCCGCTATGATTGTCGCAAGAATAATAACCACTATGACCACAAGGATCCCTGAAAACACTGTAATCTGATTGCTCCGGAGAGCTTTTTCCTTCTCCGCATTGGTAATATCATCAATCTTGTCAGATATCGTAACTACATCCTGTAATGCCGGTGCGCACTGCTTTAATATTTTTTCTGAAGCAGCATCCCTGTCACCCGATTCAATATCTTCGATAATTGCATATCCGATCTCGCCCCATTTCTGTAACGCATCCGAGTATTCCTGGCACACATCCGCATCAACAATCCCCGTTGCTTTCAGTGTTTTTAACCGGGTATCAACTTCGGACAGCTTATCAACTACAGTCTGTTTATAATTACTATAAGTACTCGTGTCATCATTCAATGCCATTTCCCTTATGTTCCGTGCCGCGATATTTACGTCAATCCGGCACATCTTTACTGCAGTATCGGCTGTCTGTGCCCCATGTATGTAATGATTCAGGTTCGTGTACAGTGTAGAAAAACAGGCAATGCTGATGATTCCGGACAGAATCATTAATGCAATTACAAAAAAATAACCCGCATTCAGTCGTTTCTTCAAATTTAATTGTTCCAGTTTCTTCTTATAGGTCATTTTGATAATCTTCCTTTCATTTTTTTCACGATATCATAGATCGGATTTTTCTGAAAGTCAATTATTATTTTTACTCTTTTTTCAAATAATTTTTATATATCTGGCAGATAAGATCTGTTGTGCCTTCGATTCCAAGTGAATGGCTGTTTATGGTCATGTCATAGTTATCTTTACCGCCCCATTTCTGTTTGGAAAAATAATTGTAATAATTCTTTCTGCGGGTATCGGTTTTCTTGATAAACGACTTTGCCTGCATATTACTCAGGTTTTCCGTCTTCATAATCCGATCTGCACGAGCTTCTGCCGGAGCCGTGATAAATATGCTGATTTTATTCACATCCTCATCTTTTAAAACATAATCCGCACAGCGTCCGACGATTACACAGTCATGTGTCCTGGCAATTTTTTTTATTACATCACTCTGCAGCTGATAGAGCATCTCTGTGGCAGGACGTTCCTGCACAACATTCTCATTTCCTTCATAGAGCAGTTTGTAATAGAACTGGTTTGTCGCTTTCTCATCTGATTTATCCAGTGAATCCGATGTAATCCCGCCGTACTCCTTCGCCATCTCAAGCAGATTACTGTCATAGAATTCAATCCCCAGTCTCTTCGCTACTTCCTGTCCAATTACTTTTCCGCCGCTTCCGCTTTCACGTCCAATACAAATCACCGTATGTCTCATAGGCAACCTCCTTGTTTTCCACTATAATTTTTTCAAAATCTCTGTACTTTCATTATACCGAAAACAGCAGTTAAAGTCAACCTTCCAATAGTTTTTGATACGTTGCATCTATGAGAAATGCCCCTAGCGGAGCCGTAATGAAAATCGCAAGAACGGCAACCGTGAGAACAATTTTTCCGCAGGGAAGTCCCATTGCCATAGGCAGTCCCCCGATCGCTGCCTGGACGGTGGCTTTTGGCATATATGCCAGCATGCAGAATATACGTTCTTTCCAGTTGAGCTTTGTTCCTGCCATGCACAGGCACACTCCCAGCATCCGGAAAACAAGTACAGCAAAGATAAGTATTACGGCTGCCAGCCCTGCCGAAGATACATAGCTTATATCCACGGACGCACCTACTAATGTAAATAATATAACTTCTGCAAATACCCACATCTGGTTAAATTTACCGGATAACATCTTTGCACTGTCCATTTTCTTTCTCTGCAATCCTATGCCCATAAACATGACCGCAATCAGTCCGGAAAATGTAATACCGGTATGCAGGCCGTCCTCTGCCGCTGTCAGCAGAAATGATACGGACAGAAAGACGAGAAGCTTTACGACATCCCTTACCCCAACCCGCTGAAAATAAGATGCCAGGGCATAACCCAGAACCATTCCGATGACAGCACCGAGCAGGATGGACACCGGTATATTTACAAAACTGATGACAGATATTTCTTTCCCCTGTGCCAGCGATGTAAATGCAGAAAATAATACGATGACAAATACATCATCTACGGATGCACCCGCAAGGATAATCTGGGGAATCCCTTTTCTGACTCCATATCCCTCTTCCATGAGTTTGATCATCTTCGGAACAATGACCGCAGGCGATACTGCGGCAACCACGCTTCCCATAACGGCTGCTTCCAGCCTTGTTACAGGGAGAAGCACGGGTGCAAGCAGTATCATTCCGGTGATTTCAAATGCTGCCGGAACAAAGCACATCAGCACCGCAGGTCTGCCGTTTTTCTTTAAATCTTCCAGATTCAGTGTCAGTCCTGCCCGTGACAGAATGATAATCAGTGCTATTTTTCTTAACTGTGAGGATATTCCAAGAATACTCCCGTCAATCAGATCCAGAACAGCCGGCCCTGCCAGCACTCCCACAAGAATCATTCCGAGCAGTGCCGGCAGTCTGAGTTTCCTGCAAAGCCAGCCGGCAAACATGCCTCCGAGTAATAATAGTGCAATACTGAATAACATAATTTTCTCCTTTCTTAATTACCTGTTAATAGGTAATTGCGAAACACTTAAATTTTTGTAAATGCATATGCAAATGAAACATTACACGAAGGCACGCTCCCGCTACATTCGGCTGGTAGCGGTACTAAGATGCTAAAATACAGCATCTAAGTGCCGACCGCCTCATAGTACCTTCTTAGTAATTGTTTGATTTGCATATGCAATAAAGATAAATTATGAGTTTCGCAATTCCCTATTACCTGTTAACTATATTAACGCAGAAAAAGCTGACAATTTCTGCGTATTACGCAGAAGTCATCAGCTTAAATAAGCGGTTTTAATGTTTATTACATTAGGGGAGAACTTCATTCCCTTATAATATAGTAACAGTTTTTTTCAAAATGTCAAGACGAAATTCCTAACCGCACAATATCCATTCAGTAAGCCATCTTTCATTCGTCATATCGTATAACCTTTTATACATTTTTCCATTTTGCTTTTTATAATACCACTTCGTATTATTTGCAGTCAGACTAATATCATTCTCATCACTATGCTGAACAATATTACCTTCCACTTCTTCTGCCTGTACTATTTCTACCGAAGCCATTCCTAATAAAAACATCATCATTCCAATTGTTGTAAACTTCTTAATCATCTTACTATTTTTTTACCTCTTCTAAATTATCATAAACAGGGATTCCATCATATCCCATTAAGTCATCAACAGTTTCTATATATTGGTCGAAAAGATACACATCATACTTTTCTCCATTTGTAATCAAATATGTATTATCCTCCATTACAGGAATTCCTTCTCCTGCATATTCAGTACTATATGGCATTAAATTAAATGACACATTAACCACAAGGATTAATCCAGTCAATACCACCAATCCGATTTGTGCCATATGGGTTATTTGTGTTCCATTTGCAATAAATTTTAATCTTTTTTTCAAAGCTTTCATGCCATTGTTATTAAATGACACTGAACATACTATTTCTGATTTTTTTGTATTTTTTACAGTATCTACTAATGCCTGCATATAAAAGACAGTTTCTTTCTCATCCATTTCTTTCATTATCCTGCTATCATTTCTTATCTCTACAAGCTGTAACATCTGTGATTTTATATAAGATAACAATGGATTCCACCAAAAAACAATGCTTAACATTTCTATCAATATATTCCACAAAACATCTCTATTTTGCACATGCATTAATTCATGTTTTAGTATGTAGTGAAATTGCTTTCTGCTATATTCCACTCGCGGAAACAAAATACAAGGTTTCTTTATGCCCATTACACAGGGCGAAGATAAAAAATCACAATACCCTGCCTGAACCTTATCAAGCCCCTTATAATCACTGGTTTCCAATTTATATTTATCCAGTATAAAATCCCATTCTTCTTTTATGATATGATTCTTAAACAGACTTGTTTTCCTTACTGCCATTATATACAAAAAAACTTTTATAAAGATTCCTGCTATCCAGATAAAGAGTAAAATATTCTGTATCATAATTTTTCCATATATCTGATATCGGAATATGCGTATAAGTGGTTGTAAACTATCCTCAATTTTAATATTATACGCAAACTTAAATTCGAATGGAAAAAACATTCTGACAATCAGCAAGCACATAAGTATTACTATACACTCCGGGCCTACTCTTTTCAGCACCCCATTCTTATTTGTAAATACACAGAAAATACATAACAGAATTGTATTTGTTATACACGTCATTAACACGGAAACTAATGATATCGTCATTTTTTCTCCTTCTCCAGCATTTCCTTCTTTTCATTTACTATTTTTTGTAATTCTTCTATTTCAGCTTCACATATATCACTTTTCTTTGCAGTTCCCAGAAATGCTGCTGTTATCCCTGCCGTGTGTTTGCTTTTATTTCCAAATACATTTTTCTGAAGCCTGCAGAACTCTGCCGCCAAGTATTCCTTCTGTCCAAAGCAGGTTTTAAAACATCTTGCATAAACATTACTTACCAAAACAAACTCAGACACCTCAACCGCACCTTTTTTCAGCATATTCCTTATCGCCTGCGAAATCGATGCATTACTTATCTTTTCTTTTTTTAACACTTCCGCAATTTCCTGTACTGTCATACCTTTTTCCGAATCCCATAAAACTTTCATAATCGTAAGTTCAACTTCTGTCAATTTAGGTATATTATGCATATATCTTCCTCTCTTCTTTTCATTCACTTATAATTTTCAGTAATATCACATTTCATTTTATATGTCAATACCAGTTTTATTCTATATTATATCTTTGAAACCTATCGCTTCCTATTTTAATTCCAATCACACCAATAAGCAACATTGCGGCAATTCCCTGATATAGTTCCCATCCATTTTCTATTATCCCTGCATTTCTTAATGGCATCATATAATTTCCCGCAAAAACAGGAAAAACAAAATATGCTGATGCAATCAGATAAATTTCCAATACAAGACAAGAAATTTGTGGTTTCAAAAATAACACCATTGCCATACCGACAAATTCAATTGCAATAATCATGGCTAATGCCATAAGCTCTGTAACCAGAAGAACGTCTGGTTCTACTGGTTCATAATGTTCCCACATTTGTAACATATAATTAATCGTGTCTGCATGAATATATAATTTCAATGAAATTCCTTTAACAATGCAATACAATAATACCGTAACATGAAATATTATTGTCCATAAAAAAACAAAACTGATATTCCATATTATTTTTGAATACCAAAACCATTTTCTTTTTTTTACTCTTATTATCATCTGTCTTCCCATTCCATGCATGTCTTTTACCATATATTGCATAGAAAAATATAATAACAGCGAATAATACAAAATCCATTTAACCGGAAATTCAAATTTATCTACCGGAGAAGGAATATATATTTTCATACCTCCCAGACAATACATCAGATAATCCCCTATACCTGCCAGAGTATCTGAATATATAATTTTTTCTTTCATACTAAAATCAACGCAAAACAAAAATGCAAGTATCACAGGAATCACAAGTTTTATAGCATTTTCATTATACCCCCTTTTCATATCGTACCAAATTAATTTTTTAAGCATTTATTATTCTTCCATTTTCCATAAAATATATTTCATCTGCCATTTCTTCTAAAATTTCAGCATCATGGCACGTCAGAACAATCAATGCACCTCTCTTTTTTTCTTCCTGTACGATATTTTTTAACATTTCCACACCTTTTGTATCTAATGCATTGGTCGGTTCATCCAATAGTAAAATATCCGGCTGTTCCATAATTGCTCCTGCAATTCCAAGACGCTGCTTCATTCCTAATGAATATTTTTTATATTTCTTCTTATCATCTGGATCTAACCCCACCCGGCTGATTACCTCCCGGATGTTTTCATCTGTAATTATATTACGAATTTCCGCCAGCATTTTTAAATTTGCAAAGCCGGAATAATTATCCAGAAAAGCCGGATTTTCAATCAAAAGTCCTAAATTATCCGGAAAATCCATGTCTTTTCCTATTTCTTTTCCATTAATCATTATTCTTCCTTCTGTTGGCAAAATCAATCCACACATCAAACGCATAAGCATCGTTTTTCCAGAACCATTAATCCCCTTCAGTCCTGTCACGCTGCCAGATACCAGCTCCATAGAAACTGAATCAACCACTGTATGTTCCTTAAATCTTTTCGTTACATTTTCCAGCTGTATTTTTGTCATAAATTATCCCTTTCTAAATCAATACATAAATATTATGTTATTGTGTCTGATTTCCATTCCATATGTCGTATTTTTTGAAAATCTTACAACCTATAACAGCAATTACTATACACACAATACTAATTATACCTATAATCACTATCTCTCTGTAAGTTCCCATTCCATACTGTTGGAGCATTCCGAGATATTGATTCCATTTATCATTTCCAATCCATCCGACACTGAATATCTCTGTAAAAACCAATAAAATACATGCCGTCAGAAAAGCATATCTCTGCATAATTACCATTGTCAATGTCGATTGTAATATATTAAAAAAAATACTGAACAGAAGTACTACCATGAACATACTCCATGTTACACTCCATGTATTATTCTTTGCCTGTTCTTCAGAAATCAAAAAATTCTTTAATATATTAGGAGCAAAAAAATATGATTGCTCATTCGGTATCCAGAATGACATTACATAATTTACAATATAAACTATACTGTGTGCTATCGTTATAAAGCATATCTGCCATACACATTTTGAATTCCACCATATTTTTCTTTTCCCTGCTCTTGAAAGAAACTGTATACCCATTACATCAAAATCCGAAAAGACATAATTCAAAGTTGCATATAAAATGCATAGGTTTACCAAAAGCCATTCTACCCGAAAGTGTGATAATCTGCAAAATGCTGCCACAAGGATAATAATTCCTGCTTTATCTTTATTAGAATAAAAGCCGTGTATTATATCATATTTTAAAAGTTTTGTTATTTTCATTTTTAATCCCTTAATCTATATCTATATTTATCACTTTCCGAACCGGATACAAACTGACCGCCAATGAAAATTTCCCATCCCGGATACGTTTTTCCGGTATTGGCCATACTTTGTCATTTGGTGAAAATCCGAATGGAATATCTATTTCCATCTCTGAATCCGGACGTATCAACACATTTGAAGCCGTTCCTACAGTCGGATTACACATTGCAAACAGGCGTGGATCTCTTGATATCCTGCAATCTTTGTCTATCAATCTGTATTCTGCCACAAATGCTCCTGTCAAATCGCCCATATCAATTAAATTGCTGTTTTTTATTGTTATCTTTACATCTACGATCATTTCAGGATATTCCGATGAAATCGCTTCTTCCGTAAATGCATTTTCAAGATTTTCCAGTCCATGCTCACTGACAAACTCATCCAAACTCATAATTTTCGCCGAATTAACTTTAATACTATACCCCTTTGCATTTTCATCATTCCAGAATATATCATTTTCTACTGGTATGTATTCCTGCATATTATAAAATTCCACTTCCGGATATACTGTGTTTTTATTTACATACCAGATTCTTATGCCAATCCCTGTCACAAGAATCAACACACCTATTATCAATAACTTTTTATATATCTTCATAAACCACCTTATAAAACCTCTCTTTTATCTGCTATGTATAATAAAATTGCAGGAACCAGAAAAAACACCACTCCCTCTAATAATACAATCCACCATGCAGTCACATTTTCCACACTACCTGCTGCCAGAAAATTAAGCGGTGAAATTTCCCGGAAAAATTTATAGTAACAAAATGTTCTCGAATAATGAAGAACCATTATCACAAAATATGGTACAATTGTAATTGCTATTCGGTTTTTTAAAAACACTGCACAGGATAGGCTCATACACGCAAATAATCCAGCAAACACAAAATCCAAAAGCATATATAGTATATCATACAGCAACGGCCACTTATAAAACAGAACGGACCACATAGTTCCGTAATCGACACCATAATACATAGTATAATGTGCCTCCGGCAAAATTGCAGGAACAAACATTGCTACCAATATGAAATTTAAAATCAGTGGCAATAATACAACCAGTCCACCCGAACAAAATACTGCAACATATTTACAGATAAAATATTCTCTTTTTCCTCCCTTAATCATAAGATATTTTGTATAACCACTTCTTTTTTCAACAAAATAGCTCCACCCATACGGAATAGCTGCCAGTAAGGGAAGTACATAAAAAAAGCAAATCGCACCAAATGACTGCATTTCCCCGCCCATCCAATGATTATAGAGAGTATTTGCCTCAATCATGGGATTTATTACTGCCGAACTTTCCTGGGCCTGTGTCTGATTATAATAACTTATCTGGTATAATGCAGCTAATAACGCAAGTCCTGTTCCTATTCCAAGCGTAATCAGAAACATCCTGTTCTTTAAAGCCTTTCCCAGCTCTATTTTTAACTGACGCATACATCTTATTCTTTTTTCTTTCATTTTTACTCCCTGATATCTAATTTGCAAAATTTATAGTCTTCCTTATCACTCGCAGTATTTATAATATAATACCAATCCATATTTAATGTATCTTCTGGCAATATCCAACCTATCTGTATTTCTTTTTCCTGTCCTTTTGGCAGGTTAAATGTATTGTAATTCTTACCTGATAAATGCTCGCTCATGTATACAGCTTCTACCGAATTTACACCTCTGTTATATAAAATCCCATCACCAGTTCCTATTCTTACAGAAGGCCATACATTGGTTACTCCATCCAAATCCGCATCCATTTGTGCATCTTCGTCAGTTATCTCAATCTTTTTTACCAGAATGTCCACTAAAACCAATTTATATTTCTGTTGTTCTGAAGTACTTTTATACCAGGACTGCTGAGTCACTTCAAAGCCCTCTCCGCCTGCGATATTACCGCTTTCATCAATAGAATTATCATATAACAGGCTAAACTCCCGTTTATCCAGTCCTATTTCATTAATATTATCCACCAAATGTACTTTTTCAACAGTATAGGCTACTCCATCTTTTCCCATTACCTCATCCCCAGTGTAAAAGATATTTTCTTCTTTCATCTCGGGTGTTTCTTCCGTGTCCAATATTGCCTGATTATCCCCTGCTGAATCCTCTTTACCGCTAATCTTAGCTTTCATATTATCCTCAAATGCTTTATAAGAACAGCCCGATGTCAGACAGGCCGCACAAAGTAATACCGGTATTATTCCCTTTATTCTTCTTAACATGATATACCCCTTTCTCCATTAGTATGAAGTTATTGTTTTTTCTTTATAATACACCAGTTTATGACAAATATCAATATTTTTTATAGATTTTTTTATTTTTCATCCATAAACTCCTCACAGATAATTCTGTGAGGATGTTTCTGTATTCTGTGTAACAGTTCTGCTGCCGCTGTTGAAATGTCTTCCACATTTTTCTCAAAATCGTCTTCATTCTTTACAACTGTCTTGACACTTGTTTTTACAGGTAGTATAATGGCGGTCAGAAAAAATACAACCACAGATATGTTACAGAGGAATTTAACATGAGAGATTATTATGACGTTATTATCGTAGGAACGGGAGCTGCAGGTCTGTACTGTGCCTTAAACCTTCCGGAGCGTAAAAAAATTTTGATTATTACAAAAGATCAGTCTGACCAGTCGGATTCTTTCCTTGCACAGGGAGGCATCTGTATGCTGCGCGGCGAAGATGATTACGATGACTATTTTGAAGATACCATGCGGGCAGGACATTATGAAAACAATCCAAAGGCAGTGGAACTGATGATCCGCAGTTCTAACAGTATTATCCGTGACCTGTTAAACCGCCATGTTGATTTTGCCAGAAAAGCGGACGGCGGACTTGATTTTACCAGAGAAGGTGCACACTCCAGACCCCGGATCCTTTTTCATAAGGATATTACCGGAAAAGAGATTACGCAGACTCTTTTAAATGAAGTAAAACAGCTTGAGAATGTGGACATTGCAGAATATATGACCATGGTGGATCTGATTTCCCGTGACAACATCTGCGGCGGTGTGATTGCAATGAACCGGAATAACGAAGTATTTCCTGTCTATGCGGAGCATGTCGTACTGGCATGCGGCGGACTGGGCGGTTTATTCCATAATTCCACCAATTATCCGCATATTTCCGGGGACGGCATCGGAATCGCCATGAAACATCATGTGGAGCTGGAGCATCTCGATTACATCCAGATTCATCCGACTACACTTTATTCCCAAAAACCGGGCAGAAGATTTCTGATCTCCGAGTCCGTCCGCGGAGAAGGTGCTCTTCTCTACGATAAAAACGGACAGCGGTTTACGAATGAGCTGCAGCCGCGTGACCTTCTGACACAGGCAATTACGATCCAGATGGAAAAGGACGGAACGGATTTTGTATGGGAAGATATGCGTCCACTTGGAGAGAAAACCATACTGGAGCATTTCCCGAATATTTTCCAGAAATGTATGGAGGAAGGATTTGATCCGCGTAAAGAGCCAATTCCGGTTGTCCCTGCACAGCACTATTTCATGGGAGGTATTTCCGTCAATCTGGCAAGCCGCACTTCCATGCACGGACTATATGCCTGCGGGGAAACCAGCTGTAACGGTGTTCACGGCAAGAACCGTCTGGCAAGCAACTCCCTTCTGGAATCACTGGTATTTGCCAGAAGAGCAGCCGATGACATTATCTTTGGAGAAACACCGGCATTTAGTAACTCCGTAAGATTAGACCTGAAACAATATGAAGACAGGGAAATCATTCTTGCCGGATATCACAGAATGGTAAAAGCAGAAATCGAAAGGATGAAAAAAGTATCATGAATCAGATTACAATGAAATTACAGGCAGACCGCCTGATCCGCATGGCACTGGAGGAGGATATTACCAGCGAGGACGTTTCCACAAATGCTGTAATGCCGGAATATGCTGCCGGAACTGTGGATTTGATTGCAAAGGAAGATGGTGTCATCGCCGGACTGGATGTCTATGCCAGAGTATTTACCCTGCTGGATGAAAAGACAGAAATTATCTTCTTCTGCAAAGACGGGGATACCGTCAGAAAAGGGGATAAACTGGCGGTTGTAAACGGAGATATCCGTGTCCTTTTATCCGGCGAGCGTGTCGCCCTGAATTATTTACAGAGAATGAGCGGAATCGCCACTTATACCAGAGAAGTTGCATCGCTTCTGGAAGGAAGCCGCGTCACTCTGTTAGACACCAGAAAGACCACACCGAACTGCCGTATTTTTGAAAAATATGCAGTGTGCATTGGCGGCGGACAGAATCACCGCTACAATTTATCCGACGGTGTCTTATTAAAGGATAACCACATCGGGGCAGCCGGAAGCATTACCAAAGCCATTCGTATGGCAAAAGAATATGCTCCATTTGTGCGTAAGATTGAAATCGAAGTGGAAACACTCGAACAGGTAAAAGAAGCTGTCGCTGCCGGTGCGGATATCATCATGCTTGACAATATGACACCGGAAATGATGAAACAGGCTGTTGCACTGATTGACGGAAAAGCACAAACCGAATGTTCCGGCAATGTAACGAAAGAAAATATTGCAAAAATCCGTGATATCGGAGTTGATTTCGTATCCAGCGGTGCTTTGACACATTCCGCACCGATTCTGGATATTTCCATGAAAAATCTGCACACAGTATAAAGATAAATAGGTAATTGAAAGGAATTCTTATGACGATACAGGAAATTCAGCAGGAAATCCTGCGACTGAAGAAAGAAAAAAATATATGTATTCTTGCACATGCTTACCAGGGACAGGAAATCCTGGAAATCGCTGACTATATGGGGGATTCTTATGGTCTGAGCGTACAGGCAGCAAAGAGTGACTGTGACGGGGTAATTATGTGCGGAGTCCGTTTTATGGCGGAAACCTGCAAGGTATTAAGCCCTCAGAAAAAGGTATGGCTTGCCAATCCGATGGCAGGCTGTCCGATGGCGGACCAGATTAATCTTGATAAATTGCACGAACTCCGTGAAAAATATCCGGATTATGCGGTTGTAACATACATTAATACAACTGCGGAACTGAAAACAGAATGTGACGTATGCGTCACTTCTTCTTCTGCCGTGCAAATCTGCCAGAGCCTTGAAAATGATAAGATTCTGTTTATTCCAGATCCGAATCTCGGCAGTTATGTGGCAAAACAGGTGCCGGATAAAACATTTGCATTTTTCAATGGTGGTTGTCCGCGACATATTGTAGTGAGTGCAAATGATGTGAAAAAAGCAAGGCAGGCACATCCTTCCGCCCTGCTTTTAGTCCATCCGGAATGTCGGGAAGAGGTGTCTTCACAGGCAGATTACATCGGTTCTACCACCGGCATCATGAATTATGCCATTCATTCTGAGTGCAAAGAATTTATCATTGGTACGGAAAACAGCATTGTGGAGCATTTACAGTTTGCCTGTCCGGATAAGAAATTCTATCCGCTCGCAGTTCCGCTTACCTGCATGAATATGAAAGTAACCACATTAATGGACGTTTATCACTGTTTAAAAGGCATCGGCGGGGAAGAAATCGAACTGCCGGAAAATGTGATTGACGGTGCCGGAAAATGCATCCGGAAAATGGTTGAACTGGGCGGCTGACATTTTAATTCTGTCTGTAAATGTGCTGTCCCTGTACAAGGGGATAGCGCATTAAACTGTCAGCATCCAGATCTTCGTGATGCATATCCACCGCCGTAATCTGATGATTTTCATAAGTAGTATAATAATAAATACCTTTCTGTGCATTACAACAGGAAGTATATAAGGTAATTTCATATTTTCCAGGTTCTACCTCACAACATCCTCTCTGCTGATCCACCGATCCCAGAATATGAAAGAACTGGCTCACACTCTCCTCTTCGCTTTCCCCGGATATGGAATTCATCTTTGTAAATACTGCACGCACAAATCGCGACATGGATGATAAATCACCCGGAAGTCCCATCGCCCCCATGCCACGGCTGTAACTGTCCAGCGAAAATCCCTGTAAAAAATGATTCTCCGGCTGTTTTGGCGATAAATGCATATAATTATTCAACTGGAACATCTGCTTTTCAAACGGCGGATTATTGGCAAGTATTCCTACCGGATTATCGTGAATATGCAGTCCGTCCTTCATGGATTCCACGGTAACTGCTTCCTCCTTATCCGCAATGATCCAATGCAGTCCTGCACACGGGAACTGCTCACTAAATCTTGTATTCACCACTTTACTGTGTCCCAGCACTTCTTTTACTTCCTTTACCGAGGCACATACGGATAATAGATACGGGATAAATTCAAACTGTGCAATACAGTCCACGCCATCTTCCACCTCGCCATAAAATGCATTTCCTACAAAATTTAACCCTGCGATTCCAAGTCCGCACTCATTCATGGCATCGTAATAAAGCGGATAATCATCTGCCACATGCGCCATTCCAATCATCGCATAATGACTCTTATTTTCACCCATATGCCGGAACCGGAACGGATAATTCCGCGGTGTAACCGTCACCTCATCCCCATAGGAAAACTCATAATCAAGAGTCCTTCCCATATAAAAATCTTTTGAACTGTAAGTTGCTGCTGTACACATAAAAAGCCTCCTTTACATTTATCTGTTTCTTATGAAATCATTTCCTTAATTTCATTATGCATTCTTTCATAATCATACTTTTTTCCTTTTTCCTCTAAAACATATACCCGGATAAATTCTGTCTTATAATTCGCCAGCTTATTGACAACCGACTGTTTATCGCCTGCAAGATATGATAATTGTCCGGTGTCCATATCGTACAGTTTTACTGCTTCCCTTAAATCTTCAAAGTCTGCATTTTTTTCTGCTACTTTATAACTATTGTGTATTTTTTCAATCATAAGCGGAGCAATCTGGTATCCCCAGCGATCCGTTCCGATTAATTCCGAAATTTTATCCGGATTTTTCTGTAATTCATATTTTAATACGGAAAATTCCTGGGACGGGGAATTTTCATACATGTCTTTCATTTCAAATATAACTTTCGGACGGATTCTGTCCCGGAACATTTCATAAAGCCTTTTAAATTCTTCGTCCTCGGTATGGTCATAGTATTCTTTGGCTGCTGTTTCCAGAAAGGAATCGTTAAAGCTTAAAAATTTCTCATCATTAATACTCTCCTGTATTTCTTCCAATGACTGATACAAAAAATAACCACTTTGAACCAGACGGATATACATACATTTTACCATGCCTTCAAAAGCGACATTGGTTTTATGGAAAATGACCTGGGAATAATAGAAATATCTGGACATAAGAAAATGTTCCACTACATACTGTCCTTTTTTATTAAAAGCCAGCACCTTATTATTTCCGCGAAGGGAAGGATCTTCAACTACCATCAGCAGGCGTACCAGATATTGCAGATTTACCATTCCATATTTTACCCCTGTCTGATAGGAATCCCTGAGCATATAATCCAGCCGGTCTGCATCCAGACTGGAATGAATGAGCTGGGTATACACCATATTTCTTGCTCCACATTCACCAGTAAATATTTCTCCGATTTCTTCCGGGTCCAGACCGTATTTTTCCAGAATTGACCGGAGTTCCAGATTATGCGTCACTATGTATTTTCCCAGATATTCATGATCGGCTGATTTAGAATGGAAAGAAGCCATGTAATACAATGGTTTTTTCTCTGTTTCTCCCTCACGATCCATGCAATAACTGTATACAGCCTCTCCCAGATGTGACAGAGGATAATGTCCGATATCATGTAACAATGCTGCAACCCGCATTTTAACCACATCTTCCGGATCTAACATTCCCTGTTTCTCCAGCTGTTCCGTCATCAGACTCATAATATATAAAACTCCGATGGAATGAACATAACGGGAATGTTCCGCACTTGGGAAAATAAAATTCAGTCTTGCCACCTGTTTTAATCCACGCAGCCGCTGAAACACCGGGGTACTGATAAGGTCCAGTTCAAGCTGTGTGATACCGATTCCGCCATACACAGGATCGTTGATATATTTAACAATTTTCAGTCTTTCATCTGTCATACTAAGCCTCCTGACTTTTTGCTTTGTACCTGCCACTGTCATCCAATCACCTGCCTCTTATTTTATTATAATTGATTTTACTCAAAATATCTATTCATTTTTCCTTTTCAGCACCTCTATGATGGCATCATAATGTTCCGGCTGGTGCGGAAATGTACAGTTGCTGCATACTTTAATGCTTTTGCCTCTGATGTCCATAAATTCCGGATTTCCCGGACAGTTTTTTATATGATACATCGGACAGTAACAGAACAGGCAGTTAAAATCTTTTAATCCTTCATGGCAGGGAAAGTATTTGCAGTCCCTGTTTTCAAAAAAACGATATGAATTCTCCATCTATGTCACTCCTTTTCTTTTTGCTGCTTTTTCTACAAAATTTCTGGCAAATGCCGGATTTGAAGGATAATACAGGTGTGGGAATCCCATCCAGTAAGTTTCCCCTGCAAGAATACACGGATAAGTTTTTCCCGATACCGGCTTTGATGCGATACAATCCTCTCCATTTTTTTCACTGTCGAAATAATGAAATTCATGTCCCCGTATTACCTGTCCCTCCGGCAAAAAAGATGCTTTCTTTTCTTTTATTTCTATATAGCCGAACCGCACCAGTTTTCCGGTATCATGGCAGCCCGCCGGTATGACCCCGGTCATGCTCTGTTTTTTGTTTTCTTTATCCTGTATAAATTCATGCAGATACATGAAGCCGCCACACTCTGCCACTATCGGCGTGCCGCCAGAAATGGCCTCTCTTATTTGTGACAGCATTGTCTTATTTTCCCCCAGCTCTTCTGCATACAGTTCCGGGTAACCTCCTCCCAGCAGAATCCCATCACATTCCTGCGGAAGTGTCCTGTCATGCAGTGGCGAAAAATAACTAAGCCTTGCTCCGTATTCTTCCAGAAGCTGCAGATTGTCTTCATAATAAAAACAGAATGCCTCATCTCTTGCAACTGCTATCACCGGCATATCCTTATTCTCAGTGCCTTTTTTTACTTCTTCTATCCCCGGCTGACTTAGTCCGCCCGCTTCTTCTGCAATGGTCATAATTTCATCCAGCGAAACGGTTTCTGCAAATGCCTGTGCGAGCAGTTTTAATTCTTCTTTGATGTGCGGCAGTTCTTCCGGCATTTTTAATCCCAGATGCCTGCTCTCAATCTGGAATCTTTTATATTCTGGAAAATATCCGACTACTCTGATTTTTAATTCCTGTTCAATCAGCGGCTTTAATATCTGATAATAGGATTTTGACATGCGGTTTAACAAAACCCCTTTGATTAATTTCTTCTCATCATAGGCAAGAAATCCTGCAATTAACGCCAGTATGGACTTTCCCATACCTTTTGCATCGACCACCAGAATAACCGGCGTATCCGTAACCTCTGCCAGATGATAGGAAGAACCTTCTTTCCGGACACCACCCAGACCGTCATAAAGCCCCATCACACCTTCTAACACGGCAATCTCACTTTCCGTTCTGCCACTCAGAAACCGTCTTTTTGTCTGCTCCTCATTGGTAAAAAAGGTATCCAGATTTTTGGACGGAATGTCTATTACTTTCTTATGAAACATCGGGTCGATATAGTCCGGACCGCATTTATACGATATAACCTGTTCCCCCCTGTCTTTGAGTGTCTGCAGCAGGGCGCAGGTAAGCATTGTCTTTCCGCTTCCGCTTTTCGGTGCGGCAAGCATTACACGTCTAATCTTCATTTTCCCGCTCCTCTCCAAACGCAAAGGAACAAATCCACACCGGATTTTCCGCCTGCATAAGATGATATTTTCCCGCTTTCTTTGTACGGTTTACCTGCATCTGAATGATTTCTTCATTCTGTACCGGATATTCTTCCAGTATCATTTTCAACTCACTGATTGTTTCCAGACTGATTGCATTGATTACAACCCGCATCTTTGGATTTTTCTGATAAAGCACATTCAGGATTTCTTTGAGTTTTCCTCCACTTCCTCCGATAAATGCATGGGTAGGCACGGGCAGGTCTTGCATTGCCTCCGGTGCTGCTCCCCGGATTACCTTAATATTTTCAAGCCCGGATTTCTTTTTGTTCTCCTCTATCAGTGCAAATGCTTCCTCTTTCTGTTCTATGGTATAGACTGTGATATTTTCTGACAGACCTGCTGCCTCTATGGACACGGAACCTGTTCCGCCGCCGATATCATACAGCACAGAGTCTGTCCGCAGTCTCATTTTGCAGATACTTACTTCCCTTACTTCCGCTTTCGTCATAGGTACTTTCCCACGGATAAATTCCGCATCCGCCATTCCATGCACCGCATAACCCGCAGCGGCCCTGGGATTTTTTATCAGACAGATATACAGACCTTCCTGCTCCAGAGTTCTGCACTCCTCCGGAGAAAGCTCCCGTATCTTCTGCTCCGGATAGGAAAGCTGATATCCAGCCACTACAACACAGTCATTAAGTCCTGCTTCTGACAGCATCTGTCCCAGCCGCCTCACATCTTTTACGCCGGACATCAGCAGAAATGTTTTCTTTTCCGTACGGATAATTTCTGCAAGATTAACAATTTCTTTTCCATGCATACTGCATATCCTGGCATCATGATAACTTTCCCCGATACAGGATGCCAAATAAGAAACAGAAGAAATCCCGGGCAAAATGCGTACCACTGCTGATAATTCCTTTTTCTCCATCATTTCCCGCAGGTCCTGGTACAAAGACTGGCATCCACTGTAAAATCCACTGTCCCCGGAAAAAAGAATGACTACCCTGCGCACCCCTTCAAACAGTTCCGTTTTCTGCATTTCCACAAGATACGGAAGAATCTGTTCCGAACGGTAAAAAGGTTTCTTTTCTATTCTGGGCTGGAATCCTTCCAGAAGACGCTTTGCTCCAAATAAAATATCGGCATTCCGGACTGCCTGGCTTACTTCTCCGGTAAGTCCTTGTGCAGTTCCCATTCCCGTTCCTGCAAGAATAATGTCGTACTTGTTTTCCTCCGTTATCTTTTTTTTGCAGATACGTTCGAGTTTTCCACATACCGTCCGGAAATCTTCTCCGTTATCCACCTTTTCCCGGTCAATGATAAACACCTGCGTTCCGCATTGCTGTGCCGCTTCCAGCTTCTGGTCAAATCCACCGGCTTTTCCGCTTTTCTTTGTAACCAGATATTTAATATCATACTGTCTGAGAATGGCGGCATTTAACTGCGTACTGAACGGTCCCTGCAGTGCCAGAATCTGCTTCCCCGAAATTCCATGCTGCATACACTGCTGCAGGCTTTCCATTCCGGGCAGGATTCTTACATAAAGCCTGTTTTTCACATTTTCGGAAGTGCAGTAAATCCCCAGTTCTTTACTGCCTGTTGTCAGCAGTATATTTCCTTCTGTCTGTTCGAGTGCTTTCAGGCACTCCTCATTTGTTCCAAACAGTGCCGTGTCCATGTTCTGTTTTTCATCCGTTTCCCTTTTCAGGCGCAGATATGGAATATCCATCTGCTCCATAGCCGCTTTTATATTTTCCGTCACCACTTCTGCATAGGGGTGTGTCGCATCCACAACGGCTGCAAATTCCCCCGTTGTGATAAATTCCCGTATTTCTTCCCGGTTCATTCTTCCTCTGTGAACCTTCACCATGGGATGTGGTTTTAATACAATCTCACCATATTCGGTTGCCACACAGATGGTATGCACAATCCCCGATTCTGCCAGACACTCAGACAGTCTCCGTCCCTCTGTCGTTCCTGCGAATATCAATATCTCTTTCAATCTGATAACCTCTTTTCGTAACCAGCTTTCCGTTTATTATCTTCGTGCCGGCATTTCCTATAAATACTGTAGTAAACATATTTACCTGTCTGTCCCTGAGTTCCGCCAGGGTACAGGTTTCATGTGCTGTGCCGTCCCGCCCGATATTTTCCACATAACCGCACGGCCGCTCGGGCTCTATTAATGTCAGCAATATATCACAGGCTTTTTTCAGATAATCCTTCCGCTTATGGCTTGACGGATTATAGAGTGCAATGGCAAAATCGCCCGCTGCCGCCGCCGTAAGTCTCTTTTCGATTGTTTCCCACGGAGTCAGTAAATCACTCAGACTAATCACACAGAAATCATGATTCAGTGGTGCTCCCAGTACAGCCGCACCACTGACAGCTGCCGTAACACCGGCTATTACTTCCAGTTCTGTCCCCGGATATTCCTCCTGCAATTCATACATAAGAGAAGCCAGACCGTAAATTCCGGCATCTCCGCTGCAAATCAGTGCCACTTTTTTCCCTTTTGCCGCTTCTTCGTAACACAACCTGCACCGCTCTACTTCCTGTTTCATCGGTGTGGAGCATATTTCCTTGTCCGCAAAACGTTCTCCCAGAAGCCGGACATAAGTCGTATACCCTATGATTACATCTGCCATTTCCAACGCATATATGGCTTCGTTCGTCATCATATCTTCTCTCCCCGGTCCCATGCCTATAATGTATATTTTATTCTCCATCAAACGATACACTCCATTCTCTTTTTGCAATGGCCAATGTCATGCCATGTTCCGCCTGCTTTTCCTGCAGCAGTTTTCCCCTGCCGGCACATACCCGTAATGCGGCACGCTCGCAGACGTTGTCCACACCTGTCTGTTTCTTTACAAATTCAGAACCGTGAAATTCTCCTTCTACCCTCAGAAGTTCCCCGGCAGAATAAGTATAAAATGGTACTTTTTCTTTTCTGCTCCAGCTTAAAAATCCCTGTTCTTCTTTCTTGATATCGATGGACGCAAGTGCATAAACCTGTTCCGCCGCTATTCCGTTCTTCTTCAGGCATCTCCGGATAAACTCTGCTATTTCTTCTGGCTCTTTGCCTTTCCTGCACCCCATGCCTATGACATATTCTTTCGGAAATAAATGTATCAGACATTCTCCCTGACCCTCTGCGTCTATGAGTATATCAACCGGAGATTGGGGTGGGTACTCCCGGAGGCACAATTCTTCCGGAACATCTGCGCTGCTTCTTAAATGTCCGTATTCCACGGACACTGTAACTTTCTCTCCTGCCAGAATTTTAGAAGAAATCTTTGCAATGCCCTCTCTGTCTGCAATGGCAAGATGATTCCTTTTTGCAAATAAATCAACGGCAAATTTCCGGTTCAAATCCGTCGCTGTCGTGATAACAGGAACTGCACCCATGACCTTTGAAATCCTCTCTGCCAGTTCATTTGCACCGCCCATATGACCGGACAATACCGGTATCACAAAATGTCCCATCTCGTCCATCACAAGCACCGGACTGTCATGCAGTTTATCTTTTATCCAGGGTGCAGCCGCCCTTACAGCAATTCCGCAGGCTCCAATAAATAACAGTGCATTGCCTTCTTCCATCTGTTTTCCAGCCCACTGTCCCGTACTTTCTTCCACATATACTGCCTCTGCAGACTCTCTGGCAAAAGAGCATTTCGTAAATAGATTTACCTCCTCTGCGGTGAAGGTTTCCCTGACTTTTCCGGAAAGTGCCAGTCCGTTTTCCGTAAAACTGATCACACTCAGACTCATGATTCTTCTTCCTTTGCCTGTCTGTATTCCGTGGAAAAATCAGGTGCATATAACCTTGATTTCCGGTAATTCTGATGGCCAATGGCCTCTCCAACAAGAACAATCGCCGTCTTTGTAATGCCATGTTCTTTTGCCGTCTGATACAATGTCTCCACAGTGCAGAGCCAGGATTCTTCCTCCGGCCAGGTGGCCTTGTAACAGAGTACTGCAGGGGTATCGCCCCGGTATCCGCCCGCCATCAGTCTTCTGCCCAGTTCTTCCAACAGTCCGGTACTCAGGTAGATTGCCATGGATGCCTGATGTGCCGCAAAACTTTCGATGCTTTCTTTCTCCGGCACCGCAGTCTTTCCTTCCATTCTCGTAATAATCAGGGACTGGGACACACCCGGAAGCGTGTATTCCAGATTGAGTGATGCTGCAGCACCAAAGCAGGCACTGACACCAGGACAGCTCTCATAAGCAATTCCCAGCCGGTCGAGTTCGTCCATCTGTTCCCGCACCGCACCATACACACTTTGGTCTCCCGTATGCAGCCGGACAATCATTTTTCCCTGTTTGTCCGCCTCTTTCATAATCTCGATTACTTCATCCAGTGTCAGTTTTGCACTGTTATGAATTTCGCACGTTTTTCCTGCATAGGCAAGCAGTTCCGGATTTACCAGTGAACCTGCATAGATAATGACATCTGCCCGCTCTAACAGACGCATTCCCCTCACTGTGATTAAATCTGCGGCTCCCGTTCCCGCTCCAACAAAGTAAACCATTCTTTTACCTCCTTACTCCGGGCTAATTCACCAAATTCATTTGCATACATGATGCAGTCTATTTTCATCTTTCCTTTTGCACGTTTATCCAGATAGTAACAGATACGCTCCATGGCATAATCCATAATCTGCTGCGTTTTTCCGGTTTTATTCAGAATACGGACTGCCTCTTCCGTTGTCACACAGTCCAGGATTTCCGCTGCAATGTCCGCGCTGACACCTTCCCGTATGGCGAAAGCAGTTAATAATTCCATTCGGCAGTCCGCTTCCCTGGAATGTGTATTCATGATTCCGCCGGCGACCTTAATCAGTTTTCCGATATGTCCAGTAAGAAGCATTTTCTGAAATCCCATCTCCACCGCCATGTCAACCGTGTCTCCAATAAAATTACTGCATTTTACACTTTTATCCAAATCATAGCCGTAGGACTGCTTCATAAAATCCAGCCCGTAATTTCCCGGAGACACCGCTACATAATCATATCCCTGCACTTTTCTCTGGTTCAATTCCACCCGGATAGTATCTTTGATTGCCTGATTGCTCATTGGTTCTACAATACCACTCGTCCCCAGTATGGATATTCCTCCTGTGATACCCAGACGCGGATTAAATGTCTGTTTTGCCAGTTCTTCCCCTCCCGGCACAGATATCTCTACCTCTATACGTCCTTTGTAGTCAAGAAGTCTGCATATCTCTCCCACTTCCTTTGCAATCATTTCCCGCGGAACATGGTTAATGGCCGCATTCCCAACCGGCTGGTCCAGTCCCGGTTTCGTGACTCTGCCCACACCTTCTCCCCCATCGATGTGAATGGACAGTGTGCCGCTCTCCTCCGTTTCTGCACAAACCGCTGCATAAATAAAACTACCGCTTGTTACATCCGGGTCATCTCCGCCGTCTTTTTGTACAGCACAGCTGACTTTTCCCTCTTCCATGCGGATATCTTCGATTTTTGGTGTATAACTGATTCCCTTTGGTGTTTCAATTGTAATTTCTGTTTTCCTGTTTCCTGTGAGAAGCATATACGCGGCTGCCTTTGCGGCGGCGGCGGCACAGCTTCCCGTGGTAAAACCATACCTCATCGCCTGCTATCTTTCCTTTCTCCCAAGTTCATAAATCAGGGCATTGCAAATCGCTGCCGCTACATTACTTCCGCCTTTTCTTCCCCTGTTTACGATATATGGGACATCTGTTTCCATAATCAGTTCCTTCGCCGCTTCAACGTTGACAAATCCCACCGGCACACCGATGATAAATGCTGGTCGGTAACTCTGATTCTGTATCATTTCATATAATTGTATCAATGCCGTGGGTGCATTTCCAATGGCAAAAATAACAGGCTTTTCTATTTTTGCCGCCATCTCCATGCTGACTGCCGCACGGGTTGTTCCCCGCTCTTTTGCAATCTTTGCAACTGATTCATCTGCCATAAAGCAGTGTACACTTCCGCCAAACCCTGCCAGCATTTTCTTATTAATCCCCGCGAGTGCCATATTGGTATCTGTCACAATATCTGCACCAGAAAGAATCAGCTTCTTTGCCGTCTGCACAGAATTTTCCGAATAGGTTAATGTGTCCGTATACTCAAAATCCGCACTGGTATGAATGACTCTCTTTGTTATGTTTTCCTCTTCCTCCGGCAGTACAATTCCCCGTCTGGAAAGCTCTTCTGAGATAATCTCAAAACTTTTCTTTTCGATTTCTGCCGGCAATAACTGCTCGATTTTCTTCAATACATTCACCTGCCTCTTTCCATAATCTAATATTTTCTTCCCTTGTCTTTACTGCCACCCGGTAATATCCTTCCGTCAGTCCCCGGAAATTCTGACAGTCCCTGATAAGAATGCCCCGTTTTAAAAGTTCCCCATACAACGGAATATCGGTATAAATCAACAGGAAATCAGCCTCTCCGTCAAATACACGGATTCCTGTGTTTTTCAGATTTTCAGAAAGAATTTTTCTTTCTGTGCGGATATACTCCCTTGTTTTTCCCAGATATTCTTTCTGTGCGGCACAGGCAATCCCTGCCTCCTGCGCAAATGCGGACAGATTCCACTCCGGCAGGTGTGCCTTTATGTTATTTCTCAGTTCCCGGTTACTGCTGACTAAATAACCAAGTCTTACTCCCGGTATGGCAAAACTTTTGGTAAATGCCCGGACGATTAACAGATTGTCATACTCCCCTGTTTCCGTCATCATGGAATATTCCTCTCCGCAGAATTCAATGAAACATTCATCCAGTATGACAAGAATCTCTTTTTCCCGGCATAGTTCCAGCAGTTTTTTTATATAACTTTTCTCCATTCTCTGCCCGGTAGGATTGTTTGGATTTGCCAGAAACAGCACATCAATATCCTCTGTAAGTTCCCCGAAAAGTTCCTCATCCGGCAGATATTGCCGGTCTTCTTTTAAATACACGGTATGTATCCGGCTTTGCACGGCTACTGCCGCATACTCATATCCATAGAACGAAGGAACCGGCAGAAGCACTCTGTCCGGCCTTATCGCATGCATGACCGCCATAAAAAGTTCCGATGCACCATTTCCAAATATCAGAGATTCTTCCGGAATATTAAGCATTCCTGCCACGGCATGTCTTAACGCAGATGCATTGATATCCGGATACTGCCCGCATTTTCCCACGGCACGTTTTAGTGCCTGCTGCACTTCTTTTGGAATCCCCAGCGGATTAATATTTACGGAGAAATCCAGCTGTACCTTATTTGTATAAATATCTCCTCCATGTATTCCTGCCATAAACCAAACCCTCCTTCGTAAAATTATCTCTTTTAGCAGAAAACCGCAGACAATATCAGTATCCCCAGACATACTGACTCGCAGATACCAGCGGTCAGATACATCAAACGGTTTACTCTCCGGATATCCTCCGGGGAAACTTCCCGGCAGGCATCCCCGATATACGGCTTTTTGACTAATTTGCCAAAGTAGCTTGCATCTCCTGCCAACCGGATACCCAGTGCCCCCGCACACACAGATTCCGTCTGTGCGGAATTGGGACTGGCATGGTTGTAACGGTCTCTTTTATGAATCCGGTATGCTCTCTTTGCATCAAAATCTTTTCCGCCCAATAATGCCGCAAGAATCATCAGCCAGGCACTGATTCTCGCCGGTATGTAATTGACAGCATCATCCAGTTTTGCCGCAGTCCTGCCAAAGTACAGGTATTTTTCATTTTTATATCCAATCATGGAATCCATGGTATTGACAGCTTTATAAAAGAATCCGAGGATTGGCCCGAAAATTGCCGTATAAATCATAGGAGCAATTACCCCGTCCGAGGTATTCTCCGCCACCGTTTCTATGGCGGCTTTCGCTACCCCTGCCTCACTCAGGTTCTGCGTATCTCTTCCGACAATCATTGACACCGATTTTCTTGCTTCCTCTAAGCCTTCATATTTCAGACTATGGTACACTTTCATACTTTCTACCTGCAGACATTTTGTTGCCAGTATCTGGTATGTCATAATGGTTTCAACCAGTACTCCGAGATATGGATGAATCCGGTAAGACAGGGCTAACAGAAATGCCGTCATGCCGGTTGTCGCCACAAGCACAAGAATGACCAGTATACTGCCATTTCTCCGGTCATGTTTTCCAGTTCTTAAGTGTCGTTCCAGCCAGGAAATCAGCTTTCCAATCAGCCGGATTGGGTGTGGAAAGCAATAAGGGTCGCCTAGAATCAAATCAATCAGGAAACCACAGACAAATGCAATTATATGATATATCATAATTTTCTCAGCTCCGTAAAATATATTCTGCCGTTCTGCAAAGACAGCATACAGCAGTAACCCCTTCCATTTTTTACCTGATAATCAAAATATTCCCCGCCATAAAACGTACTTAAAAGTGCCATAATTGTTCCACCATGGACAACACATCCGATTTTGACTCTGCCGGTAAAAAGTTCCCTATATCTGTCCACCGACTCATACATTCCCTGACTGCATCTCTGCAGAAAGCAGGGCCTGCTTTCCCCCTGTGGAAAAGGCAGTGTGCCGCCGCTGTCTATCCATGCCTGATACTGCTTATCCCCGTTCAGTTCCTGATAGTTTTTACCCTCAAACAGGCCGAAATCCATTTCTTTCCACTGTGGAACAAGAATCGGAACTTTTCCCGGATACAGGATATCTGCTGTTTCTATACAGCGCTTCATGGGACTTGCAAACAGATAATCAATTTCCGGATAAATCTTCTCCGCCTTTTCCTGCCTTAATGCTTCGATTCCTTCCGGACTCAGGCTCTCATCCGTTTTTCCCAGATATCTGTTTTCCTTATTTGCCGGTGTCCGGCCATGCCGGATAAATACTATTTCTACTTTATTTTCTGACCTATTCCGCATATGACACGCACCACCTCATCTGCTCCGGAAGCAAGACGTACCAGGATTCTTCCCGTCCGCTCCCTGTATTCTCTTTCCAATACATCTACCGGTACAATTCCGTTTCCGATTTCATCGCTGATAATCACAATATCACGATGTTTTTCCACATACTTTTCTATCTCATCTTCCGGATTTCCACCCATTTCCACCTGTCTTTTTATCCACTGGTGCAAATGATTTATAATAATTTTTTCTCCGTTTCCGTTTTCTTCTTTCTTCGGAAATTCTGCATCATAAACAAGGCAGGATTCGTCCGTATACCTTTGCAGAACATAATTTAATTTTCCCTGCGCATATCCGCCAATAATCAACTGCATCTTTTTCTCCCTTTATCCACAAATATTCACAATGGCTGCGGCTATTACCATACAGCCCTCACAAAGTACTACAAAATATCCTGCCGTATCTCCTGTTATGCCGCCCAGTTCTTTTTTGCAGCGGTAATAATAATAAGCAAATACTCCTGCTGCCGTCAGGACGGTGACAGTCCCCGCGGGACCCGACTCATAAAGCATGAATACAACACTCAGAATAACCTGTATAACCAGGGAAACTCTGACTATTTTCTTCTGTGCATTGCTTGCAAACAGATAAAGCAGTCCGTCTTCTTTCGCAGCTGGAAAAGACACTACTGCAATTCCGCTTAATGCCCGCGACAGGACAAAACCGGCACATACAGTTTTTAAAATATCCATATCCCGGATTTCTGAAAATGCTCCCAGGTAAATCAGTCCGTATGCCGCCAGCATGATAACCGCAAATGCACCGATATGGGAATCTTTGAGTATTTCCAGTTTTTTTTCCCGCGGCTGGTAGGAATGAAACGCATCCATGGTGTCCATAAATCCATCCACATGAAAACCGCCGGTAATAAGTATCGGAATCACACTCCCGATTGTTGTAAATGCAAGCATACCGATTCCCGCTTTTTCACAAAGCACCGCCCACAACCATAGACAGATACCAATGACCGCTCCAATCCACGGAAAAAAGCACAGCATATATCTCATATCTTCCTCTTTCCACTCAAACTGCGGCATGGGGATTTTTGAATACATCGAAAATGATACAATCACTGATTTTATAATTCGCATTTCTCTATCCTTCCTTCACAATAACCGGAATACCGACAACTACTTCCACTACCCTGTCTGCCTGCTCTGCCAGTTTCTCATTGATTCTGCCCATCGCCCTGATATATTTCACGGTTGATTCCTCATAGACAATTCCATCTTCAAAAACATTATTGGTCACAATTACCAGATGTTCTACCTGCCCTTTCAGCATCGCTACACCGTGTAAAATCCGTTCTGCAACGATTTCCTCTGCCACCTGTTCTTCTCCCTGAAACATCTCATTTGCCGTCAGATTCGACATACATTCCAGCAATACACTGCTCTTTCCGGGATTTTCTATCTGGGAAACGGCATCTTCCAGCCGAGTCTGCTGCTCTATGGTAACAAAGCCTTTTTCTTTTCTCATTTCCCGGTGCCGCTCCACCTTTTTCCTGCCTTCTTCCCCATACACCTGCATGGTTGCAAGGTAATATCTGGAGCATCCCTGCGACATTCTGACGATGCACTCTTCCGCATATGCAGATTTTCCGCTTCCGCTTCCCCCGCTAATCAAAATCATCATCCTGCTTATACCTTTCGTACTGTTCTACCTCGATATCAGAAAAACCGGTTTTTTCCCGGTAAACAGACATTGCCATATCCAGAAGTGCAAACATCATAACCGCACCGGTACCTTCACCAAGTGCCATATCCGCATCGATGACCGGATTCATTTCAAGTGCTTTCATAAGCAGTACCACTGCCGGCTCTTTTCCTTTGTGGGATGGAATCAGATATTCCTTTACGCCTGGAAATAATCTCTCCGCCGTAAGTGCCGCCGCCATGCTGATAAATCCATCCAGCACAACCGGTATCCGGCAGACCGCACCGCCAATACACACACCTGCAAGTCCTGCAATGTCGAGACCTCCCACGGTCCGTAATATCTCAAATGCACTTTTATGTCTCAGGCCGTATTTTTCTATGCTTTCCTGTATGACTTCTCTTTTTTTTCTTAATCCTTCATCGTTTAGTCCTGCACCCCTTCCTGTGACCAGATCTGCCTCACAGCCTAACAATGATGCCACGACTGCACTGCTGGTTGTGGTATTTCCAATTCCCATCTCGCCGGTTGCAATCATCTGATATCCGGCATCTTTACACTCTGCTGCCAATTCCATTCCCACGGCGATGGCCTTTACCACTTCTTCCTGCGTCATGGCCGGCTCTTTCCGGAAATTCCGTGTTCCACATCTTATTTTTTTATTCCTGACTCCGTCTGTTACTTCCCTGCTGTCAATGCCGATATCCACCGGAATCGTCACCGCCCCCAGGGCCTGTGCCATTTTACACACGGACGACTGTTTCTGTGCCATGGATTTTGCAACGGCAAGTGTGACTTCTTTTCCTGACTGGCTGATTCCTTCTTCCACAATGCCATTATCGGCACACAGAATAAGGACTGCCTTTTTTCTTATGTCTATCTCATCTGTTCCGGTGATTGCTCCTATCCGGGCGGTCAGAGTTTCAAATCTGCCCATACCGTCAAGAGGTTTCGCAATGCTGTCCCAATTCTTTTTTACCTTTTTTTCTGCCGCCTTATCAAGCTCCGGAATCTGAATCTGCCATAATTCTTCTTCTGTATAATTATTCCAGACTGGCTTCTCTAAGCATTCCATAGATTTCCTCCATATCCAGATACACCCTTAATGTATCTGCCAGTTTATCATACTGTTTTTCTTTAAATGTCCGGTAATCTTCCATCTCTCCGCCCTGCAGGGAAACACCTTTTTTCTCCGCAAGTGCATGGAGAATGACATCGGCCGTTTCTGCATGATCAAACAGGCCATGAATATAAGAACCGTACACATTGCCTGCGGAAATTACATTTTCCGGCTGTTTTTCTTTCTTTTCTGACCATCCGGTCTTTCCCATATGTATCTCATATCCGTCAAAACCACAGCCGGAAATCCCCTTCAGGATTCCGCTCACCTGTGCAATCTTTCCTTCCGTCTGACCCCTTTGTTTCTGCTTCTGCAACACGGTCACTACCGGCAGAAGTTCCATTCCTCTCATACTTCTGCCCTCTTCCACCTCGTCCGGGTCAGATATTTCATCGCCCAGCATCTGATATCCTCCGCAGATACCAAATACCGGAATGTCCACGGCAAATTTTCTTACCGCTGCCTCAAGCCCGTTCTGCCGCATCCATTTTAAATCTCCCATCGTGTTTTTACTTCCCGGCAGAAAAATAATATCCGGATGATGCAGTTCGCTGATGGAAGTCACATACCGCACAGTCACTCCCGGCATCTGTTCAAATATATTAAAATCGGTAAAATTGGAAATTCTGGGATAACGAATAACCGCAATATCAATCAATCCTTCTTCTTTTTTGTCAAACCGTTCCGTCAGGCTGTCCTCGTCTTCCAGTGCCAGATTCATGTAGGGAACTACCCCTGCAACTTTTACATTTCCTTTTTCTTCCAGCATCTCTATGCCCGGGTCCAGAATGGATTTGTCTCCCCGGAATTTATTGATAATTAAGCCCTTTACCCGGGATTTCTCGTCTTCTTCCAGCAGCATTAACGTACCAAGGAGCTGTGCGAATACTCCGCCTCTGTCGATATCTCCGACTAAAAGAACCGGTGCATCCACCATTTTTGCAAGTCCCATGTTTACAATGTCGTTCTGCTTTAAATTAATTTCTGCCGGACTTCCCGCTCCTTCTATCACTATGATATCCGCATAGTCTTCCAGTTCGCGGAAGGCTTTTTTTATCTCTGGTATCAGCTGTTTTTTATAGGCAAAATACTCTCTGGCAGGCATATTCCCAAGCACCTCGCCATTTACAATGACCTGTGAACCTGTATGGTTTGTAGGCTTCAGCAATATCGGATTCATGCATACCATGGGTTTTATTCCTGCCGCTTCCGCCTGCATAACCTGTGCCCGTCCCATTTCCAGACCGTCCTCTGTAATATAGGAATTTAATGCCATATTCTGCGATTTGAAAGGTGCAACCCGGTAGCCGTCCTGCCTGAATATTCTGCACAAACCGGCAGCCAGAAGGCTTTTTCCCGCGTTTGACATTGTTCCCTGTATCATAATTACTTTTGCCATATATCTTCCCAGCCTTTCTCTATCTGTTTTCCGCATTGCCCTGCATAATCCAGCAGTTCCTGATTTGCCTGTTCATAAGTTCCGAAAGCTTTCCTGCAGCACACAACCTTTTTGCAGCTCTCTATCTTTTTTTTTGCATATTCTATCAATTCCTGTCCCGGCGGTTCAAAACTCACTGCCTCTATAACCTGTGCTGCCAGTGCTTTTGCCACCGGATAATCCAAATCATTCGGATATATAATCCCCGTGAAAAATGGTATGCCCTGTCTCTGCAGTCTGCGGTATACTTTTCTTCCCTCTCCGCCTCCTGCAATCACAAAAACTTCTGCTTCCCCTTCGGGTGTGCCAAGCTCCATACTTCCATTTCCTTCTTCAAAGCATCCTGCTGTGACATGAAATAATTCTGTAATATATCCCGGTGTAAAGACTTCCTCCGGTGTTCCAAACCGGTCCGCATATTTTCCGTCAATGCAAAGAATTTTGTCCGATATGCGCTGTGCCAAATCCAGCTCATGCAAGGACATGATTACGGTGAGTTTTTTCTTCCTCTTCATTTCCTGCAGAATAGAGAGAAATTCCAGTTTGTATTTTACATCCAGAAAAGAGGTCGGTTCATCCAGTATAATGATATCCGGTTCCTGACAGATTGCCCTTGCAAGCATTACCCGCTGCCGCTGTCCGTCACTGATTTTCGTAAAATCCCTGTCCCCTATTTCCAGAATATGCACCTGTTCCATAGACTCTCTGACAATTGCTTCATCTGCTTTGGAAAGAATACCGAATTTTCCGGTATAGGGATATCTCCCGGTTGCAACTACATCTTCACAGGTCATCATCTCCGTGTGAAGTCTTTCCGTCAAAAGCACCGCCATGTTCCGGGATAATTCTTTTCCGGAAAAATATTCCAGTTTTTTTTCTCCTATCCAGATGCTCCCGTTTATCACATCCAGCTGTCTGGCAATACTTTTCAAAATCGTTGATTTTCCTGCACCGTTCGGACCTATCAGTGTCAGAATTTCTCCCTGTTCCAGTCCAAATTCTATATTTTCAATCAGCGGCTGTCCATGATAACCGACACCCATTTTCTCTGTCCAAAAATAATATTTCATCCTGTCATTTTCTCCTTATTCCGTCTGATCATTACCCACAGAACCACGGGTGCACCAAAAATTGCCGTTACTGTACTGATACTTAATTCCGTAGGGGCAAACATGGTTCTTGCCAACAGGTCGCACAACAGGCAGAATACACTGCCGCCCAGAAAACAGGCCGGAATCATCAGAATCGGCTTTGACGAACCAAGCAGGTTCTTTGTCAGATGTGGAACTGCAATACCTACAAATGATACTGGTCCCGCAAATGCGACGATGCAGCCGGACAGAATACTTGACAAAATCACCAGCAAAGCACGCAGCAGCCGGATTTTTACTCCCATGTTTTTCGCATAGGCCTCTCCCGTCTGATAGGCACTCAGAGGTTTTGCCAGAAGAAACACTGCCAGAAATGTCACTCCGGTAACAAATGCCATAACCCTGACATTATCCCAGGTAATCCCGGAAAAACTGCCTCTGGACCAGTTATGAAGATTTACAATCTCGGCATCGCTTGCAAATGTAATAATCAGTTCCGTTATGGCAGAACAGATATATCCAATCATGACACCGCTGACCACCAGCATGGACATATTATGTACTTTCGTTGACATCAGAAGAACAAATCCCATGGATATCATAGCTCCAAGAAATGCCGCAAATATCAGCATTCCAGAGCTTATTCTTATCATTTTTCCGGTAAGAAATACCATAACCACAGCCACTGTCATCTTTGCCCCGGAAGAAATTCCCAGCACAAAAGGACCTGCTATGGGATTGTGAAAAAATGTCTGAAGCAGATAGCCTGCCAGGGCCAGACCGCCGCCGAGAATCATTGCCGCAAGTGTCCTGGGCATACGGATATCCCAGAGAATCCTTGCATTCTTCACTGTTTTTCCCTGCAAAGATGCAAAAATATCAGAAAGGGAAATTTCTACGGTTCCAATACAGATATTTAAAATCACAAACAGAATAACCCCCGCTGTCAGTAAAATAAATGACATGATGTATCTGATTCTTCTTTTTTGCTGCATCTTATTCTCCTTATTTCAACCGGAAAAGATATCGCATATCCTCTTCTCCCGTAAGCATTTTATGCATATCATCTATCATATAGCCGATGGACATGGACTGCTGATACATATCATTGGTCGTACAAAAGACATTTCCCTCCTGCACTGCCTTAAAGTCAGAAAGTACCGGACACTTGTCCAGCAAATCGCTGACCGAACTTATTCCGCCATCAATCGAACTGTTGTAAATGATATAATCGGCATCTTTTGCACCGGCATAAAATTCTTCGAGCTGCATATTTACCGTAGAACGGCCTGTGCCGGAGTCTTCCATATCTTCAAAAATATATCTGCCTCCCGCCAGTGCGATTGACTTTGCAATGTAATCCGAACTCTGTCTGACCTGCGCCAGTCCGTTCGATGTAATATAAAAAAATGCCACCGTTCTGTCTGTGGATTCATTCGCCTTTATCTGCTTTAATATCTCATCCTGTTCCCGGAACAATTCCTCCGCCCGGTCTTCTTTATCCGTCAAAGCTCCAAAGAATTTTACCCACTCTACCCTTCCAAGCGGATGTTCTTCGTAACTGGAATATTCTGTCATAACCGGAATCCCAAAGCTCTCCAGCATCTCCATCACCTCCGGGGAATGTGTAATCATTCTGTTTTCAATTGCAAGGGAACAATTCTGTGATACGATTAATTCATAATCCGGCTTATTATATTTGCCGGCATAGATTATCTTTCCATCCGCCATGGCCTCTTTTGCCTCTTCAATATACCAGTTCTCCTGCTTCTGCCCCGACAGCCGGATGCTGTCCAGTGCATCCAGCCTGCAGAACATATCCATCACCGCCGACGATACCAGATAAAGATTCTGTACAGGCTGTTTTAACACAATCACATCATCCCCGGTATCTTCCGGTGGCTCTTTGCCCTCCGGCACAAGCAGCAGTTTCGTACCATCGCAAATCGTCAATAATTTATATCCGCCTTCATAATAATCAACCGAAAAATTTTCTGCATACTGCAGTTCCATCGAACCTTCATAGGTAAGACTATCCCCAACTGCTGTTTTTCCTGAATTATCCTTATTTTCTGCAAAATGGGAAGAAGGACCGCCACAGCCGGTAAGCCATGACAGTCCTGCCAGAAACAAACAGCAGGCAATCGCTATCTTTCTTCTTCCTGTCATTTTTTCCTCTTACTTATTTCACTGTATCTGAATGAAACGTTATGGTATATTCAATTTCATGCGGTGTACTCATGGCTACGGTGTCGCCAATAACGGTCAAAGGCTCATCAAACGCAGTCACAGGTATCTGAAAGACGGAGTTGCCCTCTGTATTGACCGGCAGATATTTTTCTCCGTCCACTATCATATAGTCATAGTTCGGACTGCTCCACTGAATATCCGCAGTCACTTTACCGCCCTGCACATTTATGGTAACAGGTGATTCTATGGATGCCCTTCCGCTTCCGCCTTCAAATGTAATATCCATGGTATAAGTGCCGTCTTCCAGAGTCCCGGTTTCTTCCTTCTGCGGATTGGAAACCCTGACCTTATGGTCATACCATGTTCCTTTTGTTCCTATCAGTGCCAAATCAAATTCTTCATCAATCGCCGGAACCGGAATATCAAATCCATTTACAACTTCGCTTGTTCCATCGCTGAATGTTACTGTGTCCTCTGTTGGCTGCAGCAGCTCTGCTCCCTCTTTCCGGGCATCTTCTGCAAGTCCGTAATAAAGATTTAATATTTTCTGTGATGCAAGTGAAATATGCATGGTCATTTTTCCGTCTTTTACGGTTAATTTTCCTTTTCCGTCACATGCTTCACTTACATGGAACATACTGCTGTCCGTATCAAATTCCGCAGTATATATACCATCCTCCAGCTGCACTTTCTGTTCTTCGGTTTCCTTTGCTTCGGATACTTCTTTTGTTTCTCCCGAAACAGTGGTCGGATTTTCCGTATTTGTACCGGTTGAACCGGTGCACCCTGCAATCAGGGTGCATACAGCAACTATTGCACCGGTTGTTTTCATCCATCTTTTCTTCATGTCTGTTTATGCCTTTCCTGTTACTGCTGATTGATTGCATTTTCTGTATGTTTTACATAAATTTTCTGGATTCCTTCGATTTCGCCGAGACCTTTAATCTGTGTTGTTACACTGTCAAATTTTCCGGATGCCTTAAACATACTTAACCAGGAGTCTTCGTCATCTCCTGCCATATCATTGTTTGCATGGTCTCCTGCTACTACCATCAGAGGACGGAGTACAATCTTCTTGTAACCGGCTTCTGAAGCTGCCTTAATAACTTCTTCGCATGCTGTTTCTTCCGGCTCACCTTCTACGGTTCCGATAAATACATTGTTATAGCCAAGCTCTTTCATCTGGGACTGCATCTGGCTGTAAGATATTTTTGCCGCATGGGAAGTACCATGTCCCATAAATACAAATGCTGTTCCATCTTCTTTTGCTGCATCCAGACTGTCATATCCTGCTTCGCTTACTGCTTCTTTTGTCAGAATTTCAGCTACTTCTTTTTTATCTTCATTGATAACTGCTGCATCACTTCCCACTTCACCAAGCAATGGTTCTGCAATCTTTACAGATTCAAACTTATCTTTATAATTTTCTACCGCTTCCATCAGTTCGTCATATTCTGCACCATGCATCAGATGAGTCGGCTGGATAACCAGATTCTTTACACCGTTGGAAACAGAACGTTCCAGTGCCTGCTCTACATTGTCAATTTTTTCTCCGTCACGTGCCTGAACATGATTAATAATTATCTGTGCAGTAAATGCTCTTCTTACAGACCATTCCGGATATGCTGTTTGCAATGCATCTTCAATTCCCTTAATATCAGCCACACGGCTGTCATTGAAAGAAGTTCCGAAGCTGACTACAAGAATTTCATTCTCGCCGATTTCATCCTGATTACGGGCATCATCCTTAGACGCATCCCCGGTATCTCTTCCAAAGTAATCCGGGTCCGCATTTTCACCTTCTACCAGTTCTTTCTGTGCGTCAGTCAGTTTATCCCATGCAGCCTTTGCATCGCTGCACTGTTTATCTGTATTGTCATCTCTTTCCTGTACATAGATTGCGTCAATTAAATCTGCCACTTCATCTGCTTTTTCCTGGTCCACACTCACGGCATCATCTTTTTTGCTTTCTGCCTGCTTTGCTGCGGTTGTTTCTTTTGACGTATCATCTGTGCTTTTTCCACATCCGGTCAGGCAGATACTTCCCATCAATGCTGCTGTCATTACTAATGCTACTGTTTTCTTTCTCATTTTGTCCTCGTTTCTGCAGTTCTCCTGCTGTTTATTATTGCAAAATATGTATCTGCTGCAAAAACGACAGTTACACAAAGAGAAAATATACTTCACGCATTTCTGTATACAAAAGAAAAACCCTCTTCTACAATTTAAAAAAAGATAGAATAAGGGTCTGCACACATCATAAACGTACAACCTTTTTACTCGTGGTCTGAAACAATCGTTTCTGTACAGCAGTCAGGCAGGTCTCCCGGCTTGAAGATCATTGCATTGGCCATCTTCCCAGTTTCCCAGTGATATATCGGCTTCAGCTCCCTAATTACGGTGACGAGTTCGTACAGGATTTGCACCTGTTTCCCTTTTCACCAGGGCCAACCATACATGGATGATTGCCCTGACACCTGATTACTACATATTCAATTCGATTTAATATAACATAATTCTACAGGAAACACAACTGTTTCTTTGTAGAAAAAACCTGCTTTCTTATTCTGCTCCGGAAAACAACTCCAGATTCACATCCGAGTGTTCGAGTTCCCTCGAATACATATATGCGGTGGTCACAATATCTGAAAAGTCCAGTTCTTTTCCATTCTTCTTCCATCTGGCAAACAGCATCTCATTGATGCAGACAAGGCTTGTCACTGCCATCTGTGTTTTTCCGGTCATGTCCCCATCGTAAACAGCACCACAGAAATAAGTAGAAATAAAATAAACCAGTATCTGTTCTAAAATAATATCATAGTCTTTATAATGAACCGCCAGCCAGGTTTCAAATTCGTGATGTTCTTTCCGATAGACAGACTCTCCGCCTCCGTACACCAGTTCTGCTGCCTCATCGGTCATATCCGCCCACAGGTCGTTCAGAAGCTCCATCTGGAAAAGCATCTGAAATCTCGCAAGTGACTTTTCATAATTTGATGCATCTTCCAGCACAGGCTCTTTCTTTTCATCATGCGAATATTTTTCTATCACATCATTGATGGCAAAAATATCATCCTCATCGATTTTTTCCTGGCACTTTTCTGTCACATCCAGCAATAACAGGATTCTCTGACGAATGCTTAACTGCCGGTTCTGCAGAATCTTATAAAGAACTTCCCGCACATCTGCAAGCATGGAAAACAATAAATCATCAAATTCTTCATCCTCTTCTTCCAGTTCATCCTCTTTCTCGATAAATGTCACTTTTTCCCTGTTTCCGAGAATGATTTGTGCCGCTTCCGGACAGGAAAGCGATAAGGTATATTCCCGGATATTTTCAAATTCCTCAATATGTCTCGGATATCGCCTGCAGGTCTCGCAGAGATACTCCTCGCCCCACTCAATATACATATCGCAGAGATTCCTGTCGTTTAAAAATGCGCATCTTTTTTCTCCTGACTGGCAAAAAACACCATCCTTCCAGTCGATTCTGTCATCTTTTTTGCCTGAGAGTTTCTCCCTGTATTTCTCAAGGGCATCTTCATCTATCACAATCTGCCAGCCGGCACAGCATGTTTCTTCACATCGGTCCGCAATACATGCAAACCGGTCATAATAATCCGGGTAACGATACAGCATCTCTTTTTCCTTTCTCTTATGAATATTTTTATATTTCCTTATCCATTCTGATACTCTCTATTATTTTTCCAATATTGCAGGTGATTTTTCCTTTGCAATCATGAATATCTTCATTCATTTTCTTTTCCTGCCTAATCGCAATGTCCACTTTTTCAGCCAGCTCTCCTATCTGCGGATTTTTCTTTGAATTAACTCCTGTTTTACTTAGCAGTAATTTATAAATAAAAGTCTGATTTCCTTCTTTCTGATTCGCAATAATTTTATCCTGATTAGGAAGAATCTCCTGTTCATATGAATTTTCAAAATGCAGCAGCAAAAATAATTCAAATGCCGGATTGCTTACTGCCAGTATATTATTCTTTTCACCTTCTGCAATTACATCATCATAATCCTGCACTTTTGTTTCAAATATATCAGCATCAAACACTACTATCATTTTATCCCGTTCTTTATCAAATGCAATTTCCTGATTATCCTTCTGTGATTCAGCGAACGTAATTAATTTTCTTGGAAAACTGATATCCTTATCTTCATCTGTTTTCTCAAGCAGACGAATATCAATTAATGGATGGATATTTAAAGATTTTCTTATATCAATTAATTTTCTGAAATACCACGTTTCTGTATTCGCACCTTCGCATATGAAAAAGTACTTTCTATAAGGCTCAATCTGTTCTTTTGCATCGTTTTCCCTGCAATTCCAATTTGTATAACTTCTCACAGGTGCCATATCTTACTCCTCCCCTCTGAATTTAAAAGCAGAGAATACCGGTATTGCACCATATCTGCCCTCTAAATATGCCTTGCTGAGTACTTTGTCATAACGTTCTTTAAAACGGTCCAGAGAATAAATATTGCTTGCATTTTCTGTATTACGTTCCACAAACCAGATTTCATCCCGACGAAAAACTGACTGGTCCATAATAGAAGATTCGTGGGTAGTAAATAATAATTGCATCTTTTGTTCTTCATGCAGCTCCATAAATAATTTCAAAAAATGTTCAGTTAGTTTTGGATGCAGACTTCTTTCCAGTTCATCCACAACATATAGGACATCATTTCTTTTATTGAGCAGCATATCCATCAAGTCAAACAAACGACGTGTACCATCTGATTCTTCCTCAAATCCAAAATCATAAAATGATTTGTTGTGATGTAATCGTATCGTTGTTACCTTCGGTTCTTCATGTCCATTTACTTCAATACTAAAGAAACTTTCCTGTGACCTCATAGTCATACGATAATGCCCATTTTCATTTTCTTCTACTTTGTTTTTTAGATGTGTCATTGCCTTATCAAATACTGCAGGAGGCATTACATTGGACAACTCATCCAGAGTAATTTCTTCAATATTCACGGTACTTATTCCCGTATCAAATGTTTCTATCAGCTTATTTATCAGCTGCAATGATTCATTATCATAATAGTATTCTAAATCTATTAATGGAGTATTGGGTGTAATAATACAAATATGGTTCTGTATCCATTCAAAAACATTCTTAAAAAATATCAATTTTGAATCTTGTGTATACTTTTTGCCTCTATTCATTTCCGTCAGAAACAGTACGGTTTCATTGCCCTCAAAATCATCTGCATATATATCAAATTTAGTCTTTTCAGCACCGCTTAAATTGATAGATTCATCCAATACAGGCCGTTTATTACCCTCTCTCTCAAACAGACAATGTGCGGTTCCATTCTGGTAAAGTTCATAGAGCCATTCTGCAGTAATCTTTCTTTTACTTAATACAGCAGAAAAACCATATGCATAAAACTTATCTCCAACGGTAAACTGCATCTCAAAATTACTTTCCCTCTCTTTATTTTGCTCACGGTTTTTACAAAACATCTGAACTGCTTCCATCGGAATCCCACCACTCACACATTTCTTAAAAAACCTGAAAAATTCTACCAGATTCGTTTTGCCAGATGCATTTGCACCATATACAACACCATATTTCAACAACTGGGTGCTTTTTATTTTTAATCTATGACTGGCATTTGTGCGAATCTTATTTGATGAAATCATTGTTAATTCTGTTGCATCCTGAAATGACTTAAAGTTCTCTACACTTATTTTCACTAACATGATTAGGCACCTCCCTCATACTTTTATTATATCCACCTTTTCATTTCTGTCAATCATCATTTGTTTATTTAGAGATTTTTTCGTCAAATGTCTGTTTATAAATATATATCAAAAACAGCCTTCCACAATTTCTCTGTGAAAGACTGTTTTTACTTACTTATGCTTCTGCTTTTTTCTCCGGAAGAATGGCATTTAATGCCACTCCCATAATGGCTGCGATGGCAAGACCTGTCAGTGTGATGCTTGTTCCTGCCACGTTGAAGGTGAGTCCGTCGGAAAATCCGAGTCCGCAGACAAGAATGGTTGCTGCGATAATCAGATTTCTGGAATCGGTAAAGTCCACCTTATTTTCTACCACGTTGCGCACACCGATGGCTGCAATCATTCCATAGAGAATGAAGCTGACACCGCCTACGATGGCTATCGGCATGGTACTGATGATTTGTGCAAACTTTGGAATAAAGCTTAACACAATGGCATAGCAGGCCGCCAGGCGGATAACTTTCGGGTCATGCACACGGCTCAGTTCCAGAACGCCGGTATTTTCGCCGTAAGTCGTATTGGCCGGGCCGCCAAACAATGCTGATATGGAAGTAGCCAGACCATCTCCGATTAAGGTGCGGTGAAGTCCCGGGTTTTCTACAAAGTTTTCTCCGACCGTAGCGGAAATAGCAGAAATATCTCCGATATGCTCCATCATGGATGCCACTGCAATCGGTGCCATGGCAAGAATGGCCGTCAGATTAAATTTGCAAAGCTGAAACGGCGGTATGTCCACCCAGGAAGCACTTGCAACAGAGGTAAAATCAAAGATTGCACTTCCGTCCGGATTGGTAATGCCACAGGCATGAAGAATCAGTGCCACCGCATAAGAACCGGCAATTCCCAGAAGAATCGGAATAATCTTGAACATTCCTTTTCCCCAGATATTAAAGATAACAATGATGGCAAATGCCACAATGGCAAGCAGCCAGTTTGTCTGTACATTGCTTACCGCAGACGGTGCAAGACTGAGACCGATACAGATAATAATCGGTCCGGTCACAACCGGCGGAAGAAAATGCATGGCACGCTTTACTCCTACCATTTTAATAATTACTGCAAGTATCAGATAAAGAACACCTGCCACTACGATTCCACCGCAGGCATACGGCAGCTTCTCGCCCATGCTCATATCTGCAAAAATACCGGTATCCAGATTTGCAACGGTTTCAAATCCACCGAGAAATGCAAAAGAAGAACCGAGAAATGCCGGTACTTTTAACTTTGTACAGATGTGAAAGAATAACGTACCCACACCTGCAAAAAATAATGTAACGGAAACGGAAAGCCCTTCTCCGTTAAAATAGTTATTGACCAGTATCGGAACGAGTATCGTTGCACCGAACATGGCAAACATATGCTGTAATCCCAACAGCAGCATCTTCGGAATACCAAGGCTTCTGGCATCACGAATTGTTTTATTTGTTTCGTCCATGAAAGACCTCCTGAAATTCGGGTTATCTCCCTTTTGTACAGCATGACGAATTTTATCCGCAGATTCGTAATTTATAACCCATAAAATTTGCAGAACTATGGTTCCTGCCGCAATTCCGCAAATCATTATATCGGAAAATGTTCCATCTGACAAGCTAATATTTCCACTGCTCTGACAATATCTGCATATCCATCATATGTTTGTAAATGCTGTCTCTGGCTTTGAGTTCTGCCGGACTTCCCTGTTCCGCCACAACGCCGTCTTTTAATACTACTATTTTATCCGCACCATCCACCGTTCTCATTCTGTGGGCGATGATTAACACCGTTTTGTTGCGGATAAGTTTTGAGATAGATTCCTGAATAACGGATTCATTATCCACGTCCAGAGAAGCTGTCGCCTCGTCCATCAGAATAATCGGCGCATCCTTCAAAAATGCCCTGGCGATGGATATTCTCTGTCTTTCTCCGCCGGACAGCTCCGAACCGTTTTCTCCAATCATGGTATTCCACTTATCCGGCAGTTTCTCCACAAATTCCTCACAGTGTGCAAGTTTTGCAGCAGCTTTTACTTCCTCATCTGTCGCATCTTTTCTTCCAATTCTGATATTTTCCAGAACCGTATTGTTAAATAATGTGACATCCTGAAATACGATGGAATAAAGAGATAACAGTTTTTCCGGGTCAATTTCCGACACATTCATTCCGCCAACGGTAATTTTTCCCTTTTCATTGTTCCAGAACCTTGCAGCCAATCTTGATACGGTTGTTTTTCCACCGCCGGACGGACCGATGAGTGCCGTCACTTCTCCCTGTTTTGCCGTAAAGCTGACATCACGAAGCACCTGCTCTCCTGCCTTGTAGGAAAATGCAACGTGGTCAAAACAGATATCATATCCTTTGTTATCCAGTGTTTCACGTCCGCTCTGCTCCTCGTGGGAGAGAATTTCATCCATACGTCTGCAGCTTGGGTCAAGGCTTATGATAGCTGACAGATTCTGCAGGGAAATCTGCAGCGGCTCATACATTCTGGTAACAACCAGCAAAAACATAAAGAAGGTCAGCACACTGATTTCTCCTTTAACCAGAAGCATACTGCCGGTAACTGCCACGGTTCCGATTCCCAGTTTCAGTATCATCTGTGCCGAGCAGACAAATGCCGCATTGGTAAATTCAGAAACCAGCGCATATCTTTCCACATCTTTGATTTTTTTATTTAATCCTTTTCTGTATGCGTCCGTCATATTGTTGGAACGCAAATCCCTTATGGTTTCCAGTCCTTCCTGTATGCCATCCAGACAGTTTAATTTGTAGCTGAGAGATTTTTCATGTATTTTATTCATTACACTTCTGGAATAAAATACCACCAGAAATGCAACCGGCATTGCCCATACGGCGGCAAGTGCCATTCTCCAGTCAAATGCAAACAGGCTGATGACAATAATTGTTGTGGATAAAAATGCACCGACAAGTTCCGGAATCCAGTGGGAACTGGCTGTTTCGAGCAATGCACAGTCGGACATAATAGTATTGGTCAGGTCGGATAAATCCTTCTTTCCAAAAAAGGACAGTGGTAATTTCCTTAATTTTTCTGCAAGTGTACGTCTTCTTACCCCGCTTTCCACATAAGTTGCCATAAAGGTGGAATTGTACTGGAAATAGGTCGTTACAATAATCAGGAGCAATGCCGCAATGATACCGATAATAAAAAACGGCAGTTTTTCTTTTGGCAGACTTCCATCCAGAAGGCAGGATGCCAGCACATACAGCAGACCTACCGGCACCATCAGGGCAAGGTTTGCCAGTGTCACCGCCACAAATGCCCGCACCATATCCTTTGCACCTTTTTCTGACAGGGCATATTTATGCTTTAATTTTTCAATCATACAGATTCACCTCTCCTTCCCACTTTCCAATTAACGGACTGATTGTATTCTTTCCACATATGGGTATAAATTCCATTCTGCTTTGTCAGTTCTTCGTGTGTGCCTTCCTCTGCGATTTTGCCATCTTTTAATACATAGATTCTGTCCGCACCTGTGATAGTGGACAGACGATGTGCAATCATAATGACTGTTTTATTTCTGGAAAGATTTTCAAATGCTTTCTGCACCAGCACTTCATTGTCCGGGTCTGCAAATGCCGTGGCTTCGTCCAGTATCAGAACCGGTGCATTTTTCAGAAATGCCCTTGCAATGGCAAGTCTCTGTGCCTCTCCGCCGGATACATAGATTCCTTTTGAACCGATAACTGTATTCACGCCGTCCGGAAATTTTTCCAGAATATCCATGCACTGTGCTTCTTTTAATGCCTGCAGGACTTCCTGTTCCGATGCGTCCGGTCTTCCCATGCGGACATTTTCCAGAATACTTGTTTTTAAAAGCTTACTGTCCTGAAATACATAAGAAACATGGTCCATCAGTTCTTTGCTGTCGATATTTTTTACATCCACACCACCGATTTTTACCGCACCGCTCTTTACATCCCAGAACCTCGCAATCAGGGAAGCAAGCGTTGTTTTTCCGCCTCCCGACGGACCGACCAGGGCAATATGTTCTCCGGTCCGGATATTTAATGAAATGCCATCAATCGCATTTCCCTTTGTGTCATCATAAGCAAATGCAACATCCTTTAATTCCACAGATGCATCTTTTGGCACTTCTTTTTTTCCTGCCTCAGCCAGAGGTGCAACATCCAGAATATCGTCCATTCTCTTTAACGCATCTTCCACAATCATCTGAGATTCCCCGGCATAGGCAATCTTCATCAGGGTAACTGTCAGGATAGAAGTAATTAATACATAAAAAATAATATTTAAAATCAGTGTGTCCGTAACACCTTTTCCTGCAAAAGCATAGGCTGCAAGAATCAATGCCGCAAAGATTCCGTTTGCCGCCGTGGTAAATGCAATCATCGGCTTCATCATGCTTTTGGTGTAATCCAGTGTCCATTTTTCATAATCATCAATGGCAGACTTAAATCTCTTAAAAGAAAATACCGTCTGACCGAATGTTTTTACCACCGGAATCCCCCTGACGTATTCAACTGCCTCTGAGGACATGGTTTCGAGGGCATTCTGGTACTGCTTCATATCCTCCGCCATCTTCGGTCCCATCATCAGCGTCCCCATCAGGACAAACGCCAGAACTGCCGGAATCAGACTGATAAGTCCCAGTCGCCAGTCAAATACAAGCATCATCGCCAGCAGTCCGACCGGAGTCGCATAGGAAACTGCTTTATCCGGAAGATTATGCGCCAGGTATGTTTCCGTTGCCGCGGTGGAATCTGTCACTATCTTCCGGATTTTTCCTGTTCCCTCCGCCTCCACATAACCAAGCGGAAGCTTCATGATATGTTCCATCATTTTGATTCTCAGGTTTGCCTGAACCCGGAACGCCGCCTTATGCGAACACATCAGTGCCACAATATAAAACACCATGGACAGCAGGGCAAATCCCACCGCCTGCCAGCCGTAAGATGTAATATGTACCGCCCGGTCAAAATCCGGCCGGACCTCCAGAATTTCTTTTATGATGCAGAACACATCATAAAACGGAATCAGCGCAATCCATGCACTGACTGCTGCCAGAACACAGGACAGATAAGACAGGTACTTATGATTTCCCGCAATGTCCATTAGTCTTGACAGCGCACTTTGCTTTTTTTCCTTCATAATTAACCTCCTTTAAAGCTTTCATGAATTAGTTTCAACTAACCCATATGTATTTATTAAGGCAGTATTCTATTACTGCCCAAATATTCATTCCATATTTCATTCTCCGGTCCGGTTCAGAAATTCCGCCATTGCATTCCATCCTGCATTGTGAAATACCCTGACATTCTGCATAAAATGCTTTGCTTCCTCATAAGTTTTTTCATGAGTCACAAGTTCGTAAATATACTGCCAGCCCATCCGGCAATACACATGGATAAAAAAATCATCCGGCTGATTTGGATTTCCGGTAAACTGTCCGGCAAATTTTTTATAATAGCTCTCCTCAATCTCTGTCAGCCGGTCAAAATAATTTTCATATTCCGTTCCCTGAGATTCACAGAAAATCAATCGAAATTCATCCAGATTCTGATAAATATATTCCAGAACCCGGTCCGTTCCCTCATTTCCTTCTTCTACAGCAAGTGATATACTTTCCTTACCCTCTGCAGTACGGATACTTTCCAGATAAATATCCATCAACCCGTCCGCCGCCGGCTTCACAATCGCAGCAAACAATCCTGCTTTATCGCCAAATCTTGTATAAATCGAATTGGTACTCACTCCGCTGTCGGCCGATATCTTTCTGAGGCTTGCTCCGCGAAAACCACATTTCAAAAATTCCTTCCTTGCCGTCTCCAGCAAAGTCTCCGTCACGCCTTTGGTTTCCCTGCGCATTTCCTTCCTCCTTTTAATAACGCTGTTATTATAACAGTGTTATTTTATACTGTCAATTCTGCTTATTGATTCGTTTTTTCATTTATGGTATATTCTCCGCTTCCAAACGTAAACTTTCTCTTGTACGCACTCTGATGCCAGACTTTCCCGCAGTCTTTGACCATTTCGTCCACATCATATTCTCCATCCGGCAGATAAAGCACCGCACTTGTGTTCGCCGGGATTTCCACATGATATTCCAGCATTTTTTCTCTTTTCCACAAAACCCGCACCGGACCATACACACTGTCATACTCCCCACGCACCATGCGAATCGCATTTTCCGTTTCTTCCATATCAATGCATGGCTGCAAAATGATGTGTTTAAAACCGTCCTCGGAAGAAATTCCTGCCATATAGCGGTACATCCATTCTGCCACTGCGCCATAGGAGAAATGATTGTAAGAATTCATCTCACTGTCGCCAAATCCTTTTTCCGGATGATAGGAATCCCAGCGTTCCCAGATGGTGGTTGCACCGGCATTTACTTCAAACAGCCAGGACGGGCAGGATTCGTTCAACAGTACACGGTAGGCAAGTGTTCCCTCACCGATTTCCGTCAGCACCGGAAGTATCACAGGCACTCCGAGGAATCCGACTGCCAGCGAATTTTTCGTATATCCCGCGCGTACACTTTCCTTATCCGGATGATCGTTTCTGACATTTTCCACGAGAAGTTTCTTTAGTTCCTGCGTCATTTCCTCACCGTCTGTAATTCCTAATTTCAGCATCCAGAGAAGTGCTGTCTGGGAATTTTTCTCATTGACACCGCCCTTATTCTGCATGACCGGAGTTCCGCGGTCCGACCTTACCACAAGACCGTCCTTCTTCTCCACATGACTTCTGAGATACGTTTCTTTGATTTGTTCAAACCGTTTTTCATAGTACAGGCTCTTTTCTTTTTCGCCTATGAGGTCCGCCATTTTTTTCATTAATTTTGTCACATAGGCATACATCAAATCCGCCATCAGTTCATATCCGGTTCCCTGAAATGCCAGCCAGTCCCCATATCCTGTGGTGTCCTGATTCGGTGCCTGATGCCCTGCCCGCTCATGCTGTTTTAAATATTCCATGTACCGGTTCATTTCCTCCCAGTGCTTCCGAATCACCGCTGTATCGCCGGAATGTTCATACAGGCGGTAACAGATGATAATCAGCGCATCACTCCATCCGGATGCCCAGTTGGAAAAGAAATCCCAGAGTGATAATACTGCCGGTGCATATCCGTACTGCCTTGTCGCCGCTCCCAGTTTTTCCTCGTATTCCCGCATAAATGCCTGTGCATCAAAATTATATAACGCGCTGTCTGCAAATACCTGTGCGTCCCCGGTCCATGCCTTGCGCTCGTCTCTCTGCGGGCAGTCCGTAATCATGGTAAAGAAATTACTCATCTGTCCGTACAGAATATTCTGAAACAGCCTGTTAATGCCCGGATGATTCGTCTCTATCTTTCCGTTCTGACGGTAGATGGAAGAAAGTGCCAGAGACTTTAATTCATAAATCTCGATATCGCAATCTGCCGTAACCTCGATATAACGATATCCGAAAAATGAGGTATGTGTCTGATAACATTCTTTCGCACTGCTGCCAAACTGATAATTCACCGCAGAACGTGCATTCCTGAGGCTGTGTGTATACAGAGTTCCGCGCGGTCCGCTGGCATCCCTTGTACCGCTGACAAACTGCTCTGTCACTCTGCTTCCGTCATTTAACATTTCGCCAAAACGAAGCCTTGCACTGCCGCCCTTTTTTCCTTTCCAGACAAGGTATGGTATCGCCGTCATGTTCTGCCCCATATCCGCAATCAATGTCTGCCCTTTCTTTAGATGAACCGGATGATTTTCTTCCCAATTATCCAGATAAAAATCTTCCGCTATCTCTCCGCCCGGATACTCTGATTTTTTTCGATACCCGGAATATGCCGTAAGACTTTTCGGTGTGTGGGAATATTCCGGATTGATTCTGCCATTTCCTGCCGGTTCTCCCTTGATTTTTCCCACATACTCAAACTGTATCAGACTGTCCCCGGAAAGAATGGTTCTGTCCTCCATACTTCCAGTCTGCAACATATTTTTAAGACTGATATATTTCCCCTGATGATAGTCCTCGCCATAATAAATACCGCTTTTCTCCACCGGTCCGTCCGGAACTGCCACCCAGTCCTGTTCCCCGGAGGTAATGTCCTGCCTTGTCCCATCTGCATATTCGATGCGAAGAAGCATTTTGATGCCGGTCTGATTGGCTGTCTCCGCCATCTTATCTGCACCGTCTTTGTCATGCCAGCCCGTTCCTATCAGAAATGCAATGGTAAATCTACCGTCCTTTAAAAACTGTTCCACCGGAAATGTCTGACTGGAAATCGAACGTGCACCATCTCCATATCCCGGTTTCATATGATATTCACTGCCGACTTCCCTGCCGCCGAGAAATACCTGATAAGTACCGATTGCCGTCGCATAAAGTCTGGCTCTTACCACCCGTTCTTTTTTCAATTCTTTTGTGAGCACCAAAACCGGGAGTGTAATGTCCTTTGCACCCAGAAACGGTGCTTTCTCCCATGCAGCATCTCCGGAAATGGCAGTTTCAAAACAGGTCTCTGCCGACGTTACACACGCGCCGTCTTTCATCCAGACTGTTACCTGCCAGGTATATCTTGTCCCCGCTTTCAAAGAAATCTCGCCTGATGCTATCCCTACGGAACGCGTGGAAATCACTTTTCCGCTGTTCCATATTTCCTCTCCCGCACATTTTAAAGAAATCTGATATGCCTCCTGCTCCACGCACTTTTTTCCGGCACACATTTTCCACGAAAAACAAATTCGGTCCTTCTCTACTCCCATCGGAGTCTGCATGAAATTTACCGTCAGATGGTAAAGCTGTGGCTGTTCTTCCAGCTCTTTATAACAGAAACACTCTTTGCTGTGCGAATTTATCACACCAACCGCCTGAAAATAAGAGAAAATTGACACAGAACCCGCATATTTCGCACCCCTGCGCTTTAAATCCTCCGACATGGCATCACTGTACTGATTTGTCACTGTACCGAGCGGCTCGTAAACCGTCCTTCCCCCGGTAAAGCTCCACACATACGCATCCCAGGAACCATATTCCGGCAGAATCTCATCCCGGATAATTCTGCTGTTTATAATACTGCCCCTGATTTTTGGCAGACTCCGGATAATTCCCTCGTCCTGCATCAGGGCCTCTATCTTTTCTTCCCCATATTCGGCGACTTTTTCAAGGTCAAACCCATCATACGCCGCCTCAAAATTTTTCCTCTTGTGAAGCAGTGTCCGCCAGGAAAGCCCTGCCTGAAACAACTCAATCACAAACATTTCATACAGCATCTTCTCATCATGCAGCGGCCTACCCCACTCCTCATCATGATACTTTAAATACAGCGGGTCCTCTGCATATTTCCCGGCACACCGTATCTTTGGAAACTGATTCTCTGACTGTACTTTATCCATTCTTTGTACCTCCATGTGCATCTTTATTTTCTTCTATTATACACATATCAATAACGGATTCAAATATTTCTTATCCAAATATGTAATCCGTTATCCGGGTCAAGCAAATCAGTGCTTGTAAATCCACAATTTTTCCAAAATTCTTCACTTCCCGGCACAGATGTCAGATATATATTTTCACAGCCAACTTTCTTTAACCTCTCACAGATACGTCTTACACAGTCCGTTCCAATCCCTTTTCTTCTCCAGGTTTCTTCCACATAGAACTCCATAATATATCCATAGCCCGGCGGAATTACCCCTTTAATACCACCATCCACGGAATAAAAGGCAAATCCTGCGGCATGATTATCCTTCCATATTACATCAAAAGAAACATCTTCATTTGCATCTGCAATATTGATACGCGAAATCAGCCCTTTTAACAGTTCTTCGTCGGTTTCTTTCTCTCCTATCTCATTCATATACTTCTTCCACATAGGAAGCAGCATTTCAACTTTTTGTTCATAATATTAATCTCCTTAAAATATAAAAAACATGTTTTCAAACCGAAAACATGTTATATTTATCATATTATAAACTTAAAGTTTTACAAACTGCACGATAGCAGATGAATGATAGATGTTTTCAGCTTTATTTGTTAAATTGTTCATATCATTCACCTGCCTTTCTTTAAGGCTTATTATAACTCTTATCTAAGATTTGTCAAGCAGATATGTAACAGACAAATTCAGCATTGCAGGAAAGATGTTTTGGTGGTATGATTTAGTTAGAAATAACTAACAACCGAAAGGAGTCTGCCTATGACAGTAACAGCTATAAAAATTATGTTTGTACTGGGAATCCTTGGTCATGCATTGAATATGTATTGCGACCGCATACTTAGCATATTTCCGAATGGAACTATCAAATTCGATAATATAGCAGAAATCAAAAAGGATGGTGTACTGGCAAAGATGATGGAAGGGGTATCCCCGGAAGTTCCCCTGCGGTCTGCGGTATTAGGCGTATTTGCACTGGTATTGGAATTTCTCAGCTATGTTTCACTCGGAATTTACACTTATGAAAAATCACAGGTATTTGGTGCGATTATGTTTGTCACAGCCGCCTTTTTCTGCATTGTTGGTTCTGGTTTTCATGTCAAAACCGCACTGGCAGAGTATGTATTTCTAAAACTGGATGGCGACAGCAGGGCAAAGGATATCATGCTGGATTTAAAAGACAATGCACTAATCCTGCGCATCTGCATGGCAGGTATGGTCGTTTATATCATTACACTGATTGCTGCGATTGTAACCGGTGTGATTGGCTTTCCGGTATGGTCAGTAATTTTTACCATCTTACCGGTTGCCATTCTTTTATTTCCGCTTAAAATCATCGGAACATTACATATTGCGGCTATGGTATCCATGTTTGCATGGATTTTCCTGATATAGTTTTTCATGAGATTAAAAAAAATTATCAGGATGATTTGGAGAAAGATTTATGAATAGAAAGAAGTGACATAAATGAAGATAAAACAGCAAAAACAAATCAAAGCATTTTTAATCGAAGAATTTGGAGAAAGTAAGGCAAACACTCTGTTTCACAGTCAGGAAAAAACGCTGGACACATTGATTGAAAATACGAAAAACAAGTCCGAAAATCAAATGAAAACCCTTGTCCAGACGGTTCTTCCCCGCATAGCACTCTATAAAACCCTGTCAAAAGACAGTCTTTCTAAAGAAGATGTCTATGCGTATATGCGGAAATATATGCTTGATAAAGTCGCGGCAAAAAAGCATGCATCTACGGCAAAAATGGAATTAGTACCGGGATTTTACTCTATTTACAGCCACATTTTTCTTAAAATCATGCGCACCACGGACTTGCAGGAAAGTGTTCAAAGTCATACCAAAGATTCCTATGATGTGACAATCACAAAATGTCTCTGGCATACAGCCTGCCAGGAAAACGGCTGTGAGGAACTGTGCCGCCTGTTTTGCGATGTTGATGATGTGACATACGGCGGTCTGAAAAAGATAGGCTTTACCCGTACCCAAACTCTGGGGTATGGCGGGGACTGCTGTGATTTTCATTTTTTCAGGAAATAGCTGATATTTCATGACACAACTGACAACTACGAGGAGGAACGAAAATAACAGCGAAAACTAAAATGATTATTTTTCCTATACAGCTAAAAAAGATTATTGTCGGAATTTATTGAATATGATATACTTCTTTTACTGTCACTCCCCAAACAGACAGGGAAGGGAGGTGTGCCATTTGGAAACTTTATGCTCTTTTATTCTCTCAGTTGTTGCAAGCATTGTTGCCTATTACATATGTAAGTATATAGACAAAGAGGATTAGTGACAGTAATCATATAGGCAAAAAGAGACACCCATCAACTTGACCGGTTCTGGGTGTCTTTTTTGTGTGCCATCACACTTTATACTCTTTTATCTGGCACGTTCTGCGCCTGACTTTATTATAATATGTACCAATTAAAAAATCAAGACCAATAGAAATTATTTTTTTCTTTTTCTGCTACTTTTACAGTACTGTATCTACATAATGCATACAAATCGAAAAAGGTTAGCTGTTATATATAACTAACTAAAAATTGACAGAACAACGTCAAATGCTTAAAATATAATTTGAAATACATAGGAACATACAGAAAGGATTTACATTATGGAATACATTGAATTATCCCCTGAAGATAAAGCAGGCATTTGTGAAATGTCTAAAATGGCAACCGCTATTGTAAGAGAACACTTTGACCCTTTAATCGGCAAAGAACAGAATGACTATATGCTGGAAAAATTCCAGACAGAACAGGCGATAGCAGAACAGCTCAAAAGTGGATATCATTATTTTTTTGTCCGCGAGGAAAATAGAAATCTTGGATTTCTGGCATTTTATCCCAAAAAAGATGTTCTGTATTTAAGCAAATTTTATTTATACAAATCTGAGCGCGGCAAAGGATATTCCCACGATATGATGACATTTGTTATTACCAATGCAAAGGAATTAAAATTAAACGGCATTGAATTAAATGTAAACAAACATAACAGTGCCTGCCGTGCATATGAAAGCCTCGGATTTAAAATTGTCCGTTCTGAAAAAAATGATATCGGAAACGGCTTTTATATGGATGATTATGTGTACCGTCTGGATTTCTAACTACTCCTGCTTACAGTCCATATCAGAGGAAACATAAAATTCCTCCCCGCTATCCAGACAGATTGCTGCGAGTCTTCCTCCCGGAAGACATGCACCGCAGTCAATCGCAATATGGTTGTTTTTCCGGTAAATATATCCGGGGTTCGGATTTCCTGCAATATGCTGTGTTGGTGTATGCCCTGTCACTACATAGGTATCCGGGAAATACTGTGTATCATAATCTGCACGGTCCCACAGCATTTCTTTCAGGGTATAATCATCGATATCCTTTTCCGGCGAATAATTTCCCAATCCGGCATGTACCAGAAAATATTTTTTTCCCGCGACCTGCAGTTCCTCGCAAACAGAAAAGTCTTTCATAAAATCAAGAACATCTTCCTGTTCTTCCCTGTTCAATGTCCGAAACTCCTGCATGGTTGTGCTGCTTCCATTCATCTGCCACTCAGAAATCCCCTGTATCATTCCTTCGTTCATATGTTCAATGGAATCCTCTGTAATTTCCTGCATCAGAAATTCAAGGCACCGGATTGCCATAAGCTCATGATTTCCCACCAGGCAGAATGCATTCGGCATTTCCATCAGCTTATGTAAAACTTTGATGGGATGCGGTCCTCTGTCCACAACATCGCCCAGAACATAAAGTGTGTCTTTTTCACTGAATTTTATTTTTTTCAGTAATTCCATAAACAAATCATAATTTCCATGAATATCCGATATCACATATACAGCCATCCAAATACCTCCGTTATTTATCCTGCATCATTTGTTACTGATATTTATATCGGACAAATTTTCATCTTATCCATGACATTCGCAAAGATTTTATCAACTTTTATTTTTAGAATCTGATGGTAAAAATTCATTCTACTTCTGCTCTCTTTGCATCCTCTCTCTTCTCATCTCCAGCTCTTTTAAAACTGCTTTTTCCTGTTTTTCAAAGCGGATATAGAAAAGCATTACGATTGCACCGGTAATAAAGAAAATGGCTGGCAGATATGAAAATCCAAATTTCATTGCAGTCAGTGCACTGGCTGTCTGTTCCTGATTTGCTACATATCCAAAATGCTGCAGCAGCTTTAATGGAATAAAATCACCCATTCCGGTTCCAATCTGAAGGCCTGCTGCACTTCCAACTGCGGTTAAAAATCCACTTGCACGGATTCCGTTTTTATATTCTCCATAATCCACTGTATCTGACAGCATTGCAAATGGCATCGAAACAGCAATTCCTGTTCCAATACTTGTAATCACCCATGCAACGAGAATAAACACAAAATGTTTTCCCGATATTCCAAGCATAATCTGCCCACCCGATGCAATTAAAAATCCAAGAATCATTGTTACTGTTTTTGATAATTTTTTTGTAAGGAATGGAATAGCCACTACACCTATCATCTGCGTCAAAACCAGGGCATTTAAGATAGAAACATAACTTTCATTTTTCAGATAGTAACGGGAGTAATAAATCAGGGATGATGTTCTTGTGGAATTACCCAGCCAGTAGAACATACTTCCTATTACAACGATAACCCATGGCCAGTTCGATTTTAATGCCTTGAAACAATCCTTAATCGGCAAGCTCTTGTCAGCATCTTCCATATTCACTTCTTTTGTATTTTTAAATGCAAAGAAAAACATAGCTGCTGAGACTACTGCATAAATCAGTACGGTACAAAAGAATCCTCTCTGTCTGTTTCCCTGTCCAAGAACGGATACCAATGTTAATGTGAAAGTTGCTGTAATAAAATATCCGACATTGCCGCCAATCATACGAAATGAATTAAGCTTTGTTCTTTCATAGGAATCATTACTCAGATTTGGCAAAATAGATGTAATCGGTGTCGAAATGCCGGTATATAAAATGCTTGCTGTCAAATAGGTAAATCCGGCATATATCACTTTTGACGTACCTCTCAGTCCCGGTGTAAAAAATGTCAATGCCATAAATACTGCAAATGGTATCGCAAGTCTGGCAAACCATGGACGACTTTTCCCATATTTGGATTTTGTCTTATCAATGGTAATTCCCCATAACGGAACTGTTGCTGTATTAATAATTCTTACCAATAATGCTATCACTGCCGCAGTCCCGATGGAAATTCCAAAAACATCCGTATGATAATAATTAATAAAACTTGTCAATGTACAATACAATAAGTTTCCAGCAGCATCTGTACCTGCATATGCCACTCTGTTTTTTAATGATAAACCACTTTGATTTTTACTCATATGTTATACCTATCCTTTCTCATATTTTTGTCTGTAATGTCTTGGAGATATTCCCATATATTTTTTAAAACAGTTTGAAAAATAGATATCCGAACTAAATCCTGTAATTTTTGCAATCTTCTGAATGCTGAAATCTGTCCTTATTAAATATTGTTTTGCATAATTCATCCGCATTTCCAGTAATATTTCCAGCGGTGTTTTTCCGAAAGTTGTCTTCATTGCCTTTGCCAGATAGTTTTTATGCAGATGAAATACATCTTCCAAAACCTCATTTGTAATCGGTTGATCCAGGTTCTTTTCCAGGTATATCTGAATCTGTTCTGCCAATGAAGTAAGCCTGTCTTTGTGGATTCCCGCATCTTCTATAAATCTCAGAAATTTCAGAAATAACCGTTCTGTCTTCCAGATATCATTCTGCAAGGTACTGTCCAGTATTTCCTGAAATAATTCAAACATAAGTTCCGGCTCTTTGATTGATGTATACTTCGATAAATGCAAGGTATAGGAACACTGATGAAAATGCAGTTCCGGTATTGGAAGCTTTGAAACAAATATTGTTCCGGTATTGCTCTGTTTCCATTCCGAAGTTGTATAAAAATGCAACCAGTAAAATCCGGTATCTTCTTCGCACGGTTTCCATCCATAATGGTGTCTGTCAGGTAATAATATAAACATTTCATTTTCCCTGATTTCATATTGTTGTTCTTCTTCTGCCAGAAACAGACAGCCTTTCTTTACAACAATCAAATCAAAATATCCCAGATTTCTTCGTTCTACATGACTCTGTCCTTTTTTCATAATTCTGTAATTTCCTTCTATAAAATCTGGAAAAGGTGGAACTGAAATCGATATAATATTACCTGCCATACTATTACCTCCATAAATATCTTAAGTTTATGCTTCAAATTGTTCTATTAAATTATTTGTCAGAATGAAATGATTCTGACCTTTTTCGCTCTTTAATCTGATTATATCATGCCCTGAAACATAATAAAACTGATTTATATACGGTGCATAGCTTGTAATTATATAACCCTTTTCATCTTCTTCATAGCTTCCATTTATGACTGCGATAGTATCTCCACGATGGATAATAAATGTCTTATCTCCAAAATTTTCAAGATATGCAACCATTTCTTCTCCCATATCCCAGTCCGGTGTCTGACTGTCATTTTCAAATAATTTAGCAAAAATGCCTCCATCCCTGTAAAATGTGGATTGTCCAAACCGGTCTCTGGAAAGATCCGGCCGGTTGATATGAGGTCCGGCCACTGCATAAGTGGATGCCGCCATACCTTTCTTTAATGGTGAGGCTGCTGTTGCATGTGTATCATAACAATAAAGAACTGCTGCTGTTGCCCTGTAACTTGCCTCCAGATAATCAATATCTTTTAACAGACGATATACTTTATATGCCGAAGCAGCCGTAACACCTCCCCAGAGTGAATGTATCATATAGGTAAGTGCTTCCCACCATCTGTCCGGATTCTGTGCCCGGAAATCATTGGAATATCCGATATTTGCAAGTAATAATTTTCCATATCTTTCTGCCGCCTCAGTTCTTCCACACTCTGCCAATGCTCCCGCGGTTGGTCCAAATCCGGCATTATCATAAAAATGTTCTGTAATTGCTGCTTTATAATGAACAGCTTCCTTCTCCACACGGTCTATGACTGTCTGCCAAAGGTCATTAATTCTTTCATATTCATCCGTAAGACCTTTCTCCTTTAATTTCTTTAACAGGTCATTAAAATATAGAAAATATACTCCGAGCATCTGGGATTCTTCTTTCCCGCGTTCCTCCTCATGCAGCTGTGGGTTTACTCTCAGTTCAAACACTTCAGCCGCCCACCTTAGATAAGTATCAGCCGGATTTAATGCAAGTACAGAATCCTCAAATTCTGATAACAGATAGAACAAATGTGCAATATATTCAAAGTCCATACAGCGATAAAAATCGCCATACAGTTTTTCCGGTTTCCGGAAATCGCCCTGATAAAACCATTTTGGACGGACATAATTCACTGCACACTTTTCTACTTTTTGAACCTGTGTGACATCCAGTGTACCCAGCAGATTTTTCTTAAGTACCAGATTTGCTTTTCCGAGTGATTCTCCCTGATTGGAAACCGGTGCAAATGCACATGCCGGATTTCCATCTTCTCCAGTATACAACTCATTACAGATATATTGGACACGTTCCTCAATCACTTTATCCAGACGATCCATGACATTTAAAACAGTAAAATCTTCTGTACCATTTGTAAATGTAAATACTATCTTATGTTCTCCCATATGCTGTGGCCGGAATGAAAAACCATAAGAACCATTTGTTTCTTCATTAACGGTTACTTCACCATTTACCACCTTATTATCTGACTGATATTCCGCCCTGACTTTTAAAAGTTTTAAACCATCCGGTAATTTAATTCTGCCTCTTACTGTTTCCCCGATAATATTTAATGGGGTATATTCTATGAATGGATGCCTTAATAACAATCCATTTTCATAAAATTCATCTTTTGTCTTATTTGTATTGATGACATATTCCCACGTTTTTATTTCGTTTGCTCCAAGTGCAAATCCATTTTTTTCGTAAATCCAGTCATGATTCTGAAAATTTTTTTCATAACCTCCTGAAAGATATAATTTATGAAAAAGCATACCATCCAGTGACGGCGATACATTTTCAAAAAACAAATTCCGGTATGCACAATAGGTGCCTATGGATTTTGTTTCTCCCACTGTCTGGTACATACCAAGGCTTTCACTGGTTCCATCTCTTCTGGCAATACTTAACTTTGTATAATTCTTTGATACGGATGTAAACACAGCCGCTGAATTATGAATATTCTTTTCTACATTTTTATCGCGAAACATTACATATGCAAATGAAATCCAGATACCAAACTCATCAATACTGATTTCCTCATTCGTATTATTTGTTACTCGCACTTCCCAACACAATCCATCTTTTCTTTTTTGCAAATCATAAATGAACTCAACCGATAATTTTTCAAAATTATATTTTATATCTGCTTTTGCGTCTCCTTTCTTTATTTGCGGAATTGTCTCATTACTGCTTATTTTCGTTCCATCAGCAATGATATCGAACTCTCCGAATAATTTATCCTGTTCCTTATAACCTGCCTCTTTTAAATATCCCTCATCCATGACCCAGTTCATTTTGTATGCATCATCCTTTATCACAAGCTCTGATACATATCCACGATTACTGATTTTCATTTTTAGTTTTTCATTTTCTATCATCTATGCCTTACCTCCTTTTACCTAATCTTAACACATCGCAATCAAAACAACTATATACTATCGCAATTAAAACTTAACAGATTTCACACTAAAAATCCGGGGCGATATTTTTTTCTATGCATTACTAACAAAAGGAGAATACCTTTTTTTGTGCAACTTTTCTTATGAATTTTTATAAATATAATTTAAAAGAATTCACACACATATTATTTTTATTTTCTTCTCAGGATTTTTCATAAATTTAACACTCTGAAAGAGAAAAAAAGACTCAATCTAAATTGAGTCTTTTTTCCTATTTCAACATACCATATATACATTCTACCAGGGTCAGGGCAAGTACTACATTCACAATCCGGTAATGCTTCAAATAAAATTTTTGAATCAGCATTCCCGTACCAATCCATGTAGTCGTTGCAATTGTTCCAATTGTTGCTATGACTATTTCAAAAAACAAAAGTACCGGAAATGTTGTTGTAAATTTCACAATATATCCGGTCAGTGCCGTAATCCCAAACATATAAATTTTTATATTCACGAATTGAAGCAGAAAACTTTTCCGTAAATGTATAATGATGGGCAGAAACCCCAAACTTTATTTTGGGAGGTAATTCCGTAATATACCTGTCCTCCAGCAGTTCCATCTGCTGAATTACCTGCCTGGCATATCCAAGAAATTCCATTCCTTCCTTTGTCAGGGTGATTCCGGTTCTGCTCCTGCTAAAAATGCTTATTCCCGCTTCTTTTTCTATTTCCCTGATGGCATTGGAAAGACTGGGCTGTGATATAAAAAGCTTCTTTGCTGCTTCTGTAATAGAGCCTGCCTCCGACACCATCAGAACATATTTTAATTGCTGAATTGTCATATATTAAATTCCTCATCCGTATTTATGCAGAATGCCGCAATATTTCCTGTTATCATAGGCAAAACAATTCCACTTGCTGTAAACATAGCAGACAATGTTAATTTTTTTATTTGTTTTTCCATCTTATTTTCTCCTTCTTTCATAATATTGACTAATCAACAAATATTTTTATTACAACCGGCAATTCGGTGTGGATTCCCGCTGCCTGTACATTCGAACTGAAATGCATCATGCTTATAATTAATTACAACATCTTTTCCCCACTCATGTCCCCGGTTATAATAATATGCTGCAAATTCCTTTCCATGCCCCATGAAAAACCAGTGTTCTATCCGGTGGGAGTCTGATAACAGAATAAAAGGCGGGTGTCCCCGCCTTTCTCATCTTTTCCTTTAGTCTGCCGGAATAAATGGAAGCTCTATCGTATCCGAACTTTTCTTGTTGGAATCCGATTTATCTGATTCACTATCTTTCTGACTTTCCTGTTTTTTGTTGTTATCCGTTGTCTGATCTGACCTTGTACTGGAATCTTTGCCATTGTCATCATTGCTTTGATCACGGTCTGTATTCTCTGCCTGATCCTTCTGTCCTGCTGTATTCGCTTTAGAATCCGATGATTCCTGACTGTCCGAATGTGAAGGCTTTTTATCTGCCTGCACTTCGCTGTCTGCACCGGATGTATTCTTTGTGTCAGACGATTTCGGATCATCCTTTTCCACTGTGGACTCCGTCTGCTCCTTTGAATCAGATTTTCCATCCGTACCAATCGGCAGAACCGGAAGTTCCATGTCATTTTCCTTACTCTCTGTTGTCTGACCGGATACAGCCTGAATACTATTCTTCTCCGAACCCGGATTACTTATTGCAGCTGCCACACCAATAGCAACTGCTGCAATGGCAATTCCGATTCCTGATACGATCATTATCTTTCTCTTATTCTTCGTTTTCATTAATTTCCTGAATTTGGTGCAAACAATGTTCCCTGATAATCACTTGTATCTGAAAACGGTACAAACGGTGTCTCCGGAACACCACTTGTTGTAATAATGTCCCTCGTTTTAAACTCTACAATCTCCATCTCCGGTGTTTCGTATCTCTTTTTCATAATCTGATATTCCTTTCATTCTTTTTATTAATTCTGTGTTAATGTCCATGTTCCTGTTGCCCGGTTACTTTGATAGTTCGCCTGTTAATTGGACTGGCATACAGAGCGTGCGGTATATGCATAATTACTGAACGCTTTTACCAATGTTACCAAATCATCCTTATAGGTCCCTTCCGCAGCATTTAATACCTGATAGCAGTACATCATCGCACAGTAATCTCCGCTCAATGTGTTAGTGCCATCGGTTACGGTAAATGTTTTTGAGTTTCCTAACTCATTCGCTCCGATATTTTCCAGAGACAGAATATAATACTGACCTCGCTTTATCGGTGTGATTTCTTTTCCATCTACTGAAAATATCAGCTTTGACACATCAATTCCTTCCTTTGGTTCATAGAAGAGATTCAATGTGGTTTCCGATTTTAACACCATACTAAGTCCGGCAAATTGTCCAAGCACATCATTTTCAGCCTTTTTAGCAACAAAACCATCAATATAACCATCAAACCGATCCGGTATTTCCTGCCCATCATCATTTAAATACTTATTTGCCAGTTCTTCCACTGCCTGATTAAAATACTTCTGTGAGCAGGCACCATAATTCAACATAGCCACTGCAAAGGGATAAGTATCCACATACAAATCAACATGGTTAAGTATGTATTGCGCATAATCTCTGACCGTATAGGTATATTCTTTGCCGCAGTTTCCATTTCCGTCAAACATCTGCGCTTTGATATCCTGTGTCATCTCATAGGATGATACCTCACATGGAAATCTGTAATAGGTTGTCCCCTCTTTGATTGTGGTGTTCGTCTGTGCCTCGGAAACAGGCACTTTCGTAACGGTTCCATTCGGAAGGGTAAACTGCATATATGCATTCTCGTCTGCAATGATTTTATCTGACAACTCCATATAGAAATTAACACCAATATTACCCGTAAGACTTAAGGAATAACCCGCAAGCTTCGCACCAATACCATCAATGATTGCATCGCAGTCATCACATTTTCCATCATTATCCGCATCAATATGTTCGCCATAAGTATTCTTCTCTGTATTGGAATATTCATAGGATACGGCATCCCCCGGCTTGCCTTCGCATCCGTTATAGGTAGCATTTTTGTAAACTTTAGCTCCACCTAAGGTTGGATAGGTGTCTGTTCCGATAGTCTGTCCCCAAACCTCTTCGGTCTGGTCAAGCTGTAAGAGATACGCAACCTCACCGGTTTTATACTGCTCTGTCGTTTTACCTTCAACCTTTTCAGTGGTTCCGTCATTCGCACCTATCGCATTTCCTGTATAAATGGTACTGTCATAATAACAGTTTGTGATGGTTGCACCATTGCTATTACCGCCACTCAATCCTCCTACAGAGTTACCTGTTGCTCTGACTTCACCCGTGTTATTACAATTTATAATAACTGATTCATAATTATCTCCACTCAATCCTCCTATATAATAACTCGTTCCTTCAACTTCACCTGTGTTATTACAGTTTGTGACGGTTCCGCCATTGTAATTTTTTCCGCACACGCCTCCTACATATGATTTACCACTGACAATACCTGCGTTATTACAATTTGCAATTGTTCCATAATTATTTCCACTTACTCCCCCTACGCTATCATCATTTTCACCAACGTTCCCTGTATTGCTGCAATTTGTAATTATTCCGGAATTACTTCCACACACGCCTCCTACAGCTTCACTTCCTCGGACAATACCTGTATTATAGCAATTTGTGATTGCTCCTTGATTCGTGTTATATCCGCACACGCCTCCTACCCAGTTCCCTCGATAGAGTTGACCATAGAAATAAGAGTCCAAAATACCTACATTAGCAATCTTTCCACTGTTAGCACCGAACAATCCTATATAATGAGCCTCTTGATTGAAATACAATCCACTGATTGTGTATTTTCGTCCATCAAATGTACCAGTGTATACGTTAGAGCTTGTGCCATCTAATCGGTGTCCATTCCTTAAAATTTCCCTCATTCAAGGTTCCATCCGACTTTAAAATATTTTCATTCACAACAATATCCGCTGTCAGAACTGCATTCGCTGATATATTCTTCTCTACGCCCGAAAGTGTACCATTTACAAGTCCGGCAAACCAGTAAAGCTGACCGGCATTACTGATTTCGTATACCTCATCCACGCTGTCGTCCCCATCTATGTCATACTTGTCTGTGGTAAGATTTGCTGGCTGATATACCTGATTACATGCACAGAATCCATTCTCACTGATACTATGTGTTTCCGTTTCTTCGGTCACATATCCAATCGGACAATCTTTGCACGCCACGCCTTTTACATGTTCATTGTCATCCTTCCATGTGTATACAACATCACCGTTTGTATTATGTTCGTGTTCAACTCCATCTACCAGGAGACTCGCACCATCTTCCAACGTGAGTTTCTCCGGATTGCTAATGCTTGCACCACTCTTAAATTCAATGCTTTCTCCACTTGCAATCGTCAGATTTTCTTTTAATGTGGCTGTGCCATATACATATGTTTTTGTTACATCATCATCGGTATCAGCATCTTTCCATTGCTTTGTGATAACAGAGTTACTGAAATCACACTCGCTTAGTACAGGTTCTTGGCTTGCTAAAGCACGACTAACCACAATCTGGCTTCCTGATATATTAATTGGTTGATTTGATTTAATTACCTCACCTTCTCTTAGTTCTGTTGTTGCTTTCGTTTCAACATAACTGTCTACTATATTAATTTTATTACTACTAATTACCTCTGAATAATCCTCATTACCCGCTACAACATGGCTATTTTCAATCGTTAAACTACCACTACAATCAATTTGGGAAGTCTCCACCGTTGCTCCTATAATATTTAAATTATTATTATTTGAGCCAGAGTCAGCTATACTGATTTTTCCACAACTCAGACTTCCATTATGACTGTTACCATTTATCTCTAACGTAGGTGCAATACCGCTTTCTGTTAAAATACTCTGAATCATCATATCTGATCTCATAGTATTTGTTCCGGATAAGATGATTGCAATATCGCCGTTCTGACTCAAAATGTTACCAGAAATAGATGCACTGTCCAATACAAATTGATTCTTCGTACTGTCATAGTACCAATTTGTTCCCTGATATATCGTATCCTCATTACTGGAAACTCCATCATCCTGAATTTCCCCATTATCAATAATCCTTGTTGAGCCTATTATCAAATATTGGGGAATCTTTCCCGCTGCAGTCTCCTCAGCCTTCGCCGTAAGCACACCCCATTCATTCACATCCACCGCCGACAGCACCATAAGAGCCGCCATTGCTCCGGCAAATATCCTCCTTGCTCCTCGTTTTCTTTCCTTTCGTTTCATATCTTCCTCCTTTTCTTTCATTGTCTGTGCATCGCTTATTTCTTTAACAGGCACACACAACAAACACTTACTCCCTCTCTGTCATTCAGAGATTTTTACATAATTTAAAATCATTTCCTTTAACCGTAACAACTCCGGTGTATAATCTTTATTTACCTGAGCACCCCAGATAAAGCCGCCGGCATAATGTGCACAGGCTGACATCATCGTATGCACTGTCACACGGAGAAATTCCTCTCTGGGAATATCTGTGCGAAAAGTGTGATCTTCCTTTGCTTTCTCATACATCCATTCCAATCTCGTATTGACCGAATAAAGCGATGCATTAAACTCCTCAAGCTGCTCCTCCTTCACTCCCTCATGTGTAACATAATGGTTAAAATTGTCATTATATTGCAATAAATCCTTGTGATGCTGGTACATGTCAATGTAACTGTCCAGTGTGAAAGTAAACCTATCGATTGCCGGAATATCTCCAATAGATGTGAGCGGACGCTTAGCATCCAACGCATCCAGATATTCTTTCCATTTGGCAGCACACACAGCAATGACTAACTCCAGCTTATTCGGATAATAACGGAATAATGTCGCTCGTCCTACTCCTGCCGCCTCTGCAATCTCTCCCATACTGACCGGCTCAATTTTCTTTTCTACAAAAATTTGAAATGCTGCATTAATAATTGCCTTTCTTCTCTTATCTTTTGTACTGCTTTGATATTCCACTCATAAATAGCCCTTTCTTTGATACTCACTGTCTCAATTATACAGAGAAACTTCTGTCTTGTCAATATTCAGTTTCCTTCCAATGTTCCATAAAAAGAAGGGATTTCTCTTTTCCTGCCAAAACCATATTCCTGACAGCCATAATTAATTTATAAAAAGTGTATGTCGCTACTGCATAAATCATCAGTCCAGGATATGACTTTCCTCCCACACCTGATACAAGCATAATTACTGCTCCGCCCAAAGCAATACTTGAGATAGAAAGCATAATTCCACAATTTCTATATACTCTCCATGCTCTTGCCTCTAAATTATCCTCTCTTTTGTGTCTGTTGCCCTTATCTTTATGCACTTTTTTCCATAGAAATTTCCCATCATACACATTCTTTGCATAAGACACTGACAAAAACGCATAATACATAATAAAATATACAGGCTCCGGAAAAGAATGTGTAATGGCTGCATAAACAGACGCAACTGCTGCACAAAGCGTAACCAAAAATATCATACATTGATTTCTTTTTGTCATAAAGCGGCTAATATAATATTTTAATACAAAATATCATAATTTGCAAAAAAGTGTTGGTCGATTTTGACCAACACTTTTTTAACTTGTTAGTAATTTTATATACAAAAAAGCTGCTGCTCCATAGATAATTTATCTATTTTGCAACAGCCCCTTTTCGCTCATGATATTAGCATCTTTTTATTATGGCATTCCAATGATGGTTGGATATGCATTTCCTTCTGTTACTTCCCAGACATCTGTGCCATCCACACGTTTTGACCATGTATTTAATGTATTTACAAGGTTCATGCCTGCTGTGCCATCTTCACAAACACTGCTCATCTCTGAAGCAGGACTTGTAAACCAGGCTGTCTTCTGTGATTTGATAGTTGTTATAGAACTCTCTGCATAAATTGCATTGTTCGTGAATATCGTATCCTTCAGGAAATAACACTGCTCCACAGCTACGCGGTCGTTATCATGAACATTTCCACTCGCTGCTCCGAGGATTGCTCCACATAGACCATTCTTTCTTGCAATGATTCGTCCGGCATTATAACAGTTATAAATCTCATCTTTATAATTGGATACACCCACTATTCCTCCGCCAAATGTATGCCTAAAAAAAAGCCAGGCACTATTTTTTGGATAGGTATAAATTGTCGCAAAGTTTGCACAGTTTGTAACTTTAGAAGTACTGATATAGCCTACAATTCCTCCTATATAATTTTCAAATTTAGTGTTTGCCCTATATTGATCTAGAATTTTACCATAGGAAATGCATTTTGAGATAGTTGCTCCATCACTACGTCCTGCAATGCCTCCGGTATATGTTGTACCTACTGCCACAACAGCACTGACACAGTTGGTAATGCTTCCACTCCGTATTCTTCCGGCAATACCACCTATATAGTTTGCATACTCAAAGATGGAATCTTCCACTCTGACATTGGCAATGATTGCTTCTGCATCTGAACTTGTATATCCGAAAAGTCCCTTATAGTCATCACTATTGATACATACCATACCTCTAACAGTATGATTCTGTCCATCAAAGGTTCCTGCAAAGTTGTCAATCTGTTCCCACAGATAGCCTGTCATATCAATATCTGCACCAAGCAGAATTGTTTTTCCTGCAAAGTTTCCACCAAGTACGGATACACCTGCAAGCTGCTCCGGTGTCGTGATGGTAAATTCTGTATCCACATCATTATACCAGCTGGTATCCGCATGACCGTTCCAGCTTTCGTTTGGAGCTGCCGTGGTAGATGCAGACGGAATATACAGAGTCCTTGCTACATCTTCATAGTTCGGGTCATCCGTAATCGAGATATAAACGTCATAGGTGATTCCCGGTGTCAGATAATCAATTCTGTCTCTTTTCATATTATTTGTACAAATATTAGCATCCTGTAAACCATTATAACCTGTTACTGTAAGTGTTAATACCGCTTTATCAGATAAATCATAGATGTCTCCTGCATTTGTTTTCAAGTAGGTATATCCACTATCTACCACCTCACCATTTGCCTCTATGTTTCTGACTGCCTTGTCGATTTTCAGTACCGCTTCATAGGTCTGCTCAAATTTCGCATAGACATTGTCGGCCGGTCTGGAAATGGTGACATTATAAACACCTGCGTTGACCGGTAATCCTTCTTCATAGTCTGTATTGCCCTGGCGCATATATTTCATCGTAAATTCATCTTCTGAAACAGCTGCGTCTCCCGCATCAAAGGTATAGACAGGGGGATGAGTCACTCCCTTTTCATAAGTTTCCTCTTCTATCTCACCAAAGTCAAATACTGATTTGTCAATGTCTACTAACTTTCTCCAGCGTGCATAGAGCGTCTGGTTTTCTGTTATCTTTACAGGAGTTTCCTCAGTGACCTGGCTGCCGTTTTCCTGTGCAGTAAACCAGCCATCAAATGCATATCCGGTTCTCTCCGGCTGTGGCAGTGTGCCATAAACTCCGTCGTAGGTCACAGTCTTGGCAGTTTCGCCTTCGCCAAGTTCATTTCCTCCATTGACATGGAAGCTGACTTCGTATTCCTTTGGAATCCACTTTGCGTAAACCTCGGCTCCGCCTACCGGCATCTTTCTTTCTGCAAATTCATTTTCAAAGGTTCCATCATCTAAGTACCAGCCTGCAAAGGTATAACCATCTCTTTGTGGTACTGGAAGAACGCCTATCAGGCTTCCTTCTACTTTTACAATATCAGCAACCTCGCTTCCTCCATTTTCATGGAACTTCACGGCTGCATCCGGTCCGATAATCTGTCCGCAGACAATCTGGTAAACCACTGGACCGGTCAGTTTACTCATAGCTGGTGAGATATCCTTAATGGAAAGTCCATTGTAAGATACAATCTCTTCAACCTCTGAGAAATCCGGATAGGTTCCCTTCTGTGCAATCTGTACGATATCCTCATGGTCTAATCCTGTGAAGCTAAACGTTACTTTTGCACTGTTATCCACATAGACTGCTTCTGCCGGGATGCCGAAAAACAGTGCTTCTGCCATCTTACCATTTATCGGCTGTGTGAAATCAAATCCTGTCTCACTCTCTACACCAGCAAACTTTGTATACACCTGATTTGCTGCGGTGCCTGTCTCCTCCAGGGAGCTAAAGTCAAAGGTTTCCCCGTACTTTGCATAGAATGTCTGGCTGGTCAGACTTCCATCCTCGTTCTGGATGTTTCCTACCGTGACTTCATAGGTCTTGTAGCCCACCTGGTAATCATATACGGTATTTCCAATCAGGGTAAGGTCTGTGGTCTGGATATCTCCATAACCGCTTCCCTGTATGTATTTTGCATCATTCCACCCAATCAGGTCACGGATTTCTTCGTCCGTTGGCAGATTGTATGGCTGGTTCTTTAATACCTTCTGGCTCCATACTGTCTGGTATCCGTCCGTATCATTTCCGACTCTGACAGAAACAGTATAGTATTCCTTCAGTTCGTCCGTGGAAAGACTGGTCCACACGAGTGGAATCGTGACGGTCATGTCATACTTGGAGAATGCCAGCTTACTGTACAGATAGGTGATGGTCAAATCACATTCCATGTAGCGGGTGCCTTCCGGAACATTGACCGTAATGGTGCCGTTGTCCTTATTCAGTGTGAAATTCGGGTTGGACAGCGTCATCTGATATGCACTGTAATCAAGCGGTTCACTTCCGATGATACCGGTCTTTAAATCCAGATATCTCAGTGCTCTTAACTCATCGGCAAGAGTTGCTGTGATGCCGTTCGTGCTGTCCTCATCGTCATCCCTTAAAATAACCTTTTCATCTTCCTCCGGCTGGTAAGCAGGTTCAAAATAATACTTTTGTGCTCCCGCTGTCAGGAGAGGAATCTCCTTATCTAAGAAGTTGTAGCTGTATTCAAACAGATTGCCCAATGCATTTGCCTCAAATCCCAGCATAAAGTATAATCCGAAATCAAGGTATAACGCACCTGCCATACGCTCTTTCGAGGTCTGCTGGCCGGAGTTTGCCGCACGGTATCTGTCATATTCGTAAACGAAGAATCCATAGATTTTCGCATATGGTCCAAGTTCCGCAGTAATGCCGACGGATGCAAATTTACCGGTGCCGAGTCCCACATAGAGTTTTGCCTCCACACCTGCCTTTACGCCAAGTCTTCCCATGACATAGAACTGGAAGTGGAACTGCTCATCCATCAAATCCATGGAGGAGTTTCCGGCTGTCGGTGAGAATAAACCAATCCTGAACCAGAAGTTATAACGTTTTCCGACTTCGTACTGCAGATTGGAGCCAATCGCAAGGCTTAAGTCTGACCGTACAATGAAACTTGTCTCAATACCGATGGCAAGACCGTAGTAACGGTATTCTGTGCTGTAGATTTCCTTATCGACTAACTTCATCCATTCGGTTTCTTTCTGCACAATCTCACTGTACTTATTCATCAAATCCTGCATGGACTGTCTGTATTCCGGTGAGATTTCCGTATCTGTATAGGTATCAGACAGGTTCATCATATCCAGAAGGTCAGAAGCTGCGTTGGTCTTTTCAAGGGCTTCGCCCATTTCCTGCCACTCTTCCCTGGTGGTCAGATCATTGTTTTCCATCACCTGCCACAGGGCATCGATATCTTCTTTATACCCCTGGATGGTTTCTGCCGTATCCTCTGCCTTTTCTATCTTAGTCTGTAATTCGTTGATTTTATCCATCACATCAGATGCTGTGGATAATCTCTTTGCCAGACCGTCTGGAAGGTTCTCCAGTCCTAATAATTCGGAAGGGTCATTAAGGATTGCTTTTATCTGTTCCCAGATATCTTCCTCGTCCGCTTCTACACTATAAATCTCTGCATTAAAGGAAAATGCTGTGTAATTCTTAATGTCTACGGATGCATTGACTTCCACTCCGATTGGAACTGGAATAAATCCGAGAATTTTTTTCGTGACAATGCTTCCCCGGACTGCAGGATGGACAGCAACTTCTTCCACAAAGGTGGCACTGACATCAATCGCCGTCTTTCCTTCTTCTGTCTCTGCTTCAAAGGTTGCATCTGCCTTTACCGCAAGCTGGATGCCATCCCCGAAATGTAACTGTTCTCCCTTGTTGATTAATTCCACTTTTAACTTCACATCATCGGAAAGTTCAAAATTACCGCCAAGGTTTAATACCTGGATGCCTGCATCCGTCTGTTCTGCCACCCCGCTTAAGAAGGCAGCCGCCTCGTCTGCAAATCCACTCTCTTCCACCTGGGTCTGGAGCTGCTGTTCCAGGACTTCTTTTTCCTCATCCGAAATCAGGTCATCCCCGGAGACATGGATATCTGTGTAAAGGTCCATGCTGTCAAAGATTTCCTGCTTACTGGATTTCTGGTAGGTGATTTCGCCTGTTTCTGCATTGTAATCCGTCACTCTTGCATAGTATATGTCTTCCTCACTGGAAATTGCTTCTTCGGAGGTATAAAGAGTCAGGAAATCACCGCTGGAAATTTTTTCCAGGGCAGCTTCGTAGTTTCCGTCTTCCCCGTACATTTCCTGGTACAGTTCCTCATCCAAAGCACTGATATTTACTGTGCCTTCCTCTCCTTCCGGCAGGCTCCCCACCTGCAGCGGGAAGTTGTCCGGAATGTCATATAACTCTGCCTGTTCCTCTCTTCCAAGCGGGGCAAAGCTGACTTCCTCCCCGTTGATTCCCGTTACCTTTACATATACGGCAGGGTCAAGGAGTTCCTTTGCATTTTCCGCATTTCTTTCGGTCGGCTTTATTCCTGTATAGATACAAAGAATATCCCCGTCTTCCATTTCCCCGGCATCTTCAGTGACAAACGTTCCCCCGTCTTCTGTCAGGTTGTCCTCACTTAATACCGCATAGGTCTCTCCGTCCATCACATAGTCCATCTCATCGGTATCTGCAAGGTAAGTGATTGCATCATTCATCTGCAGGTTCTGCACCTCGTCCATCGCAATGGAGAAGGCTGCCGTACGGATGGTTTCCTCCTTGTCTTTGAACACCCAGCCGTCTGCAAGGGTCAGTTCATAGGAGCATCCTTTGTGGAATCCTTCCGGTGCACTTACCGTATAAACGCCGTCCCCGTCCTCATCGGTCACAGTGACTGCCACCGGGTCGGAACCGTCTTTGACTTCCAGTGCGACTGCTTCTTCCGGTACGACTTCCCCGGAGGTTCTTACGATTTCAAAACTTAAGTCCTCCGGCATATCCATCTGTGCGAAAGAGGTGACGTTTAAGGTACCGCTGTTATCAAGTTCCTGATACTTTGCATAGACCGTAAGATTTCCGGTCACTGCCTCATCCGCATAAAACGGCTGTGTAAACTCCGGGTCAAGATAGTAACCGAGCAGCACGGCATCCTCTTTGGAAGATTTTGCGACGGATGGCACTTCCTGCAGCGGTGCATTCTTCTCTGCGGTCAGTACATCAATCAATCTCTCCCCGTCATAAAAGCTGACGGTCACAAGGTCCGGGCCGAGGGTGACATCCCACTCTGCCAGATACTTCTTTAAGACCTGCACATCTTTTTTATCGACCACGCCGTCCCCGTTGACATCCGCACAGCTGTAATTCATCTGCTCTGCCTGGCCGCCAAGGTATCTGCTTATGGTAAGGAGGTCCTTTAAATCGATGACACCGTCCCCGTTGGCATCCCCGTACAGGTTGCCGCTTGTCTTGGCTGCCGCCGGGATTGGAATCAGCGTCAGTAACATTGCTGCAACCAGTATGCAGCTTATGATTCTTTTTTTCATCCTCATATGCGACTTCTCCTCTCTGTTATTTTTTTCTTACAATCATTTTCTTCCGGGTCGCAAACGCAAGCACTCCGGAAGCTGCCAGGAGGACTGCCATGACTGCAATGGCTGCCGCATCCCCGGTCTTTAATGCATTTCCTATCTTTTCGGAAACACTCTTCTTTGTTTCCTCTGCAGTGGTCTGCTGCGCAGTTGTCTCCTGTTCTGCCACTGTTTCTGTTTCTTTTTCCGTTTCTTTCACTGCCGGAATCACACTTCCGGCCTGGATCAGTTTTCCACAGGTCCTGCAGTAGGTATCCCCGGTATAGCCAGGCTCTGCCCCTGCTTCCTTCTGGTTTCTGATTTCCGTATCCACATGTCCGGTAGCCGGAAGTTCTTCGGATTCAAAGACTTCCCCGCACTTTGTGCAGACGTATTCTTTTTTTCCTGCGGTTTCACAGCCAGGCTTTGTTACCTTCCATTCCTTTTCATGGATGCATGGAACCACGGAAATATTTCCGTTCTTTGCTGCCACGGAAATGTCCTGGCCTTCCAGGTTTATCGCCTGTGTGACTTCGAGCTTTACCTCGTAATCCTTTGCCTGTGCGTCCTTGTCCACCTCAAACTCCAGTGTCACAACAACCCCTTCCTTATCTGTATTTTCCAGTGTGTTTTTCACTCCGAGAAATACATATGGGGTGTCTGTCAGTTCCTGCGGAGGTGTGATTTCCTCCTCTGTAAAAATATCCCCTGCCTTTACCGCGGTCAGTTTCAGTGCTTCGCTGTCATAGGAAGCCGTAAACTTCACAGCCCAGAGACCCGGATTATTTTCCAGTGTCACCGCATACTGTACGGTTTTGCCGTTTTCTGCATCCACATTTCCTCCGGAAAGCTCTGCCTGTTCTGCGGCATACGCTGTCTTGCCGGAGCAGATAAGCATGACTGCGGCAAGAATGCCTAGCAGCCAGGTGGCTGCACCTGTTCTTTTTCTTATTTCCATAGTCAGTCCTCCTTTTATGAAATTGTTATCATTTACTCACCCTATAAACTATCTCTAATTATAGCACAAAATTTTTCACATTTTTTTCACAAAGTGCGAAATGTCGTTTTTAGGGTGTGAAATGTAATTCAATGTTACTTTCAACAAAAAAGGGGGGCCGCACAAGTGCGGCTCCCCTTTTTTTGTACTAATATTTCTATCCAAAGTTCTGCACACGTAAAAGTGTACTAAAATGTGTCCAATTCAAAGAGTGTCCATTATTTTGTTCCAAAAATTCTGTCACCAGCATCTCCCAGTCCCGGGCAGATATAAGCATCCTTATTTAACTCACGGTCAAGATGTCCCACATAAAGCTGTACATCCGGATGTGCCTCATGAAAATGCTTTACCCCTTCCGGTGCTGCGATAATGCATAAAAATTTGATGTTTTTTCCACCATGCTGTTTGATAAAGTTGACTGCTTCCACCGCAGAGCCTCCGGTTGCTAACATCGGATCTGTTACCACGATTAAACGCTCTGCAATCGGGTCCGGCAGCTTACAGTAATATTCCTGCGGCTCATGTGTGGTCTCGTCACGCTATAAACCGATATGACCAATCTTTGCAGTTGGTACCAGTGCGGTGATTCCGCTGACCATACCAAGTCCAGCACGCAGAATCGGTACGACCGCAAGCTTTCTTCCTGCAAGCACTTCCGTCTTACAAGTTTCAATTGGCGTTTCCACCTCGACTTCTTCCATCGGCAAATCGCTTAATGCTTCATATCCCATCAGCATTGCGATTTCTTCTACCAATGCACGGAACTCGTTTGTTCCGGTTGTCTTATCACGCAGACGCGAAATTTTATGTGTGATAAGCGGATGCTTCATAATAAATACATTTTCCATGATTATCCTCTTTTCTGTTTAGAATATCCTTTCACTTTGATGCCTGCGGATTGTTTCCCTGGCATCCCTTCCTATATCATACCATATTCTGCACCAAAGGTCAAAAATTCTTTGCATACATTTCCGGTCTTCTGTCCCGAAAAAGTCCCCAGCCCACTCTCAGCTCTCTGTTTTCATCCAAATCGGATTCACCATAGACAATCATTTCCTTATCACGCTCTGCCTGCATAACAATTTCTCCCGTTGCATCTGTGACAAAAGAAGAACCATAAAAGATAAGAGAGGAACTCTGCCCTGCATTTTCTTTTGATGGAAGCACTTTTTCTTCCCCGATACGGTTGGCTGCCACTACCGGCACAATGTTGCATGCCGCATGTCCCTGCATGCATCTTCTCCAGTGTGGCATACTGTCAACCTCAAGAATTGGTTCTGAACCGATGGCCGTAGGATAAAGAAGAAGCTCTGCACCCATGAGTGCCATCTCCCTGGCAGCCTCCGGAAACCACTGGTCCCAGCAGATTCCAACACCTATTTTTCCATACCTAGTATCCCACACCTTAAATCCGGTATTTCCCGGTGAAAAATAAAACTTTTCCTGATAATAATGGTCATCCGGAATATGAGTTTTGCGGTAGGTTCCAAGAATCTTTCCATCCGCATCAATCACTGCAACTGTATTATAAAAGTTATTGACATCCCTTTCATAAAAACTAATCGGAAGCACCACTTTTAACTCCTCTGCGACCTTTTGAAAATGCTGTACTGCCGGATTTTCCTCCAGTGCAGACGCATAGGCATAATAATCATAATTTCTTTCCTGACAAAAATACCATCTTTCAAAAAGTTCCGGAAGCAGGATAATCTGTGCACCAAAAGCGGCCGCTTCTCTTACCATGCGGTCCGCCTTTTGTATATTTTCCTCTACGGATTTGCTGCACTGCATCTGAATCCCTGCATATTTTACTTTTCTCATGAATCCTCTACTCCTTTCCCTGCTAATGGAATCTGCTGCGTGATACAGTGGATATTTCCACCACCCACGATAATGTCTCTTGCAGATACCGGCTCTATGATTCTTGTCGGAAATGCTTCCTGCAATGTAAGACATGCCAGTTTGTCATGTGCATCTCCAAACTGGGGTACCAAAACTGCATCATTTGCAATATAAAAATTCACATAAGAAGCGGCTAATCTCTCCCCTGCCTCTCTGATATCTTCGCCCTCTTCAAACTGCAGACCATTTAATTCCTGCTCTGTGATACATATCGGTGTTTCCGGTATCAGAAGTTTTCGCACGAGAAACTTCCTGCCTCTTGCATCCGTCTCCCGTTCAAGTACCTGCAGGCAGGCTTGACTCATGGCATACTGCGGGTCTTTCCTGTCATCCGTCCATGCGAGTACCACTTCCCCAGGAGCCGTAAATGCACATACATTATCCACATGTTCATTGGTTTCATCCTGGTAAATTCCACAAGGCAGCCAGATGATTTTTTCTGCTCCGCAGTATTCTTTCAGTTTCTCTTCTATCTGCTGTCTGCTTAGTCCCGGATTTCTTCCCGGACTAAGCAGACAGTTTTCTGTGACAAGCATGGTTCCCTGTCCATCTGTATGGATGGAACCTCCCTCTAATACAAATGGTGCTGCGTCAAACATCCGGCAATTCATCTCCTGTAACACACTTGCTGCTATTTCATTGTCTTTTTTCCAGTTTGCATACAGTCCGTCATAATTTCCGCCCCAGGCATTAAATTCCCAGTTAATACCTGCAAGTTTCCTCTCTTCATAAGCAGTCTCATCCGTTCCACTCACCACAAATGTCGGCCCGGTATCCCTTGCCCATGCATCATCTGATTCCATTTTCAAAAGATTCACTTTCGGAGAAAGCATCCTCTCTGCTTCTTCATAGAGAGCCTGCGATACAAGCATCGTCACCTGTTCACTGCGTGAGAGAATCCCTGCAATTTCCGCAAATACCTTCTTTGCATTTTCTGCACCATACGGCCAGGAGCCAGGCCTTTGCGGCCATATCATAAGACATCCTCTGTGTCTTTCAAACTCTGCGGGCATACGATATCCTGCTGCCCCCGGTGTCTCCTGTTTTGTTCTTTCACCATCCATTTTACAGTCTCCTCTTAAAATCTTCATAGTCAAACTTCTTCCATACCTCGCAGGAACCATCCACCCTTTGTATGGCAATATCCGGAAGTGGTATTCCATTAAATGTATTGTTTTTTACCATGGAATAAATCGCCATATCCTCAAAAAGCAGTTGGTCACCAATCTGTATTTCCTTAGAAAACTCATAATCCCCGATAATATCCCCCGCAAGGCAGGTATAGGAGGACAGGCGGTAACGATACTTTCGGGGCTCTCCTGGCTGCCAGATTTCCTGTCCGATATCAGAAAGCCTGATGGCATCTTTTAATGGCGGTGTATATGGCATCTCAAGTACGTCCGGCATATGGCAGGCTGCCGATGCATCCAGAATCAGAGTAGCAATCTCATTTTCCACTTTATCGAGAACGGTTGTCTTAAGATATCCAGCATTTAATGCAACAGCCTCCCCCGGTTCCACATATACCTCCACCTGATAGGTATCCCTGATTTTCCGGATGGAGTTTTCCAGTCTCTCCACCTGATAATCTTCCCTGGTAATATGATGTCCACCGCCAAAATTCACCCATTTCATATCTTTTAATAAGAAACCAAATTTCTCCTCTACCACTCGCAGGGTAGCCTCCAGTGCATCCGCATTTTGTTCACATAACGTATGAAAATGAATCCCTTCCAGCCCATCCAGGATATCCGGCTGTCTGTTTATTTCATCCTGTAAATTTTTCAGTGTCACTCCCAGTCTGCTTCCTCTGGCACATGGGTCATAGATTCCATGCTCTCCCTGCGTGGAGTATTCCGGATTCACACGCAATCCTACACTCACTCCTGCCTTCCTGCAAAGTTTTTTATAGCGTTTTAACTGAGAAACGGAATTAAATATGATATGGTCACAAATTTTTACCAGTTCTTCCATATCCTCTTTTTTATACGCAGGTGCAAAAACGTGGTTTTCTTTTCCCATACATTCTGCACCAAGCCTTGCCTCGTAAAGACCGCTTGCTGTAGTACCACTGATGTACTCAGCAATCAGAGGATATTCCGCATAAGAGGAAAATGCTTTCTGTGCAAGCAGAATATGACATCCCGTATGTTCCTCCACACTTTTTAACCGTTCCAGATTCTGGATTAATTTCTTTTCATCAATAATGTAAACCGGTGTTTTTAACTTATCTATTTTCATACGTTTCCTTTCTGCCTGTCTCTTACTCGACTAAAACCGGATTTTCGTCCACAATCCATGGAAGTCCGTAAGTATTGAGTGCTTCCATATATGGGTCCGGGTCAAACTCATCCGTGGTAAATACTCCCGGTGTTTTCCAGATGCCCTTTGCCACCAGCATGGTTCCTATCATAGCCGGCACTCCTGTTGTATAAGAGATTGCCTGGGAGCCAACCTCACGGTAACATTCCTGATGGTCACATACATTATAAATATAGATTTTTCTCTCTTTTCCATCTTTGATTCCGGTAAAAATACATCCGATATTCGTTTTTCCGACGGTTCTTGGTCCAAGAGATGCAGGGTCTGGTAGCAATGCCTTTAAAAACTGGATTGGCACGATTTCCTGTCCATGAAAGTTCACCGCATCCGTTCTTAACATTCCGACATTTTCCAGACATTTCATATGGGTAAGATAGCTCTGTCCAAATGTCATGAAAAAACGGATTCTCTTTACATGTGGAATATTTGCTGCCAGAGCCTCAATTTCCTCATGGTGCAGAAGGTACATATCCTTCTTTCCCACACCCTCAAACTCATATTCCCTCTTGATGGACATCGGAGGAATTTCTACCCAGTGGCCATCCTCCCAGTAAGAACCAGGTGCAGATACTTCCCTTAAATTAATCTCAGGATTGAAATTAGTCGCAAACGGATATCCGTGGTCACCACCATTGCAGTCAAGAATATCAATGGTATGAATCTCATCGAAATAATGCTTCTGCGCATATGCTGTAAAGACACTTGTTACCCCTGGGTCAAATCCACTTCCAAGCAGTGCCGTAATTCCTGCTTCTTTATATTTTTCCCGGTACGCCCATTGCCAGGAATAATCAAAATATGCGGTAAATCCAAGTTTTTTGCATCTCTCTTCGTAAATTTTTCTCCACTGTGGATTGTCCGTATCTTCACACTCATAATTTGCCGTATCCACATAAGGTACTTTGCAGGCAAGGCAGGCATCCATAATCGTAAGGTCCTGATAAGGCAGGGCTACATTTAACACCACATCCGGCTGAAATTTTTTTATCAGCGCAATCACTTCCTCCGTGTGGTCCGCATCCACCTGTGCAGTGGTAATCTTTGTCTGTGTTTTTGTCTCCAGCTCCCGTGCAAGTTTCTCACACTTTGCCACCGTTCTGCTTGCTATGCATAAATCTGAAAACACTTCCTCTGCCTGGCAAATCTTATGAATTGCCACCTGTGCAACACCACCACATCCAATCACTAATACTCTGCTCATCTTTCTTCCTCCTGTTCTAACAATTCTTCCACGTATTTTGGCAGCATAAAAGCTCCCATATGCAGATTTGTCGTATAATATTCTGTATGTATCTTTCTTTTTTTCCAGTTCTCTGCCTGGAAATCCTTTAACGGATGGTACTTTTTCGATGCAAATCCAAACAGCCAGTAACCGGAAGGACTTGTCGGTATATGTGCCTGATAAACCCTGCTGATTGGAAAGGTATGATATACTTTTCGATGCATACTGCGGCAAGCCTCCTCATCCTCATCATAAAAAGGACTTCCATGCTGGTATACTAAAATCCCATCCTCCTTCAGGGCCTTAAAACAGCTTCCATAAAATTCCCTGGTAAACAATCCTTCCGAAGCACCAAACGGGTCCGTGGCATCATTGATAATGAGGTCATACGCATCCATTTTGGAACGCAGAAAACGCAGGGCATCATAGTTATAAATATGCACTCTTTCATCTTCTAGTCCCTCTGCCGTATCCGGAAAATACTCCCTGCACACCTCCACAAACATCGCATCCTGTTCCACAATGTCGATGGTTTCAATGCTCTCGTACTGCAAAAGCTCCTTGGACACTCCTCCATCACCACCACCGATAATCAGCACCTTCTTCACATCCGGATGCACGGACATGGGTACATGCACCACCATTTCATTATAAATAAAACAATCCTGTTCGGAAAAAATCACACTTCCATTCAATGTCAGAAACTTTCCAAACTCTGGTGATTCAAACACATCAATCCTCTGATACTCACTATTTCCCGAAAATAACTGCTTCTCCACCCGGATATCAAACTTCACCTGTGGGGAATGCAGCTCTGAAAACCAAAACTCCATCTATCCAATCTCCCTACATCTTTATTACATTCAAATATTTCAACTCAGAATCCTCCATTCCCTGCATGGAACATCCTTTTTCCACCGAATACCTGATATATTCTATAATTTCCTCCGTTATCTCTTCTCCCGGAGCCAGAATTGGGATACCCGGCGGATATGCCATGACAAACTCTCCTGAAATCTGTCCTGCTGTCTTTTCGATTGGCATCTTTGTCTTTTCCGCATAAAAAGCCTTTTGTGGGGATGCTGCCACTTTTGGCAGAAGCATCTGCCTGTCAATCTCAAAACGTTTTTCTTCTTTTGAATATAGTCTGCTGATTTCCGCAAGTGCCCCTACCAGACGCTCAATATCCTGAATCCTGTCTCCGATGGAGATATATGCCATAATATTACCGATATCCCCAAATTCAATCTGGATATCATATTCATCCCTTAAGATATCGTAGACCTCGATGCCATCAAGTCCGATATCCCTGGTATAAACGCATAATTTCGTCACATCATAATCATAGACCGTACTTCCATTGATTAATTCTTTTCCATATGCATAATAACCTCCGATGGAATTAATTTCTTCCCTGGCATACTGCGCCCATTCACTGACCTTTTCAAAGGACTGCCGTCCCCTGAGTGCCAGATTTCTTCTGGAAATATCCAGACTGGTTAAAAGCAGATAAGATGCACTGGTAGTCTGGGTAATATTGATAATCGTCTGCACATAATCTGCATTCATGTCATTGTTTACCAGAAGAATCGAACTCTGGGTCAGGGAACCTCCCGATTTATGCATGGAGATTGCCGCCATATCTGCCCCTGCTTTCATGGCATTTATTGGCAGGTTATCTCCAAAATACAGATGCGTCCCATGTGCTTCGTCCGCTAATACTTTCAGTCCATGCCTGTGTGCCACTTCACAGATTCCCCTGATATCGGAACAGATGCCGTAATACGTAGGATTATTAACCAGCACAGCCACCGCCTTTGGGTGTTCTTTGATGGTTTTTTCGACCTGTCCGACCGTTACCCCCAGTACAATCCCAAGTTTGGCATTGATTTCCGTGTTTAAATATACTGGGGTGGCACCGCATAAAATCAGCGCATTTATCACACTTTTGTGTACATTTCTTGGAACGATAATCTCATCTCCCGCTTTACATACGGACAGCACCATGTTCTGGACCGCCTGGGTGGTGCCTCCCACCATAAAAAATGCATGTCTGGCACCAAATGCCTCTGCTGTCAGCTCCTCCGCCTCCTTGATGACCGATACGGGGTGGCACAGATTATCCAGCGGTTTCATCGAATTGACATCGATCCCCACACAACGTTCCCCAAGTAAGTCTACCAGTTCCGAATTTCCTCGGCCTCTTTTATGTCCCGGCACATCAAAAGGTACAATCCTTTTTTTCCTGAATTTCTCGATTGCCTCATACAACGGAGCTGATGCCTGTCTTTTTAAATCCATTTCTTTTTCTCCCTGTCAATTATTATAACGCAAAAAAGGTGCGATTCTTTTAAAATCACACCTTAATCTAAAAATCATTCTTCTTTCCCTAGTGTTTAAGCAAGTCTTTCTTACCGCTTTTATTGACCGTTTCACAAGATGATATGCGCTTTGGCATGATAATAAAATCAACCTATAAAATTTGAGCTTCTAACTCAATCAATAATGTGTAACCTCGTTACACTCGGCAAATGACCCGCCCGTCCGCTAGGCTTAACATAAAAACCATGTGGTCGCTATATTGAATCTTCAATATGTGTAAACTATAATACAAAGATTCTGTAATGTCAACTATAATTGATAAATTTTATTTAAGATAAAACTTTTCATTAAGAAAGCACTTCTATGAGTTTTTCTCCCTGATACACCATTTTTATCGTAAAAAAGTCCTCCCCATCCATCAGTTTTTTCAGGAAAATCTTATCTCCCTCCCAGAGCTTCAGATTCATGATATCCGCTTTCTTTACCCACTGCAAGTCTCCTTCGTCACATTCCTTTAATATTCCGGAAAAAGCATCCGCCGTATAGATAAACATATATTCTGTCTCCCAGACATCGGATACAAAGGTCATGACCCCGCGGAGCCGGAAAGATTCCAGTGTCAGTCCTGTTTCCTCTTTTACCTCACGCAGCATACATTCATCCGGACTTTCATCTTTCTCAAATTTTCCTCCAACCCCAAGCCATTTATCGTGACTCTGGTCGTTTTGCTTTTTGGTTCTGTGAAGCATCAGATAGCTGTCATCCTTTTCTATATAACAAATCGTTGTCAATCTCATCTTTTTCCTCCTGAAACTCTATCTTTCTGTCACAGATTTTTAATGCCTGCGGCCTGTGTGTGACAAAAATACTAAGTATCATCTGTACCAGCAGTAATATCAAAACATATGATTTTTTCTTTTACTGCATTCCCTCATATGCCACTCTTTTCTCTATTTTTTCGATATGATTTTTGGTATCCCGTATTAAAATACAGATGCCTGCCAACGGCACGGATATATTCTGGCTCAGATGATGTTTTCCATCCATCGCAACCACGGAGCCATGAAACAATAGTGTCTCACTGGAAAAAAGCTCCTCCATTCTTTATTCTTCCTTCTTCACTATGCACAGGCAGCCATCATAGTATGCACCGTCGCACGCATAAATACGTCTTTGGGAATATCTGATTTACCATCGGCTTTATTTTTGCTGTTTCTAAAAGACTCTCGATGAAAAATATTTTCTTGAAAATGGTGTACGCAGGAAATTAATTTTTTTGATATTTTAATTATACTTTCATATTTTGTAAATTTAAAATCCCTGATACTGGTATAGTTTTTACTTATACTGACTCCTTATTATGCTATCAGAGATATATTTTTCACTTATACATTACAACATTTTTACAAGTGCTTTACACAATGCCATTTTTTTAATGTAATCTATCGTTATTTGTCACAAAGACATTTAAATACTCACAGAAAATTTTCAGGCTGTTATAAGCACTAATCATCTTCTGCGAGCATATAAACACACTTCTATTCTGTTTTTTTCCAATTATTATATACATTCCAGCTAACTTGCTGAATTATTTCTGCCTGTTCTTGTGTCACCTTTCCTCCAGGCATTCCAAAGGTATGAGATACTGGAATCCCCAATCCTTCCGGACTTTCTTCAAACACCTTTGCATACAATAAACAAGCCGCAATATAATTTCCTATATTGTTCTGGTGTCCGTAATCTCCACCTTCTTCCGGAGACAAATAAGGATTCACATATAAGCCATATTGTTTTCTGAGTTCCCAATATCCTAAACATACCGGAAGCACTTCTGTATCCTTACCCAGCGTTTCAGTCATTTTCAAATACCACTCTGCGTTTACTCTCGCCATTTCTTCTGTGGTCATGGTGAGTATATAATCATCTCCATTTTTATCATATACATCTCCAGGCATACCCGGCCTCCATGGCTTTGGAGCCATGCTTTGAAGATATCCATACTGATATGCATGTGGTGCCCATAGAATCATTTTCCCTGCCTTACCATGTATTTTATCATGTAATATTTTTGCTCCTTGCAACATCCTCGGTCTCTGTTTATAATCTTTCGCACCAATCTCTCCGCTATAAGTTTCCACGGCCTCATTACTGTTTCCAGCTACAACAAAATAATCATAATATTCATTGCTGTTAATCAGTTTCTCACACTGCTCAGCCCGTTCTTCACATCCTTCCACAAGACCTGCGTAATGAGCAATGCCAGTTCCTCCCCAATAGCTGTAAGCTACTCTTGCATTCCAGCCACCCATTTTTGCCAGTTCCCTGAAATAATAATAAGAGCTGTCCCACAATCCAGTAAAACTATGTCCACAAAACGCCACTTTAGGACCTCTGGCTATAAAACGTATTCTTACCTGTACATGAACCTCTTCCATCTGAAAAACAAGTTCTTTTTTCCATTTTTCGTCTGCATCTGTATCTGGCCACACCAATGCATCATGAGGTTCTCCTTCATAAATACCAGTATCCTTATTAAAAAGCTTTGTATCTATAATTCTTTGCTTTCCTTCAAAGTAACCAACAGAATGAAACTCCTTACGTTTTTCTCCCGAATCAGTTTCTACCCCGTTTTCTATCCATTCGGAATGAGCGGCAATAGTGTTAATATGATAGGAATAACATTTCTGTTCTTTCAGTATCAGTACATCCAGATTATTTAATTCAAATGTATTTCCATTATAAATCCCAATTTTCTGAAAACCATACCATTTCGCTTGAATACCATAATGCATATTTTTCTCTGTCATTTTCTTATCCTTTCTCTTTATACAATACTCCAGATTCCTACACATTTCGTCTTCTTATTTGATGAATCCAACCTGCTTACTGATGATCTCAATCTGTTCATCTTTCTTCTTGTTGTATTCCACTTTCTTCTCTTCAAAGTAGTTTTTTCCATAAGAATCAATGGATACAATCAAAGGACCGAATTCTTTTACGTGACAGTGCCACAGTGTCTCCGGCATTCCCAAATCCTTCCATTGTGCTTCCACAATCTCTTCTACCTCAGCAGCTGCCACAACAGCATTTCCTGCAGGAAATACGCAATGGATTGCGCCGAAATCCTTGCAGGCTCTCTGCGTATTTTCCTTCATACCACCCTTACCGACAATGACTCTGACCCCGGTGGCCTCTACAAATTCATACTCAAATTTTTCCATTCTCATGGAAGTCGTCGGACCTACAGATACCATTTCGTATTTTTCATCTCCAAGCGGACGGATGATTGGTCCTGCATGAAAGATTGCCGCATCCTTAACATCTACAGGAATCTCTCTTCCTTCCTCTACAACACGGCGGTGTGCCACGTCACGACAGGTCGTAATGTCACCTGTCAGATATACGATGTCACCAATATGAACATCTTTCAGATCCTCTGCGGATACGGGTGTGAACAAAGTTTTCTTACCATCTTTTATTTCTACTGCCATTGTTATTTTCTCCTTCTGAATTAGTTCTCTTCCTTGTATTCAAAACCGGTATGTGTGTCTACCGTAAAGTTCAGATCTTTATCAAAAATGATATGTCCTCTTCTGTGGCTCCAACATCCCACATTTACAGCAACACCAATCGCAGACGGATGACGTGCGGTATTCTCGATATTGACCCCCATGACAGAGTAATTTCCACCCATGCCCTGCGGACCAAGACCAATGGCATTGATACCATCTTCCAACAGCTTCTCCATCTTGGCTGCCTTTTCATTATCATTATGAGAGCCTATTTGTCTCATCAGTGCTTTTTTGGAGTTCAGTGCTGCAGTCTCTACGGAAGTGCCTATGCCGACACCTACCAGCAATGGTGGACAGGCATTTAATCCATAAGAAGTCATACGGTCCAGCACGAACTTCGTCACACCTTCATATCCTTCTCCCGGCATCAGAACGGTAGCGTTACCCGGAAGCGTACATCCGCCACCAGCCATGTAAGTATAGATCTCACACTGATCCGAGTTTGGAACAATATCCCACCATACCGTAGGAGTTCCCTTTCCAACATTTTTTCCGGTATTGTACTCATCAAAAGTCTCTACGGAATTGTGACGTAACGGTGTCGCAAAGGTTGCCTGTACTACCGCATCTTTTAACAATCCTTCCAGATCATCAATAAGTGGGAATTTTGTACCGCATTTTACCCAGAACTGTAATACCCCAGTGTCCTGACAGGAAGGACGATCCATTTCCAGAGCCAGTTTCTGGTTACGGAACATGGTATCATAGATGACCTTGGTCATGGGAGTGTCTTCTTTGCCTCTTAGTTCCTGCAATTTTGCAATGACATCATCCGGCAGTTTCTTCGCAGTAAATCCTACGAACTGCGCCATGACATCTGTCAGTTTCTTTACCTGTGCCTCATTTGACATATCTTTTTTCCTCCAAATTTTCATTCCTTTATGTTACAATATTAGTTTTCCTCTATAATATATCTCATTTCAAGCATAATGTACATTTAATATACTTGACGATAGCATAGTTTTTAGCTATACTGAAATTATATTATTAATTTCGTAAAAGAAATGGAGGTTTTCCTGTCATGACACTAACACAATTGGAATATTTTTGTATGGTATGCCGCTATCACAGTATTACAAGAGCTGCAAAGGCACTTTACGTCTCACAACCTACAATATCCACCTCTATTCGTGATTTGGAAAAAGAATTTCATTTAAAGCTTTTTAATCATGGAAAAAACAGAATTTCCCTCACGAAAGACGGAGAGGCCTTTTATCAGAAAGCAGAATATATCTTGAAACAGACACAAGAACTCTATGCTGATTTTTCAAATATTGAAGAGAATCGTCCCCCATTGCGCATTGGAATTCCGCCTATGATCAGCACCGTATTTTTTCCCAGAGTCACCGATCAATTTCAGGAACAGTACCATATCCCAATCCAGCTTTTAGAATATGGTTCTATACGTGCCCGCTCTATGATAGATAATGAACAATTAGATGTGGCAATGGCGAATATGGACTTTTACAATCTGGGTAAATACAACAGCTATACCATAATGAAAGACAGATATGTCTATTGTGTCCACAAGACCCACCGGTATGCCCATGAAAAAGAAATCACCATGGAAATGTTAAAAGATGAACCCATTATCTTATTTAACACAGACTCCGTCCAGACACAGACTGTTATTACCCAGATGCGTTCTGCTGGAATCACTCCCAATATTCATATGTATTGCAGCCAGTTGGTCACTATCCTGAACTTCATCCGTGGTGGCAAATGTGGAGCTTTTCTATATTCCTCCCTTACTGCCAACCAGGAAGATTTCTTGTCAATTCCTGTCTCTCCGGCGTTTTCCAGCAGGTTTGGTATTATATGGAAAAAGGGGATTTTTATACCAGAACATCTGACAAAGTTTATAACATTTATAAAAGAATTCGATGTAACATCATATTTTCCTGAAATTTCATAGCCTATTCGTTCTTTTTATGTCATCTACAATATTATTATTAATGCAGGGGTTATTTCTGACAACGTTATCGTAAACGTTATCATCTATTTTGTTGCATTAACCCCTGTTGTAATATATAATCCCATCTTTGGAACGTCTGATTATTCCAGCCATTGTTTTACTTCCCTGACATTCATTTTGCGCAGGGTGTTTATGATTTCCTCACATGTAAAGCTGTTATCAAGCTGTTTTTCAAGTATCCTGTAAATCATAAGTGATATGAAGCATGTGAGAAACTGTGCTTTTATGCGGTCATCACGATGAAGATACACAGAGCTTGCATCGAATTCTGATTTCATGATTCTGAAAGATTCTTATTTTTACGATGTATTTATTATATTATATATTTTACTAAAACTCATTTGAAACACCATGGTGAACACGGCAAATGGCAGTGAAATCAGTACCGGAATCATGTACTGCCTGCAATACACAAGCAGCTGGTCATCCGAGCCAAGAAAATGACACAGTGGATTCAGAAAAATAAAACAGAGAATTGCCAGAATGACACTAAACCCGAATGCCACCGCCATCAGCAGTGAGAAAATTTCCCCCGCTTCCAAACATCATCCCCAAAGCAGATGCCACATAAATCATCGGCATCGTAATATTAATCGCAGACAAAGCATCCGTATTTACCCAACGGGCAACAAAAATCCCGTCCACGGTTGTATACAGGTTTCCAATTATTTCTCCCCTTTATTCTTATTTATTTTTGGTGCATTTTTCTTTACCTTCTCCAGCAGAATATCCGCAAATCTGGTCTGTACCGCAACCGCCACTTCCAACTCCGCATCATCCAGCATATCGATGGCTTCTTCCTCATACTGAAGCAATGGCAATATCAGTTTCTTCGCAAACTCCTGTCATACTTTGCCTGTGGAAATGGAGTCAGTCATACGCTCTCTATTTTTTACATCGCAAAAACAGTACGTTTTCGTACCATGCGGTGTAATAGTATGAAATCGTACTGTTGTCAAGTTTTATTTTCTTTCTATATGTTTAAATCTTTTTCTTCGATTCTTTCATCCACAGCATTAACTATACATTCTATGTTATTTATGTATACTTCCACAAAATCCCTTGTAATGTCAGTTTGTACTGCTGTTTCATGACTTCTGTCATTTTGGTGGGCAATTTCATTTCTTCTTCGAAACAATTCTTCCACAATTTTTGTACCATCTTTTTTCGATATTTCTTCTTTATCCCTTGGGAATGCCTTTACCATTACCGGTATAAATCCAATTCCTATTAAATTCAGCTGGTCACGCATACTTTCAACAGAAAGAAAAACATCTCTGCTGAAACGATGATTCAGATATTCAAAAAACCATTCATTCGATGATGCAACTGAAACAGCTTCCTCAACCTTTGACATCGGAACTAAAAACGAATCATACTTTGGAAATTTTTCCCAGTTTCCACAAAACATCTGAAACATACAATACTTACTTACTTCATGCAGATAAAAATCCAAAAGTCCTTCGGCTAAAACAATCTGAGAACGCCATATCATTTTGCACCCCTCTTTATTATCACTTTGAAAAAGAGATTCAGCCACATCAAACTGTTCTTTTACAGCCTCAATACTTTCATTAAAATGATTTTTTATCTGTTCTCTGGAAAAATGCACAGGAACAGGAATTCTCCTTGCTTCCCTGACATCTTCCGCCCGTACTGCAAGTGACAGGTCTCTTACACTCATATCGTCACCTCGCTACATCTTTGATACTATGCTTGCAAAATTAACATTTAACATAGGAATTGCCCCGTACTTGCCAGCTATATATCCTTTTCCGAAATTATCTTCTTTTCTTACATTTTTTATTTCTGCAAGTGAATATAAATCTGTACCACGTTCTATTCCATCCATCTCTGTAAACCAGATTTGGTCACGCCTGAATAAATCAAGATTTAATAATCCGGTTTCATGAGTTGTAAATATTATCTGAGCAAATTTATCTGTTTTATAGTTCATAAACATTCTAACAAGTTCATATACAAGTGACTCATGCAGACTTGACTCCAGTTCATCGCAAATAAGCACTTTACCATTGACCATAATATCTATCAGCGGACATAATAAACCAAATAACTTCTGAACTCCTGTTGATTCATCCTGCATCAAATCTGTTTCAAATTTCTCATATACTACTTTTGCTGTAATATCATCAACTTTCGTCTGTAATAGTATATTTTTAAATTCATCAGACAAAAATGGCGGCAGCTCAAATGCTTCCATCTCTTTTTGGTCAATGTTTACCTTTATATCTTTCACTCCCATTCCCAATCCCCTCATAAATGAAATGACTGCTTCCTTCATTTTTTCATTTGCATTAATCTGATATAAAGAATAATTCATCCAATTTCCCTGGTTTTCCGGTGCATAAACAACCAATTCATTGCTGAAAAAGCAAAATGCATCTTCCACTTCTTTTATCGAAGTAAAATTTGCTGCACAGGATAATAACAATCTATTAGGTTTTAAGACATCCTTACACGCACCAAATTTACCTCTGAATTTACTTCCCAATGTAAACTCCTGTTCTTTTCTGTCAAATATTTTTGCCTGTCTGCCATTCGGAAAATAATATAAATATTCTTCCTTAATCAGCATATTTACCAGCGAAAATCCATACACATACCTTGTTCCTTCTGTCACAAAATGGACCTGATATGTGCTTTCATTTTCCACCCCTTTTAATTTATGCGGAATCTGTCTGATTCCCTGTCCAGGCTGATACATAATACTATTCATAACCAGATTCTTTACAAACGAAATCGCATCAATAAAATTACTTTTTCCAGAACCATTTGCACCATAAATTACCGCTGACTTAAGAACTCTTATTCCTGTAATTTCTTCTATTTTGTCTTCAAATGTAGTATCTGTTCCTGCAACAACTGAAAAAAGAACTTTATCTTTTATAGATTTATGATTTGAACACGAAAACTCCAGCAACATACTATATTTTCTCCTTCCATTTATGTTATCAACATGATTATAGAATAGCATTTATCAATCCATTTATCAATGGTTTTTGCATATTTTTACGCAAATTCAATTATTAAATTCTTTAATATTATAACTTTACCTATTTTATCATTTGTATTATTCCCCATCTCTCTATACATTATTTTATATATTTTTTCCCATTAATATATCTGTCTTCTTTAATTTCCTATTTTTTACTATACAATTACCCGATTCCTCCAAGAACTGCTCCTGCCACGAGTGCCACAAATGCCAGTGGCACGAGTATGTATTTTCCCAACGGAATAAACCATGCCCCGATTTGTTTTTGTCTTCCCCGGTTGACTGCATCGAGTGCAAAGTCTTTTCCTGCCACCCAGAAGAACATGATGGCCGCAAGCATCGCACCCAGCGGGCAGATATAGATAGAAACGGCATCCATCCACCCGGAAACGATGCCCTGAATGACGAGTGCAACAACACAGCCTGTCACAGCAATCGTTCCAACCGCTGCTGCTCTTTTCAGTCCAAATTTTTCCTGCAGGGTTGCCACTGGTGCTTCGTACAGATTTACAAGGGAACTCATGCCAGCAAACAGGACGCAGACATAAAAAATCATTCCTACCATTTTTCCGCCCGGCATCCCATTAAATACATTAATGAGATAGATAAACATAAGTCCCGGTCCGCCGGAAGACAATTCTGCCCCACCGACAGCCATCCCCGGAATGATAACAAATGCTGCAAGTAATGCCGACAGTGTATCAAAAATCGCCACATTTCTTGCAGAACTCACCACATCTTCTGACTCGTTCAGATACGAACCGTAGATAACGGTTCCGTTGCCTGCAATAGAGAGTGAGAAAAATGCCTGCCCAAATGCATAAATCCATAACCGGATATCAAGCAGTCCCTGTGGTTTGATTGTAAATATGTATTGATATCCTACCTCTGAACCCGGCAGGGTAAAAATGTAAATCCCAAGTCCGAGAAGCATTACAAACAGCAGCGGCATCATAATCCGATTTGCCTTTTCAATACCTCCGGCAATCCCCATAGCCATAATTACAGCCGTAACAATCATGGCAATCACAAGCCAGAAGTTATTTCCAAATGCAGATGCCGTACTACCGAACATACCGCCAATTACGTCCATGTCCTGTCCCATACCGGCAACTTTTCCTGTCAGTGCAAGAAATGTATACTTAAATATCCATCCGACTACTACGGTATATCCAATGGCCAGTGCAAGTGAACCAAGAACCGGAATGGTTCCGATGATTTCTCCTGTTTTTCTTCTGCCTGTGCGCATTTCCGTACAGGTTCCGAAAGCCTTAATCGGACCGCCTTTTGCCGCACGTCCCAGTGCCATTTCTTCAATCACACCGGACGCACCTATCAAAATGACAAACAGGACATAGGGAAGCAGAAAAGTCATTCCTCCCCAGTCTGATACCATATAGGGAAAACGCCAGATATTTCCCATACCAACCGCCGAACCTATACATGCCAGAACAAAACCTGTTCTGCTCTTAAAACCATCCCTCTCATTTTTCTTCCTTTTCATGCTTTTTTCTGCTCCTTCTTGATATTTTAAATAGTAGATATATTTTAAAAATAAAACAATTCGTGAACTACCCATTGTCTAAAGCCAACGGGATTGCAGTGGCCTTATTTCAATCTATAATAACAGATATTTTTCCCCACTCCCTCTCTCTTTAATTCTCCAGATGCCACTAACTTCCGCAATGCCCCTTCAATAGAACTTATACTCAGCGACGGACAAAGTTCTCGAATATCCTGCTTGGTAAAGCGTCCTAACTTATTCATGGTCGCACATCTTACCATTTCAAGAGCAGATCGCTTTGTTTCTACAAGTGCAAACCGTTCTTCAAAATCTTTGTATGCAGAAAGAACTATTCCCAGCAAGTATTTTATAAACGGAACAACATCTTCCATACCTTCATGCCAGCCATCCTGTGACCTCCCAAGTGCGTTATAATATAAATCTTTATTTTTTGCAATTTTTGCTTCCAAAGAAATATATTTACCAACATAAAAACCATTTCTATATAATAACAGTGTTGTAAGCAAACGGCTCATTCTGCCATTCCCATCGTTGAAAGGATGGATACAGAGAAAATCATGAATAAAAATCGGAACAACAATTAGCGGTTCCACTTCCATATTTCCTATTACCCGATTATATTCTTCACATATTTTATCCAATGCTTCTGGTGTTTCATAAGGTGCAAGCGGAGTAAAAAGTGTTTCAACATGACCATCCGGGTATGTGGCACTAATATAATTCTGCACACTTTTTGTTTTTCCTGCCATCGGGTTGTTCATATGGCTATACAAAATTTTGTGGAGTTGAAGAATATATCGCTGCGAGATAGGAATCGCATCAAAATTTTCATGAATAATATTCAATACATCACGATAGCCTGCAATTTCCTGTTCATCACGGTTCTGAGGTGCTGTTTTTTCTTCTACCAGCTGTCTGATACGGGTACTGGTTGTTACAATACCCTCAATCGCATTAGATGCTTCTGTACTCTGTATTTTTGCAATTTCAACCAGTTTTTCCAGTTCCTCCGGTCGCTGTTTAAGATACATCTCCTGCTTTCCAGCTTCTTTATATATTGCAGCTATCAAACTCAGGATATCCGAATCCCATTTCTGATTTTTAATTTCAGAATAATTAAAAGCTCTCATAACCTTACCTCCATTGTTTTTCCCTTTAATACTATCACATTTTAAGGGAATCTTCAATATACTAAGGGATTATTCCCTTAATAGTATAAGTTATTTGAGGCCAAATATTCTAAAGCCTAAAAACTGATAGCAAATCATAACCATTTATATAAAGAAAAGACTCCACTCACACCGAATGAAGTTTTTCCATTTATTTATATATAGTTTTTCGCAAAAATCAACATCCAAATGTGGTTTTTTCTCTTTTAAGTGTTGATTTTGTTTGTAAACCAAAAAGACAGACCTGACATGGTCTGCCTTCGGGTTGTTACAATACCCTCAATCGCATTAAATGCTTCTGTACTCTGTATTTTTGCAATTCCAACCAGTTTTTCCCTTAAATCTTATCGCATTTTAAGGGAATCTTCAATGTACTAAGGGATTATCCCCCTATACTTCACGCAATCGGCATAGCAGAAACATATTGAAACATTACGATAAAATGGCAGATACTTCCGCCCATAACAAAAAGATGGAAAATCTCATGTGTACCAAACATCCGGTGTTTTTCATTAAATCTCCTGACTTTTAATGCATAAATAATTCCACCTGCTGTATAAATCAAACCACCTGCAAGAAGCCAGGCAAATGCAGCCATTGGCAATGCATGGATAATCTGCGGAAATGCAAGCAGGCATGACCACCCCATCACAATATATAGTATGGATGACACCCATTTAGGGCAATTAATCCAGCACAATTTTAACAAAATTCCAAAAAGTGCCACAAGCCATACAACAGAAAGCAGCAAATAACCGGTTCTGTTATGCAGCACAATCAGGCATACCGGTGTATAAGAACCGGCAATCATGACTGAAATCATACAATGGTCGAGTTTCTTTAATATTTTATTAATTCTCGGGGTAGAATTTACCGTATGATATGTTGTGCTTGCCGCATAAAGAAGTATCATAGTAACGATAAAAATGCCAAGTGCAATCACATGAATAAGATCTGGTTCTCCCAATGCTCTGTGTAACAGTGGAACTGCCGCAAAAACAGCCATAATCATCGCAATAAAATGTGTAATGGCACTTCCTGGATCTTTTATCTTTAATTTTCCCATGTTCATCCCTCCCTGCATAATTGGGTATTTATATTTTAATGTACATCTGCATTTTATACCAATGAGTTTCTCTTGTCAAGCTTATATTGTTATTATTTCTATTATACATAGTTTTCATTACTATGTTGTGATAAAATATAGTTGTAACACCTCTGCCTAATAAGATATAATCTTATTTAGAAGGAAAAGAGGTATGTTACAATGACACAATATTATGAACCAGAATTTAAAAAGAAAATTGTTCGTCTTCATCTTGAGGAAGGACGTTCCCTGAAAGGTCTTGCTTCAGAATACGGTGTATCTAAGGCAAGTATATCCAACTGGACAAAACAGTTCCGCGAAGAATGCCAGACAAACGAAAAAGCCCAAACCGATTATGATTTTATGAAAGAGAACCTCAGGTTGAAAAAGCAGCTTGCTGAACTTCAGAAAGAAAATGACTTCTTAAAAAAAGCAGCGGCATTCTTTGCGAAGGAAATCGATTAGAGGCTTATCGGTTTATTCAAAAACACGGTAAAAAGTTTGGGCTGAGATGGCTCTTAAGAAAGTTCCATATCTGTCCGAATGCATATTATAACTATCTTAAAAATCGTAAGGCAGATTATTTCCGGAAGAAAAAGGCGATAAAAGCTTCTATTCAGGAAATATATCATTCTCACGACGGGGTGGATGGATATCGGACCATTCATTCTTATCTGCTTCGCAGAGGAATTTCTGTAAGTTGCCTGACTGTACACAAATACATGAATACCGAAATGCAGCTTTTCTATTTCAAGGAGAAAAAAAACGGATTATAAACATGGTACGGCTCATAAAGTGTATGAAAATAAGCTCCAGCAGGATTTTTATGCACCTGAAATCAATCAAAAATGGTGTACGGACTTTACCTATCTGTTTTTAACAAATGGAAGCAAACGATATAATTGCACAATCATTGATCTGCATGACAGGAGTGTAGTAGCAAGCATTACAGATAAAAACATGACGGCAGATTTGGCAAAACGAACGCTAGCGAAAGCAATCCAATCCCAGCCAGGAATCAATCCAGGGAAACTGCTGTTACATAGCGATCAGGGAAGCCAGTATACATCAAAAGAGTTCACTGATTTCTGCAGGGAACTTGGAATTACACAAAGTATGAGCAAAGCCGGATATCCTTATGATAATGCACCAATGGAGAGATATTTTAATACATTAAAAAATGATTTAATCTATCAACATTATTATCGGACAGAAAAAGAACTCTATACTGCAGTGGAAGAATTTGCATATGTACATTATAATCATGTACGTCCGCATTCTTACAATAATTATAAAACGCCTTACGAGGCACGTTATGGTGTCAAATGATTCCGTAACAAAATTTAGGTTGAAGTGTTACAAAAATGCTTGACCACAACACATTTTATCACTTTGGTGTCGCTTTCCGCCCCCTACCCACTCAGGAAATGTTGCTAAAATATATATCTGACTTACCCTACATACAAACTTGACATTATCTATCTCGTTCTTCAATAATATGAATTATGTTTTTCTCATTAATAATATTATTTATGTTTTCCTTAAGAAATGTTGGTTTGATTTCTTGTAATGCTATTTCTTCTAATGAGAGCCATACTAACTGTTCCCCGTTATCAGTTTTGCTCTTACGCATTTTTAAATCTTCATCCACAATTTTCATATAATAATAAAATTCTATTGTATGGCAATCAAGTCCATCAATCGTACCACCTACACCCTTAAAAAAATTTTCACATACTACTGCGAGATGTTGTGCACATGTATGCATACCCGTTTCCTCATAAATTTCTCTTTCTATACATGCTTTAGAAGATTCACCTAAATGAACGCCTCCACCAACCATGTAATAATAATCTCCAATAGCACTTTTTACAAATAACATTTTATTATTATTGATGATAATTCCACCTACTCGATATCTAAACCAATTATTCCATTTTTCAAATCCGCAATCGTATTTCATCTTTCTCCTCCACCAGTTTCGATTTATCAGCCTCTTTTTATTTCTGCTGAATCATCTTAAAATGCTGCAATGCCTCCACAATTGCCCTCTCCTTATCCTCCGGACACTGTGGCTGCCTGCTGTCTTCATTTTTAGGCAAATTAGGACTTGGAACAAGTTCCAAGTCTGTCGCGGCAGTCGTCGAATTGCCCTGCAAGCAGTCCATTCTCCTCGTTACAACGCGCAAATTCTTTCCAACCTCAATTCCGCATTTTCTTGATTTTCCATATTTATCTCGATTAGGCTATTTTATAATAGCAACTTGCTTTCTTCCATATATATGTGTGATAAAAGAATTATATACACCTGACGATTTCCATTCGCCGGCAACAACTATAATCTTATCTCTGTTATTATATATCTCAGAACGAATAGTTTTATATGTGATTTCATCAAAAAATGATAATATAAAAGAATATTTGTGGTTATACATAGGAGCGACTAAATAGATTTCTTTCTTTTCGTTATCATATAACTTTCCCTTAACAGCTGCCTCAATTATCTTCTTGCCAAAACAACCCCTAGGATATCTATATTCACTTCTATCATCCAATAACATTTCTCCTATTTCTTTATCACCATATTTCAAATTTACTGGCATACTCTTACACATAGAATAAATTTGCTTTAGTGTCCTTAGTGGATGTGCTTTCGGCTCTCCAATGTTATGTCCATCAATTTTCTTTTCTTCTTTAGGATTTCCTGTTACAGCTAGAGGACAGTAAATTAATTAGCTAGACTAATGTCTTCTTTGCCAAAGTTATCCATTTTATATTTCCAATGGTAAACTACTGGAACTTCAT
>OGOW01000133.1_pt1 | contig 92866 bp, 74 predicted proteins | sample 1552781 | NCBI WGS metagenome assembly OGOW01 (sample SAMEA2580145, study PRJEB22360) | human gut metagenome | biome: human gut; feature: human-associated habitat; material: faeces | place: Denmark | collected 2008/2010
TTGATTTCCTTCTTTAACTGCTCTTCGAAGAACAGTGCTTCCTCATCTGCAATCCGTTTCCGCATCTTTTTGCTGTTTGCCCGTGCTTTTACATGGGTGGCATCCACGAAGACCTCGGAAGGATCGATCAGTCTGTATTTATAGCATTCCTGCAGGATACGGGAAAAGATCTGTTCAAAAAGATCAGTATCCTTAAAGCGTCTGGTATAATTCTTTCCAAACGTAGAGAAATGGGGAACCTTGTCCATCATTTCCAGACCGAGGAACCATCGGTATGCGACATTGACTTCGATTTCTTTTACTGTCTGGCGCATGCTTCGGATGCCGTACAGATACTGGATGAATGGAATTTTAATGAGCATGACCGGATCCATGCTGGGGCGGCCATTGTCTGCACTGTATTTATCGATCACAAGATCATAGATAAAACTCCAGTCGATTGCCTGGTCAATCAGGCGCAGCAGATGATCCTGCGGAACAAGGTCATCCATGCAGAACATCTGAATCTGTTCTCTTTTCTTATCTGCATTCTGTGTCATCATAGGAAACACCGCCTTTATTTTGATACTTTCATTATGCCAAAAAGTAGTGAAAAGTCCTGTAAATACGGCTTTTTCACCACTTCTTATATGCTTGTAAGTACATAATTTTTGCAGTCATGGCACAAGAAAAGCTCCCTCACAGGAAGGAGCTTTGTCTACAGTCTGAAGCGAACTTTCATGATTTCCCATGGAAGTTCGCTTTTTCCTAAAAAGTATCTATTCTTCCGTATATTGTGTCAGCATTCTCAAACTTATGCGAAGCCACTCCTTTTTCTGCTCCGGTAGATTACGGTAGCTTTCTATAATATCCTTCTCCTCCTGTGTCTGCTGGTCTATCACTTCTCTTTCATCGAAAATATCCGTCATAGATATTCCCAACGAATTACAAAGCATCAGCATTGTGTCCAGCTTGGGAATTGTCTTCCCCGACAGGAAACAACTAACCGTAGAGGAAGATAGCCCCGAATATCTGGCGATCTTGTAGGGTGTCGTTCCTCTTTCCTCACACATCCTTTCAAATCTGCGAGCTACTTCCGTGCATTTTTCTTTGGTGTTGTACATATTCATCTACCGCCTTTGTCTTATATTTAGGTCTCTATAATGTACATGGCGGGAATCGACAGAATCTTACAATTTTTTTAATTTTTTATAGACTGACCATTCAACTGGTCGTGTATCCTGCTAATTGGCTTTTGAGCTTCACTGTGCTGATCACATACTGCAATAGATATTATTCGGAACAGCGACAGCATTACACCACAAACACATGCCATGATTGCATGCTGCAATGCATTTATTTGTATTGCATTATTTTCAATAATTTCAACATATTTAGTCAAAATTAAAGGTTCCTCATATTCTTTAATAAGCACTGCAATTAACACTTGTGCTAACACTATGATGAATAAATATTTCAGTACGTATATTGCCGTATACGAGACATACGATACTACCTCTTCCATTTGTTGCCTTTTCTTGTCTACATCATTATCATCGTTATCGACATTCTCCGTACTTTTCTTCATCTCAGTCGCTGCACTTTTTTCATTCTTAATCTTTTTGAATTTAGGTAAAAAACGAGGATTGACCACCATTCTTTGCCCAATATACATTATAAACAGAATCAGTATTTCAACACCGATACTTGCCACATCCATATTACCCTCAAGAGCGGTTTCCGCAAACAGCAAAGAAGCCGTAATTCCAAATGCTAACAAACATACCGTCAATTCCGGAATGAGTCTCCAATTAGGTTTTTCCAAAATAAGCCCCCGGTTCTTTCTCACCTCCATTTCCGCCAGCATTCCGCTTATCTTCAAATTCAAAATTGCAAAAACAATATAGTATATCATTCCTCTTCCTCCTTCTTCGTATCCTGATCTTCTGTCACAACAATCCTTTCACTAAGGAATCCTCGCAAATAATTCTCCGCACGGTTCTTCAGAAGAAATACATAGCCTCTCTCTTTTTCTTTCCGCATTTGGGTCAGCACCTCATCCCGATCCTGTGATGAGTATATCTTCTTTTCATCTCCTTTGAATTCCCAATCCCGGTAGAACTTTAATTCCAGATCTTCATAATCTCTACGCGAAATAACCTTTCCAAGGTTTGTCTTGGCCAGTGTTGACATAATTGCCTCGTATTCTTTCATGCTCTTGGCTTGTTCTTTTTGGTTTCTGCAAATACAGCACATATCAAATCCGTCATCCACCGTGCATGGTGACAATTCTAACGCATTCAGAAACTGCCGAATATAATCAATCGTATTCTGTATCTGCAACATACATTCATTTCTGAACTCTGCATCACTCATATTTTCAAATTGATTCTTTCGAATCTTTATAATACAGTTGCTCTGCATTGACCGAAACAGCATTTGGAAGAATTCATCCATGTCTGTATAGTAATCTTTACTCGTTCTTATATATAAAAAGGATTCCGCTTTTCTGGTCGAAGCATAACTAAACAAAACCGCCAATCCATCATTAAATAACGCCAGAAATAAACATATCCAGGCTGTGGTACATGTAGTTTTCTTACAGAACCCATCCAATGCATATTCCAAAGGATCCGAAAGCTGACTTACTTTTTCCTTTGCCTCTGTAAGCCTTTCTTCTGTTTTTTCTTGCAGACCTTTTGTTGCAATAATCCGGTTATAGCTTTCATTTACCAGCGACTGTATCTCCTGTTTTTGACGTGACAACTCGGACATTGAAGATGTTTCCAAAGATATGTTCAAATAATTCAGTATTTTGTCAATATAATGTTCTTGTTTTTCCTGCTCTTTTTCCTCCGTCATTCCCTGTTCTTCCAGTTCAAGGTCCTCCAGCCTCTTCCGCCATTCCAGAATATCCACATAATCATTCAGCCACTCATCTGATAGTATCGTCCCGACGTTAAGCACCTTACACAGATTGTTATTACATTCGATAAGTTTTTGTAAGTCATTTTTTAATTCATATAATTCTGCATTTGTTCTTCCTTCCTGCTCCAGTGGAAAATAGGATTTTAATTCTAAATATTCCGCTTCCGTGTTTCCATCTTCTACTGCTCCGTATTTTTTCAGCACTTCCGTAGCATCCACACAAAACTGCTGTAAATCGTTTCTTTCGTTCGTCGCTGTATCCAGCATATTGCTTAAATTTATATATTCCGGATCCGCGCTGGTTACTGTAGTGGACTTGGGTTCACCATTTTCTGTTGTCTCACGTATTACGCTCACAATATTTTTCTCGGGTTCTCCGGTTTTTTCTATTCTCTCATCTAAAACCTTTATTACTCCTTCAGCATTTCTTACTTCCATTTCTGCTGTCGAAATAATATATACCGCATTGGCATACAATTCTTCGTCTTCAGGCTCTCTTGCTTTTAATTCTTCCAGTGCTGTCACGTATGCATCAGTATAGCCTTTTTTTGCTTCGTCATATTCCGCTTTTGGAGACCGATTCCCTATGTATAATCCGGTATACGAAAAAAGTATAGAAATTATCAAAAGCAGTACCATTATGAGTCTGGTCGCGTGCCTCTTTTTTCCGTGCCGAAATGCTGTATTTGCACTGACAAGCAGTCCCAGCTGAATCACTAATGCGATGATAAGCGGTGCCTCATAAAAAAGGCCTGAAAAGTATAGCGCATTTCCCTCATAAGTCGAGAAAAAAGAGACAACTTCCAGCAAAAATGCCACCAGTATAAATACGTGTTCCTCTTGATAATCTCTGGCCAAGTTACAGTTCATTTGTGTCAGAGATCTCCAGACTTCATCGAAAATCACGAACTTTTTATATATTTCTTTCGGAGCAAACAATTTACTTATCCATTTTTTCCATAAATTCAGTATACCTTTTCGAATCCATTCTACACCTTTTCTCCAGTTGTCCTGAATCCACTCTATTGTTTTCTCCAGAACGTGAATCGGTAAATAAATAACGTTAAAAATAATGTTGATGATTGCTTCCAGTAGCTTTTGCGTTCTTTTGTCGTCCATCGTAGACCTCCTCGCAGTTTTCTTTATTAACGAGCCTCCATAAGCTTATCTGCAAGTCTTTATGTTCCTCAAGTATGTGTCTGCTATGTTCGTCGAATTTTGTCATTTATGCTCACGCACATACTATAGTCACAGTCTATTTTTAACAAAAGCCCGCCTCCCAAACTTGAGGGATGCAGGCTTCCGCATGAATACACTATATATTTTTAATTTTTGTTTTTATAATATCCTCTGGACAACAAAATTTTTCTCATAATATCATCTGCCTTTTTACTTACTTTATTATATCTGTATGCATATGATTCAGACCTTAAAAGCATCAAAAAACTATATATATCCTCCTTTTTCTTTATATATTTTTCTGCCATATTGAAAACCATTGTTTCCTTCAAAAAATGCATTTTACAGGAATTACTGCTTCCTGTTATTTCGTTGATGATATTATTATAATCTTCGGAAACCTTCCCAATCTCTTTCAGCTTTTCTTCGCTAATAGCAATGGTGGAATAATTTAAAAACAACGACGGTGCTACAGCTTTCAAATCCTGCTCTGCTAAAGGCTCCTGACTTAATAACATTCTTAATACCGTTGGTCTCCGATCTTCATTTGAAGATGACGAAGAAAGCGCTTCTGCAATTCTACAATTCTGTTTACCATAATTTATCTTAAAAAAGCGAAACATAATAAAACAGAATTCACAAATATCCTCACTATACATAATGCAATTCACACTGAATACCGCCGGCGAAATGGATGCTACACCTTCATATAATTTATAATTAGTGTTACCGCACTCATCTACGATATTCGTGTCAATTTTTAAAGTTGCTTTGCAATAGTTTTTCTCTGCCTTAAGTTGAAGAATCCCCTTCACCATCTTCCCATCATCTTTATTCTGTGCTGAATCAGTTGGATAAAAATAGCAGTAATAGTTCTGCAAATACCCCTTAAACATGGTATTGGATGGGTCTGTTATCAAATTGCCACTTTCAAACTTCTTCCATTGCAATATCGCTTGTTCATTCTCGAATTCTTCCTCTTCCTGCCGCTCCTCCGACACATCTTTTTCTTTATCTCTACAATTCTTCAATATTGCCTGAATATTCAAATAATCTTTATGATCTCTTGTATCATTGCTTATATATTCACTTGCATCAAAATCTTCTGAAACCAGATTTTGAAGAGTAATGCCAAAGAAATCACAACAGCTCAACAAAAAGGCCGCGGAAATGTACTTATGATCTTTTAAAATTTTATTAAAATAGCTCCTCGTAACAGATATTTTTTCTTCTGCCATCTTTTGGCAAAATTGTCGTTGTGATAACCCTCTGGCTTCCAGTAACTTTTTCAAGTTACTGCTGACCGTTGTATTTACAGATTCTACAATTTCTTTATACTTTTTATCTACTTCATCCATTTTTCCAAGCCTCCTTTATCAATATATAGATTATTATATGGCATGCTATTGCTTGGTTCAATTGTGTTATTTTGGCATAGTGCTTTCGATTTATCGAAATACTACATGCTTTTAATTTAATATAAAAATTTCTATGATATTATGAAACTTATTCAAAACAACTTTTATTCACTTAGATTATCTACTATCCGTATTCCTTCAATTTTTCTAATACTATAATTGCAGTCATCCACTCCGATTATTTTTTGTTCATTTCTATAAACCATAATCTCATTTCCAACCTTTTCACTTCTATGCAATACATAATGTTCATGATCGCTATAAGTAATAATATAATTGCCTTCATTAACCATACGAACTTCACGTTGATTTTCAAATTGTTTACTTCCGGTATAATAAAGAGCAGCCAGAACAAAACTGCTTAAGACGCAGCCAACCAAAATAAAAATTCCCAATTTTTCTTTCCAATCTTTACGCCGTGACGCATCATCCTCCTTTTGCAATTTATAAGTACCGTACATAACTGTTTCCATACCAAAAAGAACAATGTCTATTGCGCAAAAATTTATAAATTTAATATCCAAATGGGACATTACGCATATAACCAAAGAAAATGGAAAATTCGCAATTGCAAGCATAAAAAAACTTAGCAAAAAATTTTTTGTTACTTTTCCTATTGCGAAAAAAAGTTTTTTCAGCCAGGTACCTTCTTTATTCCTTATCTGCTCCCCAACTTTCTTGTATGTTTCATCCAGCATTCCAAATATGTATACTATTAAAAGAATAATCCCCCCATAGAATATCACCTGAAAAAGATTGCCTTCATAGTTTATTTCCAGAATGTTGGCGTCAATATTTAATTCCTTGAAATATCCCATCCAATACACATAAATCATAAGCCGCATTCCTGCATATACTATACTCAAAAATGTGGTTGCCATTGCTAACGCCACCGGAAAGTTTTCTTTTATGATTTTCCAAAGTCTTCTCATCTCTAGTCTTAACTCCTATGTTTTTCTGTTGTTTATCTCGTGTAAATTAGTTTGCTCCTTCTATATATTATACAGTCTTTTTCCTTCAGATTGTTTCGATATAATCACATTTGTATTTCGATTTATCGAAATGTGAACTTGACAAAGACCAAACTGTAAATATATGTAGAATTGTTCCTCCTAAAAGAATGAGCTCCATAGATATTCTCAGTAGTATTGAAATAAATAGTAAACGACAAATTCTGCGCCGCCTTTATAAGTACGTGGTTTTCGGCATTTTTCTGACCAAAATCCCATTTACCCAGTTAGGTTTGCAAACATTGTGATTGATCCAAGTAAACTCCTTTGAAAAACTAATAGTTTTTCGTATCTTTTAAATAATGTGCAGCATAAGAAATAACTAATCAAGACGAATGCTTTGACTTTTATGTATAATGTGTCCTAAATCGCAAAGGAAATAGTATGCATTGTTTATTATAGTAAATAGGTTTAATTGCTAGTTAAAAGCACCTCCCTTTAATACTAATATTTAGTGAATTATATAATTAGATTTAGATAATACCTTGATATAAAACATTATTATAAACTATTTTTAATTACAAAAATCAATCTAAAATTTAAACAATTAATCATTCGATGAGAATCACCCCTTCTCTATAGTTAAGAAAAAAATTATAGCCTCGATATTTTTTATATTTCTATTAACAATTTTTGATATGGCATGTGTTTTTAAGAATAATTGTTCAGCAAATATTTTAAGGTCTCTTCAGGAATCCCCAAGCCAACACTATAATTTTTAATAATTTTTTCTGAAGGTGTTTTAATTCCTTTTTCTATTTCGGTAATATATGATTTTGAAATTTTTGTTTTCTCCGATAAGATAGTAATTGAAGGATCATATGATATTCGCAATAGCCTTAATATTTCGCCAACATTATTATCCGATTTATTCTCTGCCCTTGACATTATTGTGCCCTCCTTTCTACAAACTTGTTTTAATAATATTCGTTTTTAGGCAATTTACAAAAGTGGAGGAGCATCTGTATATATAGCATTACATTAATAGAAGTGAGCCCCTGTACACCATTTACCCAGAAAAATATGAAAACACTAGATATTTTTTTTGATTTTGAAAACGAATATGCTATTGATAAATAAATTGAAATGATATAATAGAGAAAAGTATTGTAAATAAATTAGATATTTTATTTTAAGCATATATTTTTGAAAAGAAAGAGGAATACACATGAATGCATTTGAAGTTACAGAAATTAAACAAATATGGGATATATTTTTTATGCCACTTATGAGTACAGTCTCCGTTTTTTTATTTGCCTATGTCCTATTCGGTAAAGAGTGTATTCATACTATGTATGAAAAGTACCAGCTCGTAAAAATAGATGAAGTATATTACAAAAAGAAATACATAAAGATAAAAAATGAGACAGAAAAGGCAAGAGAAAAATTCCTTCTATTGCCTATAAGGTGCATAAGTCAAAAAGCAATAACAGCTGTACAGAATCCAGTAGTATTCATTACATGTTTATTCTTAGTGGTATATATTGTTTATAGAATAGTTGAATTTTGTTCAACAATATACCCTATTAGATATAGTTTCACAGGAGAAAATTTATTATTGTATTCAACGCCTAAATTTACGATTGCTCAGATATGGACTTTTTTCCCAGATTATACATTAGATGAACTATATGAAAAAATTAACATATGGGGATCAGAATGTTCTTATGCTGAATATATGGATTATAGTGTAAATCATTTATTTGTTAGTATTTTTGAATTTAACTCAGTTCTTTGTATGATAAATATGTTTATACATAAACCTAAATTTTCAGTATACGTTAGATCCTTGTTCATGTTAATATTTTGTATTGGCACAATATATTGTTGTTTTTATTTACAATTTCAAAAGGATGCTAGCGTGTTGGAGCAAAAGGCATATTATGTAAATCAACAATTAGGTTTGAAGGATCCTTTAAAAAGTAAGAATACAGAGGCCTTTGATTACGCCATGGAAAGAGTAGAAAATGAGTTATCCTATGCTAATCATCATTCTTACGAAATTTTTCATATTCAAATAATAATTCCCAGACTTCGTGAAGGCAATAAGGAAAGTATAGCCGATAACAGAAATTTAGAGTCGAAATTTAGATAAAAGCTGTTCTGCCCCCAAAACTGTTGCAAGTATTCCCAGTCATATCAACTTCAAACTCTGTAATCAGATCTGATAGTCATACATTAAATCCAGTGCCTTGACTTAGTCCTAACGGGAGGCACTGGATTTGATATTTTTACGTATGCTGATTTTTTGTTAAATAAGTGCTTTTACTTCACGCGGCGAAGCTCAGTAGTATTCTGGTTTTCTTCAAACGACTGGTAAGCACTTTTAACAGCATCCGCAATGACCCGGTGATGGTGTTCATCCCATCCGCCATTTTCCTTAATGCGTTTGAGCTGTGCTGCACCACCGCCAAGCCTCTTGCCATTTTTACCATAGACTACAAGGTTTCTTTGTGACATTCCATATCCCTCCTTTCCATTTATTTATGCCTTAGTTATAGCACATAAACGGAAGTTTGTCGGGGTATGACTTTTGCAAAAATTATTTTAGGAAATCCGAATAGCATAGTAACAATTCTTTATTGTATTCATGAAGCAATTCCAACGCAGCTTTACTGTCCATTACCCAATAAGCCCTTAGTAACATAGTATTTAATTTTTCAGTCAACTCTACCTTACCAACATATACTGCAGAAAAGTTTTTTTCTCGAAAATATCCCCGACTTATTTTTTCACGAACAAAAATATACTGACTTTTCTTTTTAAATTCCGGTATTTCTACATTATCCTTTTCTTGAGCTTGTCTAACCTGCGTCATATAATCATCAACAATTTTTGCAGTTTTTTGACGATGGTACGTTTGTTTACTCATATATATTTCTCTAAAGTATACCTTTATATCTTGAAGATATGTATCAAAGCAATCTCGTCCTCCATATATACGCATAACATTTATAAATTCTCTTGTATTTTCAACTTTCTTTTTAAAGTTGGGAACTTTCCTATTTTCAGTTACAACAGTCTTAAACTTATCACTATTAATTTCTTCTTCTGTCAAAGGTTTTTTAGGAGCCCTATACATATCTGGAACATCAGAAAACAATTCCGGATATTTTTCCATTTCCTTAATAAGAACCTTATAAATATCTGAATTTTCAAATAATCTGTTGCGATGTTCAATGAATGATCGGAAATAGCTTATTATCCTATCAGCCTTCAAACCATCAGTGCCAAATATAGTTTCATATTTCTGCCCAATAGAATCGTCAATTTTTTTCATAAGGCCATCTGTTTTCTCTGTTAACTGATCTATTACTTTTAATGGATCTATGTTCGGAGAATACATCATGATCGGATATAGTAAAAACTGAAGTATACCATTGAGAATAAAATTAATATAGTAAGTCACATACCCACATCCATTTATTTCATGCAATGCATCCCCTTTTACAAATGCCTGAAACACTTGATCATTTACATACAATAAATATTCAAGGAGCTCGTTTAAATTATCTGATGTCTTACGAATTTTTTCTCTTATATCCCGAATAGCATTATCATTGCATAATGAATTATAATTTGTATCAAAATTTTGTACTTTAGATTCCATATGCTTATCAATTTCTAAAGAGCTAAAGTTCGCATCAGCATTTATTTTAGTCAAGTTGTCAATAATTTGTCGTTGATCACACTCCTCTAAGAAAAAATGCACTATTCTGGCCTGTTCTTCAACACTAATATAATCAAATGCAAGCCCTCTAAACACCTCCGGCGACTTTTCGAATTTCCTAATAAGATTTCGAACTTTTTTCCTTTCATTCTTTTGACTTTCTTGATCTACATCATTTGCATAAGTCAAAATATAATAATCCGACAATTTCATATTTCTTTCTCTCCATAATCAAATACCATATAACTGATCCTTAACATTAAACGCTTGGCCAATTCTGTTATATTTAAAAAACTTATAAAGAATATAATTTTCCTTATCTGTTTCATGTGTCGACAAAATTATCTGCCTGTCTTTAAAATCATTTCTGAGAACTTCTATCATGGAGGAAATATTTATATCGTCCATTGTTTGAACTGGATCATCTATAAGGATAAATCCAAGATCATCCTCCGACGCTTTTACATATTGTTTATTCATAGAGAAAAGAAATGCCAAAACAAAACCCGACAATTGCCCCGAGCTAAATGTATTAAGTATGTCATGCTTCACATCTCCGTTTGTAACAAAACGCATTTCATCCTTACTTATAAACACTCCCAAACCATTCTGATAATCCTGTAATATCTTTCCTGTGTAAATTAAAAGCGGTACTCTAAGTCCCTTCATAACCTGATTCTTATATTCATCGATAGCTTCTGAATATATTTTTTGTACATATTTTAAATCATTTCTTACTGCTTTAAGCGATTGCCATTTCTTAATATTTGCTTTCAGGCAAATTTTAATTTCATAAGCTTTCTTATTATTTTTAGAATTAATTGCTGACTTGATATATGATTTCTTACTATTAATATTTCCTCTATCCAATAGCAACTTTTGTTTATCCCACTCAATATTCGGATACTCTTTAACTAATTTTGAGTATTCGTAAGTATCAAAATTAGTTGTAAATGCCCCATTTTGGTAGGTTTTCTTTGCTGCTATTAATATCCGCTGTAATTCATTTCTTTGTTCCGTTTTCCCCATATCTTCAAATGCCAAATCTACATTAATGAATGGAATTAATAATTCTACATCCTCAACCCGTTTTTTGTCAGAAATAAAAGTTGACACATTGGATATTTCTTTTAATGATTCATTGATACTTTTTTCATCAAATCGCCCTATTTCTTTGCTGATGGCTGCTTGAGAATCTTTAATTATTTCTTTTAAATGTTTTTTTATTTCATTATAACCATTCAATTCTTCCCCTTTTTCCGCTTCTAATAAATCCCGCGCAGCATCATATGCTTCTTTCAGTTTTTGAGATTCACCATATGGCTGTCCACAATAAGGACACCTATCGCCCTTTTCATCATAACTATTGTTTGCCTCTTGCAATTCCTCTCTTGCATCTTCCAGCTTTTTTATTGCTGTCTGTTTGGAAGATAATGTCTTACCTATATCTTTTAATTTATTGCATATCCGTTCAACTTCCTTAATATCAAAAAGAACACCGTCAGGAAATAACTGCTTCAATTTTATCATCCCTTCGACACTATATTCCTCAGGTATAACATCTTTTCCTCTTAAAAAAGCACTATTATTAAAAATCTCTACAATACGATTTTGAGACTCTATTGCCTCATTAATTGTATTCAAATCAATTTTTTCATCAACGACATATCTACGTATTAAAATAAAATCTTCAATTCCATTAGTTATTGCCGAATCAAATTTTTTATTCCAAAGTAGATTTTTATAATCTTCAAAATCTTCTATAAATTGAGAAAGTCTATCAATATCTTGCAATCCCTTTTCCAACTCTTCAGTACTCAACCCTTCAAGATTTTCACAATCCCATGCTGGGAAACATTCAGAATCTTCAAGTTCTATAATATGAAAAAAATCGGTCTTATCCACCGTTTCCTCAATATTACCTAGCTCTTTAAGTTTCTTCACATCTTTATCAATTAATTCATCTAATGATTTTATCTCATCATTTATCAAAACGCCGCTGGATGATGCATTCTTTCCAATAAGACTATTTTGAAGAAAAGTGCCCCACTTCTCCACATCACCCAAATCAAGTAGTGTATTCATTGCATCTTTTCTTGCTGTTATTGATTGCTTCAAAAAGTGCACAGACTCTGCCTGCGATACATAGTAGTAAACATTAAAATTTCCTTCTGAATACTTAATCTCATTAAATTCAATTACGCTACCACGCCAATCTGTGTAATTTTGAATTGTCTCATCTAATTTCTCTGTAATAATATTTCCATGTATTACCCCGTAATATATAGACTCCGTATATGAAACTTTGTGCATTCTATGGTCTATTTTTGCCATTAGAGACAAACACTCACGTCTTTCATTCATTAGTGTGCATATTATATAGCCATCATAATTTGCCTCATTCAACAATACATTTTTCTGCAAATCTGTATTCTTATTTTCTATCGATATATTAAATCTTGTTATTTTTTTCGAAAACAATAATTCAATTGCATCAAAAAAAGTTGTCTTGCCAAATCCATTCGGTCCAGTAAGTATTATAGGATTTTTGGTGACATCAAGAATAAACTCATAATATTTTGAACTATCAAAGCATTTAAAATTCTTAACCCTAACAGACTTTATTCTATACTGCATTTTGTTTTATTCTCTCCTTTCAAGCCTCTTATTTATTTCCTCTTCAACAGAATCCTCATCATACACAAAATTTGACATTTTAATATATTCACTTATATCCCGGCAACTACCACAAATCAAGTTGTGATATCCATGTAACTCTGGATTCATTTTACTTGAAACCCTTTGTTCTACCGACATTGGTTTTTGCTCTGCCACAAAATTATATTGAAGAAAAGGGATTTTCGAAAAAAGCCTTATCACTAATTCATAAGCATTGTCTAAATTTTTATGTCCTGCCAGATCATAATATGCCTCTTCCTGATTAGCTATTTCGCTTAATACATTAACTATATTTTTATCTGGATAATCAGAAATAATTCTTTTTAATTCATTTACTTGATTTTCCGTATAAGGTAATATGAATCTTCTAAAATAATACGGCGACTCTTCAACAGAATATATTATATTCCTGTATCTATCTAAATTACTTAAAGTCTCTAACTTAATTGTATAAATAGCAGATGTATTCTTGTCTATTTGCGCAGCAATACTTACATTATCTCTAAACAGCTCCTGTATTTTCTTTTTTATACCTTTTTCAACAGTTTTCTCATTAATAGAATCTTTTTTAGTCACATCCTTATCAATATAATCCTCTTCAAGCTTTTTCAACATGTTAAACAATGTTGAATCCGATATTTCTCCAATCGCTTCGATATAATCAACTAAGAAAAAACTCGTCTTATTACTATCCTCCGACGAATAAAAATCTTTGTCATAGTCATACCATTTTTCTTTAAATCCGTATGCCGTGAAAATCTGTTGTATCAATTCTCTCATTTCTATAATTCTCCCCTTGCCTGCTCCGCATTAATTAATCTTATGGTTTGAGGTTTATTGCAATTTTCCCTTTCCTCATCTATATTGGAGGAAATCATAGTTTCAATTTCCTTTAATTGTTCATTTTCCAATATAGTCACATCCGATCCCTCAACCTTAAATTCCTGGTTTTTTAAGAAGCTGGTAATTAACGTCCTACACTCATATAAAAAAGATTTATCTGTTGTTTCCTTTAGTCCCTTCTGAATTTTTTTCCTAAGAGTTTCCTTCGTCCGGCTATCATCTAACGACAACCAATAAATCTCTTCGTTTAACGAAGCCGCAATCACGTTTTTTTCATTTAATGACAGTCTTGAAATATCCTTCACTAATTCCATTAATTGAATTTTTATTGTCTCATTATTGGGAATTTCCGTAATTTCAAACGTTGGTTCTTGCAAAAGAAGATTAAAAACAAATTGATGTTTTTCTTTGTTTCCCCTACCTGACCACTTCTTAAACTGTTTCAAAAGATTACATGATTGGGCATCCTTACATTGCGCACAATCATTTTGATTACATTCACTTTGCCTAAACTCAGAAAATACATTATCAATTTTTTCCAACAATAAATAATACTTAAACTCAGTATTTACATTACTGAAATCATGGTAATAATCCCAAAATACCTGCTTACGAATATCCTCAAATGAAATAAGACATTTTTCATTCTTATCTCCTTGAATAAAAACGTCTGTTACGCGTTGTTCGATTAGCCTTATCCCTTGATCATACAAAAAACCACAATATTTATCATCAGCAAATGTCCAGTCAGAGTGCAAATTCATTATAATTGCTTTAATAATCTGAATTCCCTGATCTCTAATTGCTCTTGAATCATTGAATTTTTGTGGCCACTCTTTCACAAACATTTCATCTTCTTTTTTGCCGGGATGCGAAGTCAAAAATAATCTTTTTTTTGTATCTATCGTAGTCAAATGTTGTCGCAGTTCATTGCTCATCGTTCGAGTTGCTTCCACAACCGAAATGCGATCGTTCATTCCATCTGTTCTATTTTTTATAAGGCTATATTTGGTATGTTTTTTGTGATTTTGTGTTACAAATTCAAGAACAATATATTCATCAGGATTATCACCACAATGCAAATCTTTTTTTGAAACAATTGGGGTTTGAAATTCCATCAGCAAATTTGAAATAGCAGAACATGCCTTATCTATAAAATCGGTGGGTATACTTTCCCGCGGATTAACATGAAAATATCCACAATCGACACCATTTTCAAGAACCTCGACAATGAATGCAAATTTATCCTCTTCACCAAGATCAACTTTTCCCAATTTTACCTGATGTAATGATTTATACACTCCATCTTTTAATATTGAAAAATCTTCTTGTCCCTCTATCTGTAGTTCATATCCGTCTAGAGAACCATGATTCAGAAGAATATCTCTTTGCTTTGACAAGGCAACAAATAATGCCACATTACCTTGGTATTTATACCCTTCCCATGAGGGTATCGCACTATATGGTTCAATTAATCCCATCTTAATCCTCTCTTTCCAAAACTTTCCCTTGTAGAGCTTACGCTGCTGTATAATAATATCAGCTAAGATCTGGTCTCTTATAAAATATCTTTCTATATTTCAATAATATCACATTCCTTCCATCTATGTTATTTCGATTTATCGAACTATTTCTACTCACGGTCATTCCTCCAGTTTCTTTTCTTGAATCTGTTTAAATCAAAACTATAACTTGTGCAAAAAAAGAACATTTCAACGGGATAACAGCTCATTAAAAAATGGGGTAATCAAAGTTTAGTGGGGACACTCCGTAGGGTCTCCATAAATATTAAGACAGGGCAGGAAATCGTTTGATTTCTTGCCCTTCTCTGTCTCTTTTCGTATGATAATTCTGCAATGAAATACTTTAGAAAGGAGACAAATGAATAGTATCACAGAATTATTAAACTTGGAAGATACCGATATTTTTATTTCTGACATCTCTATTAACGGTACAAAGAAGGTCCTAACTCTTGAAACCAAACCCGTCCGCCATTTCTGCCCGCTCTGTGGTTTTAAGATGTATTCACGTGGCATCAAAGTTTGAACAATTAATCATCCAATGCTTCAGGCTGGCTACGAACTGATTTTAAAACTCAGGCAGCGTCGATGGCGCTGTATTAACAAATCTTGTTGTTACACAGTCAATGAATCTTTCAACTTTGTAGATAAAAGAAAACGTAATACAAATGCAACAGATATGCTGATCATTCATTCTTTCCGCGACTTATCAGCCTCCGCTTCTGGTATTGCAGCCAAATACAAAGTCTCTGACACTTATGTTTTGGATACTTTTGATCGTTATGTAAAAATGGATCGACTTCCTCTTTCTGATATCATCTCAGTAGATGAAGTCTGCCTCGATCTTGATCCAAACTGCCGTTATGCACTAGTCATTCAGGACTTCTATACCGGTAATCCCATTGATCTATTAAGCAGCCGAAGAACTAACGATACCGAGCCGTATTTTATGTCCATTCCACTCGAAGAACGAGCAAAGGTAAAATATCTCATTTCAGACATGTATAATCCCTACATCAACTGGGTTAATCGATATTTTCCCAATGCGGTTACGGTTGTAGACTCTTTTCATGTAATTCAATGGATTATTCACAAACTAGATCTATACATACGAGATCTTATCAAAAGCTTTAAGAAACGGGATCGTGATGCGTATATCACTGGCGGTGGCATTATTGATGAGCATACATTCATTCCACCTTCACAAGAAGTCTACCTGCTACAAAAATACCGCTGGCTGATTCTTGCTAATCAATCTTCTATTACTTACCATACAGATTTAAGAATGGATACACGTCTTCGATGCATGATGAACACTTATGATTATGAAGACTCACTTTTCATGATTGATCCAAATCTGAGAGAGTTGCTTGATCTGAAAGAACTTTATATTCAATTCAATACCAGGAATTCCAGGAAACCCATGGATGCTCGCATTGAACTTGACAAACTAATCAATCACTATCTTCATTGTGGTAATTCAATCTTTATCGATTTTGCCAATCTACTAATTCGGAACCATGATTATATCATTAATTCGTTTGTAATGGTTGAAAAGCACGGTCCTGGGAAAATATATAGCAGTCAACTTTCCAATGGTCCCATCGAATCATTAAATTGAAAAGTGAAAGACTTAAAAAGACTCGGACGCGGCTATCGAAACTTCAAACATTTTCGAACTCGTTTTCTTTACGCAACAAGGGACACTCCAGTTATAAATGGAATAACAGACTATAATCCAGTTACTTACTTTGATATGGAAGATTAAATTTACGTTTCGTTGCACAACAGATCAGGCAGGTCGATAGACCTGCCTGATAACATCTCTTTGGTTCAGTTTTAGCTCACCCCTACAGAATGGTTCTAAAAAACTCAACCTTTTTAGCGTCTGTCCCTACTAATTGACCCTAAAAAACTTTGGGAAACCCCACTAAACTTTGGAGACCCAATCTTTTTCTTTGTCCTCCCGGATCATTCCTCTTATCAATATTTATTGCTTCTATTCCATAAAAAGCAGCTCTTAGCACAATCAAGCATAGTTCTACAAAAATGCCAATACCACTATGTCATTCAATCTAACGTCGCTTCCTATTTTTCCAGTCTTAAATGCTACAAATAAAATAATATATGATACCCTAAATTTGTCATATATATCATCCCATAGCACCAATGTATATATAACACCAAACACGGATGTATATACTATATTTAGGTATCAGAAAGTCGATATAATAAGTACTCCTATTATTATAGTTCCGCTTAGAATCTTATCAATTATACTCAATTTTTTAACTTTTTCTTATAAGTAAGCTGTCTCACCCAGTCATATGCATTTAATAAATCTTCTAGTATTTTACCTCTTCATCTCTTTCATTTTATTATTTCAATACCCCTTTTTACCAATATATCTCTCCGTCAACACCTATTCTTTTTTCCAAAAAAATGCCTACCATTTCTTCCAAAATATTCTTCATCATAATTTCTGTCATTATTACTATTAAAGACCATAACGTAAATAAATTTAAATCAATCCCCCTAATTCTTTCGTTATAAATGCTGACAGTTCTGTATGTAAAAGCAAAAGTAAGAACATAATCATGAAAATAAAATAATAAAAATACAAGACTGCTCTTCTTATTTTTCTTATTTTATTCCGTACATTACGAGCTTTATGATATTGTTCTAATTCTTCAGCTACCCATTCCTGTTCCATATGCTCATCCATATATATTTGAATAATATCAGATACTTCATTTTTATCGTTTAAACGAATTTCATTTAATATGTTCCATCCTATATTGGGTCTATCTTCTATTTGTTTTAAGAAATCTGTTATTTTATTATTTATATCTTCTAAAATATCTACCATTAATTTTGTTAGGGATAAAATGAACGTAGGAATTGCAATGATAAATGCAAGAATAGATAAATCTGTATTCATTATGAAACTTTCATATATAATAAATAATAAAATAGCGCCAAACATAACGCAGGTAAATACATTTTCTTTTATAAATATTCGATCTTTCATCTATACCATCCTCTTTCACTTTAGTATAACCTTTTATCAAGAAAAAACGTTATTATAAAAAATTCCCCTCACATACTGGACATTCGATTTTATTATACTTCTTTTTTCGCCCTTTCCTATTTTGAGTTATTCACGACCCATTTCGATTTATCGAAATATAATAGAGAGCAAAAGGATTTCTCATTCTGCTCTCCCTATATATTTTACTTTTTAAAACGTTTATTTCAAATAGCATTCAATGTTACTTTTCTCCACCAAACGCTTTAGCTCACAGAATCAGTATTTATGCTTATCGTGCACACTGATCTCATCACCGATCTGCACTTCGATCACCTGCAGTTCCGTATCGGCGATAATCGTGTGTTTGCACCCAGCCTTCATAGTCAGTACATCGCCCACCTTCACATTCTGTTCCACGTCATCGATCACCGCACGGCCTTCTCCGGCGATTACTGTCCATACTTCGTCCCGGAAATCATGGCTGTGGTAATTCATCCGGTGTCCCGGATTCAGTGTTACTTTGATCGTCATGCTGTGGTCACGCACATCCAGTACCCGGAAGCTTCCCCAGGACTTTTCCGCGAACATTACCTGCTGGTCGAACTGGTTCACATACGGTTTGATATAGCTGGACTGCTCCTTATCTGATACCAGGATTCCCTCGGGGCTGGCTGCCACGACGATATCTTTTAATCCCATGCATAGGATCGGTACATTCAGTTCGTTCACCACATGTACATTCTCACAGGTATCATTCAGAACGCCCTCACCGACACAATTACTGTCCATTGCCTCGGTCAGTGTATTCCAGGTTCCCAGATCCTTCCAGGTTCCCGCAAAACGCATCACTTCTATCTCGGGTTCCTTTTCCACTACCGCATAGTCGAAGCTGATCTTCTGTAATGTATCGTATTTCTGAAACAGATCCTCATAATCTGTAAAATCAATCAATTCATGAGCGCGCTTCAATACATATCCCAGTCTGAGAGCGAATACTCCGCCATTCCACAACGCCCCCTGGGCAATGTACTCTTCTGCCACTTCTTTAGTAGGTTTCTCCCTGAACATCGTCACGCGGCTCAGCTGCTTTGCTGTCTCCGGTATGATATAACCGTACTTTTCACTGGGATACGTAGGCTCAATTCCCATCAGTACAAGATTCGCATCGGACTCTCCGGCGCGCTTGCACAAGTCCTGCAATGCCTCAAAATAATCCTTCTCCACATAGGGATCTACCGGGCAGATCACGATGGGCTCATTCTCTACTACGCCCTGCACATCTTTCAAATATGTCGCTGCCAGCGCGATTGCCGGAAAAGTATCTCTACGACAGGGTTCCACACTAATCCCTACATTCTCGCCCAGCTGATTGTTGATTGCGGATATCTGAGATTTCGATGTAGCGATTGTAACCACCGCTTCCGGATCTACTGTCTTAATCTGCCGGTATACACGCTGAACCATGGACTCTAATGTTCCATCAGCCTTACGGAATATCTTAATAAACTGTTTGGAACGGATATCGTTGGACAGCGGCCACAGTCTCTGTCCCGATCCTCCGGATAATAATACTATATTCATAACTGTCCCTTTATCACTTTCTCTCTCTTTGCCAGTTCTCTGTCATGCTTTGCCATGATCTCCACCAGTTCCGCATAGGTGGTCTTCTGTGGATTCCAGCCAAGTACCGTCCTGGCTTTCGTAGGATCTCCCCACAGGTTGTCCACATCTGTCGGACGATACCATTTCGGATTCACGCATACCAACATCTTACCGGTCTGTGCATCATAGCCCTTCTCATCGACACCGGTACCTTCCCAGCGAATCTGAATGCCGTTTACTGCAAATGCCCGCTCTGTAAAATCACGAACCGTATGCTGCTCTCCGGTAGCAATAACAAAATCTTCCGGTGTCTCGTGCTGCAGTATCATCCACATACATTCCACATAATCCTTGGCATATCCCCAGTCCCTGAGAGAATCCATGTTGCCGAGTTCCAGATGATCCTGTAAGCCTTCTGCAATTTTTCCCGCTGCCAGCGTAATTTTTCTCGTTACGAAATTCTCTCCGCGGCGTTCGGACTCATGATTGAACAGAATACCGTTCACCGCAAACATACCGTATGCTTCACGATATTCCTTCACGATCCAGAAGCCGTACTGTTTTGCAACAGCATACGGAGAATACGGATGAAAAGGTGTGGTCTCTCTCTGCGGTACTTCTTCTACTTTACCATACAGTTCTGAAGTGGATGCCTGGTATACTTTCGTCGTCTTCTCCAGACCATGAATACGACACGCCTCCAGAATACGTAATACGCCCAATGCGTCAATATCTCCGGAGTATTCCGGTGCGTCGAAGGATACCTGTACATGTGACTGTGCTGCCAGATTATAAATCTCATTCGGGCGGACCAGTCCGATAATGCGAACCAGAGAAGAAGAGTCAGACAGATCTCCATCATGTAAAGTAATACGATCCATAATATGATCGATCCGTGCAGTATTGGAAATAGATGCTCTACGTACAATACCGTGTACTTCATAACCCTTTTCTAATAAAAACTCCGCAAGGTAAGAACCATCCTGTCCTGTAATACCTGTAATCAATGCTTTCTTTGTCATATTGCCTGCTCCTATTATACTATAACTTATTGTCTATCGTTAATTATCTAATGAAACATTTAGCTTCTATACACCGTAAACTTTCCTACAGAATATACTTTCTGATATCCATTTGTTTTCATATATTGCCTGAATATTTCTGCCTTAGTGCTGCTATCTGTATCAAATTTATTGTCGAAAATCATAATCGGCAACTCTTCTCTCGTCTCAAGGTCCGCTAAATCTGCTATTAATTTATCGCAGGAATAACTTGCCTGGGATGGCCAACTGTTAAAAGCCGGAGGCAGTTGCAAATAAAATGCCAATGATGGATTGCCTTCATAAAGAATCACATCACTACCTACAAGATTTTCTTTTGCCAAATAATCTGACAGCCCCTGCATCATCATTGCCTTTTCTTCCGTCATAACAATCCCACGGAGCGTACTGTTTCCCTTCACTTCATATTCTTTTCCGGTGCGGCTGCCGGCTTCTTCATAGATAAATTTCTGTCCAAATCCTATTGTCAGAAAACAGCAGAAGGCAACGAACATACTTACAATAATCTTCGCCGGATACATGGGAATAATACTCATTTTTCGTCTGCAAAACCGATATATTTCCCACATCAAATACGGTACAAGTATAAAATAATTGTTCATTCCCAAATGAAATTCCGTACTGCTTCCTATTACTGACAACAAATATATGGATACAACAATTACTCCAAGGAATTTCTCTGCCATATCTGCTTCCTTGGAAAATACTCTGATAACCGCTATAAATATCGTCAGCACACCCACTAATATCATTGGTGCATATACTGAGCTATAAGAATAATAATTTGTCGTAATATAATCACATTTGGTAAGATATGTATGTACCACATATATACCAAGTAAAATGCTTATCCCCACCGAAAAGTAGCACAAAATATGTTTATGTAATCCGGAATCCACACGGTCAGCGATCACTGCACATATGATTCCCACTATAGCAGCCGCTGCAACATGCCATAAGCGTAAGCCATACCTTATCAGATTGGAAAACAAAAACTCAATCATAAAACCCGCAGAATAGCCCGGTGTTGTCTTAGACATTGCCATCAGTTCGCCAATGCCCTTGACATATTCCCCGAACCCATAGCGAACCGATATATATCCCAGTAATATTGCAACGATCAGAATATAACCTGACAAGAATGCAGCCATTAACCCAAACATTTCCTTCAGCCATGCCTGCTGACCTTTTTTCCGTTTTATTACACATTCGATCCACATAATGATATAGTATGCCGGAATCAAAACAATCACAATCAGCTGTGCCAGATTCGAAAAGCGTACAAACATATTGGCACCGATCATAATCCCCGATAAGAGCACCACGTTCTTCTGCCCTTTTGTCAAACCGATCAGCATCAGCACCAATCCCAGATCTAAAAATGCAAAAGTCAAATAGTCATACAGTATTGCAGATGGCGCCCAACATAAATTTAAAGCCACAAACTCCCCGGCTATAATTACCAGTTGAGGGATTTTCATATATCTGCTTAAAAAATAACTGACGGAAACCATTAATAACACCGTCACACCGGTTGTATAGATATTCATCCCCAAAAGTGTCTTGCCACCCGGCAGCAGACTAAAGAGATGACCTATAACATTAGAAAGATAAGTAGAGAACAACCACATATTATCCATATGCTCTGTTCCCATCCATTGAAAATTAGCAAGATTATAGCCTGTATCCCACAAGTCCAAACCCTTATTTACTTTTCGAAAAGCAAATACTGCCAATCCAAGCCACAGCAATGCATAAATAATTTGTTTCACCTTTTGCAATGCTTTATCTTCCGTTTTCATAGTTTTCCTCGCTTCAATCACCTATCAGGCTGGCTAGAATAATAAGCCGTTTATTCCTAACAGTCTATATAATTTTACAACAACAGTATCATAAAACACTCCTCCGAAAGCATTATCCGCATTCGGAATCAGATAGTACAAAAAGACGAAAATTAATGAAAAAATACATAAAAGAGAAATAATCGAGTCTATAATTTTTACATGAATATCATTCAATCTTGAGAGAACAACTGCGCTCAACATACAGTCAATGCACAAGAGCCAGTAAATATCCATATGATATCTTTCCAATATGGCCGGGGACATAATGGTATCAAGCAGAGCAATCACAATTACAGATATCCATAATCCGATTTTCACACTTACTATTTTTTCCTGTCCCAAACGTTTCCAGTTTCTCGGGAAAAATAGTGTAACAAATCCCATAATCAAAATCGGAAAATTCAAAATAGCCCCCTGTAATTTTACAAACGGAAAATATTGTGTTATCCCCTTCTGTCTTTCAAATAAAAAGTTCTTAACCGATGTCACTGCCCGCTGAATTGACAATGTATCCCGACCTAATGATTGTTGATTTGTAACAGTAAGCTGGTATCTCTGTCCAAATTCAAAAACATCTCCAAATCGCACATAATTATACAGCATCAGTCCGGCGCCAACTATTATATACGGCAAAAATACACACAGCAATCCTGCTACATCCTTTTTGCATTTCACGTTTCGCTTAATGAAAATATAGCATAGTGGAATTGCTATTATGTTTGCTATCCCTATCGTAGGACGACAGCCAAAGACGAATGCTCCAAATAATGCACCAAATATCGCAAACGCAATACGTCCGGAGTACTTCATATCTAAAAATACCGCGCATAAATAGCATATTAGGCTCCATATTGCAAAGCATACAGCTGAAGATATTGCTGTGCAATACAACGCAGGTGCATTCATGCATCCCCAGATACAGATTAATGAGGAAGTAACTCCAAGCAACAGATATGTGATATAAGAAATATTTCCTTTGAAAATTTTAATCAGCAAATGAAAAATAACAAACAATCCAATAATTATACCGGCACAAAATACCTGCGTTCCATGATAGCAGTTCAGCGGCTCCCCTGTTATGATCCGATAGGGAAGATACAGAACCAAGACCGGTACTACGCCAAAATACATATAATAATGACCGTCTTTATATGCATGATCCCAGTGGTATTCTACTCCCATCTGCTCCCGGCTGTTATAATCATACGGATCATCCATAGCCTTTAACTCCGGACTTACCTCGCAGGGAAGGAATAAATCACCTGCCAGTATCGATTCTGCCATTAATTCGTACTGGTGCTGGTGTTCGGACTGTTCGCCGTTCCACCATGGATTAATACTCATAAAGTAAGATTCTATTACGATCAACAGACAAATCGTAATAATAATGCCACTTAATCTAATTTTTCTGTATTTACCATCTCCGTTCATCCGTAATTTAAGCACAGGCGAACAAGGAAGAATACATAATATCCCTAAAATCAGAAACAAATATATAATAATGCCAAAGAATGTATATTTCATATTCCCCCACTAATTATACGAAAATATCTCTTATTTACACCGGTTCCGAAAACGTATCCGGGTGTTCCATATCAAACACTTCATTACACGTCATGACAGTCACCAGGTTCTCCGTCTCTGACAAATTGATGATATTATGAGACCATCCCGGGATCATATATACCGCTTCTATGTTGTCACCGGATACCTCGAACTCCACCATCTCTCCGGTATTAATGTTTCTCTCCTGAATCAGCCCATGTCCGGCTACCACGATGAACTGTTCCCACTTGCTGTTATGCCAGTGCTGTCCCTTGGTAATCCCCGGCTTACTGATATTGATAGATACTTGTCCGCAATTCAAAGTATGCATTAACTCAGTAAAAGACCCTCTGGCATCCTGATTCATTGTTAACTGATATTTGAATCTGTCTGTGGGTAAATAAGTCAGGTACAGCGAAAAAAGCTTCTTCGCAAAAGACCCCTTCGGCATCTCCGGCATCAGCAGTGACTCCGGCTGCGCTTTGAACTCCTGCAGCAGATCAACAATCTCCCCCAAAGTAACCTTATGGGTAACCGGCACACAGCAGTATCTGCCATCTGCTCTCAATACAGTCTCTACACCATCGAACTCGCAGTGTTGCTCTTTCCCCTCCAGGAGATCGAACATTCCATCGATAAGATCATCTATGTAGAGCAGCTCCAGTTCTGTAGTTCTGTCATTTACCGTAAACTCTTCATCATTCGCTACTGCCCAACAGAAAGTACTGACTGCGGAATTATACTTTGGTCTGCTGTGCCCCATCAGATTAGGGAAGCGATATACTGCAACCTTAGCACCGGTTTCTTCGGCGTATGCAAAAAACAGATCTTCTCCTGCCTTCTTGGAACGACCGTATTCGGAATCTCCGAATCTTCCTGACAGTGTTGCCTGAATGGAAGAAGAAAGCATAATCGTCGCCTTATTCTCATACTTTTTCAAAGTATCAAGAAGCTGCGAAGTGAATCCAAAGTTCCCCTTCATGAAATCTTCCGGGTTCTCCGGTCGATTCACTCCCGCAAGGTGAAATATAAAATCCGCTTTTTGACAGTAAATATTCAGTTCCTCCTCAGTGGACTGAATATCATACTCATATATCTCATTAATGCATATTGCCGGTCTGGTACGATTCTTATTATCTCTGATATTTTTCAGGTTATTTACAAGGACTGTTCCTACCATGCCCTTTGCACCTGTGACTAGGATATTCATTGGTTACTGCCCTTTTCTCCATACCATTTTATTGACAACATTTACGTAGCCCTGAATGATTCTTACCACTTTCATGGACACTATCTCATCTGTATAATCAGGACATGGCTTTCCCAGGATTCCTCTCTCCTTCATATCAATAGCCATGCCGGTTGCCTGGAGAAGTTCCTGTGTCGTGATGCCGGCCAGTATAAAATTGCCGGATTCTAATGCCTCCGGTCTCTCTGTCGATGTCCGGATGCATACTGCCGCAATAGGATGTCCTATGGACAGGTAAAAACTGCTTTCCTCCGGCAATGTTCCGGAATCAGATACGATTGCCAGCGCATTCATCTGGAGCTTATTATAATCATTAAATCCTAACGGCTCATTCACTCTTACCCTGGGATCTAATTGAAATCCACTTGCTTCGAGCTTCTTCCTGGATCTCGGATGACAAGAATAGAGAATGGGCATATCGTATTTCTCTGCCAGTGCATTGATAGCGTTGAATAAGGATTCAAAATTCTTATCCGTATCAATATTCTCTTCTCTGTGTGCAGAAAGCAAAATATATTTATTCGGCTCAAGTCCCAGACGATCCAGCACATCCGATGCCTCAATCTTACTTAAATTGCCGTGGAGAACCTCTGCCATAGGGGATCCCGTTACATAAGTTCTCTCCTTGGGCATTCCCATTTCATGCAGATACTTTCTGGCGGGCTCGGAATACGGTAAGTTCACATCAGAGATGACATCCACGATCCGTCGGTTCGTCTCCTCCGGAAGGCATTCATCCTTACATCTGTTGCCAGCTTCCATATGGAAAATAGGAATATGGAGTCTCTTGGCCGAAATTGCCGACAGACAGCTGTTCGTATCTCCAAGTACAAGCAAAGCATCCGGCTTGATCTCTGCCATCAGCTCATAGCTTCTCGCAATGACATTTCCGCAGGTCTGTCCCAAATTCTCACCTACTACATTCATCCACACATCCGGACCACCCAGATCAAAATCAGACCAAAAAATATCATTCAGATTCTTATCATAATTCTGTCCGGTATGTGCCACGCAGCAGTCAAAATATTCTCTGCAGCGCTTAATCGTAGCCGCCAGACGAATAATCTCCGGTCTTGTTCCCACAATAATCAGAAGTTTAATTGATCCGTTGTTTTTCCACTTAAAATCAAACACTGCTTAATCCTCCGCCATTCTTTGCTGAATATATGCAAGCTTCGCAATCGTTTCCTTGGTTTCTTCCAGATTCAACATTCTCGTGTTGTTAGAGTTAAACTCTGTCAACGTATTTCTCTTGGCATCGCCTTCTTTGAAATACTTATCATAATTCAGTCCACGATTATCTGCCGGCACTCTGTAGAATCCACCCAGGTCAATTGCCTTCGCGCACTCTTCATTCGTAAGCAGTGTCTCATACATCTTCTCACCGTGGCGAATACCGATCACCTTGATATCCTCTTTCTTACCACCGAACAGTTCACATACTGCTTCCGCCTGGGTTCCGATAGTACATGCCGGAGCCTTCATGATCAGCAGATCTCCGTTCTCTCCTTTTTCAAATGCAAACAATACAAGATCTACCGCTTCCTCCAGGCTCATGATAAAACGAGTCATAGAAGGTTCTGTCACGGTAATCGGATTTCCTGCTTTGATCTGATCGATCCACAGAGGGATTACAGAGCCACGGGAACACATAACATTACCATAACGGGTACAACAGATCTTCGTCTTGCCGGAATTACGTGACTTAGCAACAGCTACTTTCTCTTCAATGGCTTTGGTAATACCCATAGCATTAATGGGATATGCCGCCTTATCTGTGGACAGGCAGATGACAGATTCCACACCAGCTTCGATCGCTGCTGTCAGAACATTATCTGTACCGATTACATTCGTTCTCACTGCCTCCATAGGGAAGAATTCACAGGACGGTACCTGCTTCAGTGCTGCCGCATGGAAAATATAATCCACTCCCGGCATGGCAGAACGAACGGAATTCAGGTCTCTCACATCTCCAATATAAAATTTAATCTTGTCCGCCACCTCAGGCATCTTCACTTGATACTCATGGCGCATATCATCCTGCTTCTTCTCATCACGAGAGAAAATACGGATTTCTCCAATGTCTGTCTTAAGAAAACGATTCAATACTGCGTTTCCAAAAGATCCGGTACCTCCGGTAATCATTAATGTTTTTCCTGTAAATAAAGACATCTTGTTCTCCTTTTCAATTTATGGTCTATCATAGTTGAATGACTATTTCTAAGTTAGATTTATCATATCTATTTAAGATTATAAAGTATAATGCTACTATTCACAATATACTTCTATTTTTCATAATACCACATTTGTAAGATGATATCTGCAAATTATTACAATTCATTTATTTTTTCATCTGAATTTCCGTGTGTCTCTTCGCATCTTTTAAAAAACTCATTGCAATCATCACAATTACTATGCCGATGGGGAACGCGGCAACAATACTTACTGACTGCAGGTTGCTCATGGAACTCTCCGAGAACAGTAATGCTACAGGTAACAAAATCAATAAAATACACCACATTAATTGAATGATTTTGTTCGGTTGTTCTCCCTCCCTAAGCGTCCTATAACTATAACACGAAGCGGTCAATGCTATGGAATCAAAGGAAGTAGCATAAAAAGCAATCATCGCTGCCAATGTAATAATCATGACTAAGGGTGCGCAGGGCATGGTTTTAATAATGTTAACAATCATGCCATAAGAATCTCCTGTTTCGCTATACATAGCCAGGAAATCTGCCTTGCCTGTCATCTGTAGTCCCATGGAATAATTTCCCAGCACTATGAAACTGATTACTGTTGATCCTACTCCAAATACATAACCGCCTACTATCGTCTGTCGTACGGTTCTGCCGCGGGAAATACTTCCAATGAAGAAGGGTGCCGCAACACACCATACCATCCAATATGCCCAATAATAGATTGTCCAGTTTTGCGGAAAATCAGATGTCCGCAGTGGATCTGTAAATGTAGAGAGCTCAATAAAATTCTGAACCATTTTGCCAAAAGAAGCAATGCCCGTCTCTACAATATACCGTGTCTCTCCTCCAAATAAAAGAACAAATGCGATCAATCCGAAGAACAGATAAATACATATCTTGGCTAATGCACTGATTCCCTTAAATCCATGAAGCAACGAATAAGTATACACTGCACAGGTAATCAACAAAATAATAATATTGATAATGGTCCGGCTGACTTCAATATGAAACAATTCTGCTAAAATAGCTGCCATCAAAGGTGTTGCCACACTAAATGTCGTTGCTGTTCCGGCTAAAAGTGCAAATACCGCCAGCAGATCAATAATTCTACCAGGCCAACCATCGGTGTGTTTTCCCAGAAGCGGACGACATGCCTCCGAATACTTCTGACGGTTGCACTTTCGCACATGCAGCATAAAGCCAAAAGCAACCGCCAATACCAAATAGAAGCTCCACGGGATAAAGCTCCAATGAAATAACGGATACACTCCCGCCCACTCCTGAATCGTTCCCATTTCAGCCAAATGCGGATCTGATGCATACAAAACCCATTCAGAAAATGAGTAAAACAAAATATCAGCTGCCAATCCGCAGGTAAACATCATAGCTCCCCAGGAGAAAAATGAATATGCCGGCTTCTCTCCCGGATTCCCCAATACAATATCTCCGTATTTCGATCCGGCAATATATAAGGAAAGAATAAATATCCCCAATCCGATCACCAAATAATATGCCCCAAAAGTATCACCAAAAAAGAATCTGATTTCACTCAAAACATTATTTGATTGCGTTGGCATTAAGAAAAAAAGTAAACATAACAGAACGACGATTCCTAACGGTACTAAAGTTATCATCCAGTCAATTCTGCCGTGTTCTTCTGATTTCTTACTCATTTTCATTTTCCCCCTGATATTTTCGATAACTGCTATCTACCGCAATTAACTCCTGTATATTATCAATTTCGATAACATCCTCTGATCTCATTGGTCTGATTCCGAGTTCATATTCCTCTTTATGGCAAAACATTACCACATCATCCCAATATATTTGTCTGTTTTTATTTTTTTCAAATTCCAATTCCAAATGTTTTTTTAATTTTTTCCCATCTTCTGCCGTCCATCTGGAAATGCTGTAAAGCTGCCAGCCCTTTTTCCCTCCGGTTCTGCTGCAGGATACTACAATGCCGTTTTCTACCTGCTGCAACCATTCCCCCGTCTCACTCTCTGTCCACACGCTATTATATCCGGATCTTTCAAATACCGGATCTAGTATCGAACTATTATAGACTATCTGATCCCCATCCATCACAATAGAATTTTCCAAATAATCACGCGCTACATAAAGTGAAGAAATATTATTACATGAGTCATAATAAGGATTCTCTATCAGCGTGATTCCCGGATAATCCTTCTTCAACACATCGAATTGTTCTTTTAAATACCCTACTACTATATAAATCTCAGTAATATCATTTTCTAAAAGGCCACGGATTACCGTATCAATCATTCTGACACCATTGACTTTTACCAAGGGCTTCGGTGTCTCCAGTGTCAATGGTTGCATCCTTTTTCCAAAACCGGCTGCCATAATAATAGCCCGCTCCACTTTATTCATTTATTATCGTCCATCCTCTCTTTTGCATTTCTGCCAAAGCTATTTTATAGTAGTCCTTCGCATACCGATATTGCTGCAGTGAGTATTCCCCAAATTCCACACCGAGGCTATATTTGTATTCGCACCAATTGCTCCAAAGCAATCCGCACACCGCTATGTAGCAATATATTTTTATTCGTGTTTCTGCAGTGCATCCTTCTGTAAAATAAAGATCAATCATATGATCAATTTGTTCTCTGTCATACAGCGCATAGATACAAAACATCGCAATATCCACATGTGGATCCTGCATTCCCGCATATTCCCAGTCAATCAGGTATATCTGTTCCTCTCCATTCTTCTCACAAAAGAGAAAATTGTCCGGTACAGCGTCAATATGGGTAAGCACCTTTGGGGCTGCATTTTCTCTAATATAAGTTTTCAATGAATATACATTTTCTTTTGTCCTCTGATAATCCTCATAGACGGATGGTCTTCCATCCCATAGAGACTCGTAAAATGCAATTTGTTCAAAAAGATCAAATTTATGCTCCACTTTCAATTTCAACTCGTGAAATTGCCGCAGGCGTCTCATGCATTTTTGAAGATCATCTTCTTTGCAGGGATCACATACTCTGGCTCCTTCCATATATTCTGTAATTTTATATCCATTTAGTGGATTAAGATAAATAATATTATCACAAATATTCTTCCCACGTATCTCCTTATATACTGAGTATTCCTTCTGCCGATCTATCAGCTGTTCCGTTCCTTCTCCCGGGATTCTCATAATATATTTCTTCTCTCTGCAGCTGAAAAGAAACGATCTGTTTGTCATTCCTTTTTTTAAAACTTTGATATTGTTGATTTCTCTTTCTTCCGACTTTAATACTTTACAAATTTCATCAATGGCATCATTTTTTAACTGATCCGAATCGCTTTCAAATTCGCGAAGTTGCTCGTAAGTGTTAATCTCTATCACATCTGCCTGAGGAACAATACGAGCTGCAACAATCATATGATCTCCACGATATAAAGTTTGCTCCCAAAATGCGTCATTATAATGAGAATCCCGACACAACACTCCTATCTTCTCTCTTACAGCATCAGCTTCCTCCCCTGTTAAATAGGAGATTCCAATCATTGTGTTTCCCTGCTCTTCTTCAGACACCATCACCAGTTCTCGTTTTCTGTTTACTCGAACATCGCTCTCATCGTCCATCTGATCACTGACCATATACCAGGAGTAGGGTTCATATGCGTGAAAAGGATTATTCTTACACCAAATGTCGCAGGGAACTATATATGTATTTCTCAGGTACTTCTGAACCAGCTTTATTGAATGAAGATTATTCATTCTAAAGTAATCCGGATTCACGACAAGTTTTACCTCATATTTATCAATCAGATATTCATATTTTTCTTTCATAAATCCAACTACAATGTATATTTCTCTGACATTAGCCTCCTGCAGTTGTAGAATAAGGCGTTCGATCAGTTTTTCCCCTTTTATTTCAAGCAGTCCTTTGGGAATCTCCATGTTAATCGGAACCATCCTCATTCCAAATCCTGCTGCAAGTATAATTGCTCTCTGAGGTTTCTTTTCTCTGAATTCTTGCCGTGCTTTCTCCGTTGGCGACATAGATGCATCAAGATAACCTTCCTGTATTAATCTTTTCAAAGAACGATTCACTACTCCCAAAGAATGACCTGATGTTTCTGCCAGCTGTCTCTGATTAATAAACTTGTCTGATATTATCTCATTCAAAATATCTTGTTCCTGTATGTTCATGTATTCTCCTTTTTTGTTTTATATGAACATCAACTTCTAAATAAAGGAGCATTCCTGCTCCTTTATTTAGTATATACTACTATCAATCTATTTTCAATTCATCAATAATTTTTTTTGCCTGTACTCTATTATTTCTGGTAGAAAGAATAAATTTGCGCGCTTTCTCTCCCGTTTCCATCATTTTATCTTTAGATTCTAATACTTCTCTTAGAGTCTGAGCATAACCGTCTACCGTTTCATTTTGGAATAAATAGACATATTCTTCATAGTCTCTTGGCATCCCCGGTAATCTGGTCATTAGTACCGGAGTCCCTGAAGCCATATATTCCAATGTTTTTGAGGGGAAAGAATATTTCGTATACTCTTCATTTGTAGGACGTGGGTTAATCAGAAGTGTTACCTTTTTTTCTTCCTCCAATATCCTATCATGCGCACATTGACCATAAAATACTACATTATTATACTGTCTGCAGATATTTTCAATCTCTTCTGCATAATTGCCCTTGCCATAAATATGAAGTTCACTGTTTTCTACCTTCGCCTTCAAAAAGCCCTGAATCAGCATATCAATTCCATATTCCCTATGCAATGATCCGGCATACATACACACTTTGTTATCATATTTGGAAATCTCCTCTATATTTTCCTGTAAGGAGTTCCAATCACAAATTCCCTCTACAATACACTGGTATTTATTCTTTTTATTCACCCACTCAGACATAGATTCTGTTAACAAAACATATTTTTGAAAGCGTCTCATAAAGACAAGATTGATGAAGCACCGTGCCTTCTCCGTAATTTTTTTGGGGGTTCCTACATATTGCGGAAGATCTGTAACTATGCCAACCGTCTCAATACCATATATTAAATGTGCCATAGCAGATACTATATCTGCTACTATTCCCAGAGCATCCGTCACAACAACTACCTTATCCTGTCGAATCCACTGCTTTATATTTTTCATAGTTTCAGAGAAAAATCCCCAATACCCAGCTTCTATTGTTTTTTTATCATACAGAATGTAATTAATTCCTTCTTCTTCTATATTCTTTCCTAATTCATTAATCTCCATTCTTTTTAACAAACTAATAGGTACCGGACACTTCACTTGTATATTCTCAACAGAAGCCAGCCCCTGTGCCAAAAGCCTGTTAAACTGATATGCTGCGACCGAAACTTCACCCTCAAATTTTTCAAAATAAATTTTAGGGCAAATAGCTGCGATATAGCAAACTATCATACATTAGCTCCTTTCTTATCGGTCGATTGATATTCTTTTTCGTAATTGACATAATACCCTTGATGTTGTACTCGCTTTTCTTTTGGAGGTATACACATATAATCCCCATATGAAATTTTAAGGAACTCATCATAGCCACTCATAACAGGAAATTGTTGTCCTTCAAAATCCATATAAACAGTATCAAAACCGGATATGTCAAAATATTGCTTTGCATATTTTGCCCGTCCTCCATACGTCATCAATGCAACTTTCGTGGATCTCTCTTTATCAGGGCACTTTATATGTTTTTCCAATCTTGCTATTTTATCAAGATATGCCTTATCTGTCGTACATCCTAAGTTCAACAGGTTTACAAATATTTTCTTTAATCCTGTTTTTCCTCGATTTCGCGCCATTAAAATCCAAAGCATCTCGGCATATATTCTCTGCACTACTTGCTTGTTTTTCTTGTTTGGAATATAGTCCAAAGGAAAAATATCAATGAATATGCCCTGTTGAATTTTTAATTGCTGTTGCCCTTCTTCAACATACGCTGTATTCTTTTTACGCAATTTTGCAAATGAAAAAGGATATTCTATATTAGAATAAACTGTTTGAAAAAACAAATCATCCGGGATTTCCTCCGGTGCTAATTTGCAGAATTTATCATAATCATCCCTTAGCATAACAACATCTATATCATCATCCCATGGGATAAATCCTTTGTGTCGCACCGCTCCCAACGCTGTTCCATATGCCAAATAATATTTAATACCATTTGTTTTACATATGTTATCCAATTCTTTTAAAATATCAAATTCTATCTGCTGAAGTGTATTCATGCTCATAATCTCCGCATATCTTCAATATCATATATATTTCCAATGCCAATTACAGTAAATGCAATCGGTGTAATCAATACACGCTCCGCATATGCCGGTGAGGCCGTCATCGCATACACTCCGACAAATGCTATACACACGAAAAGCAGCATTTTCCCAAATGTTTTACCTGTCTTTCTTTTTATATTATAAATAACCAGAATCGTCAATACAACAAACAACGGCCACATATGAATCAGCATATAATATGTTTCTCTTGCTATTCTAAAAAATAATTCTCCAAATAATGATCTATCAGGTGTCATTTGATTTACAACATTTGCACGATTAAAATTTCCCGGTGCAAATATCAAAATGCAAAACCCTACAAGCGAACCTATAAATCCAGTAATTTCCCACCCGTGTATAAATTTCTTTTTCTTAATCTGATATATCAACGTCACAAATATAAATGTCATCAGCATTACTGCTCCGGCTTCAATTGTCCATCCGCATAAAATCCCAAAAATAAACATTATTATAGCCTGCAACAACGAAGAAAATGATTTACTTTTTACGCCCGGTGCTTCCCAGGATTTATAATATGGAAGCAAATAAAGCAAAATAAAAGTACTTCCCCAAAGATAATTCACACTGCTTGTCTGCCAGACAATGGTATTTATCGGGCTGGGAATGGTACACCATAAAAATATATAGTCCAATAGTAAAAAACTATTAGAAACTTTTTTCTCCTGTGAATAATAATAAATCAGTAACGCAAACAGTAAGAAAACAATCGTATTTGCAATATTGAACCAACTTTTATCAACCAGCATGAATGCCTGATCAATAAAATGAACTACGCTTCTTCCTCCCCACATCCTATAATGATTTATCTGGGACTGAATAATATCGTGGAAACTACGAATTCGCGTTCCCGTTCCATATATTGTCTGGTAAATCAAATCATCCCCGGATAATGGAGTTATTATATTCAGCCATAAAAAAACAAGAGACTGAACCATATTTATTACTATAAACACTGTTTTACTTTGATCCACTTTTTTAATCATTTCATTGTCTCTCTTAAAATGCATCAAACAATCCGCATCATATCATTATATATTTTCAAAAGTGCTTGTATATTGTTTTTATCATTTTTTACATTTCCGGTTTGTGCATTTGCTGATAAGCTCTCTGCCAGATAATCATCATCGAATATCTCTGTCACATAATGAGCCAGCATATATGGTGCATTATGCTGATACAGGAATCCATTTTCTCCATGATCCACAAACTCAGGAATACCACCAACAAAGGATGCCACTACTGGCGTCCCCAGTTGCAGTGCTTCACATAATGAATTAGGGGAATTTTCTATTACCGATGGCATAATAAACACATGACACCGTTTATACATATCACACATTTGTCGGGCATCAAGATAACCCACAAATTCTATATTGTTATGCAAGTTCCATCTGTCGATCAACTGCATAATATACTTTTGATAGTTATTCATTCGCAGTTTCTGCTGGAATGTCTGTACGTTCGTAATATTTTCTCCTGCGACATACAACTTCACATCCGGTATCTGGCGTTTGATATATGTCAATGCTTCCAGTGCAATATGTAGCCCCTTTATAGGATAATCACCCTGCGACATGAATATTGTATGTCTCTCGCAATTTTTGAGTTGCCACTTGTCACATTCTGCAAAAACTGCTCTGAGATTTTCCCCACAGTAATGATATTTGATATCCGGGTTAATCATCTTAACACATGCCTTATCCCACTCAGTTCGCCCCATAACATGATTAACCGCCATCAGTGCCTGTCTCTCATATGCAGCCCGCTTCTCAAATTTAATTTTCTTTTGGAAAATATTATCATGTCTGACAAAATCTCTAAAAGTATAACTATGTAAAGTCCAAAATGGAATTCCCTCTCCATAGCACTGAGAAATATATGTCATAATTCCCTGCAGGTGAATTACGGTCTTCCCAGGTTTTCCGAAAGTTTTTACCATTGATAGAGTATGTGGAAATTCTGTTCCGAAAATATGTACAATATCTGGTTGAAATTCGTCCAAAATTCTTCGAAACACCTTCTCTACACTGATATCATACTTTTCCGGCTGCCATTCCTGTTTTGAAAAACCGAAAAATTTCACTCCCCGGTATTCCGCTCTTGTGATCTCATCTGCACCTTTCATCGGCGCACAATACGCAATTTCACAGTCTCCTTTTTCTATTAGCAACTCTAATGTTTCCTCTATCCAGCCACCACCAACTCCTGCCGGCAGTCCCAGCGAAGTCCTGAACTGTGGTGCCACCACATTACACAACCATAATACCCTCACTTTATTCTCTCCTTACTACACATTCCATGCCTCTATATGTGCCTCTACCATTTTTTCTATGGTGTATCCGCTCATCACTTCCAATGCATGATTACCATACTCTTCCCAATGCTCCTCTGCATTCATCAACCGGATAATGCCATCTCTGAGATCTCGTACATCATCATGTTTTACAATGAATCCATTGTAATCATCTCTTACCAATTCTATTCCGGCAATGCACATATCCGTCGTAATGACCGGTAACCCATTCGCCAGTGCTTCATTTATTACCAGCCCCCAGATGTCCTCTCTGGTTGGCAGCACAAACGCGTCTGCCGCCTCAAAATAGCTTTTCAGAGCATCACCCGTTTGGAATGGGACAAAATGTACCTGTTCCAGTCCCAGTGACCTTTTCAATTCCAGATATTCCTCTGTTGGCTCCCCGCCTACCAGGTATACTCCCCATTCCTCAGGAAGGTCAGACATGGCCTGCATGAGCAGATCATAGCCCTTTCTGTGTATATATGCGCCAACGGAAAGAATCATTTTCTTTTCCCTGATTTGCAGCTTCCTTTTGGCATCCTCTTTTTGAATTCTGCTTAACGGCTGCGTCAAAACGTCTTTTGCGTATAGCGATGTAAACGGATATCTTACAATAGCCGCAGGTTTTGCGCCATAAGTCATATAGTACTCATCATGCGCTTTTGATGTACTGAAGCAAGTAACTGCAAAAGAGATTCCCCATGTCTTAATACGTTCTTTGAGCCCTTTGCCTTTCGAGGCAAATGCTCCGTCTCCTTCTATGCAATACGGGATATGAGACATCTTCAGCCATGCAATTGCCATTAACCCGGTGGGTGACGATAAATTAGTCACAACAATATGGTCGTATTTTCCCTTGTTCAGATACCGAACCACTCCCGGGCATATGGCAGCATCCGTCCGTATACTGACTCCTTTTAATATGATGCCGGTAAAATGGTCAAAAGAATACTCTTTCCAGCTATCATCTCTCTCTGTAGAACTGTTTTTTTCAAATATAACAGTCAAATCACATCTTTTCCCTAATTCATTAAAAAAAGCTACCCTGTAGGGTGATGGAATATTAGTCAGATACAATATCTTCATTTTTTATACATTCTCCATACAATCTAACATACTCACTGTATTTTTCTGTCTTATCAAACATCTGCCCCCGGCTCAGGCATGCCTCCATCGTTTTTTTATCAGCGCACCATTTTTCAACAGCCTTTGCCATCCCCGATAAATCGCCCTTTTCTACGACTGCTCCACACGCCTCGTCAATAATCTCAGGGCTTCCGCCTGTCCGGTACGTCAACACGGGAGTTCCGCACGCTAATGCCTCAATATTTGTGGTCGGAAAAGTATCCTCATATGTCAGATTTAAAAACACATCTGCCGCGGAATAGTACTCCGCCAGTTCCTCTATACTTTCTGTTCTTTTTACGCCGATAATCCCTGACGGAAGTTCTGTCATCTGCTGATCATTTAATCCCACCATGCACATTACATAATTATTGTTCAACAGCTTTCTTAATTTGAAGAAATCATCATATCCCTTGTTTTTAGTCCATACACCTGTCACTCCCAGGATCAGCTTTTCCCGGTTCGGACACAGTTTTTCCTTAATTACGTTCTCCTGTTTCGGACTAAATTGTTTTATGTCAATGCCATTTTGTATAACAACGCATTTCGCATGCCCCAAAAAGGACTCTTCTACCTGGCTCTTCAACCATTTGGAAGGTGTTACCAGAGTCATTTTATCGATTGAAGAAAAACATTCTTTTTTCTTCTGAAAATTGGAAGATACATGTCTTGCTGTATAAGTTGTCGGGTAAGCTTTCAGATCAGGACAATTTTCACACATCGTCTTCCATTGTTTACATCCGATGGAATCATAATGTGCACAATGCCCTGTAAATGCCCAACAGTCATGAAGTGTCCATACAACAGGTCTCTTATACTCCTTTAAGAACTGAAACAACATCTCATAATTTACATAATACCCATGAATATTATGCAAATGTATCATATCCGGAGCATACTGGGTAATATCTTTTATCAATTTCTTCGTTGCAGTCCTGGAATACAATCCGTGTCTGTCCGTAACCCTCGTCATAACCGCATGATAGTAAAGATCCAGCCCATTTGATATCTTCACAGCATCTACATCTGCCGGAGCTGTCCCTCTTCCATATGCAATTCGGCATTCTCCACCCGCCATCTGTATTGCACGGCTCAGGTCTACTACAATTCTTCCTGTGCTTCCCGCTCCGCAGACAACATTAATCTGATATACTCTCATCGATAACTTTCCCTGTTTTATTCTGCCAGTAAATCTTTTATCAGTTCCCCATATTGGTGCAAACAAATATTTTTTTCATACTTATCTAAAAATAATTTTCTTGCATTATCTCCCATTTCATCTAATCTTTGTCTGTTGCTTTTCACTTCTGTAATTTCATTCACTATTTCTTCCGCAGAATCCCCGGCGCAGACAATTCCAGCATCATACTTCATAATGTCTTTTGCGATTTCCATTCCGTCATCCATTGCTGCAATAACCGGTTTTCCTGACATAAGATATGCATATATTTTACTGGGCGCACATAATCCCTGCAGTCCGGAGACTAAGGTTACCAGGAACATACTGCTTTTCTCCAACACCGTCTGATAATCATCCCCATGCAAGAAAGGGAATACTACCACATTCTCCAGATTTTCTTTTTCCACAGTATCTTTCAAATGCTCCAGCTTATTGCCATGTCCGGCAATCACCAGATAAATTTTCTGCTGTACCTGCAGTTTTTTTGCAAGATCAACAATAATATCCGCATTCTGACAGGTACCGAGATTCCCCAAATAAGAAATTATAAATGCATCTTCCGGAAGCTGACCCAGTACAGCGGTCTGATGCACTTCATTTTTCCGGCAGTCTTCATACCAGTTCGGAATTACATAAACCTTGTCTTTAGTAACGTTTCTGTTCTCTCTAAGAAAATCTTGCATATCCTCCGAAAGTGCCACTACCTTATCCACTTTCTTAAAGAAATGCCTGTTTATTGACCGAAAAACCTTTGCAGTAAGCCCGCTCTCCCCAATGGTATTGGTTCTGATTGCGATTTCCGGATAAATATCATAACTCACATATACCAGCTTCGTCTTATAAAGCTTTTTACAAAGCAGCGCAACAATAGGCAGCAGTGGTGGATTCGAATACAGAATTATTGTCTTGTACTCCTTTGCTTCCCTTATGTGAAACAACATAAATATCACAAAAGAAAAGTAATTAATGATCCTTCCTAATATTTTCTCCCGTCCCAGCTGAGCATACTTTATTCTATGGATATCGACACCATCTACGTATTCCCTCTCCGGTACATCTGCCCCTTCTCTGTACTCTTTGGGATAGCCGCAGAGCACCCCCACACTATATCCCTGATCCGTGAGATATTTTGCAGTATCAAAAGGCAGCATTGCGGACGAGATATATTCAGGATAAAAAAACTGACATAAAAATAAAATGTCCTTATTCTTAGGTTTCATCTGTGCTCTCCGTTTCCAGAATAGATGTTTCAAAATCTACTTCATCACATATATCCGTCTGCTCATATGTCAAACTTCCAAATACTTTTGAAATGATATTAATTTTACATTTCAGGGCAATTTTAATCATCCAGTTAAAAAGGCTCGTTCGGTGGATTCGTTTTCCATGGCATTTTGCAATCGTGTACACCATATCTGAGGTACACACATATTCTGCATTCTGTGGGAAAAATATTCCCTCCGACTCTTCTCTTATCATCTTTTCTACAAATGCTGCCAGGTTGGTAATATAAATCATACTGCGTGAATTATTTATATACGGGAAAAAAGGCACCTTAAGCGCTGCCTTCCTTAATCCATTATAGTTCCCCTTGCATCCTCTGCCATATACCATTGGCGGACGCAATATACATACTTTAAATTTATCATCCGCAAGCTTTTCTATCACCTGATCCGCCTGATATTTCGCTATTCCATACGGGGTGTTGGGCTTCTCTTCCGTTGTTTTTGTGATTGTACCGCATGTCTTCCCGTACACACTCATAGAACTTAATAGAATAAACTGGCGTACCCCAGCATTCTTTGCTTTCTGTGCGGTCTCTATCGCCAGCTCACGGTTCACCTTGTCGTACAATTCCGGTTCTGCCTTTATGTGCGCAATACCTGCCACATGAAATATTACATCATACCGGGAGAAATCATATTCACGCCAAGTATCGCTTTTCATATCCAAGGTATCTACCTGATATTCATGCGATTTTAATAACCATGCTTCCACCGATTCCCCGATATAGCTGTTAGCTCCGGTAATCAATATATTTTTCACTGCTCTGTTTCCTCTTTTTTATTCTGCTGTCTGTCTAAAGTACCCGTTCCACCTTCTACGACACCGTCCTGTTTCGCCACCGATACAACGGTCCCCAAAATGCACTTCAGATCCATACCAAAGCTCTGTTTTTTCACATATTCTCCGTCTAACCTGGCTTTGACATCAATGGGCAGTTCGTCTCTTCCGTTGATCTGTGCCCATCCTGTCAGCCCCGGCAATATGTCATTTGCACCGTATTTGTCTCTCTCGGCAATCAAGTCGTACTGATTCCATAATGCCGGTCTCGGTCCCACGATTGCCATATCACCTTTTAAAATATTGATAATCTGTGGAAGCTCATCCAGGCTTGTCTTACGCAAAAATCTTCCGACCTTTGTAATATACTGCTCCGGATTCTGCAGTAAATGCGTCGGAGTATCCTTGGGTGTATCCGTCCGCATAGTACGGAATTTCAATATGTTAAAATAGCTTTTGTGGATTCCCACACGTTTCTGGCGGAACAAAATCGGTCCGGGAGAATCCAGTTTGATAGCAATGATCAAAATCAATAATAGCGGTGATAAAATAATCAGTCCTATAAGTGCAAGTATTCTATCGATAATCGTTTTACTTGTTTTATACATCTTGCTTCTCCCTCGCTTTGATCTAATCTAAATGAAAGATATCTCTTGTATACACCTTATCTATAACATCTGCCAAACTATTTTCATACCTGTTTGCAATAATAACGTCTGCTTTGTCCTTAAACTGTCTTAAGTCATTTACTACCTTACTTCCAAAAAACATCGTTCCGTCTTCCAATGTCGGCTCATAAATAATAAGCTCTGCTCCCTGGGCTTTGATCCGCTTCATGATCCCCTGAATGGAACTCTGTCGGAAATTATCGGAATTGGTTTTCATCGTAAGCCGATACACCCCCACTACTGCACTTTGCTCTTTATGATTTGCATCAAAACTGCTTTCTACATCGTACCCTGCTTTTTTAAGTACACGATCTGCAATGAAATCTTTTCTGGTACGATTTGCCTCTACAATCGCCTCTATCAGGTTCTCCGGAATATCCTGATAGTTCGCCAACAACTGTTTCGTATCCTTCGGCAGACAATATCCTCCATAGCCGAAGGAAGGATTATTATAATACATCCCAATACGCGGATCCAGGCAGACTCCTTTAATAATCTGTGCAGAATTGAGTCCTTTCATTTCTGCATAAGTATCCAGTTCATTAAAATATGCTACTCTCAATGCCAGATATGTATTGGCAAAAAGTTTTACTGCTTCCGCCTCAGTAAATCCCATTACCAGAGTGTCAATATCCTCTTTTTCCGCCCCCTCTTCTAAAAGGCGTATAAATTCTTTCGCAGCAGCTACAAGTGTCTCATCCTGCATATCCGTTCCTACTACGATTCGACTGGGATAGAGATTATCATATAGCGCCTTGGATTCTCTTAAAAATTCCGGGCTGAAAATTATTTTATTGCTATTCATTTTTTTGCGAATTGCATCTGTATAACCAACCGGTACCGTTGATTTAATTACCATAATAGCATCCGCATTGTTTTCCATGACAACACGAATAACCGCTTCCACCGCGGAAGTGTCAAAATAGTTCTTCTGACTATCGTAATTCGTCGGAGCCGCAATTACAACAAAATCAGCATCAGTGTATGCTGATGCTGCGTCCAGTGTAGCCGTTAAGTGCAGATCTTTTGTTGCCAAATATTTTTCAATATATTCATCCCGAATCGGTGATTCTCTTCGATTGATCATCTCCACCTTTTCAGGTACGATATCCACCGCCACTACCTCATTATGTTGCGCCAGCAAAATTGCAATGGAAAGACCTACATATCCTGTCCCGGCTACTGCTATTTTCATATTTATCTTACCCTCTGTTCCTATATTTTATTCTCTTTATCAGTTGATTTACTTTATAGAGAAAATGCATCGTGCCTTCTTGCAGGTATATCATATGACATTTATAGAAAAATACAAACAGTTTTAATACTTTTTTCCCTTCTATCTCAGATGATCTCTTAGATATCTCTTGTAGATACTGATCATCATACAGGCTTTTAATAAACTTACAACGATCTCTGTATTTTAACGGAGAACCTTTTCTGAAAATATTTACCGTTGCATTGAAAACCGTCTCCAAATAAGCTTGTCCTTCCCATTGAACGACTTCTTTTTGATCTTCTAATTCGTAAAATTGAAATAATTCTGCTAATTTAGCTTTTCGCAGCTGCATAATAGCATACATCTTGGAATTATACCGGGAAACAATCGTCTCCTGAAAGCCTTTATAATAATAATAAAACGCATCTGCAACTAATGCAACTCTGGGTGTATTCAAAAAGCAATCTACATTGAAAATCAGATCCTGAGAAGTTGTCGCAAATGGGTCAAATCTTACATTATTCTGATCAATAAACTGCTTCGCATATATTTTATTCCACAAAACATCAAAATTTGAGCTTTGATTTAAATACAATAATTCCTCAGCACATTGTTGTTTGGTTTCCAGTATCTTACTTTCTTTTAAAGGCAGTTTTTTTAAGATATTCCCATAAAAATCTATATATTTTCCTGCAATCGCTATATCACAGTTTCTCTCTGCTATAGCTTCAACCATCTTCTCAATTCCATTGGATGCCAAATAGTCATCTGCATCCACAAAAACAACGTATTCTCCCGTTGCTTCATCCAGTCCCCTGTTCCTTGCAGTACTTACACCTCCATTCTCCTTATGGAAGACCCTTATTCTCGTATCTTCAGCCGCCAATCGGTCACACAGCGCTCCGGATTCATCCGTAGATCCATCATTTATCAGGCATATTTCTAGCTTCGTATACGTTTGAGTTTTTATACTCATAACGCACTGTTCCAACCTGCTTTGGGCATTATATACCGGTATAATTATGCTAATAAGTGCCTTTTCCTTCATTTTTAATCTTCCTTATCAGTTCTAAGACGCGTCCTGACTGTATATACTTATTTTTATGATCAATTACATAACGCCTTGCAGCCTGTCCCTTTGTAGTTCTCTCTTCTACAGGGCTTCTCAGTATTGCCGTAATGGCTTCCGCTACTCCATCCGCGGATTCGTCATCTAAAGCATAAATATATTCAAAATACTCCTCTGGTATTCCCGGAAGGCGTGTGGACAACACCGGGGTTCCCGATACCATATACTCCATGATTTTGGACGGGAATGAATATTTTCCAAATGCCACTTTTCTCGGTCTCGGATTGATTAACAGCGCCGCTTTTTGCTGTTCCCTTACAATCACATCGTTTCCTGCAGTTCCCATGTACCGGATTGCCGAATATTTTTTCTCCGCATCACACACTTTTTCCCTGCAGATTCCATTTCCGTATATATGCAGTTCCGTGTCCGGCAGCTGTGCCTGTATAAATCCCTTCAATAAATTCTCTATACCTGTTCCTTCCGCCAATGATCCGGTATACATACAGATATCTACGGAATTCATTTTCTGCTTCTCGCTATCTTGCTCCGGTCTCTGCGGTTCACACAAGCCTTCCATTACGATATAGGGTTTATTTCTTAAGTTTACCTTTTCATTCATTGCTTCTGTCAGCAATACATAACCGTCATATTTTTTTATAAAATGACTTGTTATTTTTGTGAATATCGTTTCTTTTCCCTGATCCATCAGTTCAGGGATATCCGTTATAATCCCTACTTTGGGAATCCTAAAAACACAAGATAAAATGTATGCTCCTACCGATGCCAACGGATTAATAGCATCACACACTACTGCTTCTATTTCATCCGTTTTACCAATTTTCCTGCCCTCTGATAATATTTGCAATAAATTTGCTATTTTATGAAATCTTCCGGGGATGTACCCCAGCGTAACATATTCCACATTTTCGCCGCACTCCACGGTTCGTGACAACCGTGGTGTCCCCGCTGCAAAGGGCAGATTCGCAATTGTTCTCACAGGCTGATGCTCCGCCAGCCCTTTGATCAATAAAGAATTAAATTTTTGTGCCTGGAACCCTCCCTTAATATATCCTTGTTGCTGATATCGTTGAAACAGAGTATTATCCGTTCCGGCACTTAGATATAAAATAGCTTTCTGCATTTTTAATTCCCTGTATAATACATTTTATAATCATTATCAAAATCTACGATCAGATCACCATGTGTTACCTGCTCTTCTTTTGGGGGAATCACCCACCATTCTCCGTAATAAGCTCTCAGAATCTCGTCATACCCTCCAGGGCACCAAAATTCCGCATCCTCAAATTTCATTTTTTTTCGAGTTTCAACATTATAAGTATCTGCCGGCACTGCAAATTTTGCAAAAGAATCACACCACATATTCATCAATTTCTCGTGCCCTTTGCAAGGAACCATGATACATTTTTGAAGAATATGTATCACCCAACGTCGCATGCCATCAGGCATTTTCCACAGCATACTCCCACATTTGGAAGCGGCTCCACCACGTGCCTGACAGTAATATTTATCAAGTAAGATATCCTCTATTGTCTTGGCAATTTTCCATGCTGTCTGTCCCATAGTACTCTTTGGTGCGCCTATCAATACAAAAATGTCAATTCCGACTCCATAATGTACATCATATGCTGTTAGTTTTCTCTCCATGCAGGTAGTTCCGTTTTTTCTGACTTTTGTCCAGGAAATACATGTCTTCTTATCTGTATCCATGTTTTGTACAAAATAACACTTCGGCAATCCGGTCGGAGCTAATTTACAAAATTTTTTATAATTTTCCACATCCATGATAATGTCAATATCATCATCCCATGGAATAAATCCCTGATGGCGAATAGCTCCCAGTAAAGTTCCGCCATCCAAAAAATAGACTATATCATTCTTATCACAAAACTCAGCAACATCTTTTAGTATTTGCAGTTCGACCAATTGCAGTTTTTTCAAATCATACGCCATTTCCTTTTCTCCATCATTTAACACTAATATAAGTTCCTTATCATCATACCACATTCATAAGATAATTGCTCTAAGTATTCTTTATTCAAAAGGTGATGTACTATTTTGATTCAAAATCGTCCAATTATTCTTATCGTGCATATCGTCATGTACAGACAGCCATAGCCCCGGCAGATAGACGTTTCCGTTATTTGTTGCTATGTTCCACTCATTTGAGCCCAAAATATACTGATCATGTGCTGTTTTTTCATCATTATTGATTTTTTTACCTGTAAAAGGATTCACCGGATTTTCAATAATATCTTTCATTGCCAGCGTAGGCACATCACCGTTCGTCATAAACTCATCCGATTCCGTGAATTCCTTTGCATCAAAATCTTTTACCATAAGCAATGGATAATAATATTCCGCATCGTAGAATTTACTATTTGCATCATCCAAAATAAGTTCCTTGTCATTCCCTAATCCTACACCGTGATCCGATACTATAATAATTCTGGTGTTGTCATAGACATTATTCTCCTTCAGATAATTTAACCAAGCACCTACCTGTAACAATGCCGCCATATTCATTTGATAATGCGCATACTGTGTATCGCTTTGCATAATCATGGTTTTTCCGTTCAAGGTAAACCGATCTGCATGATTATTTTCATATTCTGTATTATCAACATGGGCTGCTGGAATATATTCCGGCTCTTGTAAAAGCGTCTGCTCATGCGTCGTATCATTTGTAATAATCAAAAATGAATTCTTATCATCATCTGCAATCCTGGTCATAGCCGAATAGTTCTGCAAAGTCGTATAATGTTCTAAGAAAGCAGGTCTGATTCCATTTGCCACATAGCTGTTCTCAACGACCTGATCTCCCACAGAGCCTTCCTCCGTCCATTGATTATACTTCCCATCGTCATAAATGTCCGCCTGTAAAAAAAGAGGAACTACCTTCATGATACTATAGCAAAAGAAATTTCTTTTCCTCATTTCCAAATTTTTAAGTTTGCCTTCTTTATCTGTAAATTTCCCCACCGTAATGTATGTATTTATATCCGGATATTCATCATAAATGGAATAATCGGGAACCCATTGATAATTAGCATATGTCTGATCACATACTGTAACATCATATCCATTCTCATCAAAAATCACAGGCATTACTCTCAGAGCCTCGTTATGTTTATCCTTTAAAGAATCCGTATCCCTTCTGTTCATTTCCAAAGGCGTATATTCATAACCACCATACAATGCCGGAGTACCAAAATTCGTAAAAGCTCCAAAAGAAATCACATTCGAGTAATAGGTAAAGCCTGAAAACATTTTTTTCAATTCCGGCTTTTCATTTATCAAGTACGGCACAAACTCTCCTACTGCTCTGTCCAGCATCAAAACAACGACATTTTTACCGTTCTGATGCAATGTAAATGATGGGATGTCTCCCTGTGCTGCTGCCACTTCATCACTCAATTCCGACACAGACTGATTAATTTGTACCAGATGATTACCAGTCATGATCACAAATGCCATGCTTGCAATCAAGAGAACCTTATCTGCCTTTTTCCCCATAATTTTATATACTGCCAGCAATATTATCAATAACAGTAATATTACGGCAATATTTTTCAATTGTTCAGGTCTGCTACATTCAAACTTTTGATCATACCGTAGTGTACTTGTCAATATACCATGATTTTTTCCATAAAACAGATAATCTATCGTAGCCACTCCGGCAATTAACCACATTGCCAGATCAAAATACTTCCTGTTTTTATCACCAGCCAGCCAGTAAAATACTCCAAACCACACAACAAATAAACCAATTGCAAAGCAGAACGCACTCACCACATACCACATAGGGTTTAAATAATAATTAATATCCACAAATTCCTGCGGTGACGCTGCTATTACCGATGCAGGTATCACCCCGCCAGTCAATACTGTCAGATAAATTGCACCTGTGAAGAATACTTTGCTGTTCGCTTCCTGCTTCCATGACCTGATCTGTATATTACCAGATCTCCTGATCATGGAGAATACGAGCGGACAAATGCACAGAATACCAATTCCGGTCATATAGATTATCGGCTTCATGTTATCCGCTTTGTAAAATCCGATCGCATATACCGTCAGGCTGGCACCTGCAACTGCGAACAGGATCTCCAATACTTTCTTCGGATGCTTTAATTTATAAAAACATGTCTTTACAAGAGAGAACACATTATTCAACGTCCAGTAGAATACAAGACCTGCCGGTGAACTGTATAGGAAAAAGAAGAAAAACACCGCCATCGAGTACAGCTGCACTTTCGTCTTAGCTGGATATCCCTTGGTAAATATAACACAGGAGACCAGATTCACTACCGTCATAATGATAGGAAGCAGATTCACCTCCCTGCCGCCGATCGAAAGTAAAGCATCCTGCGCCCCTAAATCCGAGATTACACTGAAACTCACTCCGTTCAGGAGCTCAAGGTGAGACAAAAATCTATACGCTGCTATGAAAAAAGGGATTTCCAGAAACAGAGAAGTAGCTCCCTTCAGCACATAAGTCGGTTTATAGTGATTCTGCCTATAGTACGTCTGCAAAATCATCATACGTTCATCGCCTTTAAATGCTTTCTTGATATGGGATACTCCCTTACGAAGCTTCAATTCAATATCCCGTTCTTCTTCCTGCATAGCATCAGCTCTTCGATACAATGGAAGTACCAGGAAATTCATTGCCAGACTCAACACCATGATCGAGATTCCGGGATTACCTGTTATCTTATTTGCCCACATAAATATCACTTCAAAAAAAAGTTGAAGCGGTCCGATTAAAATAGTATATATCATGCTTCCGATGGACATTTTATTATTTCTCCTCTTTGGTCTTCAGCTGATCGTATTTATCTATCAGCCAGTCTACCGTTCGTATTGCGCCTTCACCACGGCACTGCCATGTCTCCTCCCGGACCTGCTGCCTGCCCTGTTCATATTTACTCTCCGTCAGGCATTGATCAATCAAGTCTTTCAGATGTGCAAAATTATCCTCTGTCAGTTTCTCTCCGATACGTGGTAAAGCCTTGTCGTTCCATAGTTCTCCCTCTAGCCACCATGCGTCATAGACAGACCTGTCGAAATGGGTATCCGCATAGATCACCGGCTTATCATGTACCAGTGAAAATTCGAAAATAACTCCAGAGAAATCAGAGATCATAATGTCAGACCGACGTAATACCTCGAAATTATCTACGTCACGATTCCACTCCAGCTGATCGGATTCCGGATATTTCGCCATGATCCGGTCCAGCATTTCCTTCTCTGACGTGAATGACTGGGGATGCGGTCTCACAATGATATGGTATCCGGTCTTCAACAATTCCTCAATAATCGTCTCTCCGAACCGGCTAAAGATCGCGCTTTCTCCCCAGGAGGGTGCCAATAATACCGTTCTGTCATGAGATTCCACTGCACCGCTTGCCTCAAGCCTTGCCGCCATCTCGTCTACATAAGGTAGTCCGGCCATATACAATTCCTTCTCCGGCAGTCCTCTCAGATGCTCCAGTTTCCTGATATCTTCAAATTGGAACTCTCCCGACAGAAGAATCGCATCATAATAATCGATTCCGAACATCCTGTACAAGATTACTTCTCCCATTGCATGCAGCACATGCACATAGCACTGCACCTCTTTGGAACGTTTCCACTGATATACATCCAGTCCCGGGGTGGTGGAGATCACAATATCAGCACTCAGGAAGTTCAACTTTGCAAACGCCTTATTCCCTTCCCCGATGAATTGTCCTCTAATATGCTCGTATGAGCACTCCAGTCCCGGATCATCCGGAGATGCAGTCATATAGACTACATCAATCCCCCGCATATCGAATTCCCTGCAGATTGGTTCGAATACGGTCCAATATCTCTTATGATCTGAGAAAATCACAAATGGGGGCTTCTCAGATTCCATTTCTGTCTTCCCGGCACTCAATCGAAATCGTAATTTTATCCAAGCCATCTTGACCACATATCTGGCTGCTCCCAGGATGCCGATCAGGATAGCGAACAGCATGCTGCCGGTTCCCGGGTCAATGTAGAATCTCATGTCTTATTTCCTCCGCTGTATTTCTTCAAATATATCGCCGTTCCAATGGTTATTGCTAATAGTTCAGCTCCTTGCTGCCATACATTCATTTTTTTAATTCCCAAAGCTGAAATATTTATTAAATAATGTATTAACACTCCCGGCAAAATACTATTCGTTGCTATTGTTACTATTCCTAATATGATTGCCATTCCAAAAGCACATAACATTTGGAATGCCGTATCCGCAGCATCTGCCCCCGTGTACAAATTTACTATATGTGCCAGTGCAAACAATGCCCCTGACCATATAATACACTTCATGTCACTTTTTATTTTAAAATCAAGACAAATCTCTCTAAGCAAATATCCCCGGAAGAAAAATTCTTCCATGAACACCGTGCATAACATGATTCCATATATCTGCCATTCATTTTTACTATTACCACTTGTAGTGCTTAAACTGTTTATTCCCACAACACTCAAAGTACACAATAGTGCTACAAACCCACCGGATATTTTCTGTGGCACAGCAACTCTGTAAAAAAGCAATGTCTCTTTTTTATATAGAGTGACGAGTAAAACAAGTATATACAATATTAATAATATAAGTTTGGCATTCCGGTTAATATCAACAACAAATATAATACTATATAAAATAAGCCATCCTATACTTCTCATTTATTACTAAAAACCCACTTTTGTTGAACTCTGTAGTTTACAAAAAAGATTATTGCATCAATAATTATTTTTAATAGTGACGAATTTACATTGCTAATGTAATATAAAGCAGCTACGCAAATTGCTGAAATCACCATCTGACAAGCACACAGAATATAATATCTAAAGAAAGAACGACGGTTTTTTTCTTCAAATACAAATCTGCTGTTAATTACATAATTTAACAACGAAGAGACAACCCTTGCAACTATAGTTGATACAATTATACTAATTTCACTATTTATCGTGGATAAAATAATATTAACAAATAAATAGAACAATGCCTGATCTATCATCCACGAAATCATTCCAGAACAGGTATATCGAAAAAAGGCACGGAACATAACCGCATATATTTTAAAGGAATCAGCAAAAGGTCTGAAATGTGTTTCTCTGTTTCCATCAATATATACCGTTCTTATAAAGGCTTCCTCGATAATTACATTATTTTTTACTGCATCGATCAGCATGTTAATTTCATATTCAAATCGATTTTGAGGCAAGTCTACACATCTTTTCAAAAATTGATTCGAAATCCCCCGTAATCCGGTTTGCGTATCATTAATCTTCTTACCAAATAATACCTCAAATACAACCGTAGTAATTTTATTACCATTTCTACTTTTAAAAGGAACATTTTTTTCGTTAAAATCTCTTGTTCCTAATATCATACGCATAGCACTTTTATCACTGCCTATCAGGATATCTGCTATTTTCTTAATATCAGTTGCCAGATGCTGTCCATCCGCGTCTGCTGTAACCACACCTTTATAGTAGTTCACATCATAATTATTAAAATAATAGTTAAATGCGGTTTTTAATGCAGCACCTTTCCCTTTATTCACAGCATGTTTTATTACAGTTGCACCAAAGTTCTTCGCTTCAGAAAATATTATTTCACACTCTTTTCTGCTTCCATCGTCCACTATAACTATATCAGTGATTCCAACCTGGATGAGATTTTCTATCACCTTCAAGAGGGACTCGTCCGGGTTTAATGATGGTATAACACAAACAACAGGGTATCTATTCAGACTCATTTATCTTATCCCTATGCTTTCTTAATCTTATGGGCAATATCTGTTCTAATATTGATGCCTACTCTACCAGTTCGATAACCGGGGTCTCTTTATTGTCTACTTTCCACAAGGAGTTCGTTTCAATATTATTTCCTAATAATTCCGGATACTGTTCTGATAATTTATCTCCATCGCCTGCCAGAAATACATAATCGAAATTATCCTTCTGCAGTTTAGCAATAAACTGTGCCTTTTTCTGTTGCACTTCAGTTTCGTCATCTGCTGTTAATAACGCTTCATCATAAAAATTTTTAACATTGTATCCTGTTCCAATTAAGTCGAAATAAATTCTATGGTGAATCAAAGCATAATCTGCTTTACCATCCCAACCTTCACAAACCAAATATACATTTCCTTGCTCAAGATCGTGTTCATCCACCTTTTTCATAAATGTGTCTGCAATCTCATCTGCATATATTATATCTTGCTCACCTATTTTAAATCCTTCTGTAGTATGATGTGGAAATACAATAATCACTATCACCGCAAATATATTTACTATTAATTTCTGATTATTTCCTGTAAATTTCAAATCATCTAAATTACTACACATAGTCAGACATATGTAGGTAGCCAAACCGGTTAAGACAGTACATATATACCTGGCTAATGAAGGTGTCTGTTTACCAAACCCACTGACACACGTTACATAAAGTCCAAATATAAATACAAAAGATGAAATATACAGTACAATACTTGAATACTCAACTTTCTTTCTCGTTTCTTTCGGTAAAAATTTTAAGGTGACAATTAGGATTAAGGTTAGCAGTGCATAAGCACCTACAAAACTATGCCCGGCAATAAAAGCATTAAAATCTGATATTACGATATCTTCCTTCAGTAATTGAAGTAAAAATGTTTTTACAAAGGCCAAATCCCCCAAATCTCTAATATTAAATGCTATATGATTCGTTACATTATTAATAGCGCAAATATATCTCCACCAAATCCAACTTCCCAAAAAAGGGATCGCTAACGCAACAGTCTTTAATATATTTTTCTTCTTGTAGCCTTTGTAAATCAATATTGCCCCAATCATAGCTAATACCGCAAAAGCTATTCCTGAGTCTTTTAAAACTGTAATAGTAAATAATGCCAGCGCAAATCGAGCTAAGTCAAACCAACTTGTATACAGATTCTCACATAATAAATACATCAGGTAGCCGGACAACATTCCCACAATAGGGTCAATATACAAGCTCTTATAAAAATCCGCATAATTATTGATGCTTAAATTGTTATAGCACAGAGTAGGTACTAAATATAATATTAGAGAAATTGCCGGTATCATATAATATTTATTTTTGTGAATCCGATGCAATCCTGATGTTAATAATGATATAGCAAATAATCCATATGTAAAAAATAAAATCGATTCTTGAAAATTCACACTGCATTTTTCAAAAAAATAGGCAAGTAACGGCATTCCGGGGTAATATGACTGCATCATGGGAAATAGCAGTGCCTTTTCCCCCATCTGCAGAGAATCTGTATAATAGAGTATTTTGGGATATGCTGCCCAAAGTCTTAATTCATCCCAGAGCATAGTTTTACAATTCCACGTAACACCCAAAACCACCACAAGAAGTACTCCCCATACTATCGTTGCAGGATCTATGATTGTGCTGATACATTTCCTCCATCCCAATGTTCTGCACATTCCCATACTTAATAGCAGGGCAGTCACAGAGATGATCATTACTAATCCAATGCCCCAAATAAGCTTATCCATACAATAGAACAAATATAGCACGAAGGTGATCCCCATCAACGTTACAGGAATTGTTTCTACGAATTTCCTTCCACTTTTAATTGTTAGATAAAAACTAATTGTACTTATCATCAACAGTGGAATTATTATATACATATTCCCCGCCTCTCGTATAACACTAATTTTTAGATAGGGTTACTGTTTAAACCGTTGCAACGCTGCTACAATTCTCTGACTGGCTCGCCCATCTCCATATGGATTGACTGCTTTAGCCATACGTCTGTATTCTGCAAGATCGTTTATCAGCTTCTCTGCTTCGCAAAAAATGTTGTTTTCCTCGACACCTACTACCTTAACAGTTCCTGCCTCCACTGCTTCCGGTCTCTCAGTTTCCGTTCTTAACACTAATACCGGCTTACCAAAATGAGGAGCCTCTTCCTGTAATCCGCCGGAGTCCGTCATTACCATATAACATCGTGACAAGAGATTATGCATATCCAATACGTCAATCGGATCTATCAGCAAAACATTTTCCACGTTGTTTAAAGTGCTGAATACGGCCTCCCTTACTCTGGGATTTAAATGAACCGGATATACAAATAAAGTATCTGTATGTGCTTGTGCTATTTTTTTAATTGCATTGCAGATGTTTTGAAGTGGTGCTCCTATATTCTCTCTTCTATGTGCGGTTACAAGTATTACTTTCCTCTGTTCAAAATTAATTTCATTCAGCTTTTCTTCATGGAATGCATAATCATTTCTTACCGTTTTGGCAAAAGCATCTATCACTGTATTACCGGTAACATATATGTTCTCTGTTATTCCTTCCTTGTTCAGATTCTGTCGATTCTGTTCTGTTGGTGCAAAGTACATAGTTGAAATTCTGTCTGTAAGCAGACGGTTCATCTCCTCCGGAAAAGGTGAATAGATATCTCCCGTCCGAAGACCAGCCTCCACATGTCCAACCGGAATCTGCTGGTAAAAAGCGGCAAGTGCAGCAGCATAAGAAGTTGTCGTATCTCCATGAACCAAGACTATATCCGGACTTTCCTGAATTAGAATCGGTTCTATCTTTTCAAGGATAGATGTTGTAATTGTAGTTAATGTCTGCCTGTCTTTCATAATCTCCAAATTATAGTCCTCAGCGATATGAAAAGCATCCATAACCTGCTTCAGCATTTCCTTATGCTGTCCAGTCAAACATACTACGCATTGCACATCCTCTGCTTGCTTCAATTCTAAAACCAACGGACACATTTTAATAGCTTCCGGTCTTGTCCCAAACACTGCAAGTACTTTCATACTGTCTATCTCCTGGCTAATACATTATCTTTTTTCTATAATCCATGCTCTGAATAATCCATCATTCCTATTTTCATAAGAAATGTTTTTCTCGATTCTTACATTTCCACCGTATTCCTTTGCATAGCTATTAATATCCTCATCTGAAATCCACTGTTCCCACTCGTCGATTTCCATTTCGCCCTTTTTATCTATAGGCTTATCAATGATTACAAGTTTTCCACCTTTTTTCAGTATTCTAAATAACTCTTCAAATGCTCCTTTTAGGTTAATAGCATGCTCATATGCTTCGCATACATATACAAAATCAAACTTGGCATCTTCATACGATATATTAGTCATGCTACAGATTTTCTTTTCCTCGACATGTTCTATGTTTTCCATTACCTTTGAGGATAAATCTGTTACGTAGTATTCATTCATAGGATATTTCTTTTGTAATTTTTTTAAATATCTTCCCTTTCCACAACCAACATCACATATTTTAAGTTCATGTCCATCTTTTTTCATCAATTCTTGGACGTTATTTTGAATACACAAGTATCTTCCGTCCGCATCATCTATCTCCTCAAGAAATGTTGGTGCCTGTTTTTCAAACTCTAATTTTTCCTTAAGCGCTAATGCATCCAAAAAATATTTTACAGCCCAGCTGATCTCTGCATCTGGGAAATAATAGGGTTTCTTTCTTCCCATATAAAATTTTGCCATAAAACCGGGTGCCGGATAACTTCCATACCATCCTCCAGACTCGTTTTGCAAAGACAAGGCATAATAAAATAAGGAATTTCCCTTCTCTAATTCTCCAAGCTTATACCACACAATTGCTAATTGGAACATTCCTGTAGAACATACCCACGGAACATCATTCAATCCAGGTATTCCATTCTTACTATTTCTATACTTTTCTAATCTCTCCATTGACTCTCTGCACAAATCAATTTCTCCGAGATCAAACAATCCTTCCATCACATATGCATAAAAATGAGAAAGAAGACTAAAATTCTTTATTCTATCAATCTTCTCCCTTTTGTAATAATTCAATATTTTATTTACGCTGTCAATATATTCTGTTTTACCACAGATCTCCCCAGCTTCTTTAATCGGGGACAGACAATAAATGTGAATAAGTTCTGAGCAAAAGTCTTCATCAGCTCCCCAAGCATCTTTACTTGGTGTGGTCAGTCTACCATTAGACTGCATATTTGATAATATCCAATCGCATCCTTTAATGATATTTTCTTCCACTTGTGGCATAATATCTCGAATTGCAATTAACCCCTTAAGAATCTGCGCTGAATCAAATACATATGGATCCTTATCCATACTATCAAACCAAGAACCATTCTCTTTTTGTATCGAGCAAAGATACTTAGCATATGCACAAGCTCTTTCACGTTCTCCCCACTGCAGAAGAGAAGGAATATAATATCCTGTTACTTCTGGGTAAATCACCTGCTCTTTTGATGTTACTGCGATACCATTTCCATCAATTGTATTTTTATTGATCCACTCTAGTGCTTTATCAAACTGTTGTACTTTATTTTCCATATCTATAGCATCTCCCTTTTTTTTCTTTACAACTAATACTTCATTTCTAATCAAACATGTCACAAAGTTCACTTGTATTCTTTTCATTCCTATAATTTGCAAAATCTTCCATAACCTTTGCCATAAATAATATTCCTTCATCCTCTTCATCGATGCTTTTACTTTCCTTTATTTTTTCAAGGAAAGTACTTACCTCATATCTTAGTCCTTCACCTTCATATGGGATATCGAATACTCGTACATCTTTTGGATCTTCAAAATGAATTTCAAAATGTGTTGTTTTCCACCATGGCGATCTAACAAGTATATAGCCTTTAGTTCCTGATATAATCAATTGTCCTTCCGATTTAACCCCTAAACCTACTTTCACAGTTGCGCATTTGTGTCCATAGTCAAACATTAGTTTACTATATACATCTATTCCCATATCATTATCGATACAAAAATAATGGATGTTCCTATAATTTGCTCCAAATAAATCATATATAGGTAATAAGCAATATGATCCTAATTCCCTGAAACTCCCCCCATACTTTTCATTTGTTAATTCACGTGTGCCTTTTTTCTCCAATTTCGTAAAGCACGCCTCAACATCTTTTATTTCACCTATAATATTTTTATTAACAATTTCAAGCAATTTTCTATATCCAGGGCAATACTTAGTTTTTATTGCCTCCAAAATATATTTTTCTTTCCTTTTTGCCAATTGTAAGATACTCTTAGCCTCCCATGAAGACAAAACCAGTGGTTTCTCACATATCACATTTTTATTAGCTTCAATAGCTGCTTTTATATACGCAAAGTGCGTCTCATGAGGCGATGCAATATATATACTATCACATTGGTTCATTAAATCTTCCAAATCACATGCCACCGTTAGGTTTTCAAATTCTTCCACAAATTTGAATGCACTTTCAATATGCGGATTATATATTACATTAATCTTTATTCCCTCTAAACCACTAACATCTTTTACAAAGCGTCTTGCAATTCTTCCTGTTCCAATTATTCCCAATCTCTCACTAGTCATTTTTGTCCTGCCGATGTATTGTTTTTGCCATAAGCATGTCATTTACACAATCTACTTCTGTCCATTTATAATTACATATATCAATGTATCCTAGCTCAAAATCGTCATCAAAAATCATTTGTACCAAAGCATTTTCATACCATTGATCATACATATTGGATTTAACCATTAAATCAACCTGCTTTTTTAACAACCGACAGCTAGCGGCATCCAATTTTGTTATTCCAGCATATTCGCCATAGTACTCATCTAAGTCTTTACTCATAACCAGTACTTTATTATCTAATACTTCTACATTATAATCTCCTTGACTCTTAATTGAACTATCTAACAAAACACAAGGATAACTTACAGGCTTACATACTATTTCTGAAATAATCGGCTCTTCCATTACGATGTCCCCATTAATTATAGTGACATCTCCTTCTAAATAATCCTGTGCAAACCAAAGTGATGCTATGGAATTAGTTACACTGTAAAAAGGGTTTTCAATAAATTCTATATAATCTTGCTTTCCAATTCTCTCCCTAATCTCATCTGCTTTAAATCCAACCACAATTGTAAATTGTGCATCACTATCATTTTTTCTTATAATTGATATCATTCTTTCTAAAATTGTAGTGGATGCTTCTAATTTATATAGTGATTTAGGCATTTGTAATGTCAATGGATGTAATCTATTTCCTTTTCCTGCAATCAAAATAATGTATCTCATAATCCCTCCATATTAAAATAAAATCAAACCAAATCTATACATGTAATCTTTCGGTGGAAAAACGATATGAATTCCATACTTTTCAAGACTTTTAACTAAGTTTATTCCTGTTGCTTCTACAGGCGTTCGTGACATATATGGATTATTGCACTTTTCTTTTCCGCAACCGTTTTTACATAATTTACATCCTCCTCCGATGAACGAAATACACGTTGAATTATTATTGTTCCATAAGAATTTCTCCATTTCCAAAATTGCCTTATGAAGTAGAACCGAAGACTCATTTCTTACATCATTATAATTATTACTATCAAAAGGCAATTTTATATATACCACAGCACAACAATCAAATTCTCCTAGCATTTTTTTATAATCAATATCCGGAATTTTAGGTGGGCATCTCCAATTAGTATTATACCTACCGCAATAAAAACAATTCATTCGAACACGCTCTTCAAAAATAAGGTCTGATGCGTCTATTATCATTCCTTCAAGATCTGTTAACTTCAACTGTTTCTTCGCATAACTAATTGCATCTTCTAGAAGTTGATACTCCTTACTTTTTTCCATTTTTCTGTACCCTCATCATTAAATCATTAACGCATTCTTCAACATAATCTTTTTGCTTATTTCCATAACAATCTTCGACTATTTTATTTTTCGATGCATTTATCGAACTCCAATCGTACTCGTTTATTATTTCCAAAAGATTCTGTCCCGGTACTGCCATAGGTGCCACTTGATGTATTTCTTTTAGATAGAATGTATCAATATCAGCATTAGTAACATTGCATAGAAAGATAGCATTCGCGGTATTATTCACATATATTGCTTCCAAAGAAGCTCCAGATTTTGCATCTGCTATAATTATATCCGCAATTGATGCAATATTCCCTAATGAATAATTTGATTCTACTACTAAATCAGAGAACTCTTTTATAAGCATTCTCGTATTTTGGTACTCTTTCATCCGCTCCAACACATGATGCATCTTGGTAATAATATAGTATTTCTCTCTTAATTGCATAAATTCTTGATAAAACTGTTCTACGCAACAACTTTCATCCCATGTTGGAAAATAAACAATAATTTTTTTATTTGTATTAATTCCCAATTCCGTTATTATTTGGGTTTTATCTACAAATGATTTACCATAATATTTAGGCATTCCAACAACTAATAATTCTGCACCTTTAGGGCAAGATTTTTCGAGTATTCTCTTTTGATAATCTCCATTACATAATTTATAATCGAATCCATCCACTACTCTTTTAGAAAATGCATAACTATTTCGAATCAGTCCATAACCATAGCTACAATTTACCCTTTTAGTCCCTTCAGAATATTTTGAAAGATTTATCACATCTTGTGTTGTAAAAGCAATTTGTGCATTTTCATTACATTTTTCTTTGTACTCAAGACAATTTTCCTTTAGTATTTCGATTGCCTTTTCATAATCAAACCATGTTCCTGCAACATTTGTCGTTGGAGATTCTGCTACAAATACAGCATGTGCTCCCGCTTTTCGAAACAAATTATAAAATGGCATTAAATTTATTATTTCAAAAGAATCAACTAAATAGAATTCAACATTTGTATAATTATTGGTTATATAGTCATCCCAATAGCCATGCGTCTTTAATCCAATATCATCAGGAATTTTTTCAAAATCAGGATATTCGTACATGAGAAAATTCTTTACATTATTTGGTGTCCAAAATTCATATCCCTCAAATTTCCGCTTTACAAGTGGGAATACGTCTTTTTCGTTTATCCACTTCTCATTAAACATGCGCTTAAATGTTTCCATATCATCCAAACCAAAATATATTTTATTCGAATGTTCCACGCAAAATTTTTGAGTCAACAATTCCCTTCTAACTATCTCATACCTATCTTTTATAGATAATTGTGGATTGCTCAATCGTTCTTTAAGTTGATTTAAATAGTGGCTATAGTGACTAAACGATTCATTTTCAGAATAATAATCAAATGAAAAAAAATCAATACATTTCCTATCTAAAACACTTGTACCATATGAAATTTGTACTTGGTTATCATATATAAATAAAATATTTTTTCCCGCATTAGCTTTTGTACATTCATCAATCCAGTCTTGCAAGTTTCCATCTATTTTGTCATAGATGTAATATGGATAATTCTTTTTGCAGTACTTTACCAAACATTCATAGTCCGTCCGAATAAGTCCAAAATCCATATCATCATCCCATGGAACAAACCCATTGTGTCTATATTGACCTACAAGGCTTCCCGCTATTAGAAAAGGTTTAATTCCAAGTTCTTCTATTGATTTCAAATAATCTGCTACAAACTCTACTAATTCAATTTGTTGTTTTCTTTCATAACCAGTCGTTTTTTTAATATCCTTAGCGTCAATATGTTGCTTTAAATATTCAAGTTGTTGACTAACTTTTTGAAATTGATCATAGTAATAGTTGTTCCCATTATAGTTAAAAATCTTTTTAATAATTTTTTTAATATTTCTCACTACTTTATCATTACTCACTTTGATGCACTCCTTCATCAATCACAAGCGTTTTTTCATGCACGAATGTATTAAGGCGTACATTTCCCCACCACTGATTTGACCATTGAATACTAGGAACTCCATCATTATATATTTCAAAAAACATTCTACAATTTGGTTTGTCATAGTCTGAAATTGTACCATACTCATTAGTTTCAAATGCTATAACGTGAAATGAATATACCCCTGTAGACAAATTCGAGGCATCATATGAGAAACTGCTCTCATATATTTTCCATTTTTGACCTGAAAGAACCGGTTCTGAGCACGCCATTCCCACAGCATTACCGTCCGCACGCACAATTACAAATCTTATTCTCACATTTGAAAAATTTTCATTTGCTTTCCATCTAATACAAAATTTTATTAGTTCATTTGTCTCAAACTTTGCAATACTTTTTTCTCTAAAGCAAAAAGACAACAGTTCAATAGTATTTCTTCTCTCGTACCCTGAACGATTGTATTGTGAAAAATCATATTTTGTGCACAAATCACCTTTTACATCTCCCAAATAAATATCTATAGCCTTTTCTACATCGCCATCATATACTATTTTTCCATGACTCAAGACAACGCATCTCGTACACAAGCTTCTTACCGTTGCCATATTATGGCTTACATAGAGAACCGTTTTTCCTCCTTTTGCCTCATCGTCCATCTTTCCCAAGCATTTCTTTTGAAACTTCATATCTCCAACTGCCAATACTTCATCCATAACCATAATTTCGGCATCAAGGTGTGACGCAACAGCAAATGCTAATTTTACGTACATACCGGATGAATATCTTTTTACAGGTGTATCTATAAACTGTCTGCATTCAGAGAAGTCAATAATAGACTCTATTTTTTCGTCAACCTCTTTTTTACTCATACCTAGAATTGCACCATTCATATATATGTTCTCTCGCCCGGTCAATTCTGCGTGGAACCCAGTCCCCACTTCCAACATAGATGCAATTCGTCCATTTATCCAAATATCACCTTCCGTAGGTGCTGTAACCCTAGATAATATTTTGAGCAATGTTGATTTTCCAGCGCCATTCCCGCCTATAATTCCTACAGCTTCTCCCTGTTTAACCTCTAAATTAATGCCATTTAATGCCCAAAATTTTTCACCATAATTAGATTCATTCTGTCCAATTTTACGATTAGGGTCATCTTTTCCTCTTTTACGAGCCCACCAACTCTGCAATTCAGCATTTAATGTTTGTCCACCAATTGCGCCTAATCTATACTCTTTTTTTAAATTTTCTATTTTAATAGCAGTCTCTGTCATATTTTTACACCGTATCCATAAATGTTTTTTCTATTTTGCTAAACAAAATAACTCCAATTGCAAGAACCAGTATTGTTACACCCCAGCTTATCCACCAATATCCCCAATAAAAATTACCCGATCCTATAACTACGTTTCTCCAGCATTCCATAATCGGAGACATGGGGTTAAGCATATAAATCTTCATAAACTTTTGTGGAATCAGCTCTGCTGTATACACAACCGGGGTTGCATACATCCATAATTGCACTCCAAAACCTACCAAAATGACTAAATCTCTGTATTTAGTAGTTAATGCTGCAATAATTATACCAAAGCCTAGCCCCAGTATTCCCGTTTGGATAATTAATATCGGAATCATCAATAATTTCGGTCCGAGATTGAAATGTGTGCCTGAAATAGAATATCCAATCATGATTACAATTAGTAATCCAAATTGTATAATCAAATCCAGCATTCCGGTAAGCACTGCCGAAATTGGCATGACTAATCTGGGGAAATACACCTTTCCCATTATACCTGCATTTGCAGTAAATGTATTTGATGTTTCTCTCAAACACGCTGCAAAAAAGGACCATAACGAGTTGCTACATAAATAGAACACAAAATTAGGAACACCTTCTGTAGATAACCCAGCCAATCCACCAAACACAAATGCATACAAAGTTACAGTTACCAATGGATTAAATATTAGCCACAAAGGGCCTAAAATCGTCTGTTTGTAACGTGTTGTATAATTTCTTTTGAAAAAGAGCCAAATCAAATCTTTATAATGATATAATTCCTTAAAATCTATGTCAAACCACCCTGTTTTTGCCTTAATATGTGTTGTATATTCCACTGCTTTACCTCACTTCTTTTATTATGTCCACTACATCTGACAATTAAATGTGTTTTATTTTCCACACAATTATATTTCTTATTTTAGCTAATCTTTTTCTTATATCCGACTTATAATATTCCCTATTCATCTTATAATATTGATTACGAACTTTCTTCATTTCACTCTTATCGGATAGCAGCCTTAGCATCTCGTCAAAGAAACGATTCATTTCTTCTTGATTTTCACACTTATTGAGTAAATCCGTAAAGTATCTATTCTTTACATTGTAAGTAGCTTTCCCTATGTCCTTCTGCCTAGTGCTGGTCAGACTTTGACCATGCATCCCATAATCATATAGAATTTTGTCAATATGCATTAATTTTCCATTTAAATATGCTCGAATCCAGTATTCATAATCCTCCGCGAGGAAAAAGTCGGGATCGTATTTACCGATTTTAGCAGCTAATTCTTTTTTATATAAAAAACAGGCTCCAACAGTATTGGCAAAACGAAGTTCTTGCGGTTCTTTCTTCTTTTCTACACCGATAATCTTTCCATCTGTCAAATCAATTACATTGAAATTGCTATACGCAAAATCAATATCTGGATGTTTTTTTAATTCACCCGCCATGGTTTCCAACGCATCTCTATGATACGCATTATCATCAGATGTCCACGTATAGTAATCTCCGGTAGCTTTTTCAAATCCTATATTCAATGCTCTCGGCAATCTTTGATTTGTACTATTATTGACCAAACGAATTCTATTGTCTTTGAGTGTATACTCTTCTACAATCTTAGCAGTGCCATCTGTGGAGCAATCATTTACGACAATTAATTCCCAATTGGTATATGTCTGCTCCAAAATACTGTCTATGCTCTTCTTAATATATTTTTCACCGTTGTACGTAGGTAACACGATAGTAATCTTTCCGTCCATTCTAGTTCTAAGGTCCTCCACTTTGATTTTCTGATTAGTGTTAACTTCCTTTTCAGTCCCTCAGGAATGCATATGTCCGGGTCATCCGGCATTTCTTTAAATAGTATAGTATTTTCCACAAGTTCTTTTATTTTTGTACAAACCTTTGGAATTTCTTGCAATTTCTTCGTCGACATCCAATTAGATAATGCTGTGTCCATCAAATAAATTCTATATATTTCCAACTGTCTGATTATTTGTGCATCATTAGTATTTTCATAAAATGTTTTCAAATGATTATATAGCATTGATGATCCATAAAATAATCCCTCATCAGCCGTTCTGGACATAGAATTATTAACTGTCCTATAATAATAACCGCAAATCGAATTATCTACTACAATTTTCCGGCACCCTAATATGTACGGGAATGTAACCGCAGCATCCTCTCCCATCCGAATATTATTTGGGACACTATCTATTATTGCCTCTAATTTTTCTTTTTTATATATTTTCAAACAAGTTGATGGGAAAATACCATAATCATAGTATTTATTATTGTAGCAATTCATATTACGTTGAAAAAAAACAACATCGCTTCCCTTATATATTCCATTCGGCATTATTTGCACACATTCTGTTTCCTCGTCACTGTCTTTCTGTGTAAATCCTACACATAGTAGATCCGGCTCCTCTTTGATAATCCATCCCATCATCTTCTCATATAATTTAGGATCTATATAATCGTCGCCGTCCACAAAAGTAATATAGTCTGCCGTTGCCGTCTCTATGCCTGTTTTTCTTGCCGCTACCAACCCTTCATTCTTCTTATGGATTACTCTGACTCTATTGTCTCTTAATGCATATTCATCACAGATGAACGGTTCTCTCCCCTTTGCGCCATCATCTACCAATATGATCTCCAATGACGTATATGTCTGCCTAATAATGCTGGAAATACACTCTTCAAGATATTGTTCAACGCCGTAGATTGGAACAATGACGCTTAATAGTGGATATTTCTCTTTCATTGACAGTTCTCCTTGTTTTAATCTATAATTTTTCTACCTAAAACACAATCTCTGCAATACATTATATTAGTCAAAAACGTCTTACTCATTGGTCCCAATTTGCATTTTATTCGATATAATAACGTTATTTTATTCTGTGTCTCTTCTCCCCCATTTTTAAAAGTGCTCACGTCAAAGAAATTTTTCTTATCTATCGCCATTATCCTAGTATCCCGAGGCATGCCTTCTCCTTCCGGATAACAGTAATCCGACGGCAGTATTTTATAATCCTTATGAGAAGCCACATAATGATTAACATGTGACTCATCATGCCATTTTGCGATCACCCCATGCGCCAGATCCAATAGTATTCTGTCATCAAGTTCTTTCATAAAGAGGATATATTCCTTTGCACATCCTCCATTCATGGCTCCATATACATATATCTGTCCCCGGTTATATGGTATATATGCTAAGCATTTTCTATTTCGATCATATGGATAATAGCATTTTCTTGTATTATGGTATCCATAATGCCTTGTAAAAAAGAGCGGTTTATCTGTCTCTTGCGGCAGGAATTCCTCTTCTTTTACCTGTTCGATACATTCCATATTTATATTGGTCTGATATATATAATCATATTTACACAGTTCATGCTCCAAAGTTAAAAAGCGGTGATATTTTAACAAAGTTCCAAGAGGCCACGGCTCAGATTCCAAATATGATACATGTACTTTTGGATTTCCTAATTCGCACAATTTTTTATCATCGGAGAAAATAAAATAGTGTTTTTCTGACTGCGGCAAAAAATTCTGTTCAAAAGAGTGATAGAACTTATCCCAAAAAACGGCATATCGTCCGGTACATATACATAAAATAGCTATTTTACTCATTTTTGTTTTTCTTTCTTTTAATATCGTGGTTTGAATACACTTCAGGAACGTCAATGCATATCCAATTTTCGCTTAGTAATCCTCTTCTGACGTCACGATTATCCTTCTCATTGAAAAACCACTGAATCGGCGCCACGACTGTCTTATCTTCATTGTCTGCCAGCCATGCGGGCCACCAGCTGAATGTGCTGTTGGCAATGATAAAGTGTTTACAGTTTCTCATCAATTCAAAATCAGTCTGTGCACTGTTACTGACACTTTCATCTATATACATCAAGTTCTCATATTCTAAAAAATTCTCCTTGCACCACGGAATATCATCTGAGAAAATATAGAGTCTCAAATTTTCTATGTTATTCTGCAGATACGAAATAGCTCTCTGATAATAGATGATCGGCAGACATACATAGGTATATCTATTTTTTTCAGACAGATAGTCTCCTCTTCTCACATGTACTGCCACCGAATTTCCCTGATGCATTTCCTGAATAATTTCTTTTTGCTTATCTGTCAGTTCACCTTTATATACAAACTCTTTTTGGAGAATTTCCCGAATATTTAAAAAATATTTTTCGTTCTGCCAGTAGCCTTCCAAATAACCTGAATTCCAATATCTGCCGTATTTGTAGTCTTTTTTTTCGTGTTGATAGCTTGGCAGAGTCGATATTTTCACATGGTATCTTATACTATAATACAGACGTCTGATACGTCTATATTTATCTATTTCTGACTGCGGTGCTTTAGTTATAGCTACACGAAACGATTGTAATGCGTAGCTGCGAAGATCGTCATCTTCATAGGCACTATCGTCATAAAATACAGGTCCTTTCCCCTGCTTCTCCAATGCTTTTCCCCTGGCATATTGGAACATCTGGTTCCCCATGCCTCCCATTAATCGGATTATTAGCATCTTTAATTTCCTTCCCTAATTGGCATTTATTATACTAATTTCCATATTTTATTGCCCTTAAACATACATAAATATCTGTGAAATATCCACCACCTAAAGCAATTCTCTTTTTTTGTGCAGATGCTGTACTTTTTGCGTACTTGTTTATCCAGTTTCTATATTTTCTTATTTCTTGTTTTAGTCTTCTATAGTCATTTTTTCGTTCTGCTTTACCATGTATTTGGGACAGTATTTTCAGTATTTCATACAAATACTGAAATGTACCTTCATCCGCGAATTCCTTTTTCCCGGCATCGGACAATATTTCAGCTCGTGTTTTTAACAAAGGCAGCAAATCTGTTATAACATTGTCTGCTAAATCTGAAGACAATCTTTTCCCGGTAATACTATTTTTTCTTATGCGATAATGATATAGTTTCTTTTTGATATAGCCACCACGCTTTAAGCGTAAAAATACCACTGTTGAATAACACATATCTTCATAACATTTTCCTTTTGGAAATATAAGTCCCTCTATTAACGTAGTCTTATATAATCTATTCCACACACAGTTTGAAATCATGAATTCCGTATTTGCATATAGATTAGCCTTCAGGAAATCATCGGAATTCATAATTTCATAATCACAGTTGGTATCATCACTATCTGTACTGTTTTCGTCAGTGGTATCTTCTTCTCGCTGATATGCGCAACACGCCATATCCAAATCTTCCTTTTCGCATATCTTGTACAGGATTTCATACATATCTGTCTCTATCCAGTCATCGCTGTCAACGAAACCCGTATATTCCCCTGAAGCTATTTCCATTCCGGCATTTCGGGCATCTGACAGCCCCCCATTCTCCTTATGAATTACCCGGATTCTTTCATCTCTCCTTGCATAGGCATCGCAGATATCTCCGGATCGGTCAGTAGATCCATCATCTACCAATATAATCTCCAGATTACGATATGTTTGATTACAAATAGACTCTATGCATATTCCCACATATTCTTCTACATTATACACTGGAACTATTATACTAATTAATTTCTTCACTGAGATTCCACCAATCTTCTGTTACTATTTTGTTCCATACCTTACTTCTGATCTCTCTCGCATACTCTTTCTGCCACAATGTAATGTAAGGGTAACTGATTACATTATATCCCTCATACTTACCTTGTTTAATATATGACATAATGTTTTTTGTTGTCATTACCAACACATAGCAGCTTAAGCCGATAATAACTGCCCTTCTTATAAATTGTGTGCATTCTGCAAGCAGCATTGGCAATAATACAATTTCTGTTGCTTTCATCATAACTGCCAGTCGTGAACTTAGCAATCCCCACGGGAAAAATCCTATAGATACTATGACTCCATAGAGGTATACCTTATAGAGGAATTCAACCTGTTTGTTTTCTATATTCTTTATCTTGTACCTATTGTACAATAAGATAATTAATATTGCCATCACAATTCTTTCCGCCAGCCCTATATAGCTAATCTCTATATGTTCAAAATAATACTGAACTGCTCCTATTCTTATAAACGAAAAAAGTTTGGTTGGCAAAATGCAAACACTGATACCTGCTATTCCCGCTATTGCAATTCCAATATAAAAAACGTAATTTTTTATTCGTTTTATAACTACAATTGGAAGCAGCATTAATGCAACACTATGTATCGTCGCTAAAATAATACAGGCAATAATGTATCTGATCCATTTTCCATCCTCCAGCCACTTCAGCATAAACCCTAAAAAGAAAGCAATAATGATTCCCTGACGCAGAGCCGAAAAATAATAGGTTAAATATATCACAGGATATAGCAGCATCAGGCTAAAACATTTATATGGGCTGTAGAGATTAATTGCCCGGAAAGTACATGTCATATGAAAAACAGCAATCAATATAGCAAATACTTCAAAAGGGCATCCAATTGCGTGAAAAAACCTTTCTAATGTCAAAAATCCTATTTCGCTATGATAATCCCACAGTTCATAATTGCCCAAATATCCAAAATAGTCTGTCCCCTGCCCATAACGCAGTATTAGAAATAAGCTCATCACAGCAAACGCAATATAAAAGGGGATTTTCTTTCTCTTTATTTTGGATTCTATAATGGCGCATATGCCTACGATAGCTAATGGAACATAATACATTCGTTTATCCTCGTCTACCTGCCATTGTTCTCCCATTGATATGTCGGTACAATTTCTTTAATCATTCCTCTGATATCTCCGGTTTCCTCTTTTGCCTCTACAATCAACTGTTCCAATTGTTTTTCAAACACTTCCGTATCAAAATCAATCGGTTTTCCTATAAAGATCATCTTATTTGCAGTCTTTTTGAGTCCCTCTTCATCCATAAGGAGTTCCTCATACATTTTTTCTCCGGGACGTAATCCTGTAAATTTAATATCAATGTCTTCATATGGTTTATAGCCAGACAACTTAATCAGGTTAATCGCCAGATCCAAAATTTTCATTGGCTCACCCATATCCAGGACGAAGATCTCTCCACCGCGTGCATATGCTCCCGCCTGCAGTACCAGTGATACAGCTTCCGGTATTGTCATAAAGTAACGAATAATATTAGGGTCCGTCACGGTAACCGGTCCGCCTTCTGCTATCTGCTGTTTAAATAACGGAATTACGCTTCCGTTACTTCCCAGTACATTTCCGAATCTTACTGCTACAAAGTTTGTCTTTGACTTCTGATTCATCATCTGAATGATCATTTCACAGATACGTTTGGAAGCTCCCATGACATTTGTAGGATTCACGGCTTTATCCGTGGATATCAGTACAAATTTCTCCGTACCGTATTTATCCGCAGCCACTGCCGTCTTGTACGTACCCATGACATTATTCTTAATTGCCTCATTAGGGCTGTCTTCCATAAGCGGCACATGTTTATGCGCTGCTGCATGATATACAATGTTTGGTCTGTACTGTTCAAAAATAGTTTCAATTCTTTTGGTATTTCTTACAGATGCTATCAATACCACCAAGTCTAAATCAGGGTATTTACGAATTAGTTCCTGCTGGATTGCATAAGCATTATTCTCATAAATATCAACGATGATCAACTGTTTCGGTTTATGTCCGGCAATCTGTCTGCATAATTCGCTGCCAATGGATCCTCCCCCGCCGGTGACCATGATCACTTTTCCGCTAACGTATCCTAATACCTCTTCTGTATTGATCTGAATCGGTTCTCTTCCAAGTAAATCCTCTATTTCTACCTCTTTCAACTTTGCTACCGATACATCACCATTGATCAGTTGGTACATGCCCGGCAAAGTCAGCAGTTTACATCCTGTCTCTTTACAGATATCAAGGATCTCTTTTTTTGTCTTTGTCGTAGAAGATGGAATCGCATAGATAATCTCGTCAATACCATACTGTGATACAGCATCCTGAATCTTATCTCTTCCTCCGACAATGGGTACACCTCTGAGCAATTTTCCGTGGCATCCTTCATGATCATCTATGATACATTTTACCCGAAGATTAACGTACTGACTGACTTCAATTTCTTTCAAAATTGCATTTGCTGCGGCTCCGGCACCAATCAGCATCACGTTTCGACTATCTGTTTTTCCAGCCAGGCTTACTCTTTTTGTATTGATAATGCGAAGAATACGATAGCTGAAACGGATCCCACAGGTCAGAATAGAAAGCAAGAACCAGTAAATGGCATAATAGCTTCTGGGCATACGAATCTTCATTGCATAGCACAGCACAATCTGTGCTACGGCAGCGCAGGTTGTCGCAAATACGATATTAACCAGTTCTGTTGCACTGGCATATCTCCACACACTCCTGTATAGCTTCCACAACACAAAGAAAACCAACGTAACAACCAAATTGTATGGTATGATTTCCTCAAACATTACCAAATAATGCTGCGGTATTGCTTTAAAGCTAAAATCAAACCGAACATATAGGGCTGCAAATGATGCCACTATGATCGACATAATGTCAAATAACACCAACGCAAATATTCTATTTATAGGTATTTTCAAAAAGGAACTATCTTTCTTCATCTAAAACAGCCTTTCTCCAGACTACAAAAAGCATTAATACAGCAATACTTCCTACTCCCCACGCATACTCCAGCATTCCAAATACTGCCGGAATCATCAAAAACAATAACGCTGCCACATCTTCTTCCCGGCAATTTTTCAAAATACGCTTAATGTCAAGGATTGCTGCCCACAGAATCAGTACTATGAATAATAACATGACAAGTATTCCGAAATCCGTTCCATACTGCAGGTATATATTATGGGCATGTCCTACCCAGGTAGTCGGTGTTAATTGAAATCCCTGTTCCTCATAAGGATGCCCCCATAGGTTCAGCTTCTTGAAATACTGTTGGTAGATAGTTTTTCGTGCAATTGCTGCACTGGGTGCTGACACAGTTTTGAAATATGCTCTTTCATATCTGTCATCTACCTTTGTTGTAGCTGTTGTCTCGGCTGCCTCTGACTTAATCAAAAAAGGTGAATTCTTTAATAAACTGGTAAAACTATATCTGACTCTCCCCACAAACTCATCAAAATCCACATATTTTGATGAATCTACCGGATCCCAGGAATGTACCTTTGCATTGCTCCATTCCCCCCAGAACCATACCGGATGATGAAATACCGGAGGCAAATAGCGCACTGCACCAAAACATAGCGGAAATGTCATACACATACATAGAATCAGAATGATACCGTTCAGAACAATTCTTTTTCTTCTCTGTATCAATCTCAAACTGATCAGGAATATGATAACCAGTACCGCAGCCGTCATCCAGGCTGTTCTTCCAATTGTCAGGAAGAGGAAAGACAATACCACGCCTGCTCCCAGCCAGTAGTAGGCTCTAACCCACTTTTTTGCTCCGGTGCGATTTACATAGATAATTTTGGTAAATACTGCTGCCAGAACTTCCAGGTAAAATAAAGCATTCAGATTACAGTTATTATAAACCCCAATATATCTATAGTCCCACATATCGTAGGGTCTGAATGCAAAGCACCATCCCTGCATCAGAAAGAATGCAAGGATAATACCATTCAGCATCCCCTGAAACAGATCATTTTCTTCCTCTTTACTGTAATCCGTCAGATAGAAGCATCCAAACATCACAAGGAAACAAAACGGCCAGATATAGGTACTTCTGGATACGATCATAAGCAGCATCATAATTAGCCATATGATAGCAAATTTCTTATTTAATTTCGGATACTTCTTTTCAATAACCACACGAATGAACGTGTAGATTATGATATACCCGAATAAAATTACGTCTATTACCCTTACGATCCAGTCATTGAAGAAATAATAATTGTTTTTTCCCCAGCATATGGCTACGACTCCACCTACAATACTTATCGCAGACCATACAAGATACGGTATTTTATGCTTTCGAATGGATTCCCAGCGATAGTGTGACATAATGATGATAGCCATCACTACACCTGTCAGGCTACGGAATGTCTCCAACCACCCATCTAATCCGGAACAGGTCTTGGATCTTTGGTCAATCAGGCAAAACATTGCAAAGCATAAAGTATATATTAACTTTTTCCATGAGTAATCAAGGACTACTTTCTCTTTTATTTTCAATTGCATGTTTTCTCCTCCTTGACGCACTAAATCACTTTATTTTACCACTATAAAGGATGCGATGCAACTCCATAAAGCACTGTATACCTTTAGCAAAAGGCACCGATACCCTACCGATGCCTTCCCTACAATATAATATGTATACTTTTATCTACTATTTTTGCTGCCACTTCTTCACATTTCAGTGTAATCTCCTGGGTTTTGATATCATAAATCTCAGTCCCCAAGATCTTAATCGTCCCATTGTTACCTGCTCTTAAAAATGGCAGTAATTCTTCCGCCCCCGTCATAATTCCTTCTTTGTATAGTTCCTGTGCCAGTTTCGGTGTACTGAACAGAATAATTCGTTTGCCCAGGTGCCCACGATTCGTTTTTCGGAAGGAAGCATCTATTTTACCGGCTGCACCTTTATCATCCGTAATGACACAGAATTTACCATCCGGCTCCGGGAGATTGGATAGAATATGAAGACAAATAGCAAGCAATTCTTCCCCAAGGTTATCATTCTCTTCCTTCTTGCTGCGGACCTGACTGAAGAAGCGGGGATAAAAATCTTTCGCATTCTTATTTTTCCCATCTACTATCTTCTGTAATTCCACGTTTTCCTGCAAAGCAATCTCAATGGAACTTATAGGGTGCCTGACCATTCTGACCGCCCATACCAGATAATCATTCACAAGCTGCCTGGACGCAAAACATATATCCATGATATCCTGTAGTTCCTCTTCATAGATTACATATACTCTGATTCCGCAGTTATATATACGCTCCAGATATCCTACATAACACTCCTGCAAAACATGACTGTGAGAAGCCAGCTCCATAAGAATGCCTCTGGTAATGATTATAATTCCATTCTGTTGCAGAATGTATTTCAGCAACTTGTCCAACGCCTCTTCCTGCATATTTGCATGATAACGAAAGGAACAAGTATCATAAAAAAAGCATTTCTTCGCCGACAGCACACCCTGTATCATATTCCCCTGATTTACGTAGGGTGCTATTGCCGCCCAATTTTCCGGAATTTCCGAATACCCCTTTGTCATTTGCGTTCCCCCTTTATTTCTTTATAGAGGGATCGCATATTCAACACCGCCTGGTAAAGTGTCCTTTCGTTCAAGTAACCATCTTGCTGGAACTGCGCGCCAACTAATTGTACCCATTTTTCCAGTGCGTTATAGTCATCTTTATTGCTGGCATCCAAAATGGTGCTGTCCAGCCATAAGCTTTCTAATTTTTCCCTGATGGTCTCCTTGTCCAGTGCAATCAACTGCTGGGTCTGGGTCCACTTTTGTGTCAATCCCAATTCGTAGCATCTAATCAGAGCTGCCATATAAGGCACCTGGTAATAATTCATCAGTCGAATAATGGTACTTAATTCATCATTATCGGACTGTTCCAGAAATACACGGTACATCTGCCGGAAGCTGCTCTCCGGCATCAGCAGCATTCCCGCGAAAATATTTGCCTCGTATTCTTCTTCATGTTCAAAATAGTCATCTGCAAATTCCGCTTTTGCCTTAAATTCATTTTTTGGATAAAATGCATGATAAACTTCATGGCAAGTTGCAAAGTTAGCGTTTACCTTCGGCAGCGATGTATTAATCAGAATATACCCAAAAGCATCTCCCTGATAACATAGTGCTCCAATCTCTTTATCCGCAAACGGCATCTCAGCAACAATATATCCTTTCTGGCGCAAAGCAGGTCTGACAATCTGAAGAATATTCAGCATGTCTTTGTCTTCGCTGATTCCGGTAAACGAATAGAATCTGCTGACCTTGCCATCCATCTGTGTCCGATATCTTTCACTGTATTCTATTATTTTCCGTAATCGTTCAGCTGTCATGTCTATTACCTCGATATGTTCAGGAATCGTCCCTTTGCACTTATCACTTCGTCAATGTTTTCCAACAGTTTTAACAGCGTATTGGCTATTTTCTCTTGTTCCTTTGCAGGCTCACCGGCATAAAAGGTAATTTTCTCCGGTTCCTGCTCAAATTCTTCCGGAACCTGAAAGGTCTCCTGCAAAAAGTATTCTGTATTTTCTCCCAAAGCTTCCGCAATTTTATCCATGTCGGTTGCCGTAATATCTTGTACACCGTTTAAAATTCTGGACATCTTCTTGGCGTCAATTCCTGTTTTCATACTAAGGTAATTCTGTTTGATCTTCCTTGCATCTAAATACAGATTAAGGTTCTCAATATATTTGGTCATTCGCTCCAGTCCTTTCCCTTTGCATTATGTCCGGTGTCTAATATATTATACACTTTTCGTTGCATTGTGCAACATATTTTTCTCATTATTTGACTTTTAAATATATGTTTTGAATTTATATTAATTATATTTAGCAATTGCGCTTTTTTATTTTCTCAATATATGACTTCTATTCATTTACTATAGTTATGGATTCTTTGCCATAATATTGAGCACATTCATAGTTCACCCACGTATACCCATCCTCCGGCTGGAGATCTGCGTACATGATCAGTTCCACCGGATATAACGGTGTGAACACTACTTCCTTCACGGAATCATCCTTGAGCACCTTGAATCTCTCTTCCCAACCTTCGCCATACGCCTGTGCCCAGCCGTTCTTCCACATGCGGTAAGCGCGATAGCTGCTGGTCTGCTGCACATTACCGAAGAGCACTGCTGCCGCCAGGAGCACTCCTACAACGCCACAATACCTAAGCAGGTACTTCTGTGCCAGATTATCCACCTTCTCGCTTTTTTCCGGTTTCAGAATTCTCCCAGCGATCCATCCGCACCAGTAGATCTCGTTAGCCACGATCCACAGCACATAGAAATACCACAGGATCGCGCTCTGTCTGCCACCACCCATGGTGCCGTTCACATACAGGGTTGCCGTAGCCTGGGAGGCGTACACGCCGAAGGACAATGCAGTGAACAGTCCCGGCAGCCGGAATGTATAATGCATCTTCCGGACTGCTTTCCATGCAAAAGGAATCACCAGAAGCAGCAGTAACAGCATCTTAAGGTTCGTCCAGCTGACAATATTTAAAAACGTTCTGACGAAGGATTCCCAGATTGCCATCAGCGGAGAATACAAGGTATCTCCCTCAAAGTTCCACTCCAGTCTGGTCTGCGTCCTGGTAGAGAAGCATACAATGCACAGGCTGGCAATATTGACCAGTACCACGAACCAGGTTCTGCGGAATCCATCCTTATTTTTCGCTAAAAATACAATTTCTAATAACACCAGAAGACAGAAGGTTGATAAGCTGGTCGCCAGGTTATCTCCACCCACTAATATTGCCAAAATGCAGGTGATTACCAGGCTTAGGATTCTGTCAACCTTTTTCAATTCTCTTGTGGCAAGCTTCAGTACCAGTCCAACCAGTATCAGAGATAAGCTGTAGATTCCGGTATAGTTTACCGCCCCGGTGTACCAGTAGAAACTTTCCTCTGGAAACGGACAATACAGCAACTGGATCATGATCATTGGAATGCTGATAGGGAGGATCAGTCCTCTGTTCTCCTTGCCAATGCACTGCGCCAGCAGGTACATCTCGGAGAAAATGATGGATCCGATCATCAGATACGCCACAATCGCGTAGCAGTGTTCCCCGAAGATTCCGGGCTGCAGTGTTGCCAGTGCAATATTGGCGAAACGCGCTTCCCAGAAACTCTCCTGTACGGTCTCTATGATTGCCTGAACGAATGCGATCAGTCCTCCATGGTTCTGGAGCACCTGATAGGTATGCACTCCATAGGACCAGTCATCTGCCGAAGCGTAGTTGTATTTCGAGATTGCAAGTAGCGGCCACAGGATCACAGCCAGTGCAATTACACATGTAGCGCTGATCAGCATAAGTTTCTTTTTCTCTGTCAGTTTGGTCTGTTTCACTTTGATTATTCCACCTTTTCTTTGGTATAGGACTCCACAACGTAATAATTATTATAGAACGAAGTAATATCGTATTCTTCTTCATCAAACAGGTCGATCAGTTCATAGTTCACCACGTACACTACATCTTTCCCCTGATTTTCCCGGATAGTATCCTCTGTCACGTATTCAAAATGATATTTTTCCGCATAGGGCAGCTGTTCTCTGCCGTCCTGCACGTTGCTGACGCCCTGGAAATACCGGGCATCGATCTGGTGACTATACATGGTAAGGATCTGTCCCACCATATACTCGCCCTCGCCCATAGGATCCGGGTCTATGTAATACTCATCGCATTCTATCGTATGTGCGTAATCCAAAGCATTCAGATAAGGTTCATAATAGTAGATCCGGCTTAAATCCGCCCATTCTCCAAAATAGGTGGCAGCAAACGTCACTCCCAGCACACCATATAACGCAGCTATGGGGATTGCCGTGATCTTCCACTTTTGAATGCATGCCACCATGCCCACAGCTGCCAGGATGATCACCGGGTAAAATGCAATGTTGATGCGGTGCAGCACCGGATATCTGGTAATGGCACCGATGATCACCGTCAGCCCCATCCATGCAAACAGGATAAACACAGGGGTCTTATATTTCTCCGGCAGTTTCTTCTTATTCAATTTCCAGATTACTGTGATCAGACCGATCAGGAAGAAAATATCCGTCACATAATACACCGGTCCGAATTTGGCTACCGCACTGGGAACCGCCTGATCTCTTCCGAAAAATACGGTTTCTATCATGCATACCAGATTTTCCTTCAGCTGATACCAGGAAAAGTTAGCAAACAATACATCTTCTCCGCGCACGCTGTCCTGAAAAGAGGGAATCGTAAATAGCGGTGTCTCGATGGTCTCTTTTCCCATCACTGTGATCAGCATGGACAGGTACTCCGGCAGCACGATCACCGCATAGACTGCAATGCAGCCCAGGAATTCTTTCCAGTTGATCTGCTTTTTCTTAAGCAGGTAGATTGCCACGGCCAGCAGGAAAACAGGTACAGAATAGTCCGATACTGCATAGCAATAACAACACAATCCGAAGAACACCATGGACACATATAAGAAGACTCTGTTCCACTTTTTCCCTTCTATTCTGTGCAGTCCTGCCAGTAAAAAGCAGACGGCAAACAGGAACATATGGGGGAACATGTTACAGTCGATGGACCAGCGGCTCTGCATGTAGTGCCAGGGGCAGATCATTCCGAAGATCAGCGCAATCATAGCTGTCCATTTACCTGCCAGTTGTCTCGTGAACAGATACAGCGCCAGGAGCCCCAGACAGCTGGTGATCAGGAGCGGCAGTCGTATCGTAACTGTGGAAAATCCCAGTATTTTAATAAATGGGACCATACAGTAGGATAAAAATACGCTCATCTGGCTATTCTTCCACGCTGTAAAATGCACCGGATACCGCATACCGTAACGGTCTGTTCCGTATTCCGCCAGCGCCTTGGCATCCACCGCTGCCATAGCTTCGTCCTGGTGCACGCCGATAGGCGGTGCGCCGAAATGGTATGCCCGGACGAAGATTGCGGCGAGCAGGATTACTGCTACCAGGAATATTTCCGTCTTTCTTGATTCCAACAGCGTCTTGATTCGCTTATTGCCTGTGATTGTCCGTGTGAATTTCATTCTCTGTCTCTTACCCTTTGTCTTGCTTAAGCTTATCTATCATCTTAACTTCTTAATTTACATAATATCCGGAGACCAGTCGATATCTACGTCTCCGCCGGAGCTTCCGCCGCTGTCGGAACCACTACCGCCTCCGGAGCTGCTTCCACTATCCGAGCCGCTGCCGCCTCCGGAACTGCCGCCACTGTCAGAGCCGCCTCCGCCTCCGGAACTGCCACTACTGTCAGAACCACTGCTGCCTCCGGAACTGCTTCCGCTGTCTGAACTGCTGCCGCCTCCGGAACTGCTTCCACTATCCGATCCACTGCCGCCTCCGGAACTACTATTTCCTCCCGAGTTCGTGCTTCCACCGGAACTACTTCCGCTTCCGGAACTGCTACTGCCTCCGGAACTGCTTCCGCCGCCAGAACTACTGTTTCCGCCACTAGAGCTGCTTCCACTACCCGAACTACTTCCACCTCCGGAACTGCTACTGCCTCCGGAACTGCTATTGCCACCCGAGCTCGTGTTTCCTCCCGCGCTGCTGCCGCTTCCGGAACTGCTTCCCGTTGTATTTGTCGTCGATGACGGTTTGTTCGTTGTAGACGGCTTGGGTGTTGCCGCAGGCTTCGCCGTCGATGTCGTGCCGGTCTTATTTTTATTATCCACAGCCGGTTTATTCGATGCAAGTGTCATTGTACCGGTATTCTTATTCCCGGCAGCCGCCTTGATCTCTCCTGTGGAACTGCCGTTTTCTCCCGGTTCTCCCGGCTGTTCCCCTTCCGCAGACTGCGCTGATGCCACCTGCGTTCCGGAAGCATTTTCTCTCTCCTCGTATACCAGGAAAGGATCCTCCTGTATGAGATCTGCCGCTTTGCCGGCACTTACCCAGTATTTTCCATCGTACCACTGGATCTCACCGTCGAACACTCTCACTCTGGCGATGTTGTCAGTTGTCTCACTGCTATCCGGTTCTATACTGTCTTCTGCACCATCTGCTCCCTCGACAGTCTCTTCCACATTCTGTTCTGTCATAGGCTGCGCCTCATACGGGGTATACTCAGGCACGCTCTGTAATCCCAGCATATCACCCCCGAAGGAATAGCTCTCCACTGTTGTATCACTATCCAGGCCCTGCCACAGGCATCTGCCGGTAGACGCATCGTAGGCATACAGCACTGCCTTTTGGTATCCGCTGCCTTCTAACAGCTTCTTAAGTTCCGCCTCACCGGGCTGTTCCAGCAAGGTTTTCCCCTCATCATCGAATTCTCCCTGATAGGTGGTATATTCCAGTTCCCCACGGCTGTTCCACAGAGAAGAAAGGTCTACACCGTTCTCACCGGAAGAAATATCACAGATATATTCTCCTGTCAGGACATCATTTTTCATCGTACCCTGTTCCCTGGTAATGCTGCCGGTTCCGGCATCCAGGTAGTAAGACGCTATCGCGTCTCCCGTGCAGATCACGATCTTCAGGGTATTTTCTGTATTTTGCAGGAAAATACTTCTCCCGCCGGCAGTATACCACACTTTTGTTACTTCCTCGCCATCAGCTCCGTATCCCACCTGAAAATAGAGTTCTCCGTCCCCGTCCAGGTAATAGCTTCTCTGTCCTTCTCGCAGTTTCGGCATCAGTGTACGAAACCATTCTTCACCGGTCAGGGCTTGTATTGCCTCTCCCACAGTATCGTCCTGTGTCAGATTCTCTGTCAGTGTCTCAGCTGCCTGCCGGATCTGCGGCTCTTCTTCCACCAGATTTACCGTAAGGGTCTGCAGCAATTCAAACGCTTCTGTATCGTCGTAGAGACGGTAAGACTGCTCCAGCAAATCTCTCTCTTCCCGCACGCGGCCGATTTCACCGTAATCTTTTGCCAGTGTCAGATATTCCTCTCTGGTCAGTTCTCCCTTGCGGTACTTGGTCTCCATATTGACGATCTCCACTTCCAGTGAGGACAGGATCGGCTGTGCTTCCAGGGTTCCCACCACATGTTCCTCCTGTGTGTTGCCATCGCCGCAGCCGGTAAACACTATTGCCGCCCCGGACAGTATTCCCGCCGCCAGGAACGCTATTTTCTTCTGTCTGTTCTGCCATTGCTTCATAAATTTATTATCCTGCTTATCCTTTATTACTTATCCTATTGTCTTATCCTATTGTCCTGTTGCCTATCCTATTGCTTATCCGCATCCTGGATCAGCTTCCGCAGATACAGGTCTGCGTCTGATCCTTCTTCATATATTTTCATCCGTAACAGCTGTTCCGCCAGGGAATAAATATTTTTTGCCACGACCGGTCCGTAGATCGTAATATCCTGTCCGTCCTTGGTCAGGGTCGCGTAGCCCCGGAACGCATAGTCCACTTTATACTGGCTGGCAGGCATTCCCACCAATACAGAGGTATAGCGGTATCTGTTATCCACGGTCTCGTAGATGCTGTCCTTAAATATTCCGGAAGCATCGGTTCCGTAAGCCATTCCCTGCAGCACCTTCTGACCTCCCACCACCATGGGATAAGTCTTCCGGTTGGCATCGGTCATGATCAGGGTCCCGTATTCCTTCAGCCGGTAGCCGTCCACGCCATCTGTCTGTAACAGTTTTTTGCGCAGATCCGCGCTGATGCCGGTCTTAAAGCGGATTCCTGATTTGTCGGTGATACGGATAGAGAATCCATGATAAGTCAGCAGATCCGTAAGCTTCGGCTGTGCCGTCACTTCATAGGCATAATCTTTGTATTCCAGGGTCCATACGTACATTCCCACGGGAGCTCCCTTTTCATTATAGCGCATAACGGTCGCGCTTCCTGCCATATCATCCGGCAGTTCCAGGGTTACTGTGCCATCCTTCGGCTGTACTGCATATTCTATGCCGTCTATGTACACGGTCGTGTCATCATACCCTTCCGGGATCTCCAGGGTGATCTTCGTGGAAGGCACCGGAGTGGGTGTGGGTACCGGGGTCGGCGTGGGCTGCGGGGTTGGTGTCGGCACCGGGGTCGGATCCGGCTCTCCCGGCATATTTTCGTAGACCGGAATTCGGAATACGAAGGAATTACCCAGCGCATTTGCCGAACTGTACAGTCTGAATACACTGGCTGCCTCGGAAGTCGGCGCGGAGATATTCTGCATGTACTGATGCTGGTACAGTCCGTAGGCACTGTTCTTATTTACATTAAACTTCTGCAGATACGGGGTATCCTGTCCCTTATTGATGTATTTGTCCGCGAGGAGATTTGCACCTCCCAAAATGGAAAAATACGCTCCCTTCCATTCATTCGCTTTCGCGTATTCCAGTCCGTTCCGGATGATTTCCTCCGTTTTCTTGCCATTTGCTCCCACATTAAAATAGTTGTAATAGCCTTCATATCCCTCCACGGTACCGGAGATAATGGGAGACGTTCCTTTTCCCTGCTCCTGCAGGACTCTTGCCGCCAGATGGAAGGGACTTACCTTTCTGCAATCCTCTTTTCCGATCATATAGAAGATGTACTCAAAAGTCATATTGGTTCCGGGAGCATTTGCACTGCTGTTCATGAATGTATTATCCAGAAAACTTTTCAGTGCTGCCTCCGTATGATAAGTCTCATTGTAAGTTAACTGCTCGAACTGGAAAATCGCGCCTTCCCGCAGGGCATTCCGGGGATCCATATAGGCTTCCAGTGCCTGTCTGGATGCGTTATACCATCCGGCGCCGTAAAAATCTCCCTTCGCCCAGGCCGGGGAGCTTGCACTGACCAGACTCCTGCCGCCCTGCATTTCATTCGTCACTGCGGTGTTCCAGTCCAGTTCCGTGTTGTATCTGACGAATATCCAGTTGGGATATTTTTCCTTAAGTGCGGTTAATGCCGGCTGATACCCTGCCGGAAACTGTTCGATATCCGAATAATTCCCCTGTCCGTCTGCGGCAAGCATAGCTGCGCCGCCGGGATTCATCCCGTAGTATTCTTCCCATTCCAGAAATCGTTCATCGGAGCACGCCAGGTAATCTCTGCGGACATATCCTATGTAATCGGTACCGCTCATGTCCGTGGACACTTTTTCCCAGACCTGTCCGTCTTCGTCCACCGTCACATCCAGGATCTCTACCATCTGTCCGCTGGGTACCGTCACTACTGCTGCGCTGTCTTCCGACGCATCGCTGCAAAGCTCGTATTCATCACACAGGTAGACTAACGCCATGACCTCTCTGTCTTCCACGATCTGTCTAAGTGCCTGTCCCGCTTCCGCGATCCACGCAAGATCCTCTTCATCCAGTGCGTGCGCCTGATAGGTATTGCCCTCGTAGGTAAATATGAATGCCACCAGGAGTATCGCTCCCAGAATCGCCAACTTTCTCTTCATTTACTCTATATGCTTCACTTTCTTGTGCAGCACCCGGATTCCCCTGGGTGCTATGGTAAATATGGTGTGATAACACTTGTTTTTCTTAGTAAGATAAGGATTTCTCATGGCTCTGCGCCAGGTTTTCCGCATGTATTTTACCACATTCCGGTAAAATACGTTATCCTTTGTCATCTGTTCTGTGGGAATATGCAGCAGGTAATCCAGTCTCTGGAAGATACCGAAACGGAATGCAATCTCCGCAAGTTCCTCATCCTCCGGCCAGGTATCCGCCACCAGCTTCTGCACCATATCCGCATTGTCCACATTGTCTGCGTATACTCTGGAAAATCCGGTCTGCTTTCTGGTATTGCTGTCTGGGCGGTAAAATACGTGGTATGACTGTCCGGGGATGCACACCACCGCCCCGGTCTCCGGTCCGCTTCCGTCGGCTGCTTTTGCCTGCCGGCACAGTATTTTCACGAGCAGATGGAAATCCTCATTCAGCACACCCACCGGAAATGCTTCCTCTTCAAACAGCTCTCTGCGCACCAGTTTGGTGCAGAAGGAGCAGTCTCCTCTGTGCATTAACAGCTCCCGCAGGAACTCTTTCGCCGGAATCTCCTGTCTCTCCGTTACCGGTTTGCAGATATTCGGAAGTTTCTTCCCCTCCGGGTCGATCTCGTCCCTGCCGGTCTGGGCAATGGGCAGATGTGTCATCTCTATGGCTTGAAGCAGTCTCTCATACATATCCGGCTCCACATAGTCATCGCTGTCTACGAAGCCGAGGTATTCACCCGTTGCTTCCTGAATTCCCAGGTTCCTTGCAGAAGAGGATCCGCCGTTCTGTTTATGGAAGACCCGGATCCTGACATCCTCTGCCGCCAGCGCATCGCACAGCGCAGAAGTTCCGTCCGTGGATCCGTCGTCCACCAATAGGATCTCGATCTTGTCGTAAGTCTGCTTCCGCAGGCTTTCCACGCAACGGGGCAGGTATTCTATAATATTGTATACAGGCACGATAATGCTTATTGTTGTTTCCATATATCATATCTTCCTTTATGCATCTGTTCCGATCGGGCAGATCCTGTCCATATATACTTCATGTACGTAGAATATCTATCATTCATAATAATATTTGACACGATTTAGACTGTGAAGTAACCACAGGAGTTCTTGCCACATCGGATGGATCAGAGTTTCCCCTGCTGCATCTCCCGGTACATTTTCCGTTCTGAAATCACCGGTGCCACTGAACAGGGTCCGCAAGTCGGCAGTGCATATCCGGCTGTCTCGTCCGAAACCGCACCTTCTAATGTCGTATCGGCTGCTTTCAGAAAGCCTTTTCCGACGCAGAATTCCGCAAGGCGCTTCGCTGCAATCTCTGCATTCCATTCTTCCGCTATCGTGGCATAGGCATTTCTGCCGATGCGATGGCACAACTCGCGGTCCTGCAGGAGGCTTCTGACACTTGCAAGCAGCTGATCCTCTCTCCCGGTCTCGTAGGCATAGCCGTTCTCCTCCGGATGGATGAGGTAAGGCACCGCCCCGATCATGGCATCCGCCACCACCGCACAGCCGCTGTTCATGGCTTCATTGACGACAGCTCCCCAGCCTTCCTTGCGGTCGCTGGTGACCAGATAGATCTCCGCCCGCTCCATAGCTTTCCGCACTTCGGCAGGTTCTTTAAATCCCGGGAGATCTACTTCCGCTTCCAGTCCGTATTCTGCGCGCAGTCTACGTACCTCCGGCTCCAGTTCTCCTCCACCGATCATCTCCAGGTGGAACGGGATTCCCTGCTCCTTCAGGCTCTTCGCCATACGAAGCGGCAGTTCCGGGTGCTTCCAGTCGATCATCCTGGCTGCCCACAGGATCGTGGCAGACTCCTTCTCCGCCATCAGCTGTTCCACATCATAGACCTTTTTCTCGGGGAAATATCCCCATTTCAGCATTTTCTCCGGATATGCCCGTACGATATGGAAATCCGACGGCACATAGGCTCCGGCGCACAATAGATAGACTTCTTTGTTTCGATAACATGTGTGATCTTTGTATTTTTGTACCAGACCTCTGGGGGATATGGCTTTCCACTGAGCTTCCTTATACAGTCGTTCGCTGTAACGGATCACAGGCTTCCCCTGATGCAGTCTGTCCTGAACGAAGCTTTCATCATCGGTACCGCCGAACAATACCACATCCGCCTGTTCTATGAGCTTTCTGCCCTTTTCCGGTTCTGTATAGTAATGAACCAGATACGGGTAGTCCGCTTCCTTCCATCCCATGCGGAGTCTCTCCTCTTCCACAGGTTCTGTCTGCAGAAAAGCAAAGCTTCCCCGAAGCAGTTCCTCCATGGCATTGCAGAAGGGAATCTGGTGATGATTCAGATAATTAGACACCATTACAAATTTTTGCATAGATTTCCACCATTTTTTTATAATTTTGCTCCGGATCGTGATTTTTCTCTGCATGTTTTCTTGCATTTATGCAATAGTCCTGTTCTTTTACAGGATCACTCCACATCTGAATGCATGCGTCTGCAAGGGATTTGGAGATATTTTCCAGTGCTTCGTTTTTTGAATCACAGTCGTTATTTTTAATTGCAAATCCCGGATAGAGGATCCCATCCTCTCCACCGGTAAAAATACTGGCGATTCCACCCACCTCGGCACTGACGCAGGGCATGCCTAAAAGCATCGCTTCCCCCAGGGAGTTCGGCGAATTCTCAATACTGGACGGGCATACGAAGAGATGGCTCTTTAAGTACTGTTCCTTCATCTGCTGAGCGGACAGTCTGCCGAGGAAATGGATCCTTTCCTCCAGATGCCCCTCTTTTAACAGCTTCCTGAGGTACCGTCCATAGGCGGAGATCTTAAGCTTCTCCTTCCATGTACCGTAAGCCGTCAGGCTGTTGCCTGCCACATAGACTTCCGTATCCGGGAATTGCTTAAGGATCCGCGGCATGGCTAAGAGCATATAGTGCAGACCCTTAATCGGATAATCGCCCTGGCTTAAGAAGATGGAATGTGGAATACACTGCTCTCTGCTCCACTGTCCGGTGTAAAAATTGCTCCGGAGCGTCTCATTCATGGGATAATAGGTCACCCCGGGATGCCATTCTCCCGTGTAATGTCTGTCCCATGCCGTTCTGCCGGTGACATTTCCGGCGAGGCGGATGGCTTCAATCTCCATCTCACCGCGGCGGGCGAATTTCTCCTGTTGGAGCTTCAAGGTATCTTTTTTCACCAGATCCCGGAAGGTCACGGAATTCACAACCTCTTCCGGCAGATCCGCGAAATAGCACTTCGCATACACTGCGCACAATCCCTGTATTCCGACCAGTATCCGGTCTTTTCTCGGGAATGCTCTGCACATAGCCAAGGTGTGTGGATATTCCGTTCCGAAGCAATGCACCACGTCCGGTGCGAAATCCTCACAGATCTCCCGCAGCTCCTGTTCCAGTGCAGGATCATACAGATCCGGGCGGGTCGTATCTTCCACAAAGTCATAGGCAGTGAAATGCGTCTCCCCACATGGAATGCATATGCCCCGTGATCTGCTCCGATGTCCGCAAGCCTCTGTTCCATCATGCTGCTCCCGGACATTCTTCCTGTCTGCAGCGTCTACTGTGTCGCTACCAACAGCTTCCGCACTGTAAGGCAGTCTCTCCGCCACCGGGAACGCTACTGCCAGTTCGATGCCGTTACTGTCGCCATGGCTTAACACCGCCGTTAACAGCCCCGACAGCCAGCCCTCCTTGTTAGAGCTCTCTCTATGAAAATGCTCTGCCACCGCCGGCAGCATGATATTACACAGCCACAATACCTTCATACTATCTCCCGTTATACTATCTCCCGTTCAAACAACTATCGGCAAAATAATTATCTATTAATTAAAAATCCAGTTCAGATACGGCAACAGCCGCACCTCCACATCATACATTCCCCGTAGCAGCAGGACAAAATACAGTAAAAATGCCGCCACACAGCCCGCCGTGCACAACAGGCGGAACCACTTTTTTTCGATCCGCTGTAAGGCTCCCGGAATCAGGAATACCTGCGCCGCGATCAGATAATAACCCACTCTGGACACCTCCGGAATAAAGGATCCGCAGCAATACACCACCAGTCCCATCAGATTCAGGTAAAAGTAATACCGGTATCTGCGGTCCTCGCGAATGCACTTCCGATAGCAGAACAGGCACAGCACCAGAGTGCCGACGCATTTCCCAATATTCGCCCAGGAGATCTGTCCGTTGTCGAACATGGAATTCTCATAATACGGATAGAAATAAAATATAATTCTGCGATAGATGTCCTGCCCGAAGATCAGGGATAAGATCAGCAGCACACCCACGCCGTAATGCCATTTTTTTAAGCTTGCCCGCGACAGCAGATCCGCAATGATGTATGCCGGAATGACTAACAGCACCGATTTATGGATCGTAGCGCCAAGCAGCACCCACAGGATAAATTTGCCGTATTCGCCCCGCAGTACGTATTTCTGTGCATACATCGCCAGCGCCAGTGCAAAATAGTAGCGCACGGAATTCATACTGTTAAAATAGAACCCTTCCGTCAGTAGCAAAAATAACGACATGACATACCAGTCCGCCTGATCATGCAGGGATTTCAGGAAGAAAAACACCGTGATCAACGCGAAAAAGCCAAAAATCGGAAGATACGAGCCTTCCCCGAAGATCAGATGAAAAATTTTCACCAGAGCTACAAAGCCCTTTTCATAAGAGACATGTCTCCCCTGATCGATCAGCTGGAAATTCAGCCAGTAGACCCAGTAATCACCGCCTACTGCGATACGACAGGCGGATACCCCAAAAAGCAGCCCGAAGATGGCAATCTCCGCCACCAGGTTCCTCGCCTGCTGCCTGTCATAGCCCACACAGGCACCGGGCAGGCGTCTGCCGGACAGATATCCCGCCGTATAGGCACTGTTACTCACAAAGCAGCCAAAGACAAACGTTACCGCCGTCAGTACGACATATACCAGTGCACTTTTCTCCATGTGGGGCTCCTTTCTTCCTGTCCGGATATTTTCTCAGGATATTTTTATCGGTGTCGCTCCCGATCCGATCGATCTATCTGCGCTTCGCCTCGCGGATGCCTTCCCGCATCCAGCGTTTTGCCTGCTTCAGGGGGACATCGGCGCATAGTGTGCTCTTATGTGCATACAGGAAACGCAGTGCCAGGATCCACTCCAGTCTGCCGTACAGGTAATGATACAGCACACCTCTGTCGTGGAAAAACTTCTCATTATAGCCCCGAAACCAGCTGGATTCTCCCGCTTCTTCCCTGCCGATGGTCACCGGCGCAGTGTAGACGCGGTATCCTTTTTTTATGAATTCTGTCAAAAACAGGCTGTCCTCGCCGTTGCTGTATTTCGCACCGCCGCCGAACAGGAGGGAAAACGTGATCCCGGATTCCAGTAATCTGTCTCTTCGGATGGCAAAGCTTACCGCCCCGTAGCGTCCGCAATTATACCAGCGTACCCGTTTCCGCTCTGTAATGTGATATGTTCTGCGTTCTTCCTCCACGGTAATGTTGAAAATGATCATATCCGCTTCGGGATTCCTCTCAAATTCCGCCAGGATCGCTGCTTCGTAGCCATCCTCATATACGATATCCGCATCCGAAAAAAGGCAGATATCACCCTCTGCCCGCAGGATCGCCTCATTACGGCTTCTGCCGATCCCTCTGTCAGGGAAGCTTATGAACTGGATCCGGGACTCTCCGTTTCCCGAAGATATCTGCATTTCTTCACTAGCCATTCGGTCGCACTGGTTGATGATCACCGCATCCGACTGCAGGTTCATATGCTCCACTGTCTCCGGGAGTGTAGTATTCATCACAGATGCCAGAACTTCTACCTTCATTCCTGTGTTCCTCCCGGGAGAAAATAATATCTGCGGATCAGTTCTTCATCCGCATTCCACAGAAGTGCTCCGTCTATGGTGCAATCCTGTGCTGCCAGATATTCCAGGACTGCTTCGAGCTGTTTTCCCACATGGGGGCCTGCAGGTACCGCCAGGATCACCGCATCCGCCCCGCGCAGTGTCTCCGCGCTCTCCGGGCACAGCAGGGGACTTGGTACCGCGGTGAATTGCCACTCTTCGCTAGTCTTTACATCCTCCGCAGTCACTGCCGTACGCAGTTGTGAGATTACTTCCGCAGGATCCTCTCCCGGCAATATTCCACACACCATGGCAGTAAGTTCCACCTTTCCGGTGCTCTTGTACCCGGTGTCTTTATTCCCGATATTCTTACGCTCCGTGGCCTTCTGCAACAGATATTTCACATTTTCAGCAAATCCCGCACTGTGCACCGTGCCGAGATCCTTCAGTCCGTAACGTCTGCGCAGTGTCGCCGGCAGCCAGATGCTGTCGCAGGACAGTTCCCACAACAGAGAAATCACCACCGCGAAAAAAAGGGAAAGTATCGCCGCCAGTATTACGGCGCGGAGCGTCCGCACATCCGGTACTACCGCCTCTGCCAGGTTACCATGATCCAGTACTTTGATCAGCCGTATCTCCGCTATGGTCTCTGCAAATTCATTGCACATGGTCTCTTCCACCGCTGCTGCCAGTGCCACGCTCTCCGCAGGATCCTGCAGGGTGGCTTTCGTCACGGGAATACTGAAATCGGAAGGAAGCGTGGCGGAAAGTGCATTAGAGATGCTCTCTCTTCCCAGCGCCAGGACCTCTGCTGCCTTCGTCTCTCCCCGGTCAGCTGCCTCCTGTAAATGTGTCTCCACGCCGTCCAGAAACTCTCCGGTATGGACCAGGCTGTTCCAGGTAGCCTCGTTGATATAGTAGGCTCCTGCCGCATTGGGGTTCTCAAAATATTCTACCTTATAAGTGGAAGAAGCCGCATACCCGGACCTAGGCTGCAGCAACACGTTTTTGACATAATAACCGCCGCCGAACAGTACCGTTCCCAGTACTGTCACCGCCAGTATTTTCCACAGATTACGGCATAAGCACAAGACCTCCAGCCGCAGATCAAAGGGTTCCTTCCCATAGCTTGCTTCCATGGTGCCTCCTTTTTCCTTCTCAGTTGTCATCTTTTTCCGCACGGCCATCATACTCTGCCTTGAAGGCTGTTACCTGTTCGCTCTCCACACCCTCCGTGCTGTCCGGCCAGAACAGTACCTTCAGGGTCAGAAGCATCAGCTTCAGATCCAGCCATACCGAATAATTCTCGATATATGTTAAATCCAGTTTTAATTTATCATAAGGAGATGTGTTATATTTTCCGTATACCTGGGCGAATCCCGCCAGTCCTGCCTTCACCTTCATGCGGAATGCGAATTCCGGCATGACCTCGGTATACTGGGCAATGATCTCCGGCCGCTCCGGTCTCGGACCGATGAAGGACATATCTCCCCGCAGGATATTGATCAGCTGGGGCAGCTCGTCCAGTCTGCACTTGCGGATCACCTTACCTACCGGTGTGATACGATTGTCATTTTTCTGTGCCAGGCGCGCCACGCCGTCTTTTTCCGCATCGGTACGCATACTGCGGAACTTCATGATATAGAATTCCCTCTGGCCGATGGTGCAGCGTACCTGCTTGTACAATACGGGGCCTCCGTCGTACAGCTTGATCGCCAAGGCTGTCAGCAGCATGAACGGAGATGTCACCACCAGAAGGATCAGGGAACAGATCACATCGATAGATCTCTTGATGAACCGCTGCTCCATGCTTAAGGAGTATTCCCTGGTCAGCAGGATCGGTGTATCAAATACGTGTAATTCCTCGGATCCTACTAAAATAACATCTGATATTTTAGGCATCACATAGACTCTGATGGAATGTGAGTAGCAGAATTTCAGGATTGTGTTACGGTCCTTCTCATTAATATCCCAAATGACCACCGCAGTGATCTCACCGTTTTGGTAATCCTTTAAAATCTCACGGCACAGTTCCTGCGAACCCTTTTTGATATGCTCGCATTTTGTGATCTTGTACTTATCCTTGCGGCTCTCGAACTTTTTACAGATATCCTCAATGGGACGGTCCCCGTGGATCAGCAGCAGTTCTCTGGGAGGGAATGCCGTCCGGTAGATCTTATTTGCAATATTGGCATAGATAATGACAGCTATGATCTGCAGGACTACCATCAACAGGAACATATCCGGCGGGAAAACGCTTCGCGCCATCATACACAATTCCGCATAGATCAGCATATCCGCCATCAGAGTGGCAAATACCTGGGAGAAGATGATCTCTGTATTTTTCAGATATCCCAGCCGCATACCGCCATACGTCACGGAGAAAAAGATCAGTATCACGCTGTAAATACCGTTCTCCAACAGAAAACCTCTGTACCAGATCTGCTGTAAGGGATCTACCAGCTGGAACTGGAAATGGAACTGCCACATATAAGCAAATAACGCGATCTCCAAAAGCAGGCAGATCGCTGACAATCCTATATTGATCAATCGCTTGAAGGATTCCCTTCTCCGCAATCTATTTACGTAATAATTGTTTGTATCCAAGACAAACTCCTCCAAATCTGTTTCCATACTTTGATGCTCATACGGGCCAAGGCTCTTGCCCCTGCATCCTTCTATATTCTCCGCTGCACTGCCCGCACCGCCCAGAAGCAGAAATGCCACGCACTGTTTATCACGGACATTCCCTCTGCCTTGCGGTACAGATTCCATATTCTGCGCAGAGCTTCCAGTTTATTGGATGACAGGGATTTCCCCGCTCTCCGATATTTTACCAAATTTTCATCCAAACCACAAGCTACATAACCCTGCCGCAGTATTCTCCACCACAGAGCGGTATCTTCGCTTTTGATCTGCGGCATCTGCAGCTGCTCTTTTGACAGCTGTTCCATGTCAAACATCACGGTGCTGGTAAAGATCGTGGTATTTTTCAATGCTTCTTTATACGTAATGGTGGCAGGAACGCGAACCACTTTTCCAGTTCCCTTGCCGTTCTCGTCCGCGAACTCGTACCCGGTGAACACGAAGGCAGCCTGTCTCTCTTTCAGAAAAGCAAGCTCCTTCTTAAGCTTATCCGGCGCCCACAGGTCATCCGCATCCAGATAGGCAAGATATCTTCCCCTTGCCTCATCGACTCCCAGGTTCCGCGCTCTCGCCGCCCCCAGGTTCGTCGGGTGGGTCAGCAGTCTGATCCTGTCATCCCCGGTGCGCTGTATATACTCCTCGATCCGTTGTCTGCTCTGATCCGGACCGCAGTCTTCGATGAGCAGCAGCTCCCAGTCCGTATAGGTCTGGGCGCGCACACAGTCCATGGTCTCTTCAATATATTTTTCAGCCCGGTACACCGGCACCACAATACTGATCATATCCTGTTCCATGATAATACCAATGCCTTTCAATGGCCTGCGTGCTTTCATCCGCAGGCAAAATATTCTTACAAATTCTAGTCTCCATCACTCATCTGCTACGACCGCTCACTTCTGCATCGTCAACAGATAGTATCCGTCCAGAGGCTGCAGCTTACTCCCGGCAGTGTTTTGCAGTTCCGAGAGTGTCTCCTTCCGCAGATTCCCCGGGAGCAGAACGATATCCACATTTTTCTCTGCCGCATATTTCAGGCAATCCGCGAAATCGATCGTCCGCGCTCCGGTACTTTCATCCATACGCACATATTCCGTCTCTCCGGTGGCCTCCAGATGGCTCATCCACAGATACAGATCCTCCTGTCCGGTCGCATAGGTGTCATAGGAATAGCTTCCAAGGGAGGCATCCCAGATGCTCCTGCCGTACACCGGATAGATCTCCGCGCTGTACGCCCTGGCGGCTGCCATGATCTCCTTCGGTGCCCACAGAGTAAAGCTTGCGTCTCCGCTCTCTGTAAGCCGGTATTCCGTAAGGCTTGCCAGCGTCTCCCAGGGTGACGTTTCGGGATTCTGTTGTATCGTCACATCCATAACAGGGATCTGTGCGGTCTGCTCTTTCGTCCATTCCGATACCGGATTGCCGCTTAAGAACACGATTCCCAGCAAGATCACCGTTGCCATAAGATTCGTAAGAGTTCTTTTTTTCCATAATCCGCATAAAAATTCCGCGGCAGCCCATGCAATCAGCGCTGTCTGCGGCACCACTGCCCAGATCCATACATACGAATAAAATGCGGTCTGGTATTTCATCAGAAAAAGTGCGCTCAACGGGCAGATGCATGACAATGCCGTCAGCCCGGTATACAGCCATAATGTCATGGTTGTCTTATTACGATCCTTGCTGTCCGCTCCGGCATACAGGGCATTCCGCCTGCGGATCGTATATCCCAGGTACAGCATCGCCACCAGCAATAGTGCCGTGAATTTTCCGTGTTGCGTATAATCGGTCCAGCCGTTCAGGGCGGTTTTTAGTAGTGTCATCCTGCCGCCTCCTTTTTCCGTCTGCCGGGAAACAGTGAAAGCAGCTTATGAAGCACGATCCAGCCAAGCGTCACAAGCAGGCAGACTCCGGCACCGTACAGGCTCCACACCATACAGGCTTCCGCCAGCACACACAGGACCACGCCGAAGTACTTTCTCTCCATCAGACAGGCGATCAGATACGGAAGTAGTACCACTGCCCGGATCGTCACTCCGCGGAAGCCTCCGTAGAAAATATCAAAGCCGTCCATGCCGGGCATATATGCCCCTGCACAAAACAGTATTCCCACGATCAGCAGAAAGGTCTTCCTCTTCGTTCCATCTTCTCCGAAAATAACGGTTCCGAGCCTGCCGTAAGCCACATATCCAAGCAATAATGTCACACAAGGGATCAGCCGGTATACTACATCCGCTGTGCCCATCCCCGTCCATCTGCAGACAGCCCCGTACAAGGTCGGAAGGCACAGTATCCGAAGCCTCAGCGGCATTGCTACGGTATAGGGAACTCCCGTCAGGGGATCCACGGTATAGATGGCATTCTCCTTAAGGAAGGTATTCACCGTCTCCAGTGTCATATCTCCGTCCAGCCATGCCCGTTCTCCCGTAAGGATCCGCAGGATCTGCAACAGTATGAAAAACGCCAAAATTCCTGTCAGAATCCGCTGCGTTCTTAACACTTTTTTCTTCTCCGGTGCCGTTTTACCGGCTATAACGGTGACTGCCACCGCCTTTTTATGTCTGATCAGACTGAACAGGATTGCCGCGATCACCATAATCACGATCTCTGCCAGCATCAGATCCGTTACAGTCAAAAAAGACCACCCTAACAGGCAGCCTGCCAAATGGGCG
>OGOW01000139.1_pt1 | contig 89858 bp, 88 predicted proteins | sample 1552781 | NCBI WGS metagenome assembly OGOW01 (sample SAMEA2580145, study PRJEB22360) | human gut metagenome | biome: human gut; feature: human-associated habitat; material: faeces | place: Denmark | collected 2008/2010
AGTTCATCCACGGATGCTTCCACACTCATGATTCCGCCGCTCTTTGCCTTTGAAACCGTTTCGACCTGGCTTTCAAACGACGGGTTTGCATATTCTCCAAAAGATACTGTTATCTCTGTCTCTTTTGACTCCTGTTTTGACTCATGTTTATAATAGGCATCTCTTGCAAGCAGCACATTCCGGACCAGCTTTGGCAGGATTTCCTGCAGCTTATTTACAATCTTGTTTCTGGTATACAAGGTTGCCTTTTCCTTTTCCCTCTGTGCTTCTGCATTATCCAGCTTCTTAACATCAATCCCCAGTGTGGATGGACTCATGAAACCCTGCAGGCACAAATCCAGTGCCGTGATATAGGTTGCAAGATAACTCTCATGTGGAATGTTTCCCTGTACCAGTTCGATTTTATTGGATGCATTTTCTGTCATTGGTGCATCTGTTTTTATGTATGCATGGTCAAACGGATTCGGTGCAAGTACTTCCCCGTTTGTCGGATTTCTTGGCAGCATATTGTCCGGGATATATTCCTTTGTCCGGTTTCGCCTTAATGCATCCATCCACTGGGACCATGCTTCATCCACAGCGTCAAAATTGTCAATCCGCCCATCATACACACTTTTTCCCCTGCCAGCATATTTCGGTGATTTATCGAATACAACCTGAACTGCCATCATAAAGTCACCCGCCCAGCTCACATCCTTTAATCCTGCAGTCTCTTGCAAAAGCTCCATGCTGCAGCTTCTCCCATCCTTTGTCAGGTCATAGTGGATGTATCCTTTCCCATATGTCTCGTACAAAACATATTCCTGATTCCTTAAATAATAAGAAGTCCGGAAGACTACTTCCCGGACTTTGCTTCTGTTATAATGAAATTCTATCCTGTCCCCAGGATAAAACTCTATAATCGGTTCTTTGCTGATGGACATATCAAAGGATATCTTAAATGCTCCGTCACCGATATAAAGCGTATCTGTCACCACCTCCTTTATCAGCTCCCGGAAGTCATTTTCTTTTATTACTTCGTTCCAGTCCTGCTGCCTGATTCCTGCATCCACATCATTCATGTCTGCCACTACGATGCTTCCCATTGTATCTACCATAAGTGCCGGGATTCCTACATGCAGCTTTCTGATTTCCATTCCCACGGTGGAACTGGCCGCCCAGAATCTTGTCCTGTCTCCATCAAGCTGCGCATAGAGCTGTGACAGCTCTTCACTCTCTCCCCTGTACCACATGCGGTTTTTTATTGCATTCCCATAAAAATCCAGTGCTTCCCGGATATCCACGGCTCCTCCTGTTGCCGGCTGTATCCTCAGCCATGTCCTTATCTTTTCTCTTATCTGTTCTGACATCGTTTCAATTAACCTCATTTTTTCTCCTTATTGCTTCCTATTTTGTTCCGATACGGGATAAATGCATATTGCACACTGTTTACCATATGGTCATTGCCATCCTCCGGTGTGTTGTCCTTATCCTCCATCCAGCTGTATACATCCAGTTCCCCAATGTAATTCACACAGCTGTCAACAACATAAAAAACCGGCATCTTCCCTGCTACCACATCATAATTCATCCACCCAAGCTGCAGTATGATTCTGTCTATAATCGTTATCTGCTTATAAGCATTATTAAACAGATACAGACACTGTGGATTGGCTCTTTTGTACTTTGCCAGTTCTGTCAGTGTTGCCTGGTCCGCATTATCCACAAATACATTTCTTGCCATTCCCCATGCTCTGCGGTTACGCTCCAGAAAGTCAATGTAATTCTGTACTGTATCTGATGGGGCAAGTGGTGTGTCAAGATTTGCATTGTTATATACTTTCTCATCCAGGACGATGCACCGTCCCATATTTGTGATTCCCAGGAATGACATCGCTATGGTATCCGGACTTTTTGTGGAATAGGCGGTATCCAGACCGGAAGTAAATATGGTAAAATACTCTTTCTTCTGCTGTCCGTCCTTCCGGATAAACTCTTCTGCCTGTTTTCCGGTAATCACATGGTATTTCCGGTTAAAATTACAAAAGACAAGACCAGTGGCCCTGCCTCGAAGTCCCAGTATTTTATTTTTCCACAGCTTTGTCCCTTTTGGAGTATTTAACTTTATCTGCTCGATTTTCTCCTTTGGCAGTCCCGCGTTATGGTCAAAGGAAAAGAACCAGTACACATATCCCGGCTTTGCCTCCTCACACATCATCTCGCTGATTTCATATGGAGTGTCTCCGGCATATTCCGGAAGCGGTCTGGCACAGTTAATATATTCTTTGTATATTGGAAGGTCCGGAGCATCCGGATTCAGTGTCATCATCGTGTAGTCCGCCCTCATGACAGCCTCTCTCACAAAATCAATATCTGCCGTGTTCGCTTCATCAATGTACAGGCAGCCATACTGACCGCCCAGTGCTTTCTGCCACTTCTTTTTATCCCCATAGCCCATCACATAAATAATCTTATCTCCGGATGGAGCATGAAACAGAATATGGGGAATCTTTTCATCCTTTGTTCCGTTTCCGTTATACTCTGCCAGGATGCCGAAATCATCCACTATTCCTAAATCTTTGTTAATGAAGTTCTTTTCTGCGGTTCCGGTATCCTTACTGGCCACAATGTGATATTTCTTCGTACTTCCTGCAACCTGCAGCATGAATTTAAAGATACCTACCGTTGTCTTACCGGCAGCAGTGGTTCCTTCCAGTATCTCCACCGGTGCCACATTCTTTAAAAATGCCTTGTACTTGTCGGACAGCACCAGTCTCTCTGCACTCAGAAGGACCACCTCCCTTATTTTTCTTTTATCTGGTGAAGCAGGTCATCCAGCTTATTCTTTTCCTCTTCCAGTCTGGCATCCACAGCGACTTCCTGCTTATCCTTCCATCTGTCAGGTCTCCTGTTCTTTAACCAGAATATCTGTGCCGTGGTATCCGGCACGACTTCCTTTTCAATTTCCTTTGTTACAACAAATTCTGCTTTCTCTGTTTTCGGATTAAAAACTCTCTCTTTTGTTGTTTCCGTATACCGATATCCCAATGCTCTTTTTAACAGTTTGTTTTCCACTTCAATATCCACAACATCCTTTCCCCTTTTTAGGGTGTCAGAAATGTCAGAATACTTTTTGCTCCATTGGTTTAATGTTTCCCTTGTAATACCCATATTGTGAGCTATCTGCTCATTTGTGAGTCCCATTCTCGCCCAGTCCTCAATCTTCAGGAGGCCTTCCGGCGATATCCAGTATTCATATTTTCCTTTTGCCATGCCAGCCTCCTTTCTTCTCTTCCAGGCATGAAAAAAAGACACCTTCCGATGCCTTTTTTCCTCACGTCTTTTTACAAGGAGATTTCACTTAATTGTCCTGTGCAGTTCCTACAGTTTTGCACGATACAATTATAAATCATTCATTTTACCATGTAAACTCCACGTTTTTACCACGTTTTAACCATCCGTGTCAAGTCCCCAGAGCAATACAGATAACTCTTTAAGAATCCCTTTTACCCATCTCCGCGGTGTATTAACTCCTGTTTGCAATTCTTCTGCAATCTGCTCATAGCTTACCCCTTCCATAAAGTACATTTCAAATGCCTTGTATTCCTCCCCTCTGCCATCTGCTTCTCTTCTACGTTTCATCTCGTCGATTGCCTGGTCGATATGGCTCTTTATTATCATCGTCCGGAATCTTGTCCTCCGGACACTGCGGAGGTACACCTCTTCCTTTTCATTTGCATATTCTGCTGCCACCTGATTTCCTTCCGACACTGCATTTTCAATGTGAAATGCAGCGTCCCGGTAGCACTTCATCAGTTCGTATGTATCATGATACCTGCTTTTTTTCTGTTTCCTCTCCTTCTCACTGATACATTCCTCTACTCCTTTTTTTACCGCTCTTTCAATGATTTCGTTTAATTTTTCCTCTGAGATGTTTATCTGTTCCTGATTCATTATTTTCTGTACTCCTTCCCTGTCTTTTTGTCCCTCAGACCAATAATTTCAAGGCTATGTAAACTTGCCACTTTATTCAGTGCTGCATAGACTTCATTGATATGTCTGGGGATATAAGTTACATTTCTAATTGCTGTTTCTGCCACATCATCACGGTATCCTTCCCGGTTCATGTTTTCACCCTCTTTCCTGTTCTGCTTCGGATTGAAGCCATCTTAATGCCATTTCCTTGTCTTTTTCCTGACATTTAAAAGCACACCCTGGTGCAACATCTTCACACATATTACTTGCATTACAATTTTCACATTTATTTGTCATTCCACACCTCTTAATTCTTTCAGTTTTGCTTCTGCTTCGGATTTGCTCAAAAATACCGACTTGCCAATTTCACTTTCTGCAAACTTCCCCAGGAGACGTCCATTTGAACTGGAAATATAAAATATAATTTCTTTACTACTAACCGGTCTATCAATATATCCGTCACAATAGCCGAATGAAAAAGCCGTTATTGTATATGCATAAGGTCTAAAACTATTTATCCAAACTATATCTCCTATCTTACAAGGCAGCTTAATAAGTCTGCCCTGTTCCTCTAAGTCCTCATATTTACCCAATCTTTCTATCAGTAAATTCTTGTAATCGTAACTGTTTTCTCCACAAGGTAAGCTATCAGAAGCTCCGTGCGTTCCATCTGAATAAGTCTTCGTTAATCTCTCCATTCCTGCTCCTTTCTGCCTTTAGTTATTGTTCTTCTCTTTCTCCTTGGCTTCCACAAGGCAATCAGCAATAGCCTCTTTAATAATCAAGGTATTGTATCTTTCAAGGCTGATTGTTATTGTATTGTCCTCATACTCTCTTACATTTCCCAAAATATCTTTATATTTAGCCATGTAATCTCCTTTCGCACTGCATCACGCATGCCCAGCTGCACAGATATTTTTTCTTCCCGCTCTGTTTCTGGAAGTATGACCAGGGTATGCGGCCCGGTTTATAAAAAATCTTTCCACACACCGGACACATAAGTTCATCTTCCCTTAACCGAACGGCTTTACCTGGGTCTGAATGTCTTTGTCCGTATCCCCAGTTCGGACAGTTTCTGGAACATCTCCGTCTTACTCACCTTAAATTCTGCAGCAAGTTCATGTACCGTTGCCCCGTCCTGTAACCTTTGCAGAAAGACACGTTTCATTTTCAGCTGTTCTGCATCTGCAGTTTCCACAGGCTCTTCCTTCCTGATTTCCTCTCTGTCCTGCATCTTTTTCTGTTTCTTATTCTTTACCGGAATATTATATCTTTTCATCCGGTCATAAATATTTGTTGCTGTTAGCCCCATCTTTTCTGCAATCTCACTTACTGCAAGATTTTTCTATTCATACAGTTCCCGGATCATTTTTTCTTCCTCTTCCCTGCTCATGACCGACTTGGAACGCTTCCATCCACTTTTTCCTTCTTTCCCTGGGATGCTTTTTTCTTCTTTTTCCCTGCCGAGCAATCTCTCCAGTGCATCCTCTTTCAGTTTCTGGCAGCGGTCTATATCCTGCAGAATCATCTGGCGGTTTGTGGCTGCCAGTTCCTCTGTCAGAATCTGGTCAAGATAGACCTGCTTGTCACCTGCCAGAACCACAATTCTGACATTTTCCCGGTTATCCTCTATCAGGTTCACATAAGCTTCCGTATCCCTGATCTCTTCCAATGCTGTTTCAATTTTCCTTTTCTGCTCTTCTGCCTTTGCAATTAACTCCATGTTCAACATGCTATTTACCTAATCCTTTCCTGATCTTGATATCAATTCCTGCTTCTGGTACTTTTTCAAAAATTCAATAACCGCAGATTTATTCGTTGCACATTCATAAAATGTCCTGCTGGAATCTCTGACATACTGCATTCCTTTTGCTCTCCAGGTTATTTTTACCCCGGTCAGATAATACTGTTCTGCCCCGTATTCACACGTCTTTGTTTCCCGGCCACCTCTGTAAGTGTGTCTTCTGCTTGTCCTGGCTACCACTGCAACCTTATCTTCCAAAACAAACCGGTAATACTTTTCCCCTGTTTCCGGAATATCCAGCCACAGCGTCCAGTTCCGATAATTCTCAAGAAATGCTTTCCGCTGCTCATTATTTTTCAGTCCTGGCAGCAGGTCCATCTGAGTGATATTTTCCTGTTTTACGGATTCCGGAATCACCCCTTCATAATCTGCGATACTCATCTGTCCTTCCAGTTCCTCCGATGCTTTTGGTTTCATGCTGTCACCTCCTGGCTAATAACTGTTTCTCCAGTTCATCAAAATCATAATCCCGTTTGGGAATGTCATTAAATACATTTGTGCCATTCTTTGGATTCCTGTTCTCCGTCTGCGGTACATAATTGTCATCCAGATAATCCAGATATCCGCTGTTAAAGAATGTGCTTCCGTTCTGTGGTCTTCTCCATTCGCTGTCTTTTGCCAGTTCGGCTTTGTATCTGTCTATTGCTCTGACCATTTCATCACGGCCCACTTTAAGTAGTCGCTGCTTTGCAGCCACAGATACCTGTCCTTTGCCTTTTTTCACGGGATACAGCTTCCAGAGTTCCTCAAACAGATTCTCCAGATTCTCCGGTTTGCACAAAGTATTTATATTATTCTTTTCATTCTTTACATTCTTTTCTTTCTTGTTAGTGTTCAGTTGTTGTTCAGTTGTTGTTCGTTTGTTGTTCAGTTGTTGTTCAGTTTGCTGTTCACTCTGCTGATAATTCGACCAGTTAAGCACTGTAATTAAGCGGTTTTTATTGCCGTTTTGCTGTTCAATCTGTTGTTCACTTTCAAAGGTTTTTAAAATTCTTTGCACCTTGCTTTCTGAAATGTTAAATTTCTCAGCAATCTTTTTCCTTCCGGTAATCAGCTGTCCTGGATGAATCGTGATTTTCTGGCCACAAAACATTACTGCCATTTCTTTATGTGTCGCATTCAACAGCAGATACATCCATACCGCCAGGTAATCCGTATCCTTACAGACCACCGGATTATCCAGCATACTCCTGTAAACCTTTATATAACCATCCATATGCTCCTTTCCCGGAGCGGTCTCCCGCCCCGCCTGTCACCTTTTCAAGCTGTGTGGTATATTAAAAATGTGACATGAATGACTGTCCTCTGGTTGTAACCTGCTATATGTAATTCATTACATATCATATTTAATTCCATATACCCGGTACATTTCCCGGAAGGCTCTGATTCCCTTCTGATGTGCCAGGATATGATGTGTTCTGCAAAGACATATCTTCCGGTTGTTCCGGTCATCATATGTCCTCCTGTCCTGTCCCATTCCGATGGCATCCTCATGATGAATATCTGAATGAGGCTTTCCACAGATGCAGCAGTGTCTGGTCCGCAGACAATACCAGAGATACCTCCCGATATCTTCCGTTCTCTCCAGTGCGGATTCTGACAATGGAATATCATGGTCCAGGCAAAATTCTATCATGGTACTGATAAATTCCCTTGCCTCATCCATACTGCAGGTTGCAAGCGAAATTTCATTTCCATTTCTGCGGGTAATATATTCCATCTTCATCAGCTGCTTTGTCTCTTCCGGAGAATATCCGGTATAATCTGCAATATCCCCGATGGTTGCGTATGCCTTTCTTCTCTGCTCCGGAGAAATCTGTCTCCCATCCGGAAAAAGAACCTCCACACTGCGAATCTGCTTCTCCTGCAGCATCCACCCCAGATTTTTTTCTGTTTTAAGTATCATCTGCGTTCCATCTGCATTATCCCTGTAAGTAAGAATTTTCATATTTTCCTGCATACTCATTTTTCTCTCTCTGCTTTTCCAGGCAGTTCATGATCCATCTAAACTGCCCCTCTTTTATATTCTCTATACAGTCCGTTTTACATGCCTGGCACACCTGTTCCTCCGTGACACCGGCTGCTTTCATCTGCTGCCGGATGACTGCCACTTTTGCCTTGGTAATTCGTTCCTGTAATATCGGATTCTCCTGTTGTGGTCTCTGTCCTGCTGCTTTTTCTTTCTGTCCTGTCTGCTCTGCAGGCCTCCGTTTTGCTTCTGCAGGCTGAACTTCCGTTTTTTCCCTGCCAATATCCGCATCCATTTCATCCGGCTCTGCAATGGAAAATGCATCCATATACAGATACCGCTTGGTATAGGTCATCATTGCCCCGAGATTCTGGATGGCAGTACCTCCTCTGACCGCTGCATCAGCAACCGGCATGTCAAAGAACATCATATCTTCCAGATCATCCAGATTAATCATGGTAAGAATGGCCCGCTCCTTCTCAATGGCATACAGCATAATCACCCTGTATTTCGCTCCTATCCTGGTACATACCGGCAGGATATCATCCAGCTGGTAATAACTGAAATTACTGTATTGATTAAATCCGGTCTTTTTTACATTTTCATTCAGAAAATCCACCCGCATATACATCAGTTTTTCATGCAGGCATAACTTCTGTTCCGTCTGTTGTGTCTGTTTTGTCTGTGCCATCTCTTAAGCCTCCCTTACATCAAATCCCTGCAGGGTCAGATTTGCAATAATCTCCAGATATTCTTCCCCGGTACAGCAGATATTCAGTCCTCTCCACTGTCTTTCTGCCTGTCCGGATACAAATGCTGGAAGATCATCCTCTGTTTCCGTCTGTGCTGCTGCCCAGAAAGCATCATCCGGAAGTGTCTCCTGGATCTTCTCTCCCCTATCTTCTTCCATGGTCCTGTCCGGTTCCTCTTCTCTTCTTTCTGCTTCCTGTTCTGCAGCTTTCCGCTGTTCCTCTTCCCTTCTTTTTGCTTCCTGCTCCTCCCGCCTTTTCTGCTCTGCTTCCAAACGTTCTTTTTCTTTCTGGAGAATCTGTGCTTTTCTTGCCTCGTAAGCATTAATGAAAGAAATGGCATTCGTCAGGCTCATATCCAGCTTATACCGTTTCAATGCTTCCTCAACCGCTTCACTGTTCATGCTTTTAATTGTTCCCACTGCCATCCGGCAGGAATCCACCACCTGTCTGATATCTTCCCGGATCGCCATATATGAGGCGGTCTTATTCTCCCATTTTTTATCATAAATCTTTTCCAGAGAAAGATACTCTTTCATATCTCCTGCCAGTTCCTCAAAGAACTGCTCAATCTTCTGCTTCTTTTCTTCCTTCCGCTGTCTCTCAAACTCTTTTACCTGCTCATCCAGTTCGGCAATCGGCTCCTGAATCTTCTCCAGGCTTTCCCGGATCTGCTTTTCAAACTCCTGATACGGCTCCATATACCGCTCTTTTACCTGTTTTCTCGCATCATCGAGATTCTTGTACAGCTTTCTTAATGTTGCAATATCCTTTTTGCTCTCCGCAATACTGTCTTCTGTGACAACAATGCCACTGTATCTTGTCTTTACTTCCTGTGCATAGGCTTCAATCTCTGCAAAATTGCAATTTATTTTTCCTGCCTCCTGATTCACTGTTACTTTCAATTCGTTCATTTGTGATCTCCTTTCTGTTATTCCATGCCAAAGGCATAGACTGGTTTTGATATTTTTCTCTCAGTTCCTGCAAAAATCATCCGGTACTGTCCATCTGCCTCCGGAATCATCCTTTTCTGCCATTTCTCGGCTTCCATCCTGCTCTGCTCACGGCAGTCGCAGCTTTCTTCCGGATCCAGTGCCCCTCCGCAATGCGGACATATTCTGTAGTAAGCCATTCTGAAATTCTCCTTTCGTGCGACCTTATTCTGCCGGCTCAAATCCGACAATCTTCCCGTCATTTACTATGACAGCCATATTTTTCTTCTGGTACATATCTTCAATATCTTTAATCGTAATCATTTCTAATATCATTCTGATCTTCTCCTTCCATTAATTTCCTGTATCAAAAAACCATCTCGCTAAAGTCTTCCTCTTTCTGTTTTCTTTCAATTCTGCCATATTTTAATTCATTAAACTGTTTTTCCAGTTCTGCGATTCTCTTTCTGTTCTGCCTTATTTTCCATATAAGACTTTCTGCCATTTCTGCCCGCTGCAGCATATCCATGAAGATCGCCATTCCAAACTTTTTATACAGTTCTGAAACTTCTTCTTTTCCGGCTGTTTCACTAATGGCCGGATGGAACATATAAACTCTCTCGACAACAGCATAATCTTCCACACTTATACTGCTCCCAATCAGTGACTCAAACTCCTCTTTCATCATTTTGCTTGTTCCCTCCTCGAAATCCTCTATTATCTCTCTGAGTTTCCACTCTGCTTCTGCTTCCTCATTCAGTTCATCCAGCTGCCTGAACAGATTCTGCAGGATGCTGTCATCACGCAGACCTGCATAAAGTTCTCCTTCCTTCTGGAAGTCTCCCGCCATATGCAGGCGGTCAGCCTCCTCCTGAATCCGTTCTCTTCTTCTCTGCTCTTCCTGCACCTTATGCAGGAGTTCTATTCTCTTATCAATATTGTCCATTTAAACTTTCTCCTTTCTCAATTTCCTGATGTCATCCTTCATCTTCTGAATCGACGTTCCGTAACGCTTCTGGATGTCATGCGGAAGTTTCCTCATGGATTCCAGATTCTTTCTTAATTCTTCAAGTTTTCTGCTTGCCATTTCCACTCTTTCCAAATCCTTTCTCTTTCAATAAGTCATCTACATTTCCACCGTCGTGTTCTCTAAGAAACTCATCCAGAGTCTCTTCCCGAACCTTGCGACATCCGATCTTAATTGAAGTAAGCAACCCGCTATTGATAAGATCGTAAACATAATTCGGATTTGTATGTATTCTATCTGCAACTTCCCTAACGGTTAACAACATCCGTCTCACCTCCAATCCGTTTCCCTTCTATGGTAAAGAAATCCCTCTGGATTACTTTACCGCTGTCATCTGTGCGTGTAACAATCACTTTTTCTCCTGCATGTTTCATTATGAGCTGCAGATAAGGATTTTTCTTTTCTGCAAACACAATCTCATATTTCTTGTTCGGGGTACATTTTTCTTTAAATTCATACTTTCTTCGCCCGCCATAATGGGCAAGAATCTTTAATATCGCCTTTTTTGTAATAAAGAATTCTCTCTTCATGTTTATTCCCTCCTGCTTGCTTTTTCCATTTTCTCCCTCTATAATGTTCTTACAGGCGTTGCAGCGCCGAGTATAATAGAAGGGAGTTTTCGTAATGAATATACCTGAAGCGTGTCATGCAATTGCATTAGAAACCGCAAAAACTTTCGTTTCTACAAATATGCCGGAATATATACATTCTACCGGAACTACTGGGTACACCAGAGATATGGTAGAAAAATATATTGCAGCCTATAAGCAGGCGGAAGAAATTTTTCAACAAAATGATGCAGCTAAAAATTAATTCACTTTTATCAACATCGGTAAAAGTCTTTTAGCTTCCTCTAATGCACCAGATGCCCGGCTGATAGTAATATTATTTTTTTCGATAAGTTTGATGATATCAATTACCAGTCGGTCATCTTCTTTTATGTGACATTGTTGGTACATTCCATTATCTAATATTTTTCTTATCTCCTCTTCTCTGATGGCCATATCTTCTTTTTCCTTTCTAATTTTACTTGATTTTTTTTCAAGTACTAGTTTAAAAAAATTTGTCCAATTTTGACATTGTAGTAATTCGCTACAGCCTGCACCTTACTCACTGCTACATTGGATATGCTCTTCTCCCATGCACAATATGTTTGCACTGATATTCCCAAGTCTTTAGATACCTGATATTGGGTTTTGTTATATCTTGCGCGCAATTCTTTCAAAGAAAACTGTTGTTCGTTATCTTTACTCATTTCCTTCTCCTTTCTACTTGATTTATTTTCAAGTCGATTATACTTGAATTTTTTTCAAGTGTCAATACTTTTCTTGAATTTTTTTCAAGTTTTTCGTTTTTTTGTTCAAATATACTTGAATTTTTTTCTTTTTTATAGTATAGTACAAATGTAAACGTAAAGGAAAGGTGGTGTACACAATGTATCTCGGAGAAAATATTAGATATTTACGTACTAAAAATGGATATTCTCAAGATTATATAGCGGATAAGTTAGGCTACAAATCATTTACAACCATACAAAAATGGGAATCTGGTATATCCGAACCACCAGTAAAAAAATTAAAAGAATTATCCGTTCTATTCGGTGTTGATATGGATGAATTGAACAGCAAAAATTTAGCACTGGAAACAAACAATACTTCATTAAATACAAAAGATAGAAAAGAAATATCTGAGATTTTGGCTAATACGGAAGAACTCTTACGTCAGGACGGTCTAATGTTTGATGGTGAACCAGCAAGCCGCGAAAGCATAGAATCTATTTTATCTGCCATGAAAATAGGAATGGAGATGGCGAAACAAAACAATAAGAAATATACTCCAAATAAATACAAAAAGGATTGATGTGTATGTTAGCAAGGCAAGTTGCCATTGATACAATAAAAAAGTATCAAACAAGAAATCCTTTTGATATCATCAGGGGGATGAAAAATGTAATACTGGTCTCTGCTCCTCTTTCGGATATACGTGGATTCTACCAGTATTTCAAAAGGAACTACATAATTTACATTGATGAAAATCTTTCAGAACACGAAAAAGTATTCGTGTGTGCCCATGAGTTAGGTCATGTGTTAATTCATCCAAAGGCAAACCATATATACATGGATGCTATAACAAACTTCAATACAGATAAATTCGAGATCGAAGCCAACAAATTTGCACTGGAACTTTTAATCTCTGATGAAGAAGTTTTAGAATATTCTACTTATTCAGAAGAACAGCTGGCAAGATTGTGGGGATACAGTGTGAAGTTGGTACAGTTGAGATTGCAAAATGAAAAACGTTAATACAGGAGGAACGATTATGACAAACGAAGATTTATTAAATTTCTCAAAAAGAGCTGCTGAACTGCAGGAACACATATCCACAGAAGAGGCAACAAAAATGTCCCTTATTGCACCATTCTTTAAAATTTTAGGATACGATATATTTAATCCTGCCGAATTTTGCCCAGAATACACTGCAGATGTTGGGATTAAGAAGGGGGAGAAGGTTGATTATGCAATTTTGATCAATGGAAATCCAATTATTCTTATTGAAGCAAAGTCCATAAATAAAAAGCTGGACAGACATAGTTCACAATTATTTAGATACTTCGCTACAACCAATGCGCGTTTTGCAATTCTTACAAACGGAATTATCTACCGCTTTTATACTGACTTAAACGAAAAGAACAAAATGGACAGCGAACCATTTTATGAATTCAATGTACTTAGTCTCTCTCCTGATGATTTAAATGAAATTGCAAAATTTTCAAAAGAATGTTTTAACGAAACATCCATCTTCGATAACGCTTCGATACTTATGTATTCCAATCAATTCATGGATTATATACAAGAACAGCTAAAAAATCCATGTGATGATTTTGTAAGACTCTTTTTAAAAGATTCTTATTCGGGAATGAAAACTCAGAACGTAATAGATAAATTTCGCCCAATACTCAGGAAATCATTGAATGACTACATTGATAAAATTGTAAAAGAAAAAATGACCTCTTTGGTAAATAGTTCCTCATATGTTTCCACGTCGGACACTGTTGCTAATAAACTCGAACCAACAAATAAAGAACTTGATTTCTATAGACTTATTCAAAATATTTTAGACAAAACTGTTGAAGCCTCTGATATTACTTATAAGAAAACTGAATCTTACTTTGCAGTTCTGTACAAAAATAATGTAAGAAAATGGATTGCAAGAATTATTATTTCAAATTCTCAAATTACGCTCATTCTACCTGATAGTGAAAAGAACGAAAACAGATTCAAAATATCGAACTTGCAAGAAACAACGGATTATGAGCAGCATATCAAGAACGCCTTGAACATGTACATAGAAGGCAGTATTCCAGTGCTAGATCCATCAAAGCAGTATCTACGCACTAAATGGGGAACATATGAAATGCCTGTTCCGTATACCATACAACTCGCCTATGGGGAAAGAACCGATACGAAGAGAGTTTTGTAACATACTCTAAACTATACAATATACTTCATCCCGTCTCTGGGTGTGATGAAGATATTGTAGTCATAACGTAAATTAAAGTGCAGAACGAGTTGCACCGGTGCAACTTTATGATTTTTTTGAATCTTGACAATATAATATACTTACCCAGATATGCAATCTATCTCAGATTGTCAATACTCAAAACAGAAAACCGCCCGGTGCTACCAACACCGAACGGCTTTCACAGATACTACTCAGGCGGATGCCTGATATAATACCGAACTCAACACTCTGTATTATATCATAATAACACCCGCTTGACAAGTAGGTGTTATTTTTATACCCAATTTTCTTGCGACGTCGCAAGAATAATATTAAGAAAGGATGATGTAATATGGTAGGTGGCGTAAGAAAGAGAGGAAAAACCTGGTCTTACTACTTTGATTTAGGTAAGATAGAAGGAAAGCGGAAGAAGAAAGAAAAAGGTGGATTCCGTACAAAAAAAGAAGCTGAATCGGCTCTGGCCGCAGCAATTAACGAATATAATAATGCGGGACAATTACTGGAACCAACAGAGATTACGGTTCATGATTACCTTGACTACTGGTTTGATAACGAAGTAAAGGTGAATCTAAAATACAATACACAGGTCGCATACTTAAATGTAATTGAAAATCATTTAAAGGCCGCATTTGGACAATATAAGTTAAAAGCTTTATCCGCAGCTCCGATCCAGCAGTTTGCAAACCAGTTAAAACTCAATGGACTTGCTAAAAATACAATCTTAAATATTCTATGTGTCTTATCTGATGCTATGAATTATGCAGTAGAACCATTGCAGTATATCTCACAGAACCCGGTGCAATATGTAAAGCTTCCTAAAATCGAAAAGGAACCGCGAAAAAGAATCGTACTTGATATGGAAGACTGGAACAGAATTATTCAAAGATTCCCATTTGGGAGCCGGTATCATATTATGCTGCAGATAGGATTCCATACCGGCCTCAGAATATCTGAGGTGTGTGCTTTGACATGGGATGATATTGATTTAAAAAACAACACGCTCACTGTAAACAAGCAGACTGTGAAAAGAAATTTCGGGCTTGATGTCAAAGAGGCCTACAAGCTAACTGGGAAAAAGGAACTTCGCTCTTCCTGGTATTTTCAAACACCGAAAACAAAAACATCAAATAGGACCATAGAATTTGGAAATACCTTGTCACAAGTGCTGAAGGAAGAACGCCAAAGACAATGGAAAAACGAATCACTCTATGGAGAACATTATACCATTCATGTTGTGAAAAATGAGGTTGACGAGAAAGGAAATAAGATACAGCGGATTATGCCCATTCAGAAAGGTGCCTGCTCTTCTCTTTCTAGAGTGAATCTCGTCTGCGTGGATGAAAATGGTCATTTTACATCTTCTGACAGCTTCAAGTTTGCAAGCCGGGTCATCCATAAGGAATTGCTAATTGCGTTTGATTTCCATTCTTTGCGGCACACACATGCCACTAAATTAATTGAGGCAGGTGTAAGCCCTAAGACAGTGCAAGAAAGGCTTGGTCATACGAACATCGAAACCACATTGCAGACCTACGTTCACAATACGGATGAAATGAAGCATAGTGCAGTGACTGCATTTGAGAATGCCATAAATCAATAAATTTGCCACCGCTTAAAAATAACGGTGGCAAATAGGTGGCAAATATGCAGTTCTTTATAAAATACACCTTGAAATTATTGATTTTTCAAGGTTAAAAGGCAGACCGTTTCAACATGAACGGTCATTGGAAACTGATCTATGGCGCATACCTTGTCTACTTTATATCCTCGTTCCTGCAGAATAACGAGGTCGCGTGCGAGGCTGGTCGGTTTACAGGAGATGTAGACGAGTTTATCGACACCGAAGTCTATGATTTTTTCCAGTGCTTTCGGGTGAATACCGTCACGCGGCGGGTCGAGGACGATGAGGTCCGGCTTTTCTTCGATTTCATCGATGACTTTGAGGACATCGCCTGCGATAAACTCACAGTTTTCCAGTCCGTTGAGGGCTGCGTTCTGCTTTGCCGCCTCAACTGCCTCTTCTACGATTTCTACGCCGATTACTTTTTTTGCTACAGCTGCCAGCATTTGGGCAATCGTTCCCGTTCCGCTGTACAGGTCGAAGACTACTTTGTCCTTTGTTTCCCCGACATATTCTCTCGCCTTGCTGTACAGAACTTCTGCTCCGAGTGAATTTGTCTGGAAGAAAGAAAATGCTGAGATTTTAAATTCCAGTCCGAGGATTTTTTCGGTAATATAGTCCCTGCCATAGAGAACATCAGTTCTGTCGCTCTGCACGACATCGGCAAGACTATCGTTATAAGTGTGAAGGATTCCTGCGACACTGCCGAAGTAGTCCGCTGCCAGCAGTTTTTCCTTCATCTGTCCGAGCAGTTCTTCCTCGCTGGTTTTCTTACTTTCGCCACATTCCGCATAGGTCGATGTCGTTACCAGATGAATCAGGATTTCTCCGGTTTTAATTGCCCTGCGCACAACGAGATGACGCAGATATCCGGTATGACGCATTTTATGATAATATGGAATGTCACGGTCTTTAAAGAAATCAAGGACGATGCGCAATATCATATTGTAATCGGACTGCACGATCTGACATTCATCCACGGTCACAATATCATAAAAACTGCCTTTTTTATGCAGGCCAAGTGCAAGCGGTCCGTCCTTGTATTCATCTCCAAAGGAAAACTCCATCTTATTGCGGTAGCCCACTTCCATCGGACTTCCCAGGATTCCTTCATATTCATAATCAGAACATACCTGGTCAATGATGTGCTTCACCATATCACCTTTTAATTTCAGCTGGGTTTCATAATTCATATTCTGATAGCTGCATCCACCACAGACCTCATAGTGTGGACAGAGCGGTTCTCTGTCTTCCAGCTCAGACGGTTCGAGAACTTCCACCAGTCTGCCCTCGCACTTCCCGCTGTGTTTTTTGGATAACTGGAATCTTACCTTCTGTCCCGGCAGAGTTCCCTTTATCACAACTTTATATTCCCTGTCCTCTTCTTTATAGGTCAGGATTCCCTTGTTTGGAAATTCTATTGTTTCTATCGTTCCTTCGTAAAGCTGTCCTTTTTTCAACTGCACATTCCTCTCTTTCGCTTTGTTTATAATTGCAAATTAGCTGTCACATCTTACAATGCGGCAGCTAATCTTTATCATCCTAATCTTACCTCTGACTCTGTCCTGTGATTACAGTAAATCACTTTCATCTTCGTCCTCATCTTCAAAGAAGTCATCTTCAAAATCATCGTCGAAGTCATCTTCAAAATCGTCATATGTCTTCTCTGTCATCTTCTTATAAATGAAATATACAGAAAGACCAACTGCAAGTACCGTTCCTAATGCAGCAAGTACACATACGATTGTATTTTTCTTCTTTTCTTCCTGCTGCTTCTTCTGCAGCATTTCTCCTAATTTGGATGCTGCAATGATTTCTTCCATCTTATTCATATAATACCTCCGTTTCAGATTATCCTTTTGTATAGTATACCATAATTTCAGGAAATTACTACACTTTTTTTAATTTTGCGAACTGTGCAAAGAGTTTTTTTACTCCATAAGTTTCAAACTGTACCGTCACTTCATAATCCCTGCCGGCATCAACAATGGATACGACCGTTCCCTGTCCGAATTTGATATGTCTGACCGTATCTCCTTCTTCATAGCCCAGTCCGTATGCACCCTGTCCTGCGGCGGTTTCAGCCACTGCCTGTCCGAATCCTTTCTGTACCAGACCGGAATTCATCAAATCACTTGCAGACATCGCTTTTTTTCCGAATCCGCCCAGTGTTCCAGCATAGGAATTTCTTGAAAATGCTGCCCTTGCAGCAGATGTTCCCATGCCATAGCTCCGCTTCTGCTTTCCTGTTTCTGCAGGTTCTGTCACACTTCCGGAAAATGCAGAATAGAATTCTTCTTTTTCACTGCCGCTATGTTTTTCCTGGCTCTTTGTTCTTCCGTTATCCAGAATCAATGGCGGAATTTCTTTGATAAACCGTGAAATCTTATTGTACTGGATTTCGCCGCGCACCATTCTGGAACGTGCATATGTGATGGTCAGGCTCTCCATGGCTCTTGTAATGGCTACATAACAGAGTCTTCTCTCTTCCTCCAGATCGGTCGGATCGTCCGAGGTAATGGACATATATCCCGGGAACAGTCCATCTTCCATGCCACACAGATATACCTTTGGAAATTCCAGGCCTTTTGCACTGTGTATCGTCATAAGCACAACATAATCCGTATTTCCCTCATAAGAATCAATATCCGCAACCAGTGCCACTTCCTCTAAGAATCCGGATAAGGTCGGCTCTTTTGACACATTCTGATAATCGGTCAGTTTATTTAATAATTCATCGATATTTTCTATTCTTCCCTGTGCTTCATCCGTATTTTCCGCCTGCAGTTCTGCCACATAACCCGTGCCTTCTATGATATCCTCAAAGATTTCTGTCAGCGGAAATTCGCCCAGCTTGCTCCGGTAAACACGGATAGAATTTACAAAATCACGGATTTTATTGGCAGTTCTTGCCGCAATATCTATTTCTTCCGCACGTTTTAATGCATCAAAAAAGCTGATATTATTTGCATTGGCAAATGCCTGGACTTTATCCAGTGTGGTCTGTCCGATTCCTCTTTTGGGAATATTGATAATTCTTTTTACCGCTACATCATCTCTTGCATTATCGACTGTTTTTAAATAAGCCAGAATATCCTTTACTTCTTTTCTCTGGTAGAAATTTACACCGCCAAAGAGTTTATATGGGATGTTCCATGAAATCAGTTTTTCTTCCAATGCCCTGGACTGTGCATTGGTACGGTACAGACAGGCACACTGGCTGTAAGTGTATTTTCCCATCTCGATATTTTTTGCAATGTCCGAGGCAATTCCTTCGGCTTCCTCATAGGCATTGTCATACTGCTTCAGGATAATCTTCTCTCCGTCCCCCTTATCCGTCCACAATGCCTTATCTTTTCTGGTTGTATTATTCCGGATAACCTGATTTGCCGCTTTTAAGATATTTCCGGTCGAACGGTAGTTCTGTTCCAGTTTAATCACCTTTGTATCTGGAAATACTTTTTCAAAATTCAGGATATTTTCAATATTTGCCCCGCGGAATTTGTAAATGGACTGATCATCATCACCCACAACACAGAGATTCTTGTACTTTGCCGCTAACAGGCTGACGAAACGGAACTGTACGGTGTTTGTATCCTGATACTCGTCGATCATGATATAGCGGAATCTTTCTTGGTAATAATCCAGTACATCCGGACAGCTTTCCAGCAGTTCGACCGCTTTAACAAGCAGGTCATCAAAATCGAGTGCATTATTCTTCTTTAACTGCTCCTGATATTCCTGATATACTTTTGCAATTCTCTGCTCCCCAAAATTATCCCCGGCACGTTTTTTTAACTGCTCCGGTGTAAGCATTTCATTCTTTGCAGAAGAAATCGCCGCAATTAATGTCCGTTCCTTCAATGTTTTTGTATCATAATTAAGACGTTTGCATATTTCCCTGATTACCGTTTTCTGATCATCCGTATCATAGATGGTAAAATTATTGTCATATCCGATTTTATCGATATATCTCCGCAAAATTCTCACGCAGGAAGAATGAAATGTGGATACCCAGATACTTTCCGATCCGAATCCTACCAGTTCATCCACTCGTTCCCTCATTTCTCCTGCTGCCTTATTGGTAAAGGTAATCGCCATGATATTCCATGGATTTACCTGTTTATCTTCTATCAGCCACGCGATTCTGTGCGTAATTACCCTTGTTTTTCCAGAACCTGCACCCGCCAGTATCAAGAGTGGTCCTTCTGTGCATAATACCGCCTCTTTCTGTTCTTTATTCAATGTATCCAGTAACATAATTTCCTCCTGATTTTCGACTTTAAGATCATGACGCACATCTTCGTGCAAAAAAGATAGATATCCCAAAAAGGATATCTATCCCATTATCTGCGTAAATTAAACTAATTTCTGTCCACAGTTACCGCAGAAATTTGCTCCGTTTGTCGGTGTTCCACAGTTCGGGCAGAACTTCGGCACTGCCTGGTTTGCCTGGCCTGCCATGTTCTGCTGCATCTGGTTCATCTGACCGCCCTGCTGTGCCATCTGGCTGCTCTGGTTCATTCCCTGTGCCATCTGGTTTGCCATCTGCTGTCCCATCATAATGCCCATCTGCATCTCTGCCATGTTTTGTGCCATTCCGCTTCCGGTTCCTCTTCCGTTTAACATGGCATCCGCCATATTCATCTGCTGATATCTTCCCACGTCACCGACCATGCTCTGTGATGCCGCGCGCGTCTGCATCTTCTGTACTTCTTCCGGATAAGTCACACTTGAAATATTAAATTCTGTAATGGAAATTCCCAGTTTACAGAGTTCCATATCCAAATCATCCTTAATGCCGCGTGAAATATCATATGCATTTGCCTGCAGATTAAACATATCCTTGCCTTCTCTGGTAATCCACTTCATCAGAAGTTGATCCAGAACGGAAAGAACTCTTTCTTTGATATCTTCCGTTGTGTACTGGGTACGCACACCCGCAACTTTATCTATCAGTGCCTGGTAATCCGATACCTTGCAGCTGAATGTTCCAAATGCACGAATCGGCATACCTCCCGGAAGATTTAACTGTGGTGCCGGAATGCTGATTGCATTCTTCGTTCCCCACTTAATTGTAAATTCCTTTGTATTGACAAATAATACTTCCGCACGGATTCCACTGTTGAACCCAAAACGGAAACCTTTTAATGTAGACAAAAACGGAATAATATCCGATTCAATATCAAAACTTCCTTCATCGGTAAAAATACCTTCGGTTTTTCCATTGTACATAAAGATGGCATCCTGTCCCGGACGTATAATCAGGCGGCTGCCCTTCTTTATCTCATCGTTGCTCCATTTCCAGAATATAACATCATCCCGGTATTCTTTCCATTCGACTACATTGGATAACTGACCACTAAATAATCCCATAATCCAACCTCTCTATTCTTTTTATAAGCCCATAGAAGCCTTGAGTGCTGCAAGGTCATCCTCTACTCCTGAGTCTGTCTGCACAGCAGCATCATATTTTGCTGCAAGTTCATCTACGGAATCTCCTGTCTGGTTAAGTTCTGCCATGGCATTTGCTTCGTCCAGTCTCTTATCAATCTTTGCTTCCAGTTTGCCAAAGTCTGAAATGCTGCTGCCGGCATTTCCTATCTTAGATGACATTTTATTCATCTTTTCCTGTGTCTTTGCTACTGCAAGTTTTGCCTTGAGTGCATCCCTCTTCGCATTCAGTTCATTGATATCACTGACTAATTTATCATGCATCTGACGCATCTTTGATGCATTCGCTGCTGCCAGGTCATATGCCTGCTGAAGGGATACCTTCTTCTCTTCGAGCTGTTTCTTCTTCGTAAGGAACTGACGTGCATCATTATCATTTCCCGCTTCGACAGCCTTGACTGCATACTTCTGCATCTTCTCAATTTCTTCGCTGCATTCATCCAGCACACGTTTTGCCCTGGTTTCCTCTGCCATAACGGATGCTGTCTCTGCTTTTACGTTTCCAAGATCTTTTTCTGCATTTCTTAAATACTGATCAATCATTTTCTCAGGATCCTCACATTTATCCAGTAATGCATTGATGTTTGATGCCATAATGTCCTTAAATCTGCTTAAAATTCCCATTATTATAAAATCCTCCTTCATTAACGTTTATATGCACGGGTCAACCGTATCCTCTTATTAGTATAGCACATCTGTGATTTTATGTCAGCAAATATTTTATGAAAAATATATGGACAGCAGCACTTTAATATGTTAAAATCTTACATAGTTAAAGTATCAGGTTTTTCTGACCTGAGTAAATTTTTCAGAAGAGGAGTTTTTCATGATGGCTGATAAATTAAGGACTGAGAATGTAAAAGATTTATTTGAAGCAATTCTCACATTACAGAATGTAGATGAATGTTATGCTTTTTTTGAAGATGTTTGTACCGTGAACGAACTTATCTCCCTGGCGCAGCGTTTTGAAGTTGCCGGAATGTTACGAAAGAAGCATACTTATAATGACATTGCAGAAAAAACCGGTGCTTCCACTGCCACAATCAGCAGAGTAAACCGTTCCTTAAGTTATGGAAATGACGGTTACGAAATGGTTTTCTCACGCATAGAACAGACCGCAGAGTAGTCATAATGAGACCGCAGAAAAAACTGCGGTCTCATTTTTATTTTATCTTGCTTTCTTTAACAGTTCTTTTAATTCTTCTATCTGGAATACATGATTTTTGTTACAGAAATGACAGTTTACTTCGATTGGCTTTCCATCTGCAATCATGGATTCGAGTTCTTTTTTTCCTACACTGAGCAATACTTTTGCCACTCTTTCATGGCTGCAGTTGCAATGATAACGGGTCGGTATTTTATCGTTGATTTCGAGTCCGAATTCTCCAAGGACTTTTTCAAGAATCTGCTCCGGTGTGAGTCCTTCGTCCAGAAGTGCGGTAATACTTGTAATTTCTTTGATTTTTGCTTCAAGGCTGTCGATTACTTCATCTTCGGCAAACGGCATGAGCTGGATGATGAAACCGCCTGCCTGCTTTACCGTATTGTTATGATTCATCAGGACTCCCAGTGCCACGGAGGTCGGAACCTGCTCGCTGGTTGCAAAATAATAGGTCAGATCTTCTGCAATTTCACCGGTGATAAGGCCTGTCTGTCCGATATATGGCTCTTTCATTCCCATATCTTTGATGACTTTTAAGATTCCGTTTCCAATCGCACCGCCGACATCCAGTTTGCCAAAATAATTCGGTGGGTTCTGGAAATCCGGATTGCTGATATAACCTTTTACATCGGCATTTGCGTTTGCCGTTACCCCGGTATGTCCCATCGGTCCGTCCGCATTCAGGATAATGGACAATACATCATTCTCATTTTTCATCATGCTTCCCATCATGCCTGCTGCCGTCAGTAATCTTCCCAGTGCAGCCGTTCCGACAGGGCTTGTATTATGAAGCTGTCTTGCTTCTTCTACCAGTTCTCTCGTTGTGGATGCAAAAGCGCGGATCTGTCCGCCCGCAGCGGTCGCCCGTACAATATAATCTGCCATAATAATACCTCTTTTCTAAATCTAAACTGTTTTTTTTCCATGTTCTCTTGCAATAATACAGATTCTCTCACTCTCACCCGTCGGCGGATTATGGGTAAAAGAATCATATGCCGTCACAAATACCAGACCTGCCTGTGCAAGCGACTCTTTTATTTCGTCCAGGGAATACGCTCTCTCATAATGCGTTTCCTCATATTTCTCATACCTTCCGTCCTCACATTTTGCAAAGATGGTCAGCCCATATTCATTCATATGTTCTTCTTCATAATATGTATTTTCCCAGATAAAGCTTCCCTCTTCCCGGTTTTCCGCAATCGTACTGTCCGCAATTTTACGGAATTTGACTTCCATATTTACATCGAAGATAAAAAGTCCGTCCGGATCGAGATAATTATTCACCAGCCGGAATACTTCCGTCAGTTCTTCCTGCTCCGTAATATAATTCAGGGAATCACAAACACTGACAACGGCTGCTACCGTTCCGTATAATTCAAATTCACGCATATCCTGCTCCAGATACAGAATATCATGTCCGCTCTCAATACGCTTTTCCATCGCTTCTTCCAGCATTTCATAGGAATTATCTATTCCTATCATATCATAACCTTTTTCCGCCAGCAGTTCCGTCATATTTCCGGTTCCGCAACCGAGATCTGCCACAATTCCGGAATCAATGTGATATTCCCTCAGCAGTCCGGTCAGATATTCTCCCCATGCCTGATAATCTATATTATCCATAAATAAATCGTATAATTTTGCAAACCCTGTATATGCGTCCATAAGAAATTCCTTTCTGTGCATTGCTTTTAAAACCCATTAATAGTATCAGTTTTTTGCTGGAAAGTCAACAAATGCCATTAAGATTCCCTTGAAAAGCTTTTTGGAACTTGCTATACTTATATATAGGGCAGGATTGTGTGAGTACGAAGTACGGAACAATCCGTAAGGCATCTTTTGACCTTAACATCATATATGTACAAAAGAAAGGATTTTTATAAGATGAAAAAAATCATATTATTTGACTTAGATGGAACTCTTATGAATACGAAGGAAGGCATTACCAGATGTGCAGCATATGCCCTGGAGCATTATGGTATACAGGAAGAACCGGATCGCCTTGATTTCTTTATCGGGCCGCCTCTTCATGTGTCTTTTCAGGAATTTTACGGATTTGACAGTGAAAAAGCTGCCGAGGCTGCCAGAATATACCGGGAGCGTTATAAGGATATCGGTGTATTCGAATGTGAACCATATGCCGGTATTTCCGATGTTCTGAAGCAGCTGAAGGCGGACGGATTCCAGCTCGGTGTAGCCACCTCCAAACCAGAAGTGTTTGCCGTCCGTATTCTGGAGAAATTTGAATTTATTGGATATTTTGATTTTGTAACCGGAAGTCTGCTTGATAATACACGTTCTGACAAGAAAGAGGTCATCGAAGAGGCACTCCGCCGCTTTGAAGTCCCGGAGGACAGGCTTTGCGATATGCTTATGGTCGGTGACAGAAAGCATGATATCATCGGGGCAAAGCAGACCGGACTTTCTTCCATGGGAGTAAAATTCGGCTTTGCGAAAGAGAATGAACTGGAAGAATCCGGTGCCGATTATATCGCTGAACTTCCGGAGGATATTGTCAGACTTGCAAGAGAATGGAGGGAGCGTTAATGAATACTTATGCTGCTGATTTACACACACACACCATTGCCAGCGGCCATGCCTACAGCACGATAAAGGAAATGGCAATCGCCGCAGAAGAAAAAGGAATCCGGCTGCTCGGCATTACGGAACATTCCAAAGGAATGCCGGGTTCCTGTCAGGATATCTACTTTTCCAATCTCCGTGTGGTTGACCGCAAGATCGGCGAAGTGGAGCTTGCCATGGGTGTGGAACTGAATATTATTGATTATGACGGCAATGTCGATATGGACCGTTCTTTATTGAAACGGATGGATATCGCCATCGCCAGTATGCATGGCCCATGTATTCACCCGGGAACAAAAGAGGAAAATACAAATGCTTATATTAAATGCTGTGAGAATCCCCTGATTCACATTATCGGACATCCCGATGACGGCCGCTACCCGGTTGATTTCGATGCCCTTACCGATGCCGCACTTGCCACACATACCCTGCTGGAATTAAATAATAATTCCCTGGATCCGGATAATTTCCGTCTGAATACCTGGGAAAATGACCGCGAAATGCTTCTCTTATGCAAACAGAAAAATGTGCCGATTATTATCGGAAGCGATGCCCATTTTTACAGCCGTGTGGGAGCTCATAATTTTGCGGAACAGCTGATCAAAGAAACAGACTTCCCGGCTGAGCTGGTCATGAACTTCTATCCGGAAAAAATAAAATCCCTGCTTGAAAAAAAGTATTGATATATAGTTTTAAATACTATATAATGTATCTTGAGAATCTATATGGTATTTTACAGACAATACGTTTTTATGGACGGATTAGTTGGAAAGTGAGTATATAATGACAGCTGATATAAAAGAAACCCTGGAATCTATTCTGAATAAGATAAATTTAATTGATGCAAATGACATTCCAAACATTGACCTTTACATGGATCAGGTTACAACCTTCATGGAAAGCCATCTCGGAAATCTCAAGCGCAGCCCGGATGACAAGGTTCTTACCAAGACCATGATCAATAATTATGCGAAGAATCATCTTCTTCCTTCCCCGGACAAAAAGAAGTATTCCAGGAATCATATGATCCTGCTTACTTTTATCTATTATTTTAAAAATGTCCTGCCCATCAATGATATTAAGACATTGATGTCTGGCATTACAGAAAAGAATTTTGCCGCAGGAAGCAAACCGGAACTTGTGGAGATTTACCGCGAAGTCATCCGCTATCAGCCTGAGATTATGGAACAGGTACGGGCAAATCTTGACGTTGTGGAAAATCTTGCAGAGGATTCTTTTGCAAAAGTAAATAATAATGAAGAAAAAGAAGAATTAAAATTATTTACACTTTTATGCCTGCTCAGTTTTGATGTTTATATCAAAAAAACCCTGATTGAGTCCGTCATTGACAGCATGACTTCGGAAAATTAATAAAGAACTTCTATAACGCCAAAGAAAAGGGACTGCATCCGCAGTCCCTTTCTTCATCAATCGTGTTTAAAATAATTGCTCATTCACATAAAAAAACGAAAAAATTAATAAAAATATGTAACAATTACGAAATTCTATACTGAAAAAGGCACATCATTTAACCATATGATTATAATCTTGTTACGTTTGTTGCCTGAGGTCCCTTTGCGCCTTCAACTACGTCGAATTCTACTGCAGCACCTTCTTCTAATGACTTGAAGCCATCTGTTGCGATTCCTGAGTAATGAACAAAAACATCGTTTCCTGCCTCATCTGAAATGAAACCGTAACCCTTCTGGTTGTTAAACCACTTTACTGTACCTTTCATAGTGTACCTCCAAATTTTAAATCTGGTCTCTCGGACCTTGTTAAAGAATAACATATTTACCTTACTCTGTCAATGAAAATCAGTCCACTAATTCCGTCAAAATTATCCTTGAACTCTCTGTAAAATCCATGTATACTAATACATGATGATAATGGAATGAAACTCTTTTTCCATTCCTTATCGCTATTTCAATTTTATAAAATGGTGAAGATATGAAACGATTTAAAAAAATAAATATTTTAAAAGAGATACGGCTTCTTTCCCTGCAGCATCTTATTCTGCCGGTATTAACCATATCGCTTGCATTAATTACCTTGAATGTCATTGATTTTAACAGTGTTTTTCATCCTACTTTATATAAGAATTCTTTTGATGCGTATTCGGCTTATACAAAGGGGGAAAATAATATAACTGTCAGTATTCCTCTTTTAAAATATACGGGCTACAATATTATGAAAGGAGATTCTGTCTCCTCTGTTTATTATTACGATCTGTCCAGTGACAAATGTATGTTTTACAAACTGGACATGAATTACAAATCCGTCAGCGATATTCCGGAAATATTGGAAAATGTCACGATTTCGGCAAAATTTGAAGAACCGGACGGACTATCCAGAAGTATGATGGAATCTTTCGCAAAATCCATCCAGTGGACCTATGACGGACTATCCTCCATTACTTTCCCGGTTATTATGGATGAGCATGACTATAATCCCAGTGTTTATTACATTTTTTACGGTCTGTTAATTATACTTGTTTTTTACAGCCTGTATCTGATTGCGATTAACCTTCTGATTGTCATTGCACCATACCTCCATCCGGCTTATATGCGAATTAAGCCATATTTTAAGGATATGCGTTATTTCGATATGGTTGATATGATTAATGATGAGCTGGATAATAATATCTGTGTAACTTCCGGACGTATGTACATTACAAGCGAATTTTTCATCAACCTCGGCAGACATGAAGTGTCCATTATGCCTTTGAACCAGATTGTACTGGCATATAACCATGGCCAGCTTATTTCTTTCTTCGGCATACACATAAAGATGGATCACACCCTTCATCTGCGGGGATTTAAGAATATCCGCGTGCTGGCATCCCAGAAGAAAGCAACCCATGTAACCATTGTTACCGATTATATCCGTGAACATTATCCGAATATCATCTGGGGACATACCAAAGAAAATATCAAAGCATACAAACAGATCCTCGAAACGGATAAAGCAGCTTCCTCAGAAGATACTAAAAATGAATAAAATATCTACAGAAAACCCAGAAGGCAGAACCTTCTGGGTTTCTTTTAAAAATCATATTTTGCTGCAAGCTGTGCCGGTGGCAGTCTTAACATCTTTCTGACCGGCAATATTCCAATGACAACATTGAACAGATAGAGGGCTGCTATGGTAGCAATGAGAATCTGCCAAGGATAATAGTATTCCATTCCAAGCGAAGGAATCCTTGACAGTACCCATGTAACCGCTGTCGTTGCTATCACTCCCACGAGTGAGGTATAACTGGTAATCACTATATTTTCCCAGGCAAACATGGCCATAATGCTGTGTTTTGAAATACCTAGCATACGGTAAACACCCAGATCCTGCATTCTTGTCACTACATTTGTTTTCATCATAAAATATAGAATAATCAGTGTAATGGCAAATACCGTGACTAACATTACGATCTGTATTCCGATTTTTCTCTGCTTTTCCTGAAGGAATTTATCCATGTCCGTATGTGCTTCATTTTTTATGCTTAATGTTATATTTCCTGCTATTTCATCTCCGATTATAGACTGAACCTGCTTTAACAGAGCCTCTTCCGATATACTGTCATCTTCGATGTAAAGATAACATTCTTTGCCGGTGTTCATAATACTTTTTGCAATATATTGCACCGAATCATCGGAAATAATATAATCGATACCATAATTGGTCGGGAAATATCCAGCAGTCACAAACGGTACCCCATTGGTTAATATTCCTTCATAACTATAGGTTTTATAGGCTGCATCTTCTGCGGTAACATCTATTAACTGCTCATATTCTTCATAGGTTATTCCATATTTTTTCTCTTTCTCTTCCAGCCTCTGTCTTGCATATGGAAGCTCCCTTGCCGCATCTTCTGCGGAATATGCCGAGCCATAAGATACCTTGCCGACATATTCTGCCTGTATTTTGAGCTGCTCCACTACTTCGTGACAGGCTTCGAGATCTCCATACTGCCGGATCATATCGTCACGGAATTTGATCTGCATGGCTTTTTCTGAAACCAGTACTTTTAATCTTCCGCTTTCATCCATGCCGAGATCTGTTCCCTCATAGCCGGCATATTCTTCTTTTGCCTTTGTGTCCGTCTTATAATTGACATATACACTTGCCATTGCTACCAGTGTATCTCTATCCACATAGATATCCGGCTGGTTTGTTGCCGCGACTCCTGTGATTGTCATTTCCATTCCTTCTTTTGTGACGATCGATGCACCGACAGCCTGGCTGATATCGCTCATTGCAATCTCTACCTGTGGATTATCCTGGATAAAGTTTTCGATTACCCATTGATCCACTACGATTTCCGTATCTTTTTCCGGCATTCTTCCATAGATCAGATCTTTTTCCCCTACTTTATCCAGTGTTACCAGCGTATAATTTTTCAGAGTATAAGTTATCTCCTCCATCTGTTCAAATCCCTGATAACGGTAACTGAGCTGTACCACCGGAACCACTGCATTTTCAATTCCCGCTTCTGACAATTTATCTATCATCTGTGAAAATTCTTCCCTGTATTCACTGTCCGTAATCATGGCATTTTTCTGTGCGGTCAGATGATAATAATGGGAATCTTCTGTTAGAATGCTTTTCTCATCCACCCGCTGCACCGCAACAAAATTCTGCTGAGTCAGAACAGTTAATACCGCCATTAACAACAGTGTAATGATAAGAAAGAGCTGTTTTTTTCCAAATGCACGGATATTATCCATCGCCAGTTCCCGTATTTCTGCGGCACTCATCTTCGGACGCTTTGCTCCCCGGATATGCTCTAAAGAAAATTCAAATGATTTTAAATCTTCCATATCGACAACCGGCTTCTTTCCCTCTAACATTTTCTTTTCGTCCGTACTGTCCAGAAAAATAATTTCCTGATCCTCTGCCGCTTTCAGATAGACTTTTCCATTTTCACAGATCAGCTGTATATCCGTCTGCGGTACCGGCTCATTTGCGTATATTTCCAATGAAACATTGCCATCTTCCACTTCCTGCTTCTCATATTCTCCCAGATAAAGATTCACATCTTCCACATATTCATAGGAATCCGACTGCGATCTGTCCACTTCCTTCTGAATCTTTCCATCGCTGATCCACAGAATCCGGTCCGCAAAGAAATCGGCAATGGCTTTCTCATGCGTGACCAGCACAACCAGACATTTCTCGGATATCTTCTTTAAAATACTCATAATTCTCATGGTATTTGCTTCATCCAGATTTCCGGTCGGTTCATCTGCAAATATAATTTTCGGTGATTTGCTCAATGCCCTGGCGATAGCGATTCTCTGCTGCTGTCCACCACTCAGGTTGGATACCTTCCGTTTTTTATATTTCCACATATCCACAGCTTTCAGCACATAGTCGATTCTTTCCTGCTTCTCCTCATCCGGTATATCATACAGGCTTAAACCCAGCATAAGATTATATTCCACGGTACGATCCTGAAGAAGGTAATAATTCTGAAAAATATAGCCGAATTTTTCATTTCTTACCATTTCCTGATTTTTATCCCCATATTTTTTTACCACGGTTCCATCAATCTCAATCTCTCCGTCATGAAAATTATCCAGACCGCTTATGGTATTCATCAGTGTTGTTTTTCCCGAACCGCTTTCTCCAAGAATACACACAAGTCCTGTATTCTCCAGCGTTAAGCTTGTATTGTCAATGACATGAATTTCATTTGATTTTCCCTTATGATAATATTTATTCAGATTTCTAATCTTAATCATCTGTTTTCTCCTTTCCTCTGCCCTTCTTTCTTCGCTTCTCCAGACTCACTTTTCTCGTCAGAAGAATAAACATCGCTCCCATAATAAGCAGATACAGAAGATATCCCGGAACATCATAGTACCTGACTGCTCCGGCGACAAACGGAAGGTTCGTCCGGTCTGCCACAAAAACAAACAGCAATGTTCCTGCAAGTGCTGTTATGCCATTCTCAATGATATCGGTACGATTCATCAGATCCGCTTCCCTTCTGCCAAGTCCCATTAACATCAAAATCTGGTAATCTTTTTTTCTAAAATTCATAATCAGTGCAATGAGCAGCAATCCGACCACGAAGATCGTTACCAGTGCCCCAAAGGAGAACAGCATCCGTCCCGTGTGCTGCTGCATCTTATTCTCGTTATAGTCCGTACTTCCTGCCCGGAAGGTACTTACCGCCTGATATCCGGCTCCTTCGATTTTCTTCAGCACTCTGTCCATATAGGCATAATCCCTGATATATACGGAGAGCTGATGAGAATCCTGATCCGGATAGATTTCATCAAACAGTTCCTGACTTATTTCGATCACGGAAGAACCATGTTCCGTCATACCTTCGAGAACCTGAAGCACCTTCTGCTGTCTGGCACTTGCCGCTCCCCAGAACAGATATGCGGTATCCTGCACCGGCTTCTGGAACACGCCCTGCTGCGAAACTGTGATATAGGCATCACAGTAAAAATTATCAGATAACAGAATTTCATTTCCGGAGAGTTCATTGTTTGGTATAAATATCGGATTCTCCTGTTCTTCTCTGGAATACTGCTGCAGCTTGTTCTCTGAAGTAATCATCTCCGGTGTAACACTGGTTTCACACAATCCTTTTACATCCTGTTCAGCACCGTAAACGCCATAGAACATATAATTATCCAGCCTTTTTGCCGTCACGTTCAGAACCTTTGCCATCGTTTCCGATATATAGATCTGTCCGCTTTCTCCCTGATCTGTAATTCCTGTAATGACAGCATTGACACAGATACTGTTCTTCTGCCAGTTATATTTTCTCCACACATAGAACTTCTTCTCCGTTCCAATCAGGGCAGCATCATCCGAATTTACAACAATCTCATTCCATGCCTGCGGCATATCTCCTTCTTTCACGCCAGACCCAAGGGCAGTCACAGTTCGCAGCATCTTACCCTCGTTCTGTATAACTACCTGCGTTTTTGGAAGCTGTTCCCCTACTCCGCCGGCAGCCCGCTCGGAACAGGTATAATCCTCTCCCATGTTTTCCGCATAAATAATATCATTCACCACATCATACAAATCTACGGAAGTTACATAGTTTAATTTCTTAAGCTTCTCTGCATCTTCACCGGTCACAGAAGAACCGTCGCTTTTCCTTACACTGATTCTTGTCCGTTCCTCTTTCACATAGGTTTTATCGGAATAATTCTTTGCCGTTGAAAAATCCAGCGACTGTTTAAATGCCCCAAAGAAAATGTAGATGGACACGGAAAGGAATAAAAACAGCACAATTAATACCATCAGATTATGTGGTTTTGCTCCCCGGATCATATGAATCATGCGCTTTGCCAGCACCTTCTGTTCTTTTTTTATCCTGCGTGCATCCTGTCGCCCGTGTTTCTCTTCTTTCATATCTTTCTTTTCCACGGGTGCGGCTTCCCGCAGACGGATATCTTCTGCAACTTCCCCGTCATACATCCGGATCTTTCTTGTCGCAAACTGCTCAACTTCGTCATAATTATGTGTAACCATGATGACCAGACGATCTTTTGACAGTTCACTTAAAAGCTGAACCACTTCCTTACTGTTCTGGGCATCCAGATTTCCGGTCGGTTCATCTGCCACAATGATCTCCGTCTCCTTTGCCAATGCCCGTGCAATGGATAATCTCTGCTTCTGTCCGCTGGAAAGGTGGCTTGCTTTCTTCTTCGCCTGTTTCTCCAGTCCTACTTTCCGGATATATTCCAGTGCTTTCCTGTCCGCTTCTTTTTCATCCATCTGTGGAATGCGTATTAAGAGGGCTGATTTTACATTTTGTAAAACGGTAAAAGAATCTATCAGATTATAATTCTGATAAATGAAACTTATCTTTTCCCGGCGGTACTGTTCCCAGTCTGCCTTGTCGTAACAGGACGTTTCCTGCCCCTCTATGTACAGCTCCCCCTCATCATAGGAATCACTTCCACTGATGACATTCAGCAGTGTGGATTTTCCACTTCCGCTCTCTCCGGTAATAACGACAAACTCCCCTGGATGAAATTCAAGATTTATCTTATGCAGTCCCAGGGTTACATTCTGGTTACTCCGGTAATATTTTGATACATCGGTTAATCTTATCATATCCCTTTATCCTTCCAATCATGTTGTCACTTAAATATCATATTTCGCAGCCAGCTGTGCCGGTGGAAGCTTTAACAATCTCCGTACCGGTAGCAGTCCAATCAGAATATTTAATACATACAGCAGCAGAATCGTTCCTGCCACGGCATACCATGGAAATACGAGTGTTAATCCCAGAGATTTTATTCCGGAGATCTGTTTTATCACCAGTACGGTAATCAGAACCGCAATCAGCGATGTCTCACTGCTCAACAAAATATTTTCCCATGCAAACATCGCATAAATATTCCCCTTTGAAATACCAAGCATACGATATACTCCCATATCCTGAATTCTTGCAATCGTCTTTGATTTCATAATAAAATATAAAATAATCAGCGAAATCAGAAATATTGCAAGAATCAGAAGAATCCTCTGTTCCAGTTCCGCTTTATTTGCTTCCCTGACCTTAAAAAATGCATCTTCCGCCTCATTTTCAACTGTAATGCTGAGATTTTCTTTTACCTCATCGGAAAAAATACTCTCAATCTTTTTCTTCCCCTCCTGTGCATCCGTAAAATCTGTATAAATATAGCATCTTTTATTATTATCAAGCAATGCCTTCTCAAAATATGCCACCGCTTCTTCGGATACAACGAAATCCACACCCAGATCTTCAGTATAATATCCCTTTACGGTATACAGTACATTTCCCGTAAGCACATCGGTGTAGCTGTAGCTGCACCACTCCGTATCCGAATTCATTAATTCCGAATACCGTTCAAATGTCATTCCCAGTCTTTCTTCTTCCTCTTCCAGGGCATCTTCCATATCTTCCAAATCCTGATAGAACCATTTCAGATCTTCATCCGATGCTCCGTATCCCTTTGCTTCTTCGATTCTGCCCTGCCTATCCCTGATCATCGATTTTAAGTATGCAAGCTGTCCGTATTTGTCCCTTAAATCATTGCTATAACGTTCTTTCAGGGTATTCTGGCTGACCAATACCTCCACCATGCCATTTTCCGTTACGGCCAGGTTCTTCGGCTGATAATCCGGATATTCCTTCTGTACAGCTTCTTCTGTCTTGAATGTATAATATTCACGGGTCAGCATGAGCATCAGATTGGAATCCGCATAGATATCCGGCTGGTTTGTCCTGGATACGCCGGTCACGGTCAGCTCGATTCCCTGATCCGTATTTATCTTACTTCCGATAACCTGACTGACATCTGTAATAATACTTGCAAGTTCCGTGGAACTGTTCCGGAAATTCTCCACCAGCCATTCATCCAGCACGATCTCCGTTTCTTCTTTCGGCATCTCACCATAAACCAGATCCTTTTCCGACAGCCGGTCCAGCGATACGAAACTGTAATTTTCCAATGCATAGCTGGTATTTTCCAACTGTGCAAATCCTTCGTATTTATAGGATAACTTCGTTGCAGGTATTACTTGCGGCTTATAGCCTGCTTTCTGCAGTTCCTCCGTGGCAATTCCGAAGTATTTCCGGTAATCATCCGATGACAGGATTTTATTCGTTGTTGCAGATATCTTATAATAGTGGCTGTCCGCGGTTGCAGCTTCCTGCTTATCTACATAAAATCCGGACAGAATCTGCTGGACGGATAATGTTATCAGCACTGCTATGACAAACAATGCCACGGATGGGAAAATTCTCTTTTTTCCAAGGTTTTTTAGATTTCCTGCCGCATTTTCCATAATTTCCGCAAATTTCATTTTCGCTTTCTTTGTACCATCGAGTGATTCTAATTCAAAAGCAATATTTTCCACATCTTTCTTCTGTGCAATCGGCCGTGTGGAATCTATCACCTTTTTCTCACTCTCATTTGTCAGAAATTCAATGTTCCGGCTGTCGCCGCCACTCAGATACAGCTTTCCCTGATCATATACCAGCTGCAGTTTTATCTTCTGTTCATCGCCCCGCTCATACACGGCAAGCTCCACCTGATCTTTTTTCAGGATCCGCTCCGGATATTCTTTCAGATACAGGTTGCCATCATCCACATATTCATAGATGCCCTGTCCCTCTTTCTGGATATCTTCTTCAATTTTCCCGTCCGAAATCCGGATAATCCGATCGGCGAAAAAGTCGGCAATCGCATTTTCATGCGTAACCACAATTACCAGACATTTCCGGGATATATTCTTTAAGATTCCCATAATATGCAGGGTATTTGCCTCGTCCAGATTTCCGGTCGGTTCATCTGCAAATATAACCTCCGGTGCTTTCGACAATGCCCTTGCAATCGCAACCCTCTGCTGCTGTCCGCCGCTCAGATGTGCAACCTGCCGTTTCTTATATCTCCACATATCCACGGCTTTTAAGACATAGTCAATCCTCTCCTCTTTTTCCTGATCGCTCAGATTGTAGAGGGAAAGTCCCAACTGCAGATTATACTCCACGGTCCGGTCCATCAGCAGATAATAATTCTGGAAAATATAGCCGAATTTTTCATTTCTAACCTGCTCCTGAATTTTACTGCCGAATTTTGTAATCTTCTTTCCATCCACCTCAATGATTCCATCCGAGAAATTATCCAGTCCGCTGATGGTATTCATCAGTGTTGTCTTTCCGGATCCGCTTTCCCCCAGAATGCACACAAGTCCCGTTTCCGGCAATTCCAGACTTGTATTATTAATAACATGGAGTTCATTCGATTTTCTCCTGTTATAATATTTATTCAGATTTGTTACTTTAATCATTATCTTTTACCTCCCAGAATCTTTCCCAGATATCTGTTAAACCAGGCCGCCGTTATTATAGCCAGAATAAGCACTGCCACCATGGCAAGAACATAATCCCTCGCCGTATAATACCGGATAATATCAGAGATAACACGGACATTCATCCGATCCGCCGTAACCCCTGCAAGGATTAATACCAGGACTGCTGCCAGACCGGCCGTTGCCAGTTCATACAGATTCATTCTGTTAATGACACTTTGTTTTAACCCCAATGATTTTAATATCTTAAAGTCTTTTGTCTTTAATTTCATAATTGCATATAAAACCATGATTGACAGGAAAAATACAGCAATTAATACAGCTGCCGATAATCCCAGTGCCGTCAGTCTTTCCTGTACTAATTCCGTATTATAATCACCTGCACTAATCCGGTATGGGCTGACTGCCTGATATCCGGACTGATTGATTTGTTTTATCACACGATCCGTATATGCATAATCATTCATATACACGGACACCTGTGTTATCTCAGTTGAACCATAGAGTTGTTCTAAAAATTCATGGCTGGTTTCCACAACACTGGCACTTCCGCTATGGCTTCCTTCCACGATTTCCAGGGAATATTCCGTATCTTCGCCCGTGCCATCCGAATATTTCAGCACCGCATCCTTATTTAAAGACTCGCGGATCGTCTGATCACCAGAAACAACACCATCCGTTCTGATATTCATAAGTATGGATTCCGACAGGCGGATCTGATTACCGGTAAGTCCTTCCCCCTGGATAAAAATAACTTTTCCTTTTTTGCTCATGGTCTGTTCATACGAGTTTTCTTCTTCCCCCGAATACATCGTAGTTCTTGTAATATCATAATGCAGTTCTGTTCTGGAATCCCCATAATTAATATTCATGGATTTCAAAAATTCTCCGGAAAAATATGGCTTATTTCCGTCTTCCTTTACAATGCCCGTAATGGTAAATGTTCCGCCAAGCCATGTTGCATCGGACCATTTTCTGCTTTTAAAATAAATATCCATCTGTGTTCCGATCAAAGAAGAGTCCTTTGAAGTGATTACTGCCTCATACATATTTTCCGGAAGCTTTCCTTCTATCCTGCTCTCGTCCAGCCCTGCAGCTTCTTCCGTGAATTCGCTGTAATCCAGTGCATCCACTGTCAGGCTCTTGCGGTCGGATGTTTCTGATTTCTTATACTCAATCTTATAATCCTCTCCACTTTTATACAGACAGCTGATTTCCCCCGCAAAATCATAGCGGCTCACATATTTTACATGGGCAATTTTCTGCAGCACTTCAATATCACTGTCGGAAAATGTACTTCCATCGGGTTTACGCACAACCAGACGTTCCTTCTGCGTGTTATTAAATGCTCCCTGGCTGGTATCCCGTGTTACACTGTCATCCATATTGGCAAGCAGATAACCATACATAATCATCAGCGATGACGTAATCACAAGCATCAGCAGGAACAGAAAAATAGTTCTGTGCGGCTGTGCCATTCTGTTTTTATGTACAAATCCAACCGCCTGGAACCATTCCCCATGCTTTTTTTCCATTTTTTTCTTCTCCGTGGTTTTCTGTCCTGTCTCCTCTTTTCTCTCCTGCTGTGGATTTAAAAGAATATCCTCGGCAACTTCACCATCAAACAGACGGATCTTTCTGGTGGCAAAATCCTGCACCTGCTCAAAATTATGCGTTACAACAATTACCAGTTTATCCCTGGATAATTCATACAGCATCTTCATAACTGCCACACCATTTTCCACATCCAGATTTCCGGTTGGCTCGTCCGCAATAATGATATCCGTATCTTTCGCCAATGCCCTTGCAATGCCCAGTCTCTGCTTCTGTCCGCTCGACAGATGCACTGCCTTATGCCTTGCACGTTTCTTCAATCCGACCTGATCCAGAATCTCCAGAGCCCGTTTTTTCCGTTCTCTCCTGCGTTCCTTTCCGTTCTCAATCCGCATAACCGTCTCCACATTCTCCAGAGCAGTATAACTGTCAATCAGATTATAAGACTGGTAAATGAAACTGATATTCTCCCTGCGGTAATCTTCCCAATCCCTCTTATCATAATAAGAAGTCTCCATTCCGTTAAAATACATCTCCCCCTCTTCATAAGTGTCCATTCCACTTATTACATTCAGAAGTGTTGATTTTCCACTTCCACTCTTCCCTGTAATTACTACAAACTCGCCCTTGTGAAACTCCAGGTTAATGTTTCGCAGTGCCATAGCGACACTTGTGTCACTGCTGTAGTATTTTGTGACATCCTTTAACTCAATCACCTGTTATCTCCTTTCCTTTTTGTTAATTATTTAGGTAATTGCGAAACTCATAATTTATCTTTATTGTATATGCAAATCAAACAATTACTAAGAAGGTACTATGAGGCGGTCGGCACTTAGATGCTGTATTTTAGCATCTTAGTACCGCTACCAGCCGAATGTAGCGGGAGCGTGCCTTCGTGTAATGTTTCATTTGCATATGCATTTACAAAAATTTAAGTGTTTCGCAATTACCTATTGTTAATTATATAGTTAATTAGTTGTTTTTTACAATTTTTATAAAAATATCACTTGTATTTTATCATTTTTTACATTTTACTACAAGTCAAATATCAAAAAAGAACCAATCTGCCGATACAACAGATTGATTCTTCCTGAATTTTGTTTATATTTACCATGCCCGCGGCATTACAGTATGTCGATATGTTCTCCTGCCAGTGCCTTATTCATGCTGCGTACCGCACAGAATTTTCCACACATGGAACAGGTATCTTCATGCTCCGGCTTACGGTCGTTCCAGATTCTCTTTGCAGTTTCCGGATCCATGGCACATTCCCACTGGGCATCCCAGTCAAGCACACGTCTGGCATCTGCCATCTTATCATCCATTTCTCTTGCACCTCTGACATTCTTTGCAATATCAGCCGCATGTGCTGCGATTTTGGAGGCAATAATTCCCTGTTTTACATCATCCACATTTGGAAGTGCAAGATGTTCTGCAGGTGTTACATAGCACAGGAATGCTGCTCCGGATGCTGCTGCAATCGCTCCGCCGATCGCTGAAGTGATATGATCGTATCCAGGTGCAATATCTGTTACCAGCGGTCCTAATACATAGAATGGTGCACCGCCACAGATGGTCTGCTGAATCTTCATGTTTGCAGCAATCTGATCCATCGGCATATGTCCCGGTCCTTCTACCATTACCTGTACATCCTTCTCCCAGGCACGTTTTGTCAGTTCGCCGAGACGAACCAGCTCCTCGATCTGACACACATCGGATGCATCGGCAAGACAACCCGGTCTGCAGGCATCTCCGAGTGAAATAGTCACATCATATTCCCGGCAGATATCGAGAATTTCGTCATAATATTCATAAAACGGATTCTCATTTCCTGTCATGCACATCCATGCAAACACAAGAGAACCACCTCTTGATACGATATTCATCTTTCTCTTATGATTTTTAATCTGATCGATGGTCTTTCTGGTAATACCACAATGCAGGGTAACGAAATCCACACCATCTTCCGCATGAAGTCTTACTACATCAATGAAATCTTTTGCTGTCAGTGTATCAAGATCTCTCTGATAATGAATGACGGAATCATATACCGGAACTGTTCCGATCATTGCCGGGCACTCGGAAGTCAGCTTTCTTCTGAATGGAATCGTATTTCCGTGGGAAGACAGATCCATAATCGCATGTGCTCCCATATCCACGGCAGCCATAACCTTCTTCATCTCCACATCATAATCCTTGCAGTCCCTTGATACACCGAGATTTACATTAATCTTGGTTTTCAGCATGGAACCGACACCTTCCGGATCAATACATTTATGGTTCTTATTTGCACAGATTGCTACCTTACCGGAAGCTACAAGTGGAAGCAATTCCTCTGTTGTCATACGTTCTTTCTTTGCAACAATTTCCATTTCCTTTGTCACAATACCTTTTCTGGCAGCTTCCATCTGTGTTGCATATTCTCTTGTCATATTTTTAATCCTTTCCATAATAAAACTGGTTTCGGGGAAATCGAATGTCAGACCAGATCTGCCGAACGGCAATAAAAAGATTCCCTACGGCGGCATTATCCGCATCAGGTATAAGGGTCGAAATTTTTAATTTCCTCTCAGCCTGTCTGACAAGCTCCCCAAGCGATATTTCTTTTATCATAACATAAAATCCTGCAAAAAACAACCTTATTTGCCCTCTTTTTACAGATTCCATTTATCAGCGTTCCTCTGCCCCTGCATCAAAATTAATATAAGAGCCATAATTATTTAACATCCCCATAAAAATATGGATATTTTTCTCATCATCGTGGAAAATTCTTCCTTCACAGTGAATCCACACATACTCACCATATTTATTTTTCACACGATATTCATAGCAGTGAACTTTCTTCCTGCCTTCCCGGGTATCCATGATATCATCCAGATATCCATCGATATCATCGGGGTGTATTTTCGGAATCCAGACACGGTCAAATCCCCTGATATATTCTCCCGGAAATCCAAAATAATCCACCGCTGCAGCCGTCCACCTGGTAATATTTGTATTCAGATCTTCCATAAAAATCATGCTGTTCGGTGCACATCTTAAGAAAATATCCATCATGTCATTTGTTACTTTCTTGATATCAGACTTCACAAGCACAGGTTCTTCTTCCCCGTCCGCTGCCAGCACAGGTGCACCATAGACAAAGCTTCTGTCCTTTCCCAGATATTTTGCCATATATAATGCTTCATCCGCCTGTTTGTACATCGTATCAAAACAGATCTGAGCTGAAAAACTGATTCCCGCAGAGCAGGAAATCTCCCTGCCCTCTTCCCTGCCATATTCCCTGACCAGATTCAGGTAAGTTTCCACCTGCTCCAGAAATGTTACCCGATCCGGCACATTTTTTACAAAGACTGCGAGTTCATCCCCACCCATTCTTGAGATATAGGAATTCTCCTTAAATACCTGCTGCAGTATTTTGCCAATTCCGATAATGACCTTGTCCCCATAGCCGTGTCCGTATAAATTATTTACGTTTTTAAAGTCATCAATATCCGTAAGAAGGAATGCTGTTTCTCCGTTTTCTGTATCGCTCAGGGCATTTACCTTTTCTTCCATGGTACGCCGGTTCAGCAACCCGGTCAGCGGTTCTCTTTCTATCCTATGCTCCAGTTCCATCTCATGTATTTTCTTCTCATGAATATCAACAAAACAGATATATGCAGATTCCGGATTACCCTCTTTGTCATATACACATTTATACAGTCCTCTGTGCCACCGGTAGCCCTCCGCCGTCAGCACCCGGCACTCTATCTCGACTCTTGGTATTCCGTTCTTCACTGCTTCGATCGCTTCCATAATTTTATGCTTATCTTCCAGCAAAATTGTAACATCATCATTTTCTACTTCACCCATGGTCTGTACATTATGGTCAATTCCTATATTCTCATGAAATCTGGATCTGTGCACAAAAACATTGTTTTTCATATCGTATTCACAAAATATGATTTCCGCCATATCCAGTGCATCCTGCAGCTTACTGTATGCAATCTCTGTTTCTCTGTCGTACCTTATTTTCTTCTCTTCTGCCGCCATAACTCCCCGCCTCCTCTTTCTCCTTTATCTGTGATATTACCATAATAACACTTCTTCTCTGTCAGTTCAATGATAATATTCTAATATCGTACGCAAAATTCCTTCATAAGATGATTTTTCTGACTGTATAGTTTCCAAAAGTCCCAATTCCTGCAGTTTTTTCGTACAGTTTCGTCCAATACTGAATATCTGCATTCTCCCAATTTCTTCTTTCCCTGCAGTATTACAGCTTCGCTCTGCCAGTGACGCACAGGTAAATATAACAGCATCCCCATCTTTCATCAGAAATTCCTGTTTTTCCATTTCAATTTCTCTGTTTTCATATACCCGAATCTTATGGATTTTGCAGAGCTTTTCTAATTTCTCCGGAATTTCTCCGTTTCCCTCTTTTGGCATAACACAGAGAATGCTCTGCTTTTCTTCTGACTGCTGCAGTACTTCTCCAAACTCTTCACAGAATGCAATGCTGTCGGCTCTCTGCGGCATCCAGTCCGCATGGATTCCATATGATTTCAATGTTTCTTCTGTTTTCTTTCCCATCACGGCAATCCGGCACCCGCAGAGATTTCTTGCATCCATATGTGCATGATATAACTGCCGGAAAAATCCTTTTACCCCGTTTTTCCCGGTAAAAATAATCCAGTCCGGTCTGTTTTCCACAAAATTCTCTGCAAAAATTTCTTCTTCCACATCGAGCATCCGGATTTCCCCAATCTGAACCTCTTTTACACATGCACCCTCTGTCCGCAACATTTCCGCAAGCAAGGATGGTTCTTTTCCAATCTTTGGCAGTAGAAAATTCTTTCCATATAGTGGATTTTGTCTGGAAAATTTCAACTTTTCATGCAATTTAACAGTATCTCCCACTACGATCAATGCAGGTGGTGTCAGACCTTTCTGCTTCACTTCCTCTGTGATATGCCCAAGATCCGAAACCACGGTTTCCTGATTTCTGCAGGTTGCATGGGAGATCACTGCTACTGGTGTTTCTTCCGGTTTTCCGGCTTCGATCAGTCGCTCTGCTATCTCGTTTAATTTTCCAAGTCCCATAAGAAAAATACAGGTGTCATCCTGCCCTGCCATAGCTGCAAAATCAATATCCGCCAGTTCATCCTTCTTATTATGTGCCGTCACTACATGGAATCCATCGGCAATTCCCCTGTGGGTAACTGGAATCCCTGCACATGCCGGCCCTGCAATGGCTGACGAGATACCGGGAATCACTTCAAAAGGCACTCCTTTTTCTTCCAGCCCCAGGGCTTCCTCCCCGCCTCTTCCGAACACATAAGGATCTCCGCCTTTTAAACGCATAACCAACGGATATTGCATGGCTTTTTCCACCAGCAGTTCATTGATTTTCTCCTGCGGCATGGTATGGTTGTGATTCTCTTTTCCGACATAGATTTTCTCACAGTTTTCTTTGGCATACATCAGAAGTTCCGGTGCGGCAAGCCGGTCATATATAATACAGTCCGCCTGCTTTACCGCATCAAGTCCGCGAACGGTAATCAGTCTCACATCTCCCGGTCCGGCTCCGGTCAGCAGTACTTTTCCTGCCATCTGCCGGCGGATTTCTGCTGCCGCCTGTTTTGCCAGTGTTTCCGGCTCTCTGCCTTCCACACACACCGGATAAATCTCTTCCCCGCCGTCTTTTCCGTAGACGGCATGCAACACGAGTTTCTTTCCTGCATCAAAAACCTCACAGTATGCTCCGACCGGCACATGACAGTCTCCGCCGATTTCTTCCAGAAATGTCCGCTCCGCCCTTCCTGCAAGCTCGGTATCTTCATCATACAATGCATCGAGCCTTCTGTGCAGTTCCTCATTATCTTCCCGCAGTTCCAGTGCCAGGATTCCCTGTGCCGGTGCAGGTATCATCTCATCCCCGTTAAAACAGTAACAATGTTCCGGTTTTATTCCAAGCCTGTTCAATCCCGCTGCCGCCAGAACGATTCCGTCCAGTTTCTGCTCTTCCATCTTCTTTAACCGGGTATCAATATTTCCCCGGATATCCGTAAATACAAGGTCCGGACGCAGTCGGTGCAGCTGTTTTCTTCTTCTCTCACTGCCCGTTCCAATCACGGCACCGGACTTTAATTCATCCAGACTTTCTGCTTCCCGCAAAACCAGTACATCAAAAGGAGCTTCCCGCTTCCACATTTTAGAAAATCCCAGTGCCGGTGCAGGCTTCGCCGGCATATCCTTCATACTATGCACTCCCATGGATATTTCCCCTGAAAGTATCTGTTCCTCGATCTCCTTTACAAAAAGTCCCTTAGCACCAATCTGGTTTAAAGGCTTATCCTGAATCTTATCGCCCTTTGTCTTTATAATCACTATCTCGTATTCATCCTCCGGATATGCCTTCTCAAGTCTCTGCTTCACATATTCGGTCTGTACCAGGGCAAGCTTCGATCCCCTTGTACCGATTCTTACTTTCATAAATAAACATCCTTTCCTTGCTGCATTACAGTTTTCCAGATAATTACTGTATCTGGAACAGTTTCTCCAGTGTATCCCGGATCTGGTTCTGCTCTTCTTTTGTTTCCAGCTTTTTTAATTCTGCGACCGGCTCGCGGAACAGCCGTTTGAAAGATGCCTCCAGTGTTCTTCTCACCAGAAGCTGTTCCCTTTTGCTTAGTTCTATTTTCCGGTTCAGATAGGCAAAACTGTCCTCCACGATCTCATCGCATTTCATCCGTATGGACTGAATCGTCGGATCTACCCCGGCAGCAAACAGCCAGTTCATAGTTTCCTGCACTGCCTTATCGATCATCTCCTTTCCCTCTTCGGTCAGTTTTTCCCTTTCCCTGTGATTTTCCTGCACAACTTCTTCCAGCATATCGAGATTAATCAGATGGCAGCCCATATGATGCTGCAATGCCATATCTATGTCACGGGGTGCAGCCAGATCGAGAAAATAGGTTTCTCCGTTTAATATGCACCGGTCTTCCTTAATGACAATATGCGGGGAGGAAGTCGCAGAAATGACAATGTCGCAGTTCTTCATAATCTGATACCGGTTCTCAAATGCTCCGATGAGAATATCCGGAAATTCTCCTTTTAACTTCTTTGCATTTTCCGCAGTACGGTTACATATGGTAATCTTTTCCGCACCGTAGGCATAGACGTAGCGCAGTGCCAGTGCCGCAGTCTGTCCGCTTCCCACGATTAATACATTTTTCCCGTGTATCGGACATACCTCTTCCAGCTTTTTGATTCCGACATAGCTGATGGAAAGCGGAATCTCGCTGATTTTCAATTCCGTTTTCATATTTTTGGCACAGGCGAGTGCATCCTGCACCACACGGTTTAATTCTTTTCCGCTGTAACCCATGGTTTTGGAAAATTCATAGGCATCTTTTAACTGCCCAAGAATCTGATCCTCTCCAAGTACCTGTGATTCCAGACCTGCTGCCACGCGGAAGAGATAGTTTACCGCCTCTTCCCCATAGGCAGAATGCATATATTCCTGTAAGCTGACTCCCGGAAAAATGCCCCGGAACAGGCTTTCCACCTGTACCGCCTGCTCCTCTGTTTCATAAAAATAATAGACTTCACTCCGGTTGCACGTTCCCAGTATCAGGATTTGTCCGATTCCTTTTTTCTCCATTTCCTCTGACAGGGTAATCTTTCTGCTATCCGTAAATGCTGTCTTATCACGGATGTCCAGGCCCGCATGTTTATAATTAATTCCACACACTCCGAATTCCATCTTGTCACCTCTTTCCGGCAATTTCTGAAAAATAACTGTCCATCACATCACAGGTACGGCCAATGTCTTCCTGTGTATGTGCGTCTGACAGAAACATTGCTTCAAACTGTGATGGTGCTGCATAAATTCCCGATTTCAAAAGATATGCAAAATATTCCGCATATCTGGAAGTATCGGAAGATACGGCACTTTCGTAGTCTTTTACCTGTTCCTTTGTAAAGAAAATACTCATTAAAGATCCGATGCGGTTGACGCATACCCTTCCGCTGGCTGCATTCTTTACTGCCTGCTCCAGTTTGAATGCTTTTGCTTCCAGTCTCTTATAAATATCCGGATCTTCTTTTAAGAGTTTTAATGTTTCAATTCCTGCTGTGGTCGCAATCGGATTTCCGGATAATGTACCTGCCTGATAAACCGGTCCTGCCGGGGATACCATCTCCATGATTTCTCTTCTGCCGCCGTATGCCCCCACCGGCATACCGCCGCCGACGATTTTGCCCAGTGTGGTCAGATCCGGTGTAATATGATAATATTCCTGTGCTCCGCCCAATCCCAGACGAAATCCTGTAATGACCTCATCAAAAATCAATAATGCACCATATTGACGGGTAATGTCCCTTAAAAATTGCAAAAATCCTTCTTCCGGAAGAACCACTCCCATATTTGCCGCAACCGGTTCGACAATAACCGCAGCAATCTCGCTGCCCTGTGCCTGGAATAACTGCTCCACGGAATCCCTGTCATTATATAACGCAACAAGCGTATGTCTGGTAAAATCCGCCGGCACACCTGCACTGTCCGGCACGGATGTGGTCAGAGCCGCCGAACCTGCCTTGACCAGCAGCCCGTCGGAATGTCCATGATAACAGCCCTTGAATTTCACAATCTTTGTTCTTCCCGTAAATCCTCTTGCCGCTCTTATGGCACTCATTACAGCTTCCGTACCTGAGCATACCAGACGGCTTACCTCTATGGACGGCATCAGCTCCGATATCATTTCCGCCAGCACAACTTCATTTTCTGTCGGTGCGCCATAGGTCAGCCCCTTCTCACATGCCTCCTGTACTTTCTGTATTACCTGCGGATGTGCGTGTCCGAGGATTCCCGGTCCCCAGGAACATACATAATCAATATATTCATTGCCATCCACATCCGTAATCCTGTCTCCCTTTGCCGAACGGATAAATCTCGGTATCATGCCCACGGACTGAAATGCACGTACCGGGCTGTTTACACCGCCCGGTATCTTCTTCTTTGCTCTCTCAAATAATTCCTGCGAAATCTCTTCTCTCATTGTCTTACTCCATTTCTTTGATCCATCGTGCCACGTCCAATGCATGATAGGTAATAATCATCTTTGCACCTGCACGTTTTAATCCAACCATATTTTCCATTACCATGCGCTTCTCATCGATCCAGCCGTTTAATGCCGCCGCTTTTACCATGGAATATTCCCCGCTGACATTGTATGCAACAACCGGTATATTGTAATGTGTTGTAATATCTTTGATTACATCCATATAACCCAGTGCCGGTTTTGCAATAATCAGATCTGCCCCCTCAATAATATCTTCTTCCACTTCACGCAATGCTTCCCTTCCGTTCGCCGGATCCATCTGATAGGTCTTCCTGTCGCCGAATCCCGGTGCGGAATGTGCCGCATCACGGAACGGCGAATAATAGCAGGACGCAAATTTGGCACTGTACGACATAACCGGAACTTCGGTAAATCCTTCCGCATCCAATGCCTGTCTGATTGCACTGACACGCTTATCCATCATATCGCTCGGTGCTACGATATCCGCACCCGCCCTTGCGTAACTTACCGCTGCTTTTGCCAGAAGCGGAAGTGTCTCATCGTTTAAAATCTTTCCATCTTTTACCAGACCACAGTGACCATGCGAGGTGTATTCACACAGGCAGACATCGGCGATAATAACCATATCCGGATAATGTTTTCTGATAAAGCGGATTGCCTGCTGTGTAATCCCCTGTTCATCATAAGCACCGCTGCCCACTTCATCCTTATGTGCCGGCACACCGAATAAAAGCACACTCTTTATCCCTGCCTGCATAACACGAGCCATTTCTTCCGCTAACCGGTCAATGGAATACTGACAGATGCCCGGCATGGATGGAATCGGATTACAGAGATTCTCTCCTTCGATTACAAAGAGCGGATAAATCAGTTCGTCCGTCCGGATATGATTCTCCCTTACCATGCTTCTGATTGCTTCATTCTGTCTGAGTCTTCTCATTCTGTCCATGTTCATTTCCTCTTTTCTGTATTTCCCGCTGTACATCCTCCCACACCGGAAGCTTTTCTTCCGAAAGCCCCTGTACCAGAAGGGACTGATATACGGCTTTTCTTTCTTTTTCTGTCTTTACTTTCTCTTTTACCTCGGGCCGGATACTGCCTAAGAAATCTGCCATTCTGCCAAGGAAAGGTGTTATCGTCCGCTTCATGCAGGATTTCAAGTACTGTGTAATGACCGGACTGTTGCCGCCACTGGAAAATGCACCAACCACGGCACCCTCTTTGACATAGGACGGAAAAATGAAGTCGCAGTCCCCGATCTGATCCACGGCATTGACCAGGATCTTCTTCTGTCGGCATATCTGTGCAATCTCATGATTCCGCTCCTCATCGTCCGTCGCAGCCACAACAAGAAAGCAGTTCCCGATATCCTGCGGCATATATACCCTTTCCTCATATGCAATATTTCCGGCTGCAAAGTTCTTTATCTCCTCGCAGATCTCCGGTGCAATGACCAGAAGTTCTGCTCCAAAATCCGCCAGCACTTCTACTTTTCTGTATGCAACTTTTCCACCCCCGATAATCAGGCAGTGTTTCCCCTCTAATTCAACAAACATTGGAAAATATGCCATTTCTACCACCTTTCTTCCTACTCATTATACACTATATCTGACCGTTTTCAATCATCTTTTCGACACAATTCGTTATAGATTTCTTCTATAGTTCCGTCATCCTTGCTGCTGCAATAATAAATCTCCTTCCCGGTAACTATTTTTAACACCGGCTGATATCCCCGGTAGTAATAAATCATGCATTTCTGTCCCTGACCATCTTTAAAATGTCCAAGCAGATAACTATCCGTAGCCGTACCATTTATCCTGATATAATCGTCCTCCGGAAGGTCAGATAAGAGTTCCGCCTCTTCGATCTCATCCACAGGAATGGTTCTGTCATACATCGGTGCTTCCAGGACAATGCTGTCCTGCGTCATCTCAATATGCATTTCCTGAAAATCGAGCAGAAAAAGCATTGCTACCAGCCAGATACTTGCTGCTGCAAATACTGCTGTCACAGCCGCCACAATGATTTTCGCTGCCGGCTTTGCAAAATTCAGTGTAAAGTGCATGGTATTCATACGATCCTGTATAAAGAGATTATTGTCCCACGGATTCTCATACCAGCCTTTTGCCCAGTAATAATCGTCATCTGCAAGAATTTCTTTTTCATCGGATTCCCTCAGAACATCCCTGCGTTTCTTTCTGACCATCATACCCGCAATCAGAATCAATGCACATACGGACAGCTCCAATATAAAAAATACAGTCATGACAAAAGTCCACGCATTGCATTCTTTCATGTAGCTGTACTGCAGCATCAACATGGCGGCGGAATCGATATATGCAGCCGCCACAAGAGCCAGTGAATAATAATACTTCGTAATTCTGCTGCACTCATAATTTGCCACTTCATTTTCACAGTACACCTTGTTTTTCTTTTTTACAAAATACCGGTAAATCAGCCAGAACATTATCTTTGTACCAAATGGCATCAGAAACAGTATAACTGCCACAAGGTCATCAAACATAGTTCTCGCCTGCGGAACATTCAAAATCAGAAATCCGGATAAAAATACCGGTACAAACCACCATCCAGAAACCGCCATTTTATTTTCCTGTGTACTTACCCTTGTATCCACACGGATAATCTGCCCGGAACCGCAGGTATAGCCTTTCCGAACCTTTAATTCGTACATCTCCCTGTGCATCCGGATGAACCAGCCCATATCCGCTGCCATAATCCCAACCATCCAGATAATGTAAAACAGCAGAAACAAAGACATATACTTATGCAGGAAAATTAACAGGAACTGACTGACAAAACCCGCAAGCAGGATTCCCCCGTGTATCTTTTTAAAATGCTCTGCAATCAGTCCAATATCCTCATCTTCCAGCTGCTCATCCGTAAATGTCACATCCAGAATTCTGTGTTCCTGCACCGTGGCAGCCCTGCCATACACATACATCATAGATGCCAGAATAATCACATTCGTAATTCCTATAATAATATAAAAAAACATAACTCCATCTCCCTTCTATCATGCCATTTCTTCTCCACTGCTCTGCCACTTTACAAACAGGTTTCTGCACATCTGATAAAACTCCTCCTCTTCCATGCCGCGTACCACTGCTTCCGCCGTCAGCAGTTCCAGTTCCGCCTCCAGTTTCTCCTTAAATACCTGATTGACCGGTATCACCTCGCTGACCCTCGCCCCTCTCCGCCTGTCCGTCTCTATAAATCCTTCCGCTTTCAGAATCTGGTAACTCTTATTTACCGTCATCGTATTTACTCCGATATCCGCTGCCATCTGGCGTACCGTCGGAAGCTGCTCCCCAGCTTTCAATTCCCCCCTGCCGATTCCCAGCACAATCTCATTGCGAAGCTGCACATATATCGGAATTTCACTGGTCATATTTAACTTAATAATCATTGTCTGCTCCTTTCCTGCCGATGATGTATAGTCAAGTGTGTGTCCTCTTTGTATTATTTATATTAATACAAAGAATACAATTTGTCAAATATAATTTATTTTGACCAGAATTGCAAAAAAATCCCCCGAAGCAGACCTTTACTGCCCGGGGGATTTTTTTATCTTTCTTACTATTTAATTTTTTTATTTTCTTTCAGTTCCGGTGCAATTCCTTCTCTAATTATTTCTTTGATTGTATCAATATCCAGTTCAAACTGTGCGTCTTCTGCATTGATATCCGTTCCTTCTTTCATGAAGTGGATTCCTTTTGATGCCAGATATTCTATGCCAGCCCGGTCATCATCCGTCAGACTGTTGCTGGCATGATTCATCCGGTTACGGAGCATCTTCATTGCGAGGTAATATAACATACGGTCATATAAATCATTATAAATACCAATCGTCCAATCATCTTTTTTCTCCAGATTTTTTAAAGAACGAACTTTATTTCTTATTGTAAATGATTCTTTCTCATTATTGTTCTTTTTAGCTTTTTTCTTACCTGTCATACAGTAATCCTGAATATCTTTACTGGTTTTAAAGCTATTCATAAATGATACTACAGTCTTCTGATTAATTTGTAACGCTTTAAATATATTTTCTTTCTCATTGGTTGTTTTCTTATTTTCTATATATTCCAAAATCTCAATAATTCTCTTAGAAGACACCAAATATTTTTTATCTCTCCCTAATTCTTCTATAAACTTTTGCCTTTTTTGTAATTTCATATTCTCCGGGTACTTGCGATCTATTCTTTCCCACATTTTTGATACATAGTCTGTAAATTTCTCCCGTTCCCTATCTTCCTTCGTTATTCCTGCCTTATTAAATAACACTTCATAAAATGCTGCTCCCTCTTTTGTACCACCAAGCTTTGGATCGACTTCATCCACACAGATATATTTTTCAAGCAGTCCCTTTTCGTTATAATAAAACGGCATTTTCTCTACATATAATGTCGTTGCCTGCTGAATCAGCCCATTATCCGTACACCAGTCAATTAACACAGGATAATTAATCTTTCCCTGTTTTACCACTTCTTTTAATCTCATTTTTTCCCGGATCATTGGAATCATACTCTGAAACATTTCATAATATACAGAATTTTGTTCTTCCTGCACTTCTTCTGTCAATTTTGCCATATCGCTTACTGTCTGGTCTATTTTACTCATATCACAGACTGCCATAGAATTTGAAAACTCAATAATGGTCTTAATTAAATCCGGTGTATTTTCTTCGTCCACTTTTTTAAACAAATTTCTCAGTTGTACTGCATTTCCGGTACTGACGAATTCACTGACTCCATTGATCATCTGGTACATATCATAGATACAGTTTAATTCATAAATACGTTTTTCTTTTGCAAAAAAATTCGCATACAGAATTTTTTTACATTCGATGTCTGCAAATTCAAGATATCGAATAATGCTTGTCATTAGAAAACTGATATCCCGGAATCCACCGGTATAGTCTACATACACATACGTCTTTTTCTTCTCAGGACTCTTGATATTCAATACATCACTAATCTGGCTGTATATATACATCGCCCTAGCCTCTGTTGTAGGGTCATTTTCTGCTTCATCTTCCAGGGTATATTTAATCTTGCATATTTCAAAATCAGAATTTATATTTTGTTTTTTACAATATGCTTTCAATCTTTCTTCAAATAACTGATAGGTTGTCTTATCCTCCCAGGTCTTGTTTTCAAAAACTTCTTTTGTTCCAATACACAAAATTTTATCAAATGCCTTTTTCCTGTTATGAATTTTAGCATCTGCTTCCGCAAGGGATATCAGGCAATTTACCGGAGCTTCATTCGTCTGTCTTCCGGCAAATATTTCTTCCTGACCGTTTCCTTTGTTATCATACTTATATTCATATTCCTGTTCCGTTGTTACAAGCTTTCCATCTGCTCCCTTTTTCTGACCATAAAAACTCAAAAACAACAGCAGCACATTTTCATAATCCATCATTCGTTTTCCTCCATTTTCATCGCCAGCTCTGCTACCCTGACTGCTTCATCCAGTTCCTTTACCGCACAGATAAATCCTGATAAATGGCAAAAGGTAAATCCTGCAATTCCTGTAAGTTCGGCAAGTTCCTCTGCCGTTTTTCCTCTCCACTTTTCCGGAAGCGGTTTCTTTAATTCCCTTCCGCTTTCACTTTCATCCTGCGGAACTGCCTGCACCATGTAACCACCACGGATGGATGGAAAAATCACATAATAAATATCCGTATTTTTCAGTGCTTTTTTCCACGGAACAGCCCTGTCCATAATCATGATACCATCCCTGCTTTTTTCCAGATATCCCTGTACAACCGTATACGCCTGCCGTTTTGCCTGAATCTGTTTGAATTTTCTTTCCAGAATTGCCTGTGCAAATTCTACTGCTTCAAAGAATCGTTCATCCCTGTTGCAGTCCGGCTCCAGCCAGTCCGGATTAAATTCCGCTACACACTCGGCAATCATATTTGGTTCGCCCGTATTATCACTTTCATCTAATTTCTGGACGAATTTTTCATCAAAGTCTGTCCTGTCCTCTTCACTCTCCAGAAAGTTTTCCCCATACTTTTCCCATAACAATCCGAATGCCGCAAACGGAATACCATTTTTCCTGACTCTGCGATCCTCCTGGTGATGGTCAAATGCCCCGCCGCCGATATCAAATACCAGTCCGTCATATCCGTCCGGAACCTGATTTCCACGTTCTATAAAAATATCCGGATTCATCATTCTCAATAAAGCTGCTGAAAATACATCATCCGCATGAAAAATCCCCCCATGTGTAAATGCCTTGTCATGATTCATAATTATCTTCATTCTATATCCCTTCTTTCTTTAACATCAAGTATACCACACTTATCAGAAAATCAAAACTCATATTTTTAACTACATTTTTTCAAACCATAATATTCCACAAAATACGGCATCATAAAGTTTAAATATTTTACCAGTCCCATTATGGCTGTATTCCTGTTTCTTATCTGCAGAACTTTATTGACAGGAATCGCCGATTTACAAATTTCATAACAGGATGCCGAATGATCCCTCGTAAACATATAATATTCCCTTCCATCCCTCATCTTCAGATAATAGTCAAGTTTCCGCTGTCCGTTCTTCTTTGCAATCATAAAAATATTGTTTTTAATACTTATTTTCTTCATCGTGTTATCCTCCTCCGCTCTGTCGGCATATTATCAATAATTAAATCCAGAAGTTTCTCTATGTTATAATTTTTTTCAGCTGAATAGCAGACAGGATCTGCGATCCTCACCCCTGTGCTTTCCATGACCCTTTTTTTTATTGAGCCTGCTTTTTCTTCCAAAAATTCTGCTAATATTCTGTCCGGTCTGTTTTCTTCATAATTCCAGTGTCTGCCTTTCATTGCCATATCTGCCTGATTGATTGCTGTAATAATTCTATTGGGCGGAAAATCAGGAAGAATCACTTCATTTAATATCCGGTAAGCAGTTCCCATATCTCTTCCTGATCCATCCACAATTACCAGTACTACATCAATCATTCCATATTTTGTATTATCCAGTTCATATTCCCGATACAATGTCTGTTTCAGCTGTTCTGCATATCCTGCGTCCTGCTCCTTTCCATCACCAAATCCCGGAGTGTCCCAGAAGCGCATTTTATCATTTAACTTATTAGAACTTATCTGCATTGTTTCAGGATCACAGCCCCTTCCTACCCGCGAGATTTCATGTTCAAATATTGCATTTAAAGTAGATGATTTTCCAGTTCCGGTGCCGCCCACAACCAGTATATCCAGCGGTCTGCACCTCATAATTCTTAAATTATTTTCAATATCATTCAATCTGTATACACTTCTCATCTGGTACTCCTCCATTCTTAGTCAATGTTTTTTCATCCGGGAGAGCTGTGAAAACACAGCCTCCCGTTTTTCTTTAATTACTGTCTGCTTTTTTATCCAAATATTCCGCCAATAATTCCGCCAATAAATCCTCCTACTGCCCCAATAATCGTTCCTACCACTTTTCCAGGTTTTCCTGCTATCATTTCCCCAATATCACCGCCTGTCTCCATACCGTCTCTGACGGATTCTATGATTGATTTCTTTGTTTCCCTGTTATAATCCATTAATTTATCATCTGACTTCCATACTTCCTGATCCCTGTTAATATTGTTGCAGAATACTATCCTCTTTTCCTTTGGTGTTGCTTTTACTATGTAGTACAATAATTTGGACAGGTTATATGGGACGCTCTGTATCATTCCTTCTTCCTTGTAACCGGCACTATAATAAATCGGATTTACCTCAACACCAGTTGTTTCTTTTATTCTGCTTCTCACAGATACCACTTTCTTATCCAAAAATTCTTTCAGTTCCGACATTGGCTCATTCTTCCCATAATCCCAGTAACGTCCTTTCATCGCCATGTCTGCCTGATTGATTGCCACTAAAATTCTCTCACTCTTATTCTCTCCTAAATTCGGTATAATTACTTCGTTAATAAGTTCATAGGATGTTCCAAGATCTCTCGTTCCCCCGTCCAGAATAACCAGCACCAAATCTATGACCGCATTTCCGTCTTTATCTACTTCAGCTAATTTGTCAATAATATTTCTGGCATGTCTGTTATCGGCTTCTTTTCCATCTCCCAGCCCCGGAGTATCCCATAAAATGAGGTTATCAAGTTCGTATTTCTGTATATCCATTGTTTCCGGATCTGCACCAACTCCTACTTTCGCCACTTCCGTATCAAATAATGCATTTATGGTTGAGCTCTTTCCACAGCCGGTCGCCCCGGTAATCATAATATTTACTTTTCTTTCTTTTAACCGCATCACATTCTTTAACATCCTGTTCTTTTCTTCATCTTTAAGTCCTGCGTTCATAATGTCATTTTCCAATACTTCATAAATGTTTTCTCTCTTCATAGTTTTTTCCTCCATTGTGTTGTTTGTATCATTGTTTTTCTTGTTTATTCTATAATCTGTCATGTTTTTCTCCTTTGCACACCGCTGCTTACTCTATTGCCAGTATCTTCATTTTTTCGTCATTCATTTCAATCACCTCCCCACATTTACATTCAATCAGTTTCTGTGTCATTAATGTCTGGCTTGAAATACAGAATATTTCTTCCCCATCTATATCCAGTTCCACACCTCCTGTTTCCGGTACGAGATAATATCTTTCCCTTTCTCCGTTTGAGAGTTCCAGTGTTACCAGATTCCCAATTTTTACTATATTTTCTTCCGGATATACCGGTCTGAATTCTCTAATCTGAACTCCATAGTTTCTGTTCTCCCTTCTTATCTGCAATATATTATCACTGTTTTTTCCCAATAAATCATAGGCAAGTTCATCCCACTCCTTTTCTTTCTTCGATATGACAATCTTTTCCTGTGCCTCGCATCTGTTATTCTGGAATAAATCAATGGTAACCAAATCGCCTATGTTAATATAGCGCCTTTCCTGTTCAAAATTTTCGATCGACTTCTTCAGCATATTTACTAATTCCAGATATCCGGCTGCAAGCCATCCGGTTTCTGTCTTTGTGGAATCATATCGTGTAACCATGCGTCCCTCCGCTTCTATCGTATCTTTTTTTGCAATTTCATAACTTTTTATCTCCTCCTCCAGCTTTGCTTTCAACATTTTCAGATAACTCTCTTTTACTTTTTCTTTCATCCTGCCATCTCCTTATTTTCTAATATAAATCCGGTTCTCATTTCATGTAACTCTTTTCTGTAACCTCCGGTTGCCCAGATTTCCTGAATATTTCTGCTCAATACGTTTCCCAGGAAATGGTCCTCTCCATCGCTTGAAATTCTTATGTCTCCATTTGGGAATATTACAAAATACGCATTTTCGATATTGTTGCTGTCACTGATACTGAATATTGTTTTTCCACCTTCAAGCTTTGCCCTCATACGTTCTGCAATTTCCATAAAATCATTTTCCGATATTTCAAATTTTTCTTTTGTCTCCTTCGCATTTCCTCTGATAGGTGTAAACTGAAATAATTTCCAGCGGGCTACCGGATATTTCATGACAATATCAGCTATCTCTTCTATATTTTCTTTGTTTATCTGACTTACTACCGTATTAATTTTTATCCTGCATTTTCTGTCTGCTTTCCTGGATGCCTCCCTTAAAATGTTTATCATGCGATCTGCATGTCCGCTGTTTCTTGTCATCTTTGTCTGTACCCCGGCATCTGCACCATCCAGTGATAACGTAAGCCAGTCGAGGTTTTCAAAATAAAACTGTAATCTTTCCGGTGTCATTAAAATGCAATTTGATGTCATAGACACAATCAGTCCTTTTCTCTTTGCATATAACACGAGTTCCTCAAGACCGGAAATCAGCAATGGTTCTCCACCTGCAAAAGTAAGTTTCTGAATCCCACTTGCCGCAATCCTGTCAATCACTTTTTTCTGTTCCATAAAACTTAATTCTTTTGAATTCTTTTCCCGATAACAAAACTGACATTTATCATTACATCTGCTTGTAATATTCCAACATACTGAATTAGGCATTTTTTCCATTGCTTTTTCCTCTCTTTCTTTTTCTGAACATTAATATCAACTGCTTTAGTTCATCGGTCCTTCATCCGATATACATACTATAGCATAAGCTTTTCATAACTTTTGTACAACTCATCGTAGTTACTTTATTTTACCGGTTTTCCTGCCGATATATATACTATAATACAGATATTTTCATAATTTTTATACAACCCATATTAGAATTACCTGCAAAATATATACATATAGGAGGATAGAGAGAAATTTATGAAATCAAAATTTGAAAAAACAGGTAAAAACCTGGCTCTTCTGGTTAATGCATTCATGGAAAAAGGCACTATGTCCATAAGCGACATCCAGTCCGCGATTTCCTGTAACCGTCAGAGTGCCTACAATTATCTGAAGCTTTTACAGGAAAAAGGCTGTATCCTTAATAAATATACAGAACACAACCATACTATCTATTCTTTAGAACAAAATGAAGCTGCCGACCTTATCCGCTACCTTCCATTAACACTGACCATATTACGGAAAAACCTGATTATGACACAATTACAAAATGGACCTATGAGCCGCAATGCACTGTATGACTCATTTCCCCTGGCAACTTCAGATTCTCCCGCTGACAGGCAGTCCATGGATATTGCCCTGACGCAGTTTAACAAATTAATAAAGGAACTTATAGAAAATGGGGATATTGAAGAGTCAAAAAAGAACGAAAAAGGTACTTCCATTTTCTCACTTACCACAAAAAATATTCCGTTAAACAGGAAACTAAACCGGGCAAATCTGGAGATTTTTAATGATATCTTATCCAATATTTCGACAGGAAATCCTTATTTTGAGGAATTACATGAGCTTTACCAGGACACCTGTCTCATGCTTGGCTATTTCGATCACGACACACCTTACTATGACCATTATCTGATTTACGGAAAGAAAATGAACGGCCGCTCCCTTTCCACAGAAAATTTGAGAAAAATAACCACATTGGACTATATGCATAAAATATTACTTATTAAATACAAAACCAAAAGCGGAAAAATCATCCCCGAGCAACTGGCTGTCGGAAAAATTATTTACAGTATGGAAAAAGATAATTTCTATATTCTGGGAAAATCCATGCGTGGAGAACAAAAAAATACTACAATTAATGTATCCTCTATTTTAGAAGCCGCAGAAACCGATATGATTCATGATTATTATGATTCTGCATATTTTAAAGAACTATTCCGCGATATGTTTGGTATTTCCACAGAAGTACCGGTCAATGTCTGTGTCCGTTTCGATGATGTTGCCAATATAAAAAAGAAATTAGAATATCTCATAAAGCAACGCAGCAATTCAAAAATGACACAAGAAAATGAATCTATTATTTATACCGACTCAATCAGCGGTCTGCCGGATTTCAAGCGATATCTAAGAACATTTGGTAAAAATGCCCATGTATTAGAACCGGATTCTTTAAAAAAAGAAATGGAAGAATCTGTAGAAAAGGCATTATTGAGATACGAAGAGGAGGGAAACAATGAATAACTATAATCCTTATACCCGCATACAGACATACTACTCACTTCTCTCACTCCCGGAGGATGACTTTGACGACAACATCGAAACCTTCGGTATCAGTATGTCCAAAATCCATACACTGACAAATATTCCGTGCAAAATCATACGGCAGGATTTTCTGTGTATCTTTCAATGGTACAGCAGTCTGTCCAAAAAAGAATCACTTAATCTGGAACACGAAATACATTTTAATGATATGTCTGTGGAATACGAAAAAATAAATGAACAATATGATATTGATGAGCTCTATGAACATATACTGTCAGGACATTTTCCGGATAAATTTGAAGAACTCTTAATGAAAGGTACTCTTGATGATATTCCACTTTACATTAATACATCAATTGATACTTATGAAATCTCACTTTCTCCGGACGTATTTTCTGCACTTCAGAACATTGATGACCTGAGTTCAGATGAAAACTTTGCTCAGTTCCGGCAGTTTATACAAACTTCAACCTACCCTTATGCTATCAAAGACAGTTATCTTTCCATCCATCATTATAAACACCTACGCTTAAATGAAACACTTAGTGATATTCACGCAGCTATTGAAAATGGATATTATGTAAATATTAACTATATTTCCCAGCGAGGAAACCTTAAGCAATATCACATTCATCCGGTCAAAATCACTTATGACACCGATGAAAATCTGTACTCCATTCTTTATTTTGAAAATAACCAGATAAAAAGCCTCCGGCTTGATTTTATTGCCCGTCTTAATCTGGATACAAGACACCATGCTCCTGACAATGCAGAAATGGAACACAAATTATGCGAAATAGCTCCTAATGTATGGGGAAATCTTTTTCACGACGCTCCAAAATCTGTAAAAGTTAAATTCTACAAGGAAGGGCGTGTATGGGAAAAAGTCCGGCGGGATCTTGAATGCCGGACAAATGGAAATCTTTATGAAAAAAATGGCTTTCTTTACTACGAAGACATCGTATACGGATTCAGTAAATTCTCTAACTGGATCTATGGATATGGCAGTTCTGCCATCGTTATCGAACCAAAATGGCTTCGCCAGCAAATCATCCAGTCCCTCCAGGCCAGAAAAAACGCGTGGGAAAATGACTAACCAGGTCATTTTCCCCGCGTTTTTTTTACATAATACTATCCAGACATTCTTCTGATATAAGATATACAGCATCTATTTCATAATCATTATACACTGTTATTCGTTTAGTCTTATATAAATATCGCTGAATAGCAGAGCCATCCACATCCATTAACAACTTTTCTATCTGTAAATCAGTTAGTCTACTTTCTATTCTTTTACATATTTCAAAAAACTTTTCATTATCTGCCTGTCCACTGATATTATAATCGTACATTTAGCCACTCCTGCTTTCAGCCTTTTTATATTTTCATCTACTTTTCTTGAAGTTTTAAATACTTGTAATCTATCCAGGGTTTTCTTCTTTTCTACTTCTGCAATGTCAAGTGGGTGTACAAATCTCGGAGAAGGTTTCAATGCCCTACCACGGGCTTTCTTCTTTTCTACGGGTATTGGAATGAGAAAACTTATTCCTCACAAATGTTTCAATGCCCTACCTCGGGCTTTCTTCTTTTCTACGTACCGCAGTTATACAGGATGTATGCGGCAAAATTTAAGTTTCAATGCCCTACCTCGGGCTTTCTTCTTTTCTACAGGCCCTAATTTATGGAACAGATCAACAAGTTAAAAGTTTCAATGCCCTACCTCGGGCTTTCTTCTTTTCTACATATCCAAATAGAGGTCCAGTAGTAAAAGCACAGATTGAGTTTCAATGCCCTACCTCGGGCTTTCTTCTTTTCTACCCTTATTCAAAAATCGTGTAAGGGCATAAGGAGACCCGTTTCAATGCCCTACCTCGGGCTTTCTTCTTTTCTACGTACTTATCCTAAACCCAGACACATTTAGTGTTTGTCGTTCGTTTCAATGCCCTACCTCGGGCTTTCTTCTTTTCTACTTAAAGATGGGAATTACAAATTCATACATTATTGAGTGTTTCAATGCCCTACCTCGGGCTTTCTTCTTTTCTACGCTATGTCTCTACATCCCTTGAATTTACTGGCTTTGCAAATCCATTTTTGCGTGTAATTATCTGACAATTTCATTTTCAACCATTTTTCTCATGCTATTTTCCCTATTCATATTTTAGCCACATTTTGTTCTATTTTGTTCGTTTTCCCTAACATATTTATCTTAACATGATACCTGCCATTTTGCAATAGCAAATTATTCCTTACAAAACTTTCAGTTCTAAAATATGTCCTATTGCAAAATTACAAAAATCGCTTTTTGTAAAACACTTCGTGTACATCAGTCTGGGACAAAAAATTTTTTGCCCCAAACTGAAATAACTTCATATTCACGTTTACAATTCTACTACCCACTCGTATCCGTCTGCTGTTTTTCTTCTTACTAACATACCGAATGATACTTCCATGCAGTCCACACCTGCTTCATTAAATATTCTTTCTAATTCCCGTTCCTGTTTTGTTATTTCTTTGTCGATTCCTCTTTTCTGCTTTTTCATTTCCAGAATTTTGCCGGCTATATCCTGTACTTTTTTATTGATATTAAGTTCTTCGCATACTTTGCTTTCTTTTTCCTTTGTGATTGTTCTGCTTGTAGGAAGTGTGATTTCCCTGCTTTCTTCATTTCCCGATTTGATTGCATGCAGAACAGGCGATGGATAGCAATTTTTCACTCTGCTGAAATTACAGTTGCATCCACATTCCGCAGTAATTTTCTGGTATTGATCCCTGAGTTTAATACAGCTGATTGGCTTTGCCGGTATTTTATTCAGGAATTTCTGCGTAACCTGATACTGATAATTCATAGTAAAACTCATAACCTGATGTAAGAAGTCTGCTCCTTCTTCGCCCATATGACCAAATACATAGAGCAGTGACTGCCTCTCAAAGTGGGTAAGATACCCTGTTTTTCTTGCTTTCTGGCACAGATACCTCATCAGATTACATTTCTGTAAAACAATCCGGATATTTTCGCTCATCTCTCCGAAGTCATCCAGATTTTCATCCACATTTACAGATGCAGCTTCCTGATTTAATTCCTGTGCAGAACTGTATTTTGCAATTATGCTTTTCAGGGCAGCTGGTGTATACAAGGCTATCTGCCGGATAAATTTTCCTACATCCTGCACCGGCTGCAACTCTTCATCCAGAAAATAACTCTGCTTCATCGTTTTTACATGATATCCATAAGGCAGTTTTATTGCCTGTTTTGCGGCTGCTGCTTTTGAATGTGTTTTATTTGGAAAGTATTCTATGGTCACACTGTCATCCGTCTTTTTTACGTTCTGTTCCAAAATATCCTCAAACAGATTTACATAACGGACCTGTGCCCAATCCTGAAAAAATACCCACACATGATATCCCCTGTACCCACTGTCTTCGATATATGCCTGTATTCCCATATGCTTTAATTCTTTCCTGTACTCCACCGCCACACCTACCGCAGCCTGCAAATATTCCTGCATTTTTTCCGGTGTGTTTCTTATGGACAATAATACTTTTTTGGAAATATCAATGTCTATTACCAGAAACTTGCATGTTCCATTATTTCTCTGTACAAAAGTACCTACCGTATCATCTCCTTTAAAATGTCTTTTTAATACATTTTCCGTCAATGGTTCTGCCATCTGCTCACAGCACCGTCTTCCATTTTCTCCCATACTCTCTGAAACATAAGTATCTTCCCGCCCAACGAATTTGTCCATATATTCATGAATCATTTCATCCGAAAGGCTCAAAGGATTCCGATCCAGTTTTGTCTGTGGCTGAATGATTACCATATCTCTTTTATGATTTTTCTGCTCAGAAGCCAGTTTCATAAATACTGCCGCCTTATGATAGCAGGTAACATCGGAATAAATCTGCATAATATTCTGTAAGGATTCCTCCTGCTGATTCTGAAACATTTTTTCATATTCAGCTATCAATTCTTTTTTATAAATATCCTCTATTTTTACATCAGTATCCATCTCTGCCACATTGTAATAATCCTCGTATTCATACAACACCATATCCGGCAGTTCTTTTTTCTTCCAGTATTCAATAAAAAATTTCATATTTTCCGGATTTACATTATGTAGTTTTTTGCGCTCAGATAACAGATATTTTATATCAACATTCTTCTGCTGTGTCATATACAAAATAATCATATATTCGTATATGCTCCCAATATTTTTCTTGTTTTTAAAATACTGTTCCCATCCTTCCAGAATCTCAGCACCTTTTTTCAATTTTTCTGAAAATGTCAATTTTGTCTGCGAAAGCCACATCATTTCCAGCCTGTCATTCAAATTTTCCTCTGCTTTTTTCGGAATTACTTTTCCTTTTGGCGAAAATGCATAACCAAGATATTCAAATGTACCCGGATACTCTACGAGTTTTGATTTTGTCTGATTCAGCGATAAACCAAGACTTTCCAGGTACACTTCGGTTCTTTTCCACTCCTGCATTGCACTTTCTTTTGATTTCGCCGCAATCAATATATCATCTGCATACCGCATATAGAATATTTCCCTGCCATCAAAACTGTGATCCAGGTCATTCAGATAAATATTAGAGAGAATTGGCGAAACAATCGAACCCTGATAAATTCCTACAGTTTTTTCTTTTACTTCTCCACCTTCCTGCAGCGATGGTGTCGTTGCAGAGTACATAATTAATTCCAGTGAATCTTCCTCTTTTATTTTCTGTTTCAGCTTCTTTTCCAGTAATTTATGCGGAATTTCATCAAAATAATGTTGGACATCGAGTTTTACAACCCATGGATATTCGCCGCTTTCTACCATATCCTCTATTATTTTTACCGCTGACAATGCCGATTTTCCTGGTCGGTAGGCATAGGTATTTTCAGAAAAATCTGCATCATATATCCGCGTAAGTTCCTGTGCCGTGGCTTGCTGAACCACCTTATCACGCATAGAAAACAATGCTATTTTCCGTATTTTTTCTTCTTTATACATATTTACCATTCTTACCGGAAATGGATGATATTCATGATTTTTTAATTCAATATTCAGCTGTTTTAATTCTTCACGGATATTACAAATCGGTCTATTACCGGCTGTCTGAATTCTTCCACAATATCAAGAGGCAGCGACTTTCTGCCATAACGGATTCCATGCAGAAATCCAAGATACATCTCGAATGATTCCGCATCAAGTGCCGATGATACCTCTTTTGTCAGAAATGTATAACCAAGACTTATCAATACATTAATAGGATCTTTGGGCGGTCTTCGGTTTCTTCCGTTAAATTCAAATTCACACTGAAACATATGTGCAAATGCTGAAAAATAAATATTGCTGCAATAGCCTTCCACACCAAGCACTTCATTCGGAGTCTGCTTTTCATGCAATTCTTCTAACATGATTTCCATGGATTTCACATCTCTGTGCCAATCATAATCATCCCTGTACCTGTGATTTTTTATTACATAAATTTGATTCTTCACTTTATTTTCCACAATCTTTTTGGCAATCAGAATCCTCTTTTCCAGCTGATTGTATAATTCATATTGCGAAAAACGCAGAAAAATATTCTTTGAAACATCAGAAGCTGTCTGCCCGATGTATTTTCCCGAAAAAGTAAAAAAATTTACATCGATTCCCTGCAGTAAAAGCATATGCAATGCCTGCGTCGTAATCTGTACATTTCCTATAATTGCTATGTTTTCAACATTTGCCAGCGGTATTTCCAATAAAGTCATCTGTCCCTTGGTAACAACGATCCTCTCACTTCTTTTTTGTATACAGCTTCCCTGCTCCTTTACATACAGAACCGACATTAATTTCCCTCCAATCCGGAATAATAAACAGAATCAAAAGGAGTTATCCAGGTCATTTTGCTATTATACTGAGCGAAATTTATCTGCTCAATATCACAAAATTCTCTGAATAACTCCAATACAAATGATTTGAATTTTAAATAATCCGTCTGGCTTACCGGTCCGAGTCCATGTGCAAAAATACTGTTATTTCTCAAATACACCATTGCCCGAATTCTCTTTAATTTGTCTATTACACTGCTATTTCCCCTGACTAACATCTCATCGTCAAGAGCTGCCAATAAAATGAACCCTTCCAACAATGATATCTGTTCCGGCATATAGGTATTTCCGGTTTTTCCAAACAACTGGATTTTCATATCCAGATATCTTTCTTTTATCTGTCTGAAGAGTTCTTTCGCATCGATACCATCCCATTCCGGATGTATCTGTATATTTACTTTTATTTCTTTATAATTCATCTTTGAAACATATAAATTATATCCGGCTAACCTTTTCTGCTCTATCATTTCTAACAACCGGTACAAAAGCAATGTTGCCATATCCAGTTTTTCCTGTTCTTCACGAATCATGGCATTCTGACACATGGTGAACATCAATGGAACAATGTACTTTTCTTTCTGCAATAATTCTGCATTTCTCTTTTCTGCAATGTACTGTGGAATCTCGCTTAATGCTGCCAGGATTTCTTCCTGCTGTTTTAATATATCGATTTTGTCCATCAGTAAAAATCTGCTGTTTATCCGTTTATCTCTCTTTAATTCTTTATTTAATTTCAAAATAGTCTGATATGCACCACTTAATTCCAAACTATCCCACTCTTCGTAAGTCTTTGCAAGTAAATATGCAAAATTCAACTGCTGCCTGATATTCGGCTCCGGCACTACTTCCTTTAAATATTCCAGTTTTTCTCTCGCACCCGAATAATTTTTCTTCCGGAATAAAGTAAATGCTTTCTCAATTTCCAAATCACCAAAAACAGACAATGGATTAGCAATATAAAATAACGTCTCTGAACCCGGACATGGTTTCCGGAAATCAGGAAGATAATGATTGCTTCCAACATAAATCAGCTGGATATCTATGACTGCTCCCGCCATAGCAGCTGCCGCTGACATTGCTTTTGTTCCACCCGTGATATCAATATGCAGTTTCTCAGGCTTTCCCCACTCAATATATGCTTTCTTTATTTCCCGATAAATATCCATCGGTTCGGTTTCACTAACCATACATTTCTGAAAAGCGGACACCGGCAGGTTACAATGTTTTACTATTTTATCCAGATATTTCTCCGTGATAGCAGTACAAAGAAAAAGAATCTTCTGTGGATTTAACAATTTTATGCTCAGCACGAGCGGTTCATAAGAAGTTCCTACTGACATAATCAGATATTCCACTTCTTCTTCCACACGTTCCCTGTTTCTGGCTATAAAATTATCCTCAATCAAATTCATTAATTTCTTTTCATAAAATAAATCGGCTGCTTCTCTTTGCTTTGTCGTCTTTCTCTCCAACTGCATCCACTGCTCCGTCATCGTCTGTAACGGATTCTCTGTCTCATCCGCAGTTTTTCTCTTCGTTTCATCTGCCATAAATTCTCCTTTCCACGAACCTCATTCGTTTCATATCACTCCACAAGTTTCTTCCCGTATTTTTGATATATCGCCCCTCTCCTGAATGTGAAATTTCCTCGGGTAATGCCCTATGGCGGGCTTGGTTCTTTTCTACTTATTGATTATGAATATAGCAATATGAATATTCAACTTGTTTCAATGCCCTACCTCGGGCTTCTTCCTTTTCTACTGACGGGGCATTACCTATCTTTGTGAGACATGGATATGTTTCAATGCCCTACTTCGGGCTTCTTTCTTTTCTACGGTAATTCATGAAGGGATATTTTAAGAATGGAAGTGTTTCAATGCCCTACTTCGGGCTTCTTTCTTTTCTACGCTATGTCTCTGCACCCATTGATTTTACTGGCTTTCCAGCCTCCATTTTGTAAGTAATTATCAGACAATTCTATTTTCTACTGTTTTGCACAGTGATTTTTTCCTATTCATGTTTTAGACATATTATGTTTTGTTCTGTTCGACTATCTACATATTTATAATAACATCTTTCCAACTATTTTTCAATAGTTCATTTTCAATTTTATTTGACAATGGAAGAAAGTCCATTCTATTAAATCACAGACTTTCTTCCATTCTCTCCTACATTTTTCTATCAAATTTACTATTTTTGAAAGGCTTAAGGCTTATGTCTAAATCGGGATTTTCATTGTCATGTATCTCACTTACTGTTTGTAATCTCAACTTTCTACTCTTATAATCCTCAGTTTTCATATACTTAATCTTATTTGTATCTGGCATCTGGTCTGCATCTTTCATCATAAAGAATTCATTTATAGACCGGTGATTTGAATTATCTTTCGAAATTGACTGATATTTTTTATAATATTTAATAAGCATTTCTACCTGGTCTGAATAATCTTCAAATGGATTTAAACAAAACTGATTAAGATTATACATTTTTTCATAATCGTAAATTTGTAACTTTTCGACCTCCATTACTATTCTTCCATACCCATAAGCCTTTGCTTTTCCTATATTTTGTTGTTTTCCTTCTTCCAACCGTATCGTCCACAGTAATAAACCCAATTCATCTTTTGTAAGATTTTTAAATCTGATTTTTCCTGTAAATTTTCCACACCTCTTACTTAATGGACAAAAATTTGATACTGTATTATCATTTTCTGTTTGATTCACATTGTTTGCGTTTTTCCTCAGCCAATATTGCTTATATCCCCTGATTTCAAAAGCATCATCATTATAGGATATCCCGCCTTTAACATTACCCTGACATAGATAATCCAGATAGCTGCTTGGTTTCGGACTTCCCAATACCGCTGTTACCATATTTTTCTTTATTGTATCTTTCTGACGAAATGGCTGCAACTTTGCATCTTCTACATAAATTCTTCCTTTATAACTCTTCTTTTCATTTCCGCTGCTATCAATACTATACCCATACATACTATGTGCATAGTCAAATATCCTGCTCTCTTTTTTATGTTCTTTCGGAATTCCATCCTTAATTGCATGATGATATAGCAATCTCAGATTTCGTGCATATCCAAAAAATACCATTCCATTTTCCCTTACATAAAACACAGGTCTAATCTTTCCCTCTTCCGGAAGCTTAAAAAAGCTTTTCGTTGTTTCTATACATTCATTTCTTTTTTCCTCATCTTCTATACTTCCATATGCCGTTGTCCCCAGCTGATTTTCTTTTGCATTATAATCTGTTTTAAATATGTTGACTTCATCCGACTTTAAGTTAAAAACTCTTTTCTTATCTACCGCAGGAATTACATACCATATTTTCTTCCCACTCATTTTTCCTGTTCCCATCAGATATCCATTCCGTTCACATTCACCTAGCTCTCCAACAGCAGTAACCATTGGTTCTTTCTTCTCATTTCTTTCTATATTATAAGATATTGGGATATAGAAAGGAACATATTCCTCATTTTCTTGCATTTCATTTATTGACTCTCTCTTATATTGAAGTAGATAATCATGCTTCTCCTGATAATCTTTCAATAATGCAAACGGATCTGGTTTTCTCTCTTTATGTGCTTCATCCTCTTTTGCAAATATATATTTCTCATTTAATGTATAATAATTTTCTTTTGGAAGTTCTTCATCTAACTCTCTCCCCGGCTGATAAATATAGTATTGTCCATTTCTACATTCTATATATCCAGCCCTGACTCCATCATATTGACTACCTTTTTTCCCTTTTCCATTCATCGTGTTTTTATATGTATTTAACAGATTCTCTTTTGTCCCTGCAACTTTTCGATACATCATTTTATTATCTTCTACATCATCATCAATACTTCCCAGTCCCAGTATCTGTGTGTTAGTTCTTAACAATCCTCTGACCGTACTTCCAGGTATCGCATAAGTTCCATCTGCTGCCTGATAAAATTTCTGTATCTCTTTTCCATCTTTATTTTTTTCAGTCACTCCACCTACGAAAATATCTGTCTGTGGAACAATAGAGTATTCGATTTCTCCCGAATACATTTTATCCTCTCCAGACACTTCTAAAATTTTCTGATGATCCGGCAATTCACTTTCTTTATTTCTTCTTGTTACTATACTCTTTGGTAATGACACAAAATTATATGGTGCTCCTACATATTTTTGGTAATTTCCATTATTACCTTTCTGATTCGACTTACTTCCATTACTATTCATCCTTTTTTCCTCCCTCCGTCAAAATTCCTGCACATCTTGTCCGCTCTACATAAATCTGTCCATCCTCATCATAGTTCAGATATTTCCAGACTTCCAGTCTTATTGGCCCGTTTTCTTCCTGCTCATGAAATATCTCCCCACTTACAGGATAAATCTCTTTATAAATTTCGGTATTTTCTTCTTCATCATCCCTGATTTCACTTCTATACCAACAGTCCTCTTCATTATAAATATGTAATTCTCCACTTTCATCAAAGAATCTTGCTTCCAGAATTTCATCAAACGGCAAGTCACTCCGGTTATTTTCTCCCAGATAAACTTCGCTCATCAGATAGATAAGTGCATATTTATATGTATATTCCTTTTCTGTTTCTCTGGCTTCTATGGCTTCTTTGGCTGAATCATATTTTTTACGCATATTCCAGTTCCTCCTTTAAGCTCTCCATACATTCCGTGATAAAACTATTTTCCGCTGTCTGCTCCTGTGTTTCAAAATCAATAACAGAGATTTCTTCTCCATGTGTGATTTCAAGCTTTGATACCTTGACGAATCCTCTTCCCACGGAGGAAGTACTTCCGAGTGATATTGCTCCGATTGCCAAATCCCTGCAGGTGAACAGGAGCAATGCAGCTGCCGCCTTTTCTTTTCGTTCATCTATTTTATTGTTTTCATTACCATCCCCTCCGGCTGAAAGTGTTATCTCTATTACACTCTCTCCATTTACAATGGCTTCTGAAAATAATGCATTATTTTTTACTGCTCCGGTGAACTTATTGATTGCGGTACGCATCTGTTGCCGCACCACTTTTCCCTTTATGACAGAATCCGTAAAGAATATCTCCGGTCTACCCTCGAATATATGTTCACATATTGTTGTTTTTTCCCTATCCTCTTTATTGCAGGATTGTGCAAGATGTTCCTCTATTGCTTCCATTCTCTGACGGAATACACCTTTTATCGAGGTAGCCGGTATGATATATTCTTCCCTGCCATTTACGATATTCATGGCATCCGGCACTCTGTTCTCGTCTTCTTTAAATTCTGTGTCCAGCTGTTTTTCCAGCAATTCTTCATTGACATAATTTCCTTTGACCAGTATTGCGTTTGGATAGGAAACTTCCAGCCGGAATTTGAGTTGCTGCTTTTTGTTGGACTTTCTTTTTATCTTCCGGATTTCTCCCAGACATTCCTGACCTTTGATTTCTTCTTCGTTACTCCAGTCCTTTCGTCCTTCCGGTGTTGTCAGATCATATTCGCTTCTCCTGACACTGGTCAGTTTTACCTTTCCGCATCCATTCGTCACATTTCCGCCCAACAGAATTTCCTGTCTGTCCAGTGCTGCCAGAAGTTCCTCCACCAGTTCATCTTCATTTTCTTCCGATTTTAAAAACCGGTAAATATCAAATGTCATCTCCGCTCCTGCACTGATGAGTTCTATATTGTGCAGCTGTCCAGAATTATTTGCCTGATCCGTTGTCCCACTCTTTGCATCCAGTCTGACTCTTGTACGATATTCCAGTCTCAAACGGTCATTAACCTTAAAATGGACATCCGAAAATGTGAGTCTGCTTTTATTTCCCCAAATGTCATTTTTATCATTGTTTTTTCCCTTATTACTGGTATTCTTTTCCTTACTCTTATCTTTCTTTTCATTTTTATTTCCGAAACATTTTTTCTGCTCCTCATCCGCTGCTTCCAAAAATGCTCCGGCAACGCTTGTTCCCTGAATAAATGGTTCTCCTGTACGGTCATCAACCAGCACTTCGCCTTCATCGCTCATTCCATTTCCGATATGCAGTGCTGACTCCGCTTCTGCTTCTATTTCATATTTTAATATTTTTGTATACTTCGCTTTGATCGATTTTTCTTCCATTACTCTTCCTCCTCTCCTGAACATTCCGGATTATTTCCATTTTTATCCAGTCTGTTTCTGTACTGTATCATTTCTTCGATTAATTTTATCTTATAAATATATTTCTGCTTCACTGACAGAATTTCTTCGATTGGCACACCGCAGCATTCCGTTTCCGTAATTCCCAGAGTATCAAATAAGTTATTGTCCAAAATCGCCTGAAAGTTTTCTATAATTTGCTTCTGACTTCCGGCACCGTCATGTGTCCTTCTGCTTTCTTCTTTTTTCAGGATATGACTAAAATATTTTTCAAAATGGTTCTTTATGTTCTCCTCCATCTGTTCCTTTTCACTATCAAGCATCCTATTATCTATTGTTCGATATAATCTATAACGTTTTTCTTTACACATCGCCAACACCATTCCTGCCTGACTTCTGGATGCACTTCCCAGTTTTAATGGATGTTCTACGACATAATGATTCATTGCCCGATCAATTTTATGAATTAACATTCCCTGTGCGGCAATTTCCAATACTTTTTTATCATCTTCTGTCAGTTCTTTCTTTTTTGCTTCCTGTGTTCCTGCAAGTCTGCTCTCAACTTTTTCTTTTTTACTGATTTTATCATAATCCCTAAGAATCAGTACTCTTCCACATCCTTCATTCTTGTTGATTCCCAGTCCGTTTTCCTCGATTTCACGGACTTTTTCCGCACTGATTTCTCCATGAAATTCAATTTTGAACACACTGCCCGCTTCATACATACTCTGCTGCGGTGTCCTCATTCCCCAGGTACGGTTAAATCCACTCTTTTTTACGACAGATGTACTTGCCTTTTTAATAGTTAAGCCTGTCACACCGAGCTTTTCTTCCAGAATTTTTTCATTGATTCCGCATAATTCTCCATTTTCCCCACGCATTGCAAATGGTGATACTGCCACAAGATAAATCGGACTGCCCGTTTGTCCGTTGACAGAAAATTCTTCATAGGGACGTTTTCCATCTTTCATATATTTTGCAGAGATCATTTTCACTTTTCCATATCCGGCAGAACGATTGCTTCCAAATCTGAAATCTCCGGTATTTAATAAATCAATCAGCAAATCTGCTGTCTTTTTATCGCTTACCCGGATATATCCCTTAAAATGATATCCACTGCAGATACTGTCACTGCGGAACACATTCTGCTCTTCTATATTTACATTCAGAGCCTCACCTTTTTCCACACTCATGTATTGCAATGTTTCTCCTCTGATTCTTGCAAACATTCCGACCGCAGCCCTTTTATTTCCGGGAATTATTTCATTTTCTTCCTTTTTTGCTACTCTGTTTTCCAGATTTCCATCCTGTTTTTTATTTTCATAGAAGCCTTTTGGAGTCGGAATGGCGGTTAGATATTCTTTTTCCTGCCAAATCATCGGATAAGCATTATAAAAACAGGTCTTTTCTGATAAAAGTATTTTCTTCTGTTCTTCAAAGCTTTCCCCTGCCGCCAGCAATGACACGATACTACCGCGGATACTGCTTCCCGGCACATAATTACAAATCGCTGTCTGTCCCTCTTTGCTTAGATAAATATCCGCTATCTTAACCGGTTCTTCATTGACAAATTCATATTCTATAAACATACTTATTTCCCTCCCATTTTACTGATTTTTACTTTGCCGAGTCCACGGGTTCTCATACCGCCCAGCCATTTCACATAACCAAGTATTTCTTCCAGGGTATCCTCATCTTCTTTGGCACATTTTATTTCCCCATAAAAGATTAATCCTTTCCGGATGACACGGATGGAACGCAGACTTCCTTCTTTTGCCACACCATCCTGCAGTGCTGTAAAATACCGCATATATGTCAGGGCATCACGGATTTCGTCCTGTGTTCCCTGAATCCTTTCCCGCACTGCCTCTGACAGGTTGAAATTACCGACATAGAGTTTTCTTCCATCTTCCGTACGCATTCCGCCACTGCCAAACAGAGCCTCGGTCTCAGAATCTGCGTTTTCCTGACCCGTCCATGCAAAATAATTCTCCATTTCTTCTCTCAGCACACCTCGGAATGTTGTTCCCCTAAGGTATGGGAATCCATGTTCGTCCATCAGTATACTGCTGTCTTCCGCTCCCGGAATACTTTCCCCGGAACCCCAGAATGCATCTTCTAATAATTCAATTCTTACCTGCATTATTTATCCTCCTCCGTCTGAAATCCAATGTATGTATCCATTACTTCTATCACATCAAAGTTCTTGTCATTTTTTGTAAGATACTGATCCAGTCTGCTCTTCTTAAAATATGCATCCACTGCTTCCTCGCTCTCTTTCAGATACGTTCTTAACTCTTTCAGCTTTCTTCTTGCGATCATTCTATCTTCTTCATCCTCGCATTTATTGTGAAGTGCATATTCCATTTCTTCCATTGTCTGCTTAAAATTAGTATAGGTTCTGTTACCTGCTTTTCCTTCATATTCTGGTTTTCCACACACAAAGTATGGTCTTGCAAGGATTGATTTTCCATCTGCATCCACATAATGCTTCCGGATTTCATCCAGTCCTCCATACATTTCCCCATACTCAATATGCCAGTCGATTGCACACGCATTGGCACATCCTTCCTTATCCAGTGAAGCATTGTATTTCTTTGCACTGGAACACAGGCTTTCTGCTATCTCATATGCTTTATAAAATGGATAACTCTGGTGGACAATCGCAACTCCCGCACAGGCAGAATTTTCTCCTTCACTCCGCTTCCACAGTGCTTTCATATATTCCACCGCACATTCAATTCCGATTTTTCCTTCTGATACAAAGCAGATATCATCCCCTGCCCTGATAATACGCCGTATAGGGAAATTAATCTGTTTTTCCCCGTTTTCTTTCGTTTCTTCCAGTGACAAATCCTTTAAGTTTCCGTTTTCTATCTGTTTCTTTACTACATTCTGCATATCGTTATATGCATCTTGAAATAAATCATCAATATCTTTACTGAACTTCTGCTTCTCCGCTCTGTAAATATCCAGTTTCTCTCCCGATGTCAATTTATTGCCCTGTGGCTTAAGTATTCCATCAATAACTTCATCATTCTTTTGTACTTTCTTTCCCATCAAATTTCCATCAATATGCACAACCGCAATGAAGTTATTATCATCCTTATTGCCGCCCAGTTTTTCCAGCTGCGTTACCAACTTATAAGGAGTAATTTCTTCCCCCTCCATTTTTTCCTCTCTTCTTGTTTTCGCACCTTTCTTTTCCTGTAAAACTTCCATACCAAATGTTCCCTGACGGAAGGAAGCACGTCTGATTGCTTTCTTTTCCTCAAGTTTTTTCATTAAATTCTGTATATTTTTTGACGGGTCATCATTTTCGTTATAATCCATTATTTTAATAAAGACTTCGAGTCCGTCATAGTCGCAGAATATCTGTTTGCTCAGCTTCTTTGCAAATCTGACTGCCTGATTTTCTTTTCCTGTGTTGTCATTTTCTTCCACATCATTATCAAATACAAGAATGGTGTGTCCGCCTCCACTGTATACAAGATTCTTTTCTTTGTTATAATACTCCAGAAAATACTTTTCAAAATATCCAGAACTGGTAATTTCATCAATCGTATAAGATGCATCGATGTTCTTTTTCAGTTCTTTGTTCTTAAAAATGTATGCCTGCTTCTGTGACACTTCCATAATCAATAATAATTTCTTCACTATAATCCTCCTTGCCGGCCATTATTCATCGATAGCCTTTACTGTATATTTTCCAAATCCCATACTGGTATTTTTGCCGATATGTAAGAGTTCTGCCGCAAATAAATAGGGCAGAAATTCTTCACTTACGTCTTCCAGGACAGCTTTTCCCGCAATGCCCTTTAATGCGATCTTCTCTTCGTGCGTGGATGAATATCTCAATATTCCATCCGTCCATGATTTCTGCTTTGTGATATGCATCTGATTCCGGAATGGATGTGCCCTGTTCATCGGAATTCCTTCCATGCAATGTGCCAGGTAACATCTCCGGTATACCGCATCCACAAATGGTTCACTGGAAATCTTATGGATGAATTTCCCCTGGTATTTCTGTGACCACGGTGTTTCAAAACGCAGACTGTAACGATCCGATATTCCTTCTTCCCGGATTCTTTTCTGTATATAATCGGAAATATAATCCGGATACAGCAGATCCATGCGGACATTATTTTCATATAAAATGGATTCATTTCTGTGATTTACAATAGATATGATTTCAAAGCTGATACCCTCTTTCCCGATTCCATACATCCCAAACTGATATACTGCCTGCAGAATACTTGAGAAGTTTACGATATTATCTCCCAGCAGCAGCATGGAAAACTCCATGACAGTTCCCTTTTCTACATATTTGTACGCATTATCACACTCAAATAAATACCCCATATTTCCTTTTTCTGTCACAAAATCCGGTACAATCGCCGGTTTATGGTAATAAATTCGCTGCACAATACATTCATTGCGAAAACTGCAGTTCTCGCAGTCACGCCGTCCGATACAATTCATGCGGAGAAGCATTTCGCCGATTCCACCGCGGATGGCAGAAACCTTATCCTGCGGAACATAACCTTCTTCCAGAAAACGGATTTTAAATTGTAATTTTACATGCCTAATATCAAACAATTTATACATTTGCCCCTCATACTTCCTTATATTTTTTCTTATCATAGCATATTTTACATTTTTATACAAGTTTTTCTTTTATTTTTTGTTTATTTTATCTATTTTTCTTTTTTTATCTGTTTTTAACACAAAAACTGCCATATAGTTTCCCACATGGCAGTTAGCAGCTTTTATTTTCTTTTATAATTTATTCCACATCTTTCAATGCCTGATCCATCGGCACTTTTTTAATTCTTCTCATTTGAATGACTGCTACCAGCAGATAAATAATCAGACCGCCAATAAACATTTCTACATATATCTGTGGCGGGATATATAATGAAAGCCATCCGGTAAATTCTTTCATAATCTCATGGTAAATTAATCCCATAAATATACGCGACACTACGATACTGATAACCAGTGATACCACTACCACCCAGGTCGTTGCCATAAGATAAAGACTTGAAATCTCCCGATCCTCATATCCGAGTATTTTTACCATGGATATGGACGAAGCATTCTTTTCTACTACCAGTTTGGTCAGAAGATAAATTAACAATGCAGAAAGTATGACTGCAAATACATTGATCAGACAAAACATATTTCCCATGGATACATTTAACTGTCTGCTGACCTTTGTTAAATCTTCTTCTGTGATAAGGGAAGCAATCATTTTTTCATCAATATCGGTAATTTCCGTATTGGAAAAATAACCATTATAATATCCTGCATCTTTATCAAATACTTCCCTGTACTGCATGATATCCATGAACATTGCCAGTCCTGCCGGATAATTATACGTACCTTTTATTTTAAAGTCATACTGCTTATCCCCGTAACTTTCTTTCAGGGTAATGGTATCTCCTTTGGCAAGTCTGTATTTTTCTGCATAGCCATCGGAAATATATACACCATCATCCGGCATTTCTTCTGAAATATAGGCACTGTCCTTATTGATTCCGTATACACTGATTTCTTCACTTGCGTATGCTCCGTCCTCTGTTTTCAAAGACGTCACACAATAAGTCTCCGCCTTATCTGTTTCAGTTTCCACCGGAGTTTTTAAAACATACTGGTAGGACGCAATCATATTGTCAACAATCTCATCCTGATAATGACTCAGCAGAGGCGACATCATCATTCCAAACAACAAAAGAATATTTGCAAAGATAATTCCGATAAATAAGGTCAGATATGCCGACATATTCTGCAGGATAATCCGGAGACGGAATCTCTGGAAAAATGGAAACGCAGGGAGCTTTACTGCTTTTTTATTGCTGGAACGTTTTAAATCCTTCCGTAAGAATTTTAATGGTGATAAGGTTAATTTGCGGTAAATCATCACAACATTAATCAATATCATAATGACCAGTGGAACAATGGTTGTGAGTAAAAATGCCTCTGCATTCCATCTGGTTTCATACGTCGGAAGACTGTAGCTGCCGTAATACATTCCTGCACAGATTTCCTTGAATACGGTATAACCGAGAATATTTCCAATGATTGCCGCGATTAAAGTGACCAGCACCGGTATGGAGATATAATGCCTTAACAGTTCTCCCCTGGAATAGCCTGAGGCACGCAGTGTTCCGATGACTGCTGCTTCTTTTGTAATGGTATTTGATGTTGTAATTGCAAATACAAATGCCATGATAGCAATCAATATATACAGCAGTACAATCATCATGGATTTGTCACTTCCCATATCATCTCCGGTAAAATGAATGGCCTGATTCAGATATGCCGGCACAAAGTTCTGAATCTGTGTATTCTGTGCCAGCACCTTCATGAAATCTTCTGCCATTTTCTTTGCTTCAATATCATCTTCCGGTTTTTCATTATAGGTCCATGCGTAACTGTAATGCAGATGTACATCCCCAAATGTTTCAAATCCTTCTTCTGTCATAATGGCGACGGAAAATTTGACCGCATCAAACATCATATCGCCGTTATCAGAAAATAATGCACTATAGTCGGACAATGCTACCAGACCGGTTACTTTTAATTCTTTTCCACTGGTTTCAATCGTATCTCCCACTTTCACTTTATTATTGTCAGCATACATTCTGTCAATGGCGATTTCATTCGCCTTTTCCGGCCATTCGCCTTTCATCAGGCAGACCCGATCGACATCTTTCCGCTCCGGGAAGATCCGGATAGTGCTGTCAATATCGCCATCCCTGTCGCAGTCCGTATCTTCTTCCACATAATAATTGGTATATATTTTTACATCTTCCTGTTCCAGCACGTCAATCGTGCTTTCGTCTAATTCTTCTGCCGTTTCAAATTTACCGTCTTCGATATTATATTTTTCAAAACTTTCATCATATGCCTTCAGCATACTGTCATCTGCCACAAGAAATCCCGATACAAATCCAATCGTTCCTATCATAAATAAGAAAATCACCAGATATTTTCCAAAATCTCCGATAAATTCTCTTGGCAGACGTTTCCTTAATGGATTCTTCATATCTTCACCACCTTACCATTCCAGATCCTTCGCCGGAATCTTTGTTTCATTGAGATAATCTTTCCGTATCTGTCCGTCACGCAGCTTTACTACACGATCTGCCATGTTTCTGATCGCATCATTATGTGTAACCATAATTACGGTATTTCCATATTTCCGGTTTACATCTTCGATCAGTTTCAGAATTTCCTTCGATGTATTGTAATCAAGTGCTCCGGTCGGCTCATCACAGAGCAGAATATCCGGATTCTTTACGATCGCCCTTCCGATCGCAGTACGCTGCTGCTGTCCTCCGGAGAGCTGGTTTGGCAGTTTATTCCAATGCTCTGCTACTCCCAGTGTATTTAGCAGTTCCTCGATATCAAGCGGATGATCGCTCAGATATGCACCTACCTCAATATTCTCTCTGACATTCAGATTTGGAATCAGGTTATACATTTGAAAAACATAACCGAGATGTTTTCTCCTGTACTGCGTCAATGTCTTTTCGTTCATGTCTTCCAACATTTCTCCGTTGATACAGATCTGTCCGCTGTCCGCTCCGTCAATTCCTCCTATAATATTTAATAAGGTGGATTTTCCCGAACCGGATGGTCCTAATAATACGCAGATTTCTCCTTTTTCCACTGCGAAATCAATTCCTTTCAGAACCTCTGTCCGGTTTTGAGCTGTTCCAAAACTTTTCCTTAATCCTTTTATTTCCAAAAACATAAAATCCCTCCTCGTTGTTGTTCCTATTTTTTAGTTAGTTGTATCTAACTTTTTCTATTATACTCCTGATACACCAAAAAAGAAACAGTGTTTATTGAAAAAGACTCTCAATAAACACTGTTCCGCTTGATATGTTATTATTTTATTCCTAAACTGCTGCCAGTTTCTTTCCAAGTTCCTCGCATGCTGCGATTCCCTCGTCATCCGGCTCAAGATTGCAGATAAGTCCTTCACCGCCTACAACAGTTGCTCCTGCTCCTGTCATACGTTCTGACCAATCTCTCATCCACTGTCCGTCACCCCAGTCATAAGAACCGAATAACGCAACCGTCTTTCCGGATACAAATCCTTCTACTGACTCTACGAATGGCTCCATCTCTGATTCTTCCAGAACTTCATCTCCCATTGCCGGGCAGCCCATTGCAAATGCGGATGCATTCTTTAAATCATCCAGTGATGCTGCTCCTACTTCTACAAGTTCTGCTTCCTTGCCTGCTGCTTCGATTCCTCTTGCAACTGCCTCTGCCATTGCCTGTGTATTTCCTGTCTGTGACCAATAAACTACCTGAATTTTGCTCATTTTAAACCTCCTATATAACAGCTTTCTGCTGCCATTCCTGTTGATAAATATCTATAATATCTTCCATAAATACTCCGCATGCAAGTAATTGTACCTGTGTACTTCTTGCCGTTTCATATTTATGAAATAATTTTAGCTTTTCCTGAAGATTTCCATATACTTTCCAGTAGCCGGAATACAGAAAATCTCTTCCTTTATGCTCGATAAACCCTGCTACATCCTCGGAAGGATAGCCCAGTAAGATTCCCATCTCATGAGGAAATTCCCCTCCATTTCTCCGGCAGTTTTCAAACCGGTGACGAAATGTGGCAAGAACCGCATCCAGTGAAAGATTTCCATATCCCGCTTCTTTCAGAATAGTTCTGACTTCCCACTGCATAAAATATGCTTCCAGCATTTCTTTGCGATACAGCAGAAATGTGCTTTTTCCATCTGCCCACAGCAGGCGGAAAAAAGATATCTCACTGTTCCTGAAAATATGGTACAGTTTTTCTTCCTGTGAAGATGGAATAATCAGAAGATTGGATATTTTCAATCCTGCGATTACAGGTGCACACTGAAGTGCAAGCTGGATTTCCAGTGTTTCCAATCCGATCACTCTTGCATTTTCAAATACCTCTCTGCACATAAATCCTCCTCTCTGGTTAGCTATTTCTAACCCTAGTTAATATTAACTAATTTTCTTTCATTCGTCAATACCTGTATTGATACAGTTTTTCACTAAGTATTATTTTTTATTCCTACCAGAGAGTCTGTCCATTTTTTCAAAAATATTTCGGAGGTTTTATTTTTATTTATATAAGTTTCATCTCTATTTCCAGATGATTTCCATCATTGCTGACTTCTGCCATGCTTCCGCAGATAAGCGGCATCATTGGCGGTAAATGTCCCAGATCCACATCCATAATAACCGGCACATTATAATCTTTTAGAAGATCGATGACAGCATGATACTGATCCAGTTCCATCATTTCCTGTCCAAACACAAGCGGTCTTCCGATTAAAAATCCTTTTACATACCGGAACCAGCCTGCATGCTTCATCTGCCAGACTGCCCGACGTATCGCCATAACGTTCAGATCGCAGGATTCCAGGAACCAGATGAATCCGTCTTCTTTGTATTTTTCTGTAAATTCATTTACCTTATCATATTTTGTTCCGGTCAGATTTACAAGGCAGTCCATACATCCACCAATCAGCCTTCCCTGCATCTGTGCATATATTGCCTTCTCTGCCCCGACATAAGTATGAAGAACTTTTTCTTCTGTGATATGATACGGCTCAGTCGGATGCTCCTCATCTTTCAGCGACTCTTTTTCCCATCCGTCATATCCGTTCAGCATATGTTTCTTACCGGTCAATACCTGGTATGCGTCGTCAATCGCCGGATGCCACGGATTCATTCCAAATGCCGGTGCACATGGTCCGTATATAGATGCCGTATCGCAGAGTGTGGTAAGCAGAAATGTCATATTAGTATTGTCCGAATAACCCATATACCATTTCGGATCTGCTTTCTTTATGCGGTCAAAATCGACATAATCGAGTATTTCACACATCAGTTCCCCGCCGCCGCAGGAAATCAGCACGTCTGATTCTTTGGACAAATATGCTTCCTGAAGTTCTTTTCCGCAGAGCTGCGGTGTATTGCTGATACCGATTCCCTTTCCTTCATAGCAGTTTGGTCCAAGCCAGGTATTATGACCAAGCTTCTGCAGTTTTTTCTGTGCCTGTTCAAAGCCGGTCCGGTATGGCTCAATATTGCACCCAAATGATGGTGCAACAAATCCAACCGTACCGCCTTCTTCCAAAAATTTTCCGTACTTCATCTTTTACCTCGCTTAATTCTCCTGTTGATATTCCTGCAAAAATTCCTTCAATCTTTCTGCGGATTCACTTAATACTTTTATTTCCGGCAGATATACGATTCTGAAATGATCCGGTTCTTCCCAGTGAAAGCCGCCGCCGTGTGTCACCAGAATATGCTTCTGCTTTAAGAAATCAAGTGCAAATTTCTCATCGTCCTGGATTCCGAATTTCTTCGCATCCAGCTTAGGGAAGATATAGAAGGCTGCCTTGGGTTTTACTGCTGATACTCCCGGAATGTCATTCAATGCTTTGTAGATACATTCTCTCTGCTCATAGACTCTGCCTCCCGGAACCAGCAGCTCCTTTGTTTCATCCAGACATTCCATTGCAGTCGAAATTAAGGACTGTGCCGGAACATTGGAACAAAGACGCATGGAGGAAAGCAGGTTCAGACCTTCAATATAGCCTTTTGCCTTTGACTTATCCCCGCACAGACATACCCAGCCGCAACGGTAGCCTGCTATTAAATGTGATTTTGACAGACCATTAAAGCTTAAGGTCAAAACATCGGGTGCAACCGATGCCAGTGCCGTATGTTCAATTCCATCCATGACAAGTCTGTCATAGATTTCATCCGCAAATAAAATCAGTTCATGTTCCCTTGCCAAATCTGCTATCTGTTCCAGAATTTCTCTCGGATATACCGCACCGGTCGGATTGTTCGGATTAATCACTACAATTCCTTTTGTTTTCGGTGTAATCTTTTTCTTCATATCCTCAATATCCGGATACCATTCCTGTGCTTCATCGCAGTGATAATGTACAGCAGTACCTCCTGCCAGAGTTACGGATGCCGTCCACAGCGGATAATCCGGAGACGGAACAAGGACTTCATCCCCATAATTGAGCAACCCCTGCATGGACATTGTGATTAATTCACTCACGCCATTTCCCGTATATATATCATCTATGGATTCACACGGAATGGATTTGCTTTTACAATATTTTAAAATAGCTTCCCTTGCCTGCGGCAGTCCTTTGGAATCCGAATATCCTTCCGTATTGGTCAGATTTTCTGACATTTTCTCTATTACCTTATCCGGTGCACGAAAACCAAATGGTGCAGGATTTCCGATATTCAGCTTCAGAATCTCCATTCCCTGTGCAGCCATTCTCTGTGCCTCATCCATGACAGGTCCTCTGATGTCATAACATACATAATCTAATTTGTGTGATTTCTCAAATGTTCTCATAATTTATCTTTTTCCTTTCCTGATAATAAAAATGCCCTAAACATTGCGCATGACTATCTTTTCGTAAATAATCATCCGAAATGTTTAGGGCGAACCATGTCCGTGTTACCACCTAATTTCAGAAAGTAATTCTTTCTGCACTCTGCTGGCACTACCATGCCATTTCTCTGTAACGGGAGAACCCGTCAGAATCTACTAAGCTGCACCTTTGGACTCTGCTGCTCCGGGACTGCTTCCTAACCGGCTTCATAAAGATTTACACCTGCCATCTTCTCTCTGGAATGTTACCGGAAAGTACTCCTTCTCATCATCGCTTTTTCGATATTGCAGTCATAATAGCACAATATTTTTTTCATGTCAATGCCAATATTCATTTTCTTTCCTGTATTCATTTATGGTTTAAACTTCAATCTGTGCTTTTCTTAATTTCGGATTCGATGCCGTAACCTTCACTTTCTCATCCGAAAGCTTTCTTAAATAAATCATCATCTTTCCTTCCAGACAATGTCTGTAATGGGAACGGTACTCTGTTACATCTGCCGCATCTCCGTTGTCCATACCAAGATATTCACAATCGCCCTCGATGGTTACGCAGATCTCTGACTGATCCGATATCACTCTTCTTCCCATATCATCCAGTACGGTAAGCTCAAGCTGTACAATATCTTCACATCCGGCTTCTTCTAACTGAATCTGTACCGGTGCATTGACGGTTTCCAGAACATGATGTACATTTTCTGCCACAGCTTCAATCTTTCCTGCCTCAAACGGGACAATCCAAGTATCATATCCCAGTTCGGAAGAATCTACTTTCTGTGTATCTGCAACTTCTTTTCCATTCACATACAGCTTCGGATTCTGGCAGTTTGTATAGCATCTGACCTCTATTTCTTCTCCTGGAAGATAATTCCAGCTGTCGGATACTTCTTTCCATTCTCCTTCGCCTTCCTCTTTTCTTCCAGTACAGATATGGATGACTTTCTCATCGCTCCACCAGCTCTGTCGGCTGTAATAACGTGGCTTCTCAAAACCTGCTGTGGTCAGGTTGCCCGATGTAAAGGAATGAACCGGCCATCCAGCGCATTCTCCGAGATAATCAATGCCAATCCATAAGAACTGTCCTGAAATATAAGGATATTTCATAACACTCTTCCATGCATCGTACTGCTGCCCATTCTCACTTCCTGTAAATGGTTTATCCGGCCACCTCTTGTGATGTTCTTCATAAAGATGTTCTTTATAATTATAACCAACCACATCCAGATGATCGATGTATCCCAGTTCTGCGGATAACTCCGGAAATGCTACAGCTGCCGTAACAGGGCGTGTCCTGTCGCTTTTCTTCACGATACCAGCCAGTTCTCTTGATATTACCGTCAGTCTTTCCATATTCGGCCGTCCGGCATTGTATTTTCTCTCTTCTTCCGGCTTATTTGCATCATTATTTCCCGTCATTACCTGGAAACTCGGGTGATTATACGGATCATTCGGATAATCAATCTCATTTCCGATACTCCACATAACGACACATGGATGATTTCTGTCTCTTCTCACCAGAGAAGTCAGATCCCTTTCATGCCATTCTGGAAAATCTTCGGAATATCCCTGATGTTTTGGCGGATATACATTATGTCCGTTGAACCATTTGTTCTTACAGCCTTCCCACTCATCAAATGCTTCATCCATAACCAGGAATCCCAGTTCATCACAGAGTTCATATAACTCCGGCATATGCGGATTATGACTCATTCTTATGGCATTGCAGCCCATTGCTTTTAATTTTCTTAATCTGCGCCTCCAGACCCCTTTGGTCATCGCAGCTCCTAATGCTCCTCCATCATGATGAAGGCATACACCTTTAAATATCTCTTGTTTATCATTCAGGAAAAATCCTTTATCCGGATCAAATTCAATCTTACGGATGCCTACTTTTTCTTCTCCTAAATAATAAGTATCCCCTGTTATCAAATCTACTGCTGTTGATTTCAATGTATACAGATTCGGCTCTTTAACCGACCAGAGTTTAGGCTCTTTTAACACACCTCCCGTAGTTACTTCTGCAGTTTCACCTTTCCGGATAATTGCATTTGTTTCAAATACGGCCTGCAGCGTTCCTTCCCGGTCAAACAGCATGGACTGGACTTTAATTTCTGCATTGTCCTGTTCATACTCTTCTGACAGACAAAGCTGATGCTCCACTGTAATCTGAGCCGATTTCCCGCTGACCTCTTCTGCATGACAGAATATGCCGTACTCCTGCGGATATACCATGCCATACTCCTGCAGGGTAACTTTTCTTGTAATTCCGGAACCGGTAAACCATCTGGAATCCGCAATATCTTCATGTGTTACCTTGACTGCGATCACATTTTCTTCATTATTGTATACAAGAAAATCTGTTACATCGTAACGGAAAGACACATAACCGTTCGGTCTTTTTCCAAGATAATAGCCGTTGATCCAGACCTGGCTGTTCTTGTAAATTCCATCGAAGCATAAAAATGTTCTTCCTTTTTTCTTCTCTCCTTCGATCCGGAATGTTTTACGATACCATGCAGTTCCGCCGATAACATAACCGGTTCCGCTGGAATATTCCTCTCTCTTCGGATATTCCACTGACCAGTCATGAGGAATCGTTACCTTTCTCCAGTCCGCATCCTTGTGAAATTTTTCATACGAATTTTCTTCATCCCCTAAATGAAATCTCCAGTTATCATTTAATAGAACCATACGTTTTACCCTCCTGTATTTTAAATTCATGTTATGCGTTTATTATACCTGAATTTCAGATTTAGTAAATGTATTGTATTGTCTGTTTTTTGCAAATTAGCGACTATCTGTTGATTTTTTGTATATTTTCATTTATACTGAAACTATGATTGATTTATATTTTATTTCCGGAGGTACACTGCCATGAATTCTTTTTATTATAAAATAACTTGTTCCCAGTTTCCACAGATCTCCCTTGCCGGTCATGTCCGAATTACCCCGCCTTATGTACATACCCGCCGCAGACCGGATGAATATATCCTGTATTTTATTCTGGATGGCGAAATGTTTCTGGAAGAAAAAAATGATACGGAAAGTAATTCTTACCACCTTGTTCCCGGAGATTTTCTGATCCTGGATCCTGCATTTGAACACTATAGCAGCAAGGCTTCTGACTGTACCTATTATTATATTCATTTTTCCTGCAATGATTTTTCCTGTACACAGGAACATCTCCCTGATCTGAAAGAAACCCTGAAAGCGCTCCGTTTTTCCTCTTTCAGCTGTGAATCCTCCCATGAAAACGAACTCCTCTACCTGCCAAAATATTATCATATGCCGCAGTCCTCGATGATTCACCTGAAGAACTGCCTTTCCGCGACAGAAACTGCCTTTCTGGAATCTTTAGAAGGACACCGCCTGAAAACCTCCTGTCTCTTTCTTGATTTTCTCATCGAGGCTTCGAGAAGCTTTACCGGCGATATTTTATCCGGAAGTTGTCTGGCTGCTTCGGGTTCATCCGCAACAATTCACAGGATTCTGAATTATTTTCAGGATCATTATATGGAAGATATCTCCGGAGATTCCATCAGCGACATTTTTCAATGCAATTTTGACTATATTAACCGGAAATTTAAACAGACAACGGGAAAAACTATTTTTTATTATCTGAATGAACTGCGTATCATGATGGCGAAACAATATCTCCAGAGCGGTTATTATACGATCAGCGAGGTTGCGGATAAGACAGGTTTTCATGATGTTTACTATTTTTCCAAGGTATTTAAAAAATATACCGGGATTTCTCCCGGTAAATACATTGTATGATTATCGTTCCCTGACCTGTGCCATCTCTGCTTTTTTATGCTTCCAGATGACGATGACAGCAATGCCCATACATCCATATATGATATATTTATCTACAATAAGAATACAGCTGGTAATTGTAAAACACAGATAGGTAATGATGCTTCTTCTGCTGTGCGGTGCAACTCTGAGTGCAGAGAAAAGAAGATAGTAAAATATCAGTATTATTAATGCCCTGTAATCCTCTGATACTCCAAGCAGCACTCCAAAGGAAACGGCGATTCCTTTTCCGCCCCGGAATCCATGCATGACAGGGAATGCATGCCCTAAGACTGGTGCTATCATCAAGAACGAAAACAGCACCGAATCCGAAAACATATCCTGAAAATATGCAACCGGCAAAAAGCCTTTTAGCAAATCACAGAGCAGTGTTGCGATTCCGCAACCCATTCCTCCTAACATAAAGGCATTTGCCGTACCCGGATTGCTGTCATTGCTTTCCTTTACCAGATCTCTTCCGGCTATTATCTTTGTGATATATTGCCCGAATAAAAGATTTCCACTAAGATATGCGATCAGAATACATATTATTTTCTTCATTGTATCACCTGCACTTTTCTATAAACTGCAATATTTTCTGTGATGTATCCCCTTTGAAATCTCTCCTTTGATTCTCTCTCATGCGTTCTCTCATACTGTCATCATGTGCCAGCCGGATTCCCGCTGCCACCTGACCTTCACTGGTTTTCGCTGTTATACTGTAACCATGCCGTACAAAATATGACATATTGGCAGTTTCGCAACCCGGAATCGGATCTATGTGTACCATCGGACATCCTGCAGTCGCAGCTTCTGTCGAAGTCAGACCGCCCGGTTTTGTAAACAGGGCATCTGCCGCATGGAGAAACAGCGGCATTTTATCCGTCCAGCCGAGAATCTGTACCTTTCCTTCCCTCTGATATTCTTTTTGCAATTTATCATATATCTGCTGGTTTGAACCACAGATCACAAGAATATTATCCTCTCTGTCACTCTGCCTGTCCAGTTCCCGGACCAGTCCGCAGATATTCCCGGCTCCCATGCTGCCTCCGACAATCAGATATATTTTCCCCGGCTTCAGCTTTCTTCCTTCTGGCAATTCTTCTTCTATCTTCCCCACTGCTTCTTCCCGGTCTGTTTCCTGTGCATACGCAGGTGCAACCGGAATCCCGAATGGAAGCAACTTCTCCTGCGGAATTCCTGCCCGGATAAATTCTTTTCCGACTTCCTCTGAAGGAACTACATAATAATCACAGTCTGTCTCTCCCCAGAACGGAATACTGGTATAATCTGTTGCCACCCCTATGACAGGCGGCACTTTCTTTCCTTTCTTCTTCATTCCTGTCAATGTTTCCGCCGGAAATAAATGCGGCACAATCACGACATCATATTCTTTCCCCATAATGCATTTATCCAGATATTCCGCCATCATGGAATTTACATAATATACCGGGGAATGTTTCACATGCCGGCTTACTGCATCTCCCAGCCGGTAAACCATCCCAAATACCCGTGGTGCTTTCTGCACCGTCTTTACATAAATTCTTCCGACCGTATCTGACACCTTCTGTCCTGCAAATGCCAGATAATCCGGAAAGTCAGCTATCTGCCCCTGCTGCCTGAAATACTCCTCCATTGCACGTCCTGCAGCATTATGTCCGCCTCCTGTACTGCATGATAATATCAAAATATTCAGTTTTCTTTTCTCTGCACTTCTTTCCTCATTCATCATATCTTTATTATACCAGATATTTGCAATCTTATCAAGTTTTCATATTTCTTTCGCATTTCTTTCACAGAATCACCATAAATTCTGGGTATATTATAAACCATAAGGAACAGGTAATTACCAGGCCTGAAAAAATCCTTTTTATATAAATTTTTTTATAAATTTTTTCATAAAACTCCTATCCTTTTTTACTCCGGTCTGTTACCGGAGTTTTTTATTGTCTATTATCGTTGATGCTCCATGGAATATAGTATATACTACCGACAAATATACTTGGATTTCCGGCACCTGTAGCAGATGATAAATGTTCCCATTGTGGTCAATGCCTGGCTGTATGTATTTATAATCCTGATATTGAAGAATAGAAGGTTTTTGATGGAACATTCTATGCCAACAATTTAATTATCTCCCCTATGAAAATCAGTATTTATCAACCCCAGATACAAATCCAGCTGTTTGTTTTCCAAATCTGCAACGAATTCTGTAAATGGCTTCAAATCTTTGTCTACCGCATAAAGAAGAATCCCCCAGCCGTACGTCACTACAGTTGGGGGATTCGTTCTTTGTCAACGTGGACTTTTGTATCTTTTTTCCTACTGGCATTATAGCATATGTAAAAAAGATTTGCAATATTCATTTTTTGTGAATTATAAAGTGAACAGTTTTTTATTCCATTACCACCTGAAGTTTACCAAGCGGCACCGGCATAACCATCCATGCCGTTCCCAGTTTCATTGTCAAGCTGCCAGGAATAATAGTTTTTCCCAACCGGTGCGACATCTTTTCCCCATGTGTTTCGCCTTTCTGTATAAAGCCCATCGGCATTCCTAAAGTTTAACGTCATTAAGTTTTGGACATAAAAATAGCACCTCTGCGGTGCTATTTACTCAACTTTGCCTTATCTTCCGGTGGAAGGATTTCCACCAGTTTCTTCTGTACCAGTTCTGCTGCCCTCTTTTCATCCACTTCATGGACTTCTCCCGGATGGAAAAGCAACATCTTCTGCAAGTCCTTATAGGATTTTATCACTTTTACCTTTCCCATGAGTCTCCTTTCTCTTGCGATATCGCAAGGATTTTGGGTATAAAAATACCACCGGTCTTTCGACTGGTGGTGGTTCATCTACTGTTCCTGTTCCCATGCCCATTTATGCACCTTTTTATATGCCTCAATCGCTTCTTCTGGTGCATCTTTTAATTCTCCATCTTTAATATTTAACCTATAGGGTTCATATATTTCCATTGCTTTCTTTATTTCCTCTGGATAATCAATAATCATAATTTTTTACTTCCTCTTTTTACAATTGTCATATAGTCTGCCTCGACTTCATCATATCTCTCTTGATCATAGATTTTCTTTGCATAATCACTTATCATTTATATCCAATATTTCTTTTGCCCTTTCAATTCTTGTAATTAAGAGGTTTTCCATCTTTTATCCATTTTTCATAAGTAATATTTTCAGGTAAAATTTTGAAGTCTTTCAATACTTTAAAGCTTGTTTTATTATATGCTTCTATTTCCTGAGCAGTTTTCTTTGGTGGATTTATAAATCTTTCACGTTCTTCTTTTGTAAGGTTTTGTTTTTCTTCCTCTGTCAAATGAATCTCGCTTAATTCCATCCGAAGTTTAAAACATTCTTTTGGTGAAAGTTCTTTTCCCCTTTGTTTTTGTTCTGATTCTGGTAACAATAGCCACTCCCTTGCTGTTAATGCCATCTAATTCACCTCCTTCAAAACAATATGCCAAATAGCACCAACTAATACTTTTGAAATAACTTTAAATTCGCTATTTCGTTCATAAAGAACCTCATTTTCATCTAATCCAATAGAGCTTATATCTCTTTCTCTCTTTGTATCTTCTATATATATTTTAATTTGTGGATTTTCGAGATATCCCTCTTCTTTTGATGTACTCCAATACTGTTTTATTTTTATTGTCTTTCCCACAGTATAATCTGACATAAAGCTTTGCACACGTTCTTCCACATTTTTATATGTTGAAAAATCAACACATCTTATTAGCGTCCCATTATACTTTTTTACTCTTTTCAATGCCTCATCTAATGCATTAATATAGTTCTGTTGTTCTTTTGTAAGTTCTAACAGATTATCAGTTTCTCTAAGCAAATCATTAATAACATATGATTCAAAACTTTTATATTTCAATATAGCCCCTAGCTGTTGATCATTTAATTCTATTATATCAGCTTCATTTTCTTTTTCAATATTTTTATCTGATATTTTTTCCCATTCTTCCTCCCTTGCCGCATATTTTTTCTTATTCTCCCCATCCAGAGAGTATTTTGACATCCTTCCATACTTCTCTGCCTGCAGCCTGGCATACTGTTCTTTCGCCTCCTGCTTATTTCCCTGATTGACTGCCTGCAGTTCTTCCTCTGTCCAGGTGTCATCTGCAGTGCTGATTCCTTTGAAATACGTCGTGTGACTGTCCTTACATCGTGGATGGTAGAGACCTTTGCTGATTGCTGTTGACATCAGCGGGTATGGTCCATCCTCCGGTTTTCCACCACTCCATACATCGTCTATCAGCACTTTTCCCACAAATGGGAGACATTTCGGACATGGATTTCCACGTTTATTCATGATAACAGTGGATATCCCCCACTCCTGTCTTTTCTCTCCCTCTCCGGTCAGATACGCCCTTTTCTGTGCAGTACGGAGTGCCATGTCGGCATACTCACTCATGGTATGCCTGGCACCGTTCTTATACTCGATGCAGTTAATGCCGGCACGCAGGAAGTCCTTTGTGGCCATATCCACAGCCTTTTCATAAGTGGCTCCTGTGGCCGCATACATCTGGGCATTGAATATGACCTGCCGGTACTGGTCATTTGCCCTTCTGAGAATTGCAATTTCTGCTTTCTTAAAATCAGACTTTGTTGCTTTTATCAGGGCATTGATTTTTTTGTCATTATTTTTGAAAAATCTCCCATCTGTACTGATACTCTTCTTTGCCTTATAGAGCTTTGCCCCTTCCTTGATTGCTTTTAAGATGCTTACTTCCTGGTCGGCATTTCCTGCTGCCCTCTGCATGGATATCAGGGTATCTATTTTCAGATTAATATTCTTAAATATGCCCTGATACTTTTTCAGATTTCTTTTCTTATACGCATCCAGTGCGGCAAGCTGTTCCACCTGCCACTGGCTCC